>Ga0066705_10000349_pt1 | contig 12178 bp, 10 predicted proteins | sample GraSoiAngelo_154_FD_66506 | JGI IMG/M metagenome (GOLD analysis project Ga0066705, IMG submission 66506) | Grasslands soil microbial communities from the Angelo Coastal Reserve, California, USA - 14_1009_13_20cm | ecosystem: Environmental > Terrestrial > Soil > Grasslands | place: USA... | reverse complement strand
GCGAAGGCGGTCCTCGGCCTGCCGGAGCTGCACGAGGCGGAGCTCAAGGGCGCGCAGCTGGTGGCCGTCCCCGGCTGCTACTCGACCGCCTCCATCCTCGCCCTCGCGCCGGCCGTGTCGGCCGGGCTGGTCGGGTCCGACATCGTGGTCGACGCCAAGTCGGGGGTCAGTGGCTCAGGTCGTTCGCCTGGCATGGGGGTGCACTTCAGCGAGGCGAATGAGTCGTTGAGTGCTTACGCGATCGAGGGCCACCGCCACCTGCCGGAGATCTTGCAAGAACTCGAAGGACTTGGATCCATCCAGCCCAGCGTCACGTTTGTCCCCCACCTCGTGCCGATGACTCGCGGCATCCTTGCCACCTGTTACTTCGACCTCAAGGGGTCGGCTTCCGAGCTCGAGGATGCTTACCGGGAGTTCTACGCGGGCCAGCCCTTCACGAAGGTGGTCGACAAGACGCCCGCGACCAAGCTCGCGACCCACTCGAACCTCTGCCTGGTCAACGTCGCTGTACAGGGCCGCAAGGCGGTCGTCACGGCCGCCCTCGACAACCTCGTCAAGGGCGCGTCGGGGCAGGGTGTCGAATGCTTCAACATCGCGTTCGGCTTCGAACGGACGACGGCGCTGGATGGCCCAGTGCAGTGGCCGTGACCTACGCCCGAGGGTTTCGGGCCGGGACGGCGGCGTGCGGGATCAAGGCCTTCACCGCGGGCGCGTCGGCCATCCCGAGCGGTCAGAAGGACGATCTCTGCGTGATCCACTCCGCGTACGCATGCGATACGGGCGGTGTGTTCACCACCAACAAGGTGAAGTCGGCGTCCGTGGTGATCGACCAGCTTCACCTGCAGCGCAACCGGGTGCAGGCCCTGACCATCAACTCCGGCAACGCCAACGCGTGCACCGGCGCGCAGGGCTTTCGAGACGCGCTGCTCATGGCCAAGCTGTCGGCGGACCGGCTCGACCTCGACCCGGACCAGGTGCTGGTCAGCTCGACCGGCGTGATCGGCCGCTACCTGCCGATGGATGCGATCAGGTCCGGCATCGCGCAGGCGTGCGGAAGTCTCAGCGCCGAGCAAGGCGTGGCCGCCGCGCGCGCCATCATGACCACCGACACCGTCCCCAAGACCGCGCAGGTCGACCTCGACGTCGCCGGCGCCACCGTGCGGGTGGGTGGAATGTGCAAGGGCTCGGGCATGATCCACCCCAACATGGCGACGATGCTGGCCTACATCACGACCGACGCCGCGGTCGAGCCCGGCCTGATGTCGAAGCTCGTCAGATCCGTAGCGGACCGCAGCTTCAACCAGGTCACTGTCGACGGAGACAGCTCGACCAACGACAGCTTCCTGATGCTCGCCAATGGGGCCGCAGGCAATGAGCCAATCCGCGCGGGGAGCCCTGAGGCCAAACAGCTCAAGGCCGCCATGGATCAGGTCGCCCGAGATCTTTCCCGCGCCATCGCTCGGGACGGCGAAGGCGCGACGAGGCTGATCACGGTCAAAGTCGCGGGGGCAGCATCGGACGGCGAAGCCAGGACCGCGGCTCGCGCCGTCGCGTCGTCGAGCCTGGTCAAGACGGCCGTGCACGGCGGCGATCCGAACTGGGGCCGGATCGTGTGTGCTCTCGGCTACAGTGGCGCCGAGCTTGCGCTCGACAGGCTGCACCTGACCATCGGAGGTCTGGTCGTGTTCGAGCGCGGATCTGGAGTGAACGTCGACCTGGCCGCCGTGCGGCGGGCGTTCGAGCAGCCGGAAATTGAGATCGTGGCCACGCTTGGACTCGGCGAGGGAAGCGCTGAGGCGTGGGGATGTGACCTTTCGGAGGAGTACGTGCGAATCAACGCCGACTACACCACGTGACGCTGACAGTCGAGGAGCGGGCAAAGGTCCTCGTCGAGGCGCTGCCTTACATCAAGCGATTCCACGGACAGATCGTTGTCATCAAGGTCGGTGGCAACGCGATCGAGCACGCGCGCGACGAGACGCTGCTCGACGTGGTGCTGCTGCGCTACGTGGGCATGCAGCCGGTGCTCATCCACGGCGGGGGTCCTGAGATCACCGCCATGAGCGAGCGGCTCGGGCTGAAAGCCGAGTTCAAGAACGGGCTGCGGATCACCGATGAGAACACGATGGAGGTCGTGAAGATGGTGCTCACCGGCAAGGTCAGCCCCGACCTCGTCGCGGCGATTCACCGTCTCGGTGGACAGGCGGTAGGCATGAGCGGCGAGGACGGGCCGACCATCATCGCCGAGCCGCTCGACGAGTCGATGGGCTTCGTCGGCCGCGTCACGCAGGTGAACAAGGAGCCGATCACAGCCTTGCTGGCGCGGGGCTACATCCCGGTGATCGCATCGATCGGACTCGGTTACGACGGACACGCTTACAACATCAATGCCGACACGGTCGCGGCCGAGATCGCTGTCGCGCTCAAGGCGGCGAAGGTGATCCTCCTGACAGACGTGGCGGGAGTCCAGGGCGCCGACGGCAACGTGGTCGCCGTGCTGTCGAAAGAGGACGCGCGCCAGCGCATCGAGAGGGGAGAGGTCACCGGCGGCATGATCCCCAAGCTGGAGGCGTGCCTCCGGGCGCTCGACGGCGTGCCGCTCGCGCACATCGTGGACGGCCGGACCAAGCATGCGCTCCTGCTCGAGCTCTTCACAGAGGCCGGGATCGGGACCATGGTCACACCTTGAAATCGATGGCGCAAACCACCCCGGAGCTTGCGGACCTCTATTTGATGCAGACCGGTCGCCGGTTGCCGGTCACTTTCGTGCGGGGCCGCGGCTGCGTTCTCTACGACGACGCCGGCCGGGAGTATCTCGACCTCGTCGCCGGGATCGCCGTCAACCTGCTCGGCCACGCCCACCCGGACGTGGTGGCCGCGGTCGCCAAGCAGGCGGGCCAGCTGATCCACACGTCCAACCTCTATTTCACGCAGCCCCAGGTCGAGCTGGCGCGGCGGCTGGTCGAGCTGTCGTTTCCATCGCGCGTCTTCTTGTGCAACTCCGGCGCGGAGGCCAACGAGGCGGCGATCAAGCTCGCGCGGAAATGGGGCGGGCGGAATCGCGATGGCGCTTTCGAGATCATCACCACCACGGGCTCGTTCCACGGCCGGACGCTCGCCACTGTCACCGCCGGCGGCCAACACAAGTACTCGGATCCGTTCAAGCCGCTGCCCGATGGATTCGTGCACGTCGCTTACAACGACATCGGCGCCATCGAATCCGCCACCTCGGCCAAGACCGTCGCGGTGCTGCTCGAACCGGTGATGGGCGAGATCGGCGTAATTCCCGCCTCGCCGGGCTACCTGAAGCACGTTCGTGAGTGGTGCGACAGGCACAACCTGCTGCTCATCCTCGATGAGGTTCAGACGGGCCTGGGGCGCACGGGCCGCTGGTTCGCGCACCAGCACGCGGGCATCACGCCGGACGTCATGACGCTGGCCAAGGGCCTCGGCGGCGGCCTGCCGATCGGCGCCTGCCTGGCCAACCCGCGGGCGGACGTTTTCGAACCGGGCGATCACGGATCGACGTTCGGCGGCAATCCACTGGCTTGTGCAGCCGCCGCGACCGTGCTGGATGTGATCGAGCGCGACGGCCTCGTCGGTCACGCGGCGGAGATGGGTTCCCTTCTGCATTCCTCGCTCCAGGACGTCGGTGCGAAAGAGGTCCGGGGCATCGGATTGATGCAGGCCTTCGAGTTCGAGGACGCAAGGGCGAAGGCCTTCCAGCAAGCGTGTTTGGAGGCGGGGCTCATCGTCAACGCGGTCGACGATCACTCGGTCCGCCTCGTCCCGCCTTTGATCGTCAGCGCGCAGGAGATCGATCACGCGCACGCGATCATGCGGAGAGCCTCCGAATGACCGCGACTAAGGCCTCGCGACACAGCGCGATTCTCGATCTCGTCAATCGCGGCTCGGTGCACACGCAGCAGGACATCGCCGCCGCTCTGGCCAGGCGCGGCCTGCGCGCGACGCAGGCGACCATCTCGCGCGACATCCAGGAGCTGGGCCTGGTTCGCGCTGTTAAAGGCTATCGCAGCTCGGCGGCCCTCGTCCCCGAGCTCGTTCTTTCAGTCGAAATCGTCGAGCCGATGGCGGTGATCAGGACTCCGCCCGGCACCGCCAACATGGTGGCGCGGCGAATCGACGAGGCTTCTCTTCCCGGCATCGCGGGCACGGTGGCGGGGGATGACACGATCATCGCCGTGCTCCGCAAGCCCAGCGCGGGACGTGCCCTCAAACAGCTTCTCGGCAATGCCCGCTAAGAAGCTCGTACTGGCTTATTCGGGTGGACTCGACACCTCGGTCGCCATCCGCTGGCTGAAGGACCAGGGCTGGGACGTGATCGCGTTCACGGTCGACCTGGGCGAGAAGAAGGACCTCGACGCGATCCAGGCCCGCGCCCTGAAGACCGGTGCATCGGCCGCTTATGTCGCCGACGGAAGACTTCCTTTCCTCCAGCTTTTCGTGTGGCCGTCCTTGCAGGCTGGCGCGGTGTACGAAAAGGAGTACCCGCTCGCCACCGCGCTGGGCCGGCCGCTCATCGCCGCGATGATGGTCGAAGTCGCACGCCGCGAGGGCGCGCAGGCAGTGGGACACGGCTGCACCGGCAAGGGCAACGACCAGGTTCGTTTCGACGTCGCCACCGCCGCGCTCGCGCCCGACCTCCAGGTCGTCGCGCCGGTGAGGGAGTGGGGGATGAACCGCGACGACGAGATCGAGTACGCGAAGCAGCACGGGCTCGAGGTGCCGGCGACCGTCCGCGAGCCCTATTCGACAGACGAGAACCTCTGGGGCCGATCGATCGAGGCCGGCGTGCTGGAAGACCCCTGGGCAGAGCCGCCCAAGGACGTTTACGCCTGGACGCGCGATCCCCGCCAGTGTCCCGACGAGCCGACGTACGTGGAGATCGGGTTCAAACAAGGCGTTCCCGTGGCGCTCGACGGCAAGCAGGTCTCCGCCCTCGAGCTCGTCACCACCCTGAACAGGGTCGGCGGCGAGAACGGCGTGGGCCGGATCGATCATCTCGAAAATCGCCTCATCGGCATCAAGTCTCGCGAGATCTACGAGGCGCCGGCTGCCGTGCTCTTGCTCCAGGCGCATCAGGCGCTCGAGGACATCACGCTGCCCAAGGAAGTCGCGAGGTTCAAAGACCTGGTCGCGCAGCAGTGGGCCCAGATGGTCTACGACGGCCTTTGGTTCAGCCCGCTCCGTGATGCGCTCTATGCGTTTGTCGCCGAGACGCAGCGCCACGTGACAGGCGACGTGCGGTTGAAGCTCTACAAAGGGTCGTCGCAGGTGGTCGGGAGAAAGTCGCCGGACCAGCTCTACCAGCTATCCCTGGCGACCTACGGCAAGGGAGACGAATTCGACCAGTCCGCGGCCGCGGGCTTCATCAAGCTCTGGGGCATGGGCCTGCGCACGTCCGCGCGCGTCCAGGGGCAGCTCCACGCGCGCGACTTCGGCCGGCTGCTGGGCGACGCGAAGAGGCTGACCAAATAGCGAATCGCCGGGCGCGCGCAGGGCGCTCTACAAACCGCCGGGCGCGCGCAGGGCGCTCTACAGAGAAGACTGGAAAGCTGTGGAGCGGGCGCTTCGAGCGCGGCCTCCTGCCGGAGCTCGAGCGCTTTGCATCTTCGCTCGAGACCGATTACGAGCTCTATCCGTACGACATCGCTGGGAGCATCGCGCATGCACGTGGGCTCAAGGCCGCGCGGCTGCTGTCGGCGTCGCAGCTGACCGCCATCGAGCGCGGCCTGCGACGGATCAAGCGCGAGCTCGACGCCGGCGATTTCAAGTTCCGATCGTCCGACGAGGACATCCACACCGCCATCGAGCGCCGGCTCACCGAGATAACTCCGGCGGGGGCGGCCCTGCACGCGGGCCGGTCCCGCAACGACCAGGTCGCGCTCGACCTCAGGCTGTACTGCCGGGACGCGGCGACCGAGGCCGTCGCCGGTCTCGCGCAGCTGATCGATGTGCTGGCCGCCAGGGCGGCCGCCCACGCGGCCTGGCTCATGCCCGGATACACGCACGTTCAGCGCGCCCAGCCGGTGACGGTCGGCCATCACCTGCTCGCACACGCAGAGCCGCTGCTCCGTGACGCGCGCCGATTCCGCATCGCATATGACGCCGCCGGCGGCATGCCGCTGGGGTCGGGAGCGCTGGCCGGATCCACGCTGCCCCTGGCGCGGCGGGTCGTGGCCCGGGAGCTTCGACTCCCTTCCCTGACCGAGAACAGCATGGATGCGGTCTCGGACCGTGATTTCGCGTTGGACCTCACGTACGCCTGCGTTTCCACGTCCGTTCACCTGAGCCGGCTTGGCGAGGACATCGTGCTCTGGGCCAGCTCGGAGTTCGGCTTCGTGAGGCTGGCCGATGAGATCGCGACCGGCTCCAGCCTGATGCCGCAGAAAAAGAACCCGGACATCGCCGAACTGTTGCGCGGCCGGGCCGGCCGGTCGTTGGGCGGATTCGTCGCGCTTGCCACCGTCCTCAAGGGCCTCCCGCTGGCCTATGACCGAGATCTCCAGGAGGACAAGCCCGCGCTCTTCTCCGCGGTCGAGAACGTGCTCGACTCGCTGACCGCCGCCGCGCTCCTGGTGGAGCACCTCGAGTTCGACCGCGACCGCCTGGCGGCCGCTGCCGCCGACGCCCTTTTGCTCGCCACCGATGCCGCCGAAGCCCTCGTTCGGTCAGGCACCCCGTTCCGCCGGGCGCACGAAAAGATCGGCCGCCAGGTTCGGGATGGCGAGTTCACCGCCCCGTGGGACGCCAGGGCGTCGGTCGCCAAGCGTGACCTCGAAGGGGGCCCCAGCCGGCATCAGGTCATCTCACGCGCTCGCGCCGTGCGGCGGGAAGCGGCTTCGCTGAGGCGCTGGACCAAGACCGTCCCCAGACACGCCCTCACCAAGTAGAGTTCGGGCGCCCATGCTGCTTGCGGTCGACGTCGGCAACACGAACGTGACCCTCGCCCTCTTCGATGGGGAGCGCCTGGCGGCCGACTGGCGCCTGACCTCTCGCCGAGAGTGGACGGCCGACGAGCTGGCGGTCGAGCTGCGCCAGCTATTTGATCTCAGAGGCTTTGGGCTCGAGGTGGTCACGGGCGTGGTGATCTCCAGCGTGGTGCCGACGATCAACCCGGCCCTGGTCGAGGCCTCGCGCCGCTACCTGAAGAGCGAGCCGGTGATGGTGGGTCCGGGTGTGAAGACCAGCGTTCGCATCCGCTACGACAACCCCAAGGACGTCGGCGCCGACCGCATCGCCAACGCGCTGGCCGCCTACTCGAAGTACGGGGGGCCGGTCGTGGTCATCGACTTCGGCACGGCGGTGACCTATGACGCGATCAACGCCGAAGGCGACTACCTTGGCGGCGCGATAGCCCCCGGGGTCGAGATCTCGCTCGACGCGCTGGTCTCGCAGACCGCCATGCTGCGCAGGGTCGAGCCGGTGGCGCCCGACTCGGTGATCGGCCGGAATACGGTCGCCTCGATCCAGTCCGGGCTCGTCTGGGGCTTCGTCGCCCAGGTCGAGGGGATGGTCAAACGCATGGTCGATGAGCTGGGGGGCCAGGCGAGGGTGGTCGCGACCGGCGGACAGGCGTCGCTTGTCGCCGGCCTGACCCACGTCATAGAAACCACCGACCCGCTTCTGACTCTCGAGGGTTTACGCCTTATCTACGCTCAAAACTCCGACGGGGGTGCTAGATAAGAGCCCCCCATGAAGACAGCGCCTCGGTTTCATCTCTACGTGCTGGACCGTGACCAGTCCACGGCCCTGGCCGCGACCGGGCTGGAAACCGAGAAGCTGACCGACCCCGCCCAGGTCGAGCAGCCCGCGCTGATCCTGCTCGGGCCCGGCCAGCAGGCGCCGGAGCCGCTGGCGGAAATGGCCATCGAGCTGCCGCCGGACGCCTCGCCTTCCGTCCTGCGAGAGCTGGTTCGGGTCGCGATGGAGAACGTCGCCCTGAAACAGCAGGTCACGCAGCTGGAAAGCCAGGCGCACCGGCGCCACCGCCAGTTCCGCGAGCTCAACCGGATCGGCATCGCGCTGTCCGCGGAGAAGGACATCGGCCGGCTGCAGCCTTTCATCCTCACCACCATGCGCCAGCTCACGCACGCGGATGGCGCAAGCCTGTGGCTGAAAGAGGAGGAGGACGGCGTCCCGAAGCTGTTTCTCGCCTCGAGCCAGAACCACTCCATCGACAAAAGCACGTACTCGGCTTTCAAGGTGCCGGTCGACGACAAGACGGTCGTGGGATACACGGTCTCGATGGGCGCAAGCCAGATCTACGACGATGCCTACAAGCCGCCGCCGGGCAAACCGGCCGGTGGCAAGAGCTTCGACTCGCAGTTCGGCTACCGGACGAAATCGATGTTGACGGTGCCGATGCGCAACTACAACAACGAGGTCGTCGGCGCCGTGCAGCTCATCAATGCCAAGCGGCGATTCGAGACGCGCCTGACGGTCGAGACGGTAGAGGCGGAGGTCGTCAGCTTCCAGCCGGACGACGTGGAGATGATCGAATCGATCGCCAGCCAGGCCGCCGTCGCGCTGGACAACAAGAATCTGATCGATTCGATCCAGGCGCTGTTCGACGGCTTCGTCCAGGCGAGCGTGACCGCGATCGAGCAACGAGACCCAAGCACCGCCGGTCATTCGGGTCGGGTCGAGGGTCTTACCACTTCACTCGCCCGGGCGGTGACGGAGATCAGCGTCGGAAAGTATCGCGACGTTCAGCTGACCGACGACCAGTTCAAGGAGCTGCGGTACGCGTGTCTGCTGCACGACTTCGGCAAGGTTGGAGTCCGCGAGCACATTCTCATCAAAGCCAAAAAGCTGATTCCGGGCCAGCTCGAGGTGATCCAGGCGCGTTTTGAGTTCATCGAGCGGTCGATGCAGGTCAAGTACGCGATGGAGAAGCTGGAGGCGATGCGGTCAGGGAGCAACGGCCCCGACTTGACGGAGATCGATCGACGCCTCGAGGAGGAGCTGGCGCAGCTCGACAAGTGGGTCGAGAGCATCGTCGTGGCCAACGAGCCGAGCGTCTTGCCGGAGGACAAGGCGTCGACGATCGAGTTCCTTGCGCAGCAGACCTACTTGGACATCGCCGGCCGGCCGCATCCGATGCTCGAACCGCAGGAGTTTCGCTTCCTGAACATTCGCAAGGGAACGCTCGACCCTCAGGAGCGTCTCGAGATGGAGTCACACGTCACCCACAGCTTTCACTTCCTGACCAAGATTCCCTGGACGCCTGTGATGAGAGGCATCCCAGAGATCGCGTACGGTCACCACGAAAAGCTCGATGGCTCCGGATACCCGCGTGGGCTGACCGGGGACCAGATCCCGCTCCAGGCTCGCATGATGACGATCTCAGATATTTACGACGCCCTGACAGCCCAGGACCGCCCATACAAGAGGGCGGTTCCCACCACGACGGCTCTCGACATCCTGCACGAAGAGGCGGACCAGGGAAAGCTCGACCGTGACCTGCTCGAGATCTTCATCGCGAAGAAGATCTATGAGCCCGCGGCAACGCGATGAGGATCAAATTCTGGGGGACGCGGGGCACGCGGCCGACGCCTGGCCGAAGGACGCTTCGCTATGGGGGCAACACGACGTGCATCGAGGTGCGCGATCGGGAAAACAACATGCTCATCATCGATTCGGGCTCTGGAATCGCGGAGCTGGGCAATGCCTGCAGCCCGACGGAGCCGCTCCAGGCGCACCTCCTGATAACGCACACGCACCTCGACCACATCCAGGGGTTTCCGTTTTTCCTGCCCGCGTTCGTGCCGGGGACGACGCTGACAATCGTCGGGCCGGCGGGCTCTGCGAAGTCGCTGCAGGCAGCGTTCGCCGACCAGACCGACCCGGCGTACTTCCCGGTGCAGCTGAGCCACATGCCGGCCGAGATGGAGTTCATCGAGCGAAACCCGGGTGAGACGTTCGAGGTCGGCGCGCTCCGCATCACGCCGCATCTGTTGATGCATCCGATCCCGACCTTCGGCTATCGCATCGACGAGGGTTCCTCACGTTTCACCTTTGCGACCGACAACGAGATCGCGTTGTTTGCCAACGGCACCAACGGAACTGTGAAAGACCTGGCGAACTGGTGCCGGGACTCAGACCTGCTGGTCCACGACTCGCAATACAGCGCCGAGGAATACAAGACGCATGCCGGCTTCGGACACTCGACATACGAGGAGGCGCTGTCGCTGGCGGAGCAGGCCGGGGTCAAGGAGCTCGCGTTCTTTCATCACGACCCGCTGCATTCGGATATCGAGGTGGATGCCCTCATCGAGCAGGCGCTCGGCAATCACCGAGCCTCTGGGGGACAAGATGTGAACTCATTCCCGGCGGCGGAGGAGCAGGAGCTGGCTCTTTAGCGGCTAACCTTTTCCGATCGTGGCGGACGAGTTCATGCGCGATCGGTTGGATAAAGTCGAGCGGCTGCGCGCCGCCGGCATCGACCCGTACTCCCGCGGATTTCAGCCGACCCACGGCAGCGAGGCGGCCAAGGCGCTGCTCGGCGACGCGGAGCGCACGCCGCAGGTCGCCGTGGCCGGCCGCCTGATGATCAAGCGACAGCAAGGCGGGCTGGTTTTCGCGGACCTCCAGGATGGGCAGGGCCGCATTCAGCTGATGGCCAACCGCAGCATCGTCGGCGACGAGGAGTTCGCGCGATTCGCCGACCTCGACCTCGGCGACATCATCGGCGTCAGCGGACCGATCTTCCGCACCAAACGCGGCGAGATCACGGTCGAAGTCCATTCGTTCCAGCTGCTGACCAAGTCCCTCCGCCCGCTGCCGGAGAAGTGGCACGGCCTGAAGGACGTGGAGATCCGTTACCGGCAGCGCTACGTCGACCTGCTCGCCAACCCGCAGGTGCGCGAGGTGTTCCGGGCCCGGACCAAGATCATCACCGCGATCCGGGGACTGCTCGACGAACGCGGTTTCATCGACGTGGAGACGCCGGTGCTGCAGGAGGTGCCGGGCGGCGGGCACGCCAAGCCTTTCCAGACGCATCACAACGCGCTCGGCCGCGACCTCTACCTGCGCATCGCGCTGGAGCTGCATTTGAAGCGGCTTCTGGTCGGCGGGTTTGAGCGGGTGTACGAGGTCGGCCGGGTCTTTCGGAATGAGGGGCTGTCTCCACGCCACAACCCGGAGTTCACGCTGATGGAGTGTTACCAGGCGTACGCCGACTACGAAGACATGATGCAGCTGGCCGAGGACCTGCTCGTCTGTTCCGCCATGGCCGCGAACCGGCCGCTCGAGACCTCGTACGAGGGAGAGCCCGTCAACCTGACACCTCCGTATCGGCGCGAGCGCATGGCGGACCTCGTGCTCGAGCACACCGGCAAGCATGCAGTCGGTGAAGAGCTCAACGACCTTTTCGAGGAGCACGTCCAGCCCCGGCTGCGCCAGCCGACCTTTGTCCTCGACTATCCGGTCGAAATCTCGCCCCTGGCTCGTCCGCGAGAGGACGACCCGCGGTTTGTCGAGCGCTTCGAGCTGGTCATCCTCGGCCGCGAATACGCCAACGCGTTTACCGAGCTGACCGATCCTGTCGACCAGCGAGCGCGCTTCGAGGCGCAGGCTGCGATGCGGGCCGCGGGGAATGTCGAGGCTCATCCGATGGACGAGGACTTCTTGCGCGCGGTCGAATATGGGCTGCCGCCGTGCGGGGGCATGGGCGTCGGCCTTGACCGGTTGGTCATGCTGGTGATGGATCAGCCTTCGATCCGGGACGTGATCCTGTTCCCGGTGATGAAGCCGGAGTCTTAATGCTCTCGCTGGAATTCATCCGCGCCAACCCCGATGCCGTCCGGCGGGCCGGCGAGCTGAAGGGCGAAGCGGCGCCGGTGGACGAGATCCTCGAGCTCGATCGAGTCTGGCGCGAGCACCAGCATGTAGCCGAGAAGGCTCGGGCGCAGCAAAACGATCTTTCCAAGCGCTTCGCGCAGAGCCGCGACCAAACCGATCTCGCTAACGCCAAACAGGTCGGCGAAGAGTCCAAACGAGAGATGGCAGAAGCCGACAGGATCAAACGCGAGCTGGACGATCTTCTGCTGCAAGTGCCGAATCTGTTTCACGAGTCGGTTCCTATCGGCGAGACCGAGGCGGAGAACGTCGTGATCAGGGAGTGGGGGACGAAGCCCGATCTCGGTTTTGTGCC
>Ga0066705_10000348_pt1 | contig 12183 bp, 12 predicted proteins | sample GraSoiAngelo_154_FD_66506 | JGI IMG/M metagenome (GOLD analysis project Ga0066705, IMG submission 66506) | Grasslands soil microbial communities from the Angelo Coastal Reserve, California, USA - 14_1009_13_20cm | ecosystem: Environmental > Terrestrial > Soil > Grasslands | place: USA... | reverse complement strand
GCGTCAGCCCCTCCGAGATGGGCGGCATCAGGTCGCGCCTCAAGGAACTCGGGCTTGAGCCCTACGACTGCCTGTCACCGCCGCTGATGGATGCCATCGCCACCCACGTGGCGAAATCCAGGGCCAAAGCGGCCTGACCCACACTCTCTCGTCAGCTCTCGCTGCTCGTCGCTACGACCAGCGGAGCTGCCGTTTGCGCGGGTCTCAAGGAGGCAATCTAGCAATCCTACGGATTGTCGGTTACACATTGATCGACAATCTTCTTATCCGCGGCCGACAATCGTTCGTACTCAATTCCCTCCCTCCCGAGACTGACGACCGACGCATAGCTACGAAGATATGTGTCCACGGGTAGCTTTTGCGAGAGACACTCGCAGAGTTTCCCGTTTGCGACCGCCATAACGCATTGGAGTTTTTTCCGATGCTTTATTGCATCGATAGCGGCCAATGCTCGTTCGAACTCGCTTACGCTCTCGAATTGTTGGAGCGATTGCTGAGCCGAGGCATCGATTGAAGCCACAGCAGCCATGATCAAAATACCAACAAGCCGCCCAAACATTGTTGTCACCGCTCTGCAACGTAAACCTCGAGATCAGATGCCCAATCGGTAGTGGCCGTCAATAATCGCCACCAAGGAACCGTACGGCTCCACCGGGCTATTTTGAGTTGATTGGACATTGCGTAGGTCTGGCAAGTGGCGGGATGCGGCGGTCCTTCGGAACGGGTCTCGTCACTAATCGAAAGAATCGGGTTATTGCAAAACGTCTAGTCAATGGTGATCAACCATCGCCAAGTTATCGATCCAATTGGCTCGAGACGATTGGCCGGTCAGATGGCCGCCGCCATCGAATGCCGGTCCTGGGTGGTTGCGTCGCGCAATCCAGCCCAATCGCCCCTCGGTACGTCCTAAACCTTGCTTGACACTCGCCTGTTCATGTTCTCATTATGTTCTCATCAAAAGAATGGTGAAACGTCACAGGTGAAGGTCGGGATGGCAACCACAGCCACCATCCTCCATGCGGACCTGGATGCCTTTTATGCCTCGGTCGAGCAGCTGCTCGACCCTTCGCTACGCGGCAAGCCCATCGCCGTCGGTGGTGGGGTTGTGCTTGCCGCGTCCTACGAAGCCAGGGCCTTCGGGGTCCGCGGCGGCATGCCCGGACGGACTGCGCGCGAGCTCTGTCCACAACTCACTTTTGTCAGCGGCCATTTCAAGGATTACCAGCGGCTAGGCGACGCTGCCATCAAGGTGATCGGCGATTTCACGCCGCTGGTCGAGCGGATTTCCATCGACGAGGCTTTTGCCGACGTTGCGGGCTGCACGCATCTGTTCGGCCCGCCTGCCGAAATTGCAACGGCAATCCGAGAGCGCGTGCGCGCGGAGCTTGGGCTTCCGATCTCAGTCGGTGTGGCGCGCACCAAGCATCTGGCAAAAATTGCCTCGCAAGTGGCGAAGCCCGACGGGCTGGTGGTTGTCGATCCCGACACCGAGCTGGAATTCCTTCATCACCTGACCGTCGAGCTGATGTGGGGAGTGGGTCCGGTCACCAAGGCGCGGCTGGCCGAGATCGGCGTGTTGACGATCGGGCAGCTGGCAAAGACACCGGGATGGTCGCTCGAGCGATTGCTCGGTCCTGCGGCAGGGGAGAAACTCGCAGCGCTGGCGTGGAATCGCGATCCACGGGAAATCATGGGTCACCGCCGGGCGCGATCGGCGGGGGCACAGTCCGCGATCGGCAGGAAGCCTGCCGAAGAGCGGGTTTTTCGACCCACGCTGTTTCACCTTGCGGACCGAATTGGCACCCGGCTCCGGGCCAAGTCCAGGCCTGGCCGAACCGTGACGGTTCGCGTTCGCTTCGCCGACCTGAACTCAACTACGCGCTCGGTAACCCTCGATGCGCCAATCTCCGCGACCGTGATCCTCGCCGAACTCGCCGAGGAACTGGTGCGCGCGGTCCTCGCAGATCACCCGGACGAGAAGTTCATCTCGCTATTGGCGATCTCTGTGTCGCATCTCGAGGAACACTGGGATCTGGAGCTAGAACTCCCACTTGGACTTCAAGATGAAATGCGCCGCCCTGGCACAAAAACAGGCATGGCACGTTGGGCGGCCGACTGTGCCGTCGACAAGATCCGCAATCGCTTCGGATGGGATGCTATCGGATACGGCTCGGTAGCGCTGGGTATTTCTCGTTCCGTTCCCGACGAGTTTCGCAAGCTCGCCGAAAAGGATCTGTGAGCATCACCCGGGCTACGCAAACGCCATCGAAAGCGTATTCACGGACACGACAACCGATGATATCAACAAGTGCATAGCATTATTTTTTTCAGCAGTTTTTTTGGAGAAGCATGATGAAGTCGAGGACTCATTTTGCGACGTTGGAAATTATGTGTCGTGAACGGGCCGCTGTCGCCAAGAAAGAAATGGAATACTGGCTCACAGAAGCCGAGGAATGGCGAAGACTTAAGCAATCTCCCGACCATCTCGCAGGGAGAATTCCCGTCCAGCTCGATTGGTGCCAGGAACCCAATGGTAATTAAACGCGAGTGATATCCTGAGCTTGTGGGACCGCTGAAGAGAAATCGCCCCATTCCGGGGCTGGGGCCTACCGGAATGAGGCGAAGTGTGGAGTCTTCAGATTCGGTCAACGAGCGCTCGTTGACGTACGCAAAATGCGTTTCTGATTCGGGCGAGTTAGCGGCGAGATCGAACCGAAAGCCCGGATCAATCGAGTCGAGTTCGCGTGCCCGCAGGCGAGGCCGCGGAATGATGATTTCAGAGCTTCCAGGGGGCGAGCCCATCCGGGACCGTCGCCTCCGGCCGCGACGGAAGAAGGCCGGCGCTAAATTTCGTCAGACTTGCGCCCTTTCATCGACTGACTCACCCGCAGGAGCGATCAAGGGTTTGGTCGGCCGGAGACCCATGTCTGGATAACCTCAAACTTGCTGCTGAAGGCAACAAGGTCGGCACGATAACCCGGCGCGATCGCTCCAAGCTCAGACTCCAGTCCCAGAAATGTGGCCGGGGTGCGAGAGGCCATTGTCAGCGCGTCCGCAATGCCAACCCCGAGCAATGCGACCGCATTTTGCACCGCCTGCATCATCGTCAAGTGCGCGCCTGCGAGCGTGCCATCAGGAGAAGTCAAGCGGGTTCCCTGCAGCGTAATATGTCGCCCCTGCAGCAGGAAATGCCGCAGATCCGTACCAACCAGGGGCATCGCGTCTGTGATCAGCATCAGGCGATCGCGCCCCTTGCAACGCATGGCGACGCGCAAACTCAAGGGGTCGACGTGAAGACCATCGCAAATGATCCCGGCAAATAGCCGTCCGTCGTCGAGTGCTGCACCAACCACGCCCGGCTCGCGGGCGGTCAGCTGCGACATGGCGTTAAACAGGTGCGTGACACCGCTCAGCCCGCGATCCGCCGCCTGCACAATTTGCATTGCGGTCGCCTCGCTATGGCCGGCCGAGACCCGCAGTCCGGCTCCGAGGAGATCGTCGATCACCGACGGCGGCACGCATTCCGGAGCCAGGGTCACAACGCTGCGACCGCAGTCTCCGAAGCTTTCCATGGCGGCAAGATCGCGCGCGCTCAGTTCGCGAATCTCAGATTCAAGATGAATACCCTTGCGAACTTTGTTGATCGCCGGGCCTTCCAGGTGAAAACCGAGCACGCCAGGAATTTGCAACGAGCCCTGCGCAATCCCAGCGAGCCGCTCGATCATATCGGTGCGATCGGTGATCAGCGTCGGCAGACAACCTGTGGTCCCCGTCCTGCGGTGCGCCTCGACGATGCGGCGCACGCCAGCCTTGCTCGGCTCACCGTTAAGGAGAACGCCGCCACCGCCATTGACCTGGATATCGATGAAGCCGGGCGCGAGAACAGCGTCGGAGGCAAGCGCGATCATGCCCGGCGATGCGGCTTCGCCGAAGCTGACGTTCTGGATGAGGCTGCCGGAAACCGTGACCAGCGCCGGCCCTCGCATGACCGTCCCGTCGAACAGTTGCGGTGTCGCGATCGTGAAAGGTGCAAGGGCGTCCATGAGGTTCATCGCGCAATTGCTGCGTGTGCCAGTCTAGCATGGTAAAGTGCTGCCGCACGAACCCAGGACCGTGGCTAGTTCCTCACGGCTATGCCGAAGGCTCTGATGGACCCGGAACCAAGTTCTCCGCGTTGGAAATGGCATGGTGACGCAAAGCACCTTGTATCTCGGCGTTGACGGCGGTGGCAGCCGCTGCCGCGCTCGCATCGAGGATGAATATGGTACCGTGCTCGGCGAGGGCGGCTCGGGGCCGGCGACGACGCGGCTGGGCATCGACGAGGCGTGGCAGTCGATCATGCGAGCGTGCACGGCCGCGGCGGAGCAAGCAGGATTAGCGCGCGAGGATTTTGCGTTGATCCACGCAGGCATCGGACTTGCTGGTCTCGCGCGCGAGGGCGCCGAAGCGGCTCTCAAGCAGATCGCGCATCCGTTCAGGTCGCTTCGCATCGTCAGCGACGGATTGGCTGCCTGTCTTGGTGCCCATCGTGGCGAGGACGGCGCCATCGTTGTCGCCGGGACCGGTTCGATTGGCGTCGGCCTGCTCGGCGGCCACGAACTTCGCTTCGGCGGATATGGTTTTCCAATCTCTGACGAGGGTAGCGGCGCCGACATCGGATTGCAGGCAATCAGGCTCGCGCTTTGTGCGGCGGATCAGCGCGCCGAGACATCGCCGCTGCTAACGGAAGTGCTCGGTGCCTTCGATCATGACCCCAGCCGGGTGGTGGCCTGGTCCGAACGGGCGACCGCGACCGATTATGCCGCCTTTGCGCCGATGGTGCTGCAGCAGGCGGCCCAGGGCGATCCGATCGGCCGGCGCATCGTCGAACGCGCAGCCGATGCGATCGGCGATCTCCTCGATGTGTTCTTGCGGCTTGGAATTGACCGGCTGTCGCTGGTCGGCGGACTGTCGGAGGCCATCGCGGCATGGTTGACGCCAGATCTGCGCAGCCGCCTCACCCCTCCGCAAGGTGATGCGGTCGCCGGCGCGTTACTGGTGGCGCGAAGGCGCGTTGCCGTGACGGAGGCGGCGGCCAAAAGCGAACCAGTTCCCAAGTTCCGCGTTCCAAAGCCGTGAGAGGAACGGATCGCGCGCAAAGGCTGCTGAATATGGCTACTGAAAATGGCTACTGAAGACGTCGACCCTCGCTTCGTTGATCTCGATGCTTGGTCGCTGCCCTCCGCAATGGAAGCGATGTGGGAGGGCCAGCTTGCAGCGGTCGCCGCCGTAGGGCGCGCGCTTCCCGCCATCACCGCGGCGACACATGCAGCAACAGAAGCGCTCGGCGACCGCGGGCGCCTGGTCTACGTTGGTGCGGGCACGTCAGGGCGGGTCGCCGTGCAGGACGGAGCGGAGCTGCCGCCGACTTTCGCCTGGCCCCCGGAGCGGCTGCGTTTCATCATCGCTGGCGGGGAGGGCGCATTGATCGCCAGCGTCGAAGGCGCTGAAGACGATGTTGCCGATGCCGTCAAACAGATCGATGATGTGCGGCTGTCTCCGCACGACGTTGTGATCGCGGTTGCCGCCAGCGGCACGACGCCATTTACCGTGGCGGCGCTGCGAGAGGCCAGCACGTACCGCACCGTCACCATTGGCGTTGCCAACAATCCCGGTACTGCGCTGCTCGCATCAGCGAAATATCCGGTGCTGGTCGAGACGGGCCGAGAACTGATAGCGGGCTCGACGCGGATGAAAGCCGGCACGGCGCAGAAGGTCGTACTCAACTTAATATCCACCGGCATCATGCTGCAGCTCGGCCGTGTCTTCCGCGGCATGATGGTCAACATGCAGACCACGAATACGAAGCTGAAGCGCCGCGCAGAGCTGATGGTTGCTCAGATCGCCGGCTGCGACCAAGCGCAGGCGGCTTGCGCGCTCGATCAAGCCGAGGGGGATATCAAGCTGGCCACACTCCTGGTGTTGGGCTACGACAAGGCTGAAGCCGAAGGCATTCTCGCGAGCCATAAGGGCAACCTCCGACGCGTGTTCGCTGATCTCACTCACGGTCCCAGCGAGTAATGCCAGACAACGGGCGTGTGAGCTGAGATGGAGCTTGTGAACCATGGTTCAGTCCGCTTGTTCCGCGATGGGGCGAGAAATTTGCGAAAGCGCGGATGTCGTCTCGCGGATCGTCGGCAATCGCCATGCCGTCGCCGAGATTGCCGGACGCCTGGATATCGGCGCTGCGCCGCTCGTTGTCCTGTGCGGTCGCGGAAGCTCCGGTCATGCCGGGGTGTTCCTGCGCTATCTCATCGAAACCAGGCTTCACCTGCCGGTGTCCGCCAGTGCTCCATCGGTGATCACGGCGTTTCGCAGGCCGCTGACGTTGCGCAATGCGCTGTTCATCGTGATCTCGCAATCGGGGCGCAGTCCTGATCTGGTCGCGGCAACGCAGTCCGCACGAGCGTCGGGTGCCCGCACGGTCGCGATCGTCAATGCGGTGCCATCGCCGGTCGCCGATGCCGCCGAGTTCGTCATTCCGATCGAAGCTGGGCCTGAACATTCGGTCGCCGCGACCAAGACCGTGGTCGGCTCGATGGCGGCAGGTGCCGAGCTCATAGCGGAATTGGCCGACGACATAGCTCTCAAGTCGGCACTTGATCGCCTACCAGAGCGGCTTCACCGCGCGCTGACACTCGATTGGTCCGAAATATCCGGTGATCTCGCCGGCGCATCCGCCGTGTTTGTTACTTCGCGCGGCCTGGGCCTGAGCTCGGCTCGCGAAATTGCGCTGAAACTTGCCGAAATCCTGCGGTTGCCCGCGCTTAGTTTCAGCGCCGCCGAGCTGCAACACGGTCCACGCGCGGCATTGTCATCGAAAACACCGGTCATCGTGTTGCGACTGATGGACGAAACGGCTGCCATGGTGGATGCGGTGGCGAGCGAGCTGCGCGAGCGCAAGATTGCCTTGCATCTGTGCGGCGGTCCGCGCAGCACGCTGCCTTGGCTTGGTGATGACGATCCCACAACCGACGGAATCACCATGCTTGTTCCGGCCTATCGCCTGATCGAACGCATCGCCCGCGAGTGGGGATTTGACCCGGATCGTCCGCCGCAGCTAAGCAAGGTTACCGAGACATTCTGATCTTGGTCTCGGGCACCAGCGAGATCGTCGTGCCCGCGCACACCCCGTGGCTGACAACTCCGCTCGTCAAACGCCGCCTGGCTGAACGTAGCAAAAGACGTAACTGCTGCCGCTCAAGAACAGGATGCCGTGGCCAGTGGGATTCGATTCGTCCCACTTCAACTTGCTGTTTGGAACCTCGATCTCGGTCCCGACCTCGACATGAGGCCGCCCAAGCGGCTCATCCGGCCTGTCGTCGGTTATCGTGACGTAGGTCTTTCCATTTCTCACGTGGATCTCGTCGGCCCAGTACGCGTCGGCCTCACCGCAGCAGCTCGACGTCGGAACGTCCGGCCGCATCAACGCTTGGTACCATTGACGAATAGCGGGATCGACCTTCTCCCACTGCCCAAAGTCGCGGGCATTGACCACACCAATCACGCAAGCGAACGCCAGGCTAAGGACGATGCGCTTCATGTCGCACTCCTGAGGTTTTCGGCAAAGTTTGTGAAAGCAATGTTCGTGCCGCGAATCAGATAGACTCGCAGTCTAAAGAGAGGCCCCGCGACGCGCGCAAGCCGTGCGCGGGACAGCAATCCGTTCGCTCTTGTTTGATGATGCGGATCGGAAAATTGTGATAAGCGCAGCTCGCGCGCTTGCAACGCAAGCGTCAGGTCGCGAGATGCGCAGCGCTACGTCCGATTATTACTGCGCCCGATCATTTAAGCAGTCGCATTAATTTCTGACCGGCCTTTGTGGTGAGCTCCTTCGCATCCAGCGTGCCGTCGCCGTCGGCATTTGCTGCATTGAAACGCTGCTCGACGACGGCCAGATACTCGTCCTTGGTCAAGGTCGCGTCGTGATCGGGATCGGCAGCAGCCAATTCTTTTGCGGTCAATCTGCCGGCGAGTTCTCGCCTGTCGAGCGTGCCGTCGTGATCACGGTCTAGTCTATCGAACAACGCGGAGGCTGCCTTCTTGGCCTCCGCCAGGTCGACGGTGCCGTCGTTGTCTGTATCCAATCCTTGAATTGGACCAGGGCGGCTCGATTTTGCGAACGCGGCCAGGGGGCTTCCGATCAAGGTTGCTCCAGCGACGGCGCGTAGAACAGTGCGTCGTGACATCATTTGAGGATTCTCCGAGTTCAGTTTCTGTTGACGGCGAGCTCGACTCGAATTTGCCTTGGTGCTGCCCACGGGAGTTATAAGTTATCGGCAACATTATCTGACGCAAGTAACGGCGCCGTCGGTTGTTGGTCGTGGAGGCTACCGGCCACGTTGCTGCAAAGCAGCAGCCCTCTGCTTTCAAAGACCGCAGGTGATGAGAATGCCCGGGCCACCAGAGATCGGGTCGGAGGAACACATGAGGTCGGCAGGCGCCGGAAATATGGAACTCGCCTGCCTTTAAGAAGGATCCGAAGGGATCGGAAATGACGAACGGCCAAAATATTTCGGAGGTGGTCCGCATTGCTGCGCGTGGTCGCCCGGTTCTGAGGGCAGCGTTGCAACCGACGGACCACCTCCGCCGAAATTGCGAAGTTATCGCAGGCGGTTATTTGCGAGCCGCGCAGGCATACATGTTGATTTCCATGCCCACCGGAACTTCGACGATTTTTGGAGCCTTCCAAGCCATTTTTAGATCTCCTTTTGCACGGAACGACAGGTTACCGCACCCGATGACGATAGGACTCCGGCTGGGACGGCGCAAGCAGACATTGTGCGTTGAATGCCTTGAAAACCGCTCCCACCAGCTCAGCGGCGCAATGGAATAGACCATCGCGATGGGCAGGCCCACGCGCTCTCACTTGAGTTTGCATTTGGTCTCGGGGCGATCGAGACCTAGCGTATCAAGTGTCGATACCTGGTGCAGGAATCCCTCCTGAGGCGACACCGATACAGTATTCCTGCCGTCGAACAGCAGGATGGGCTGCCGTAGCTGCAAGTTCCAGTCGCGAATAGTGAGCTTCTGGCCTTTGAAGGCCGCCACCGAAAAATCCGCACCTTTCATGTAGGCAAGCATCTTGCCTGGATCGCCGGAGCCGGTTCGGCTCGCCGCTTCGCCGACCATGCGAACTGCCGTCCAAACCTGGATGTCATGTGCGGTCATCGACCGCTGGAACTTTTTTGTGAAGCGGTTCTGCAACTGCACGGCGCCCCATTGATCGAACGCTGCGTCCCATGTGGTCGGCACCAGTCCGGCCGAACCGGCGACCGGACGAGGATCCCACGTTCGGTACGGCAGGTAGCCGGCAAAGACCTCGCTTTCGTCCGCCGCGACCAGCACATCGTGGTCGGGGGCGCCTTGCGTCACCGCCGGCATCTGCTGCTGAATCTCGGCAACGCCGCTGTCGGTCCGCCGCGCGCCGCCGGTGTCCTTGAATACCCGCTCCTCGACGATCTTGGCGCCGAACCGTGTCGCGGCATGGCGCAGCGCTTCGGCGAACAATCCGTCACTTTCGTGTGAGCCGCTGATCAGCATCCATTTGCGCCATTTCTTCCAGACCAGATATTGCGCGAGCGCGTCGGCCAGCATGGAACGTGTCGGAGCAACGTGGAAGACGTTGGCGCGACAGTCCTGCTCCCGCAGCCGTTCATCCGTCGCAAATGCGTTGACCAAGGTCTCGCCGCGCGCTTTGCCGGCATCGGCGATTTTCAACAGCCGATCCGCATCGAGGCTCGTCACGATGAACGATGCGCCCTGGTCGGCGAGCGCTTGCATCGCCGCAACCGGATCGTCATTCTCACCAACCAATTTGTCGAGCAGCGTGTAACGCTGGTTGAGGAAGCGGCCCGTCGCATTGTCGTCTTCGATCGCCAACTGCCCGCCGGCCAAGCCATCATTGGCGGCCGGCACATCGATCAGTGATATCCCGATCCTTGATGGAGCCTGATGGAGGTAGCCGACCTTGATTTCCGGCGGTTGATCGCACAGGCCGGTTCCGTAGAGAGCAATGATGAGTGCCAAGGTCCCAATCAGAAGGCGGAGCAAATCAAGCCTCCCGTGCGATATCAGGACATTCCACATCACCAATCGCGCCGCAACATCGCCTGACATTCATCCCGTTTGAGCTTTCAGGCTACTCCAATTATCGTCTGGCGCAAGCAATGCAAAGCCGGTTCCGAGAGACTTCGAATTGCGGTGCTGGTCTGTTCGTTACAGCGGTGCGCAATCGGTGGGCTGACACGATGGAGAATGCCACATGTTGAATTGGCGCGGTGTGACGGTATTCGCCCTTTCTCTGCTCGCCTGCCTGCTCAGCTTCGACTCGGCCGATGCGTTCCTTGCATATGTTTCCAACGAGAAGGGCAATTCGATCTCCGTCATCGACACGGACAAAATGGAAACCATCGCAACCATCAAGACAGGGCAGCGACCGCGCGGCATCGAAGTTTCCCGCGACGGCAAATTCGTCTTTGTCGCGCTCGGCGACGATGACGTGATCCAGGTGTTCGACACCAGGACTCGCAACGATGCCGGTGGGCTGCCGTCGGGTGCCGATCCCGAGCAGTTTACGCTCGATCCGGCCGGAAAGCTTCTCTACGTCGCCAACGAAAACGACGCGATGGTGACCGTCATCGATCTGGAGAAACGCTCGGCGCTTGGCCAGATATTGGTTGGCACCGAACCCGAAGGCATGGCGGTCAGCCCGGATTCCAAGGTCTTGATCTGCACCTCCGAGACGACAAGCATGGTGCACTTTATCGATACCGCAAGCCGCGAGATCGTCGGCAATTTGCTGGTCGGTTCCCGTCCGCGGTTCTCGGCCTACAAGGCCGACGGGTCGGAGCTATGGGTGACGTCGGAAATCGGCGGGAGTCTTGCGATTATCGATCCGGCAACGCGACAGCTCAAGCAAACCGTGTCATTCGAAATCCCGGGCCTGCGGTCGGAGGCGATCCAGCCGGTCGGCATCAATATCACTAAAGACGGCAAACTCGGCTTCGTCGATCTCGGGCCTGCCAACCGGGTAGCGGTGATCGATGGCGTCACGCATGCTGTCCTAAAATATCTGCTGGTCGGGCAGCGGGTTTGGCACGGCGCCTTTACTCCTGACGAAAAATACCTGCTGGTCGCCAACGGCGTCTCGAACGACGTCTCGGTCATCGACGTGGCGTCGTTGCGGGTGATCAAATCCATCCAGGTTGGTGAATTGCCATGGGGTGTTGCATTCGGCCCGAACTGACCACGGCATTTGCGCGCACCTGTGGGCGGTATCAAATCCGCCGCTTCTCGTGACCGGGATAGTCGCAACTCCACTTCGTGGCGACCCATTCCGGATGCCTGCCGATCCACTCGGCGATGTAGGGTTGCGCTGCCATCACGCATTGCCGGAGCGAGCCGTCCCAGGCGAACTGAAGATACTTTTCTTCGCAATTGGCCGGATTGGAGATGGCGCAGACGGTCAGGACGATTTCAATCATTCCCATGTGTCCTTGTTTTAAAAACGGAATCTCAAGGTGGTACGCTGGATTGATCGGCGCGTTTCAGATTTCGGCAAAATTTTGTCCTCGGATGCACCGATGACTCCACCTCGGCCGACAGGCAACAAGCGGTAGCGGTGGGCAGGCTGGTCGCAAAACATTGATAGCACGTTGCGCCACACCGGAGCGGTGGCTGTGTGGATCACGCTGCCGCATTGCAAACCTGCGTCAAAACGTCGGACCGCAAGCTTGTTCGTGATCGCTGCAATTGGTTTCGTCGCTGGATGCAAGGCGCGCAAGATCACCGGCCTTGACAATGAACGCGAGCGTGCAATGTTTCAAAAATCCCAGATGATTTGCTGAAGACGCAAAACGCGATGGGAGCGTTACATTATAACATCGACGGCCACGTCGTGTTGCCGGCCAGCGATTTGCCCAATGGACGCTTGAAGAATTTTCAAAAGCCGTAAATTCCAAGCTGAAACAAAAATAATAAGGCTGTTTGCAAGGCTATTTGAGTGAGTGGGAGGAAGGGCAAATGAAGACACGCGCCGCCGTTGCATTTGCAGCCAAGAAGCCGCTCGAAATCATTGAATTGGATCTGGAAGGCCCCAGGGCCGGCGAGGTCCTGGTCGAGATCAAGGCGACGGGGATTTGC
>Ga0066705_10000346_pt1 | contig 12216 bp, 8 predicted proteins | sample GraSoiAngelo_154_FD_66506 | JGI IMG/M metagenome (GOLD analysis project Ga0066705, IMG submission 66506) | Grasslands soil microbial communities from the Angelo Coastal Reserve, California, USA - 14_1009_13_20cm | ecosystem: Environmental > Terrestrial > Soil > Grasslands | place: USA... | reverse complement strand
AGGTCGCCGCCGGCGATCGCGGTGGCGACGTCGGCGATATTGCGCACCTGCGCCGTCAAATTGCTCGCCATGAAGTTGACGTTATCGGTGAGGTCCTTCCAGGTTCCGGCCACACCCGGCACCTGGGCCTGACCGCCGAGCTTGCCTTCGGTGCCGACTTCGCGCGCGACGCGGGTCACTTCCGATGCGAAGGAGTTGAGCTGGTCGACCATCGTGTTGATGGTGTCTTTCAATTCCAGGATTTCGCCGCGCACATCCACCGTGATCTTGCGCGAGAGGTCGCCGCGGGCAACCGCCGTGGTGACGTTGGCGATGTTGCGCACCTGCGCGGTGAGATTGCCGCACATTGCGTTCACGGAGTCGGTCAGGTCTTTCCAGGTGCCGGCGACGCCGGGCACGATCGCCTGGCCGCCAAGTTTGCCGTCGGTGCCGACTTCGCGCGCGACGCGGGTGACTTCAGAGGCGAAGGAGCGAAGCTGGTCCACCATCGTGTTGATGGCTTCCTTCAGCTGCAGGATCTCGCCGCGGACGTCCACCGTGATCTTCTTGGAGAGGTCGCCATTGGCGACCGCGATCGTCACCTCGGCGATGTTGCGAACCTGGCCGGTCAAATTGTTGGCCATCGAGTTGACGCTCTCGGTCAGGTCCTTCCACACGCCGGTCACTTCCGGCACTTGGGCCTGGCCGCCGAGCTTGCCTTCGGTGCCGACTTCGCGCGCCACACGGGTCACTTCCGAGGTGAACACGCTGAGTTGCTTGATCATCGTGTTGACGATGTTGGCCGACTGCAAGAATTCGCCGCCCAGCGGGCGGCCGTCGACGTCAAGCTCCACGGTTTGCAGGAGGTCGCCTTGCGCGACAGCGGCGACCGCGCGCGTCACTTCGCGGGTCGGCCACAAGAGATCGTCGATCAGCGTATTGACGGAGCTTTCCATGTCGGCCCATGAGCCGGAGGCAAGGCCAAATCTGACGCGCTGCCGCGTCTTGCCTTCGCGGCCGACAACCTGGCCGACGCGCTCGAGCTGCTGCGCCATGCGTTGATTGGCTGCGATGATCTCGTTGAAAGTATCGGCGATCTTGCCGTCGATCCCGAGTTGATCGCCCGACATTCGTACCGAGAAGTCGCCGCTGCGCATCGCCTGCAGCGCGTGCAATAGATCTTGCCGCGAATCCGGGGCCGCGTCGCCGTTTGGTTTTCGCATCGGGATGGGACGGGCGGGCGGCGCGGTTGCTCCGGGATCAAGATCGCTCATGACATTCCCCCCGCAAAATGCATCGCCGATCTGAATCTGCGCTGCAACGTTCGGCATAGAAGCTTCATAAAAATGCCAAATCAAGCAATAAGATAAATAGCAGTGAGAAATTGGAACCCGCTCGATTTGGCAGAAGCGGAACAACTCCGCCCGTCGATGCGGGTTCCGGCCGGTTCAATAAATCTTTCGTCGAACTGTTTCTGCGCGGCGAGGCCGTGCTCGCGTGCATGGCGCCGTCCCAATTTGGAACCGGGGTCCTTTTGGGGACGGCACCTCAAGACCGCACCAGGGAATCGCGAACGCAAGGCGCTCCTGTTGGCGGGTCAGGTTCCCGCATGGATTTGAATCGTTGCACCGGCTGCCCATATGCGGGCGCGGGGGGTGGAGGAGACTAAGATAGGAGGCCGCATCATGGGCCCGAAATTCGCCTTGACGGCATTCATGGTTGCTTTCGGTGTTGCGGTTGCATTTGCGACGGCTACCACGATCAGGCAAGTACACACGGCGACATCGTCGTCGATCGCGCATCCGATCACACGCACCTAGTTCCCACTTCCGTGGTTCGTGAACCGCCCCAGCACTCGGCCCGGGAGACACCGGGAACGAAGCTCTAGCCGGGCGGTTACCACCTCGACCGACGGCTTGGCCGTGCGTTTTCCTTGCTCGAGGTGCCATCATTGGATGCCCAGACCAGAGAGCGCGGGACATTTGCTGAAAAGAAACAGCCGCCCGAGCGCGATCCCGCGCAAAAATCCGCGCCGGAGCAGGCCCGCGAGGCCAGTGATCAATCGCAGGCAGTGCGCAAGCCGCCCTCGCTGCGCGGCCGGTTGCGCGAGCACTGGATTGTTGCGACGGCCAGTCTCTGTCTGCTGCTCATCGCACTGATCGGCGGACTGGTTTACTGGCTCAGCGTCCGTCACTACGAATCCACCGACGATGCCTTCATTGCGGCGCGGAGCTTTTCGGTCGCGCCGAAGGTAGGCGGCTATGTCACCGAGGTGCCGGTCACCGACAACCAGCATGTCAACGCGGGCGACCTGTTGGCGCGGATCGACGATCGCGACTACAAGATCGCAGTCGATCAGGCGCAGGGCCAGGTTTCCGTGGCGCAGGCCAACATCGACAACATCCAAGCCCAGATCGACAGCCAACACGAGCAGATCAACCAGGCGAAAGCGCAGCTCGATCAAGCACAAGCGCAACTGAAGTTCGCGCAGCAAGAAGAGGATCGCGCCAAGGACCTGGTCGACAAAGGCGCCGGCACCGTTCAACGCGAGCAGCAAACGCGCTCCGATCTGCAGGCTCAGCAAGCCAATACCGCTCGCGCCAAAGCCGCCCTGATCGCCGCGGAGCTGGGAATCAAGACGCTGGAAGCCCAGCTTGAAAGCGCGCGCGCCTCGCTGCAGCAGGCGCAGGCGCAACTCGACCAAGCGAAGCTGAACCTCGGATATACCAGCGTGACAGCGGCTCAGTCCGGCCGCGTCGTCAAGCTGACCGGCGCGGTAGGCACCTTCGTCACCGCCGGTCAGAGCCTGACGATGTTCGTTCCGGACGAAGTCTGGATCGTCGCGAACTATAAGGAAACGCAGCTCACCGACATGCGTCCGGGCCAGCCGGTCGAATTCAGCATCGACGCCTATCCAGACCGCAAGCTGACCGGTCGCGTGGATTCGGTGCAGCCCGGCTCGGGCACGGCCTTCAGCCTGCTGCCGGCGGAGAACGCCACCGGCAATTTTGTGAAAGTGGTGCAGCGCGTGCCGGTCAAGATCACGGTCGACAAATGGCCGCCCGACGTGCCGGTCGGGCCAGGCATGTCGGTCGTGCCCTGGACCAGGGTACGATGACCGACATCGCGCAGGGCGGAGGCACTTCGGGAAGCTGGTCGCCGGAACGCTCCGCGGCCGGCGGCCACAATCCGTATCTCATCGCTTTCGTCGTTTCGATCGCGACCTTCATGGAGGTGCTCGATACGACGATCGCCAACGTCGCGCTGCGCTATATTGCCGGCGGACTCGCGGTCGGCATCGACCAGAGCACCTACATCGTCACCAGCTATCTTGTGTCGAACGCGATCGTGCTGTCGATCTCCGGCTGGCTGTCGACGGTGATCGGCCGCAAGCGCTTTTACATGTTATGTGTCGCGACGTTCGCCGTTGCTTCGCTCTTGTGCGGAATGGCATGGAGCCTGCAAGCCCTGGTCGTGTTCCGCATTCTCCAGGGGCTGGGCGGCGGAGGAATGGCGACGAGCGAGCAGGCGATCCTCGCCGACTCCTTCCCGCCCCACAAGCGGGGTCAGGCATTCGCGATCTACGGCATCGCGGTGGTGGTCGCGCCGGTGATCGGCCCGACCCTCGGCGGCTGGATCAGTGATACCTATTCCTGGCACTGGGTCTTCCTCATCAACGTCCCGATGGGACTGCTCTCGCTGGTGCTGGTCGGGACACTCGTCAACGAGCCTTCCAGTGCGGAGGAAGAACGAAGAGAACTGCTGAAGAATGGCCTTCGCGTCGACTATATCGGCTTCATCCTGGTCGCGATCGGCCTTGGCTCGCTGGAATTCGTGCTTGACGAGGGTCAGCGCAATGATTGGTTCGGTTCGAATTTGATCTTAAGTTTTGCGCTCACCTCGGCATTTTGCCTGGTCGCCCTGGTGCTCTGGGAATTGCTGCGCGACGATCCGATCGTCGACATTCGCCTGTTGGGGCACCGGCATTTTGGCACGTGCTTTCTGCTCATGCTCGGTACCGGCGCCATCGTGATCGCTACCACGCAGATTCTGCCGCAATTCGTGCAGACTGAGCTCGGCTACACCGCGATGCTGGCGGGGCTGGTGCTCTCACCGGGCGGCGTCGTGACCATGATCATGATGCCGATCACGGGAAGGCTGATCGGTTTCGTGCAGCCGAGATATCTGCTCATCGCCGGTGCATCCATCGCGGCCCTTTCGATGTGGCATCTCACGGGCCTCACCGGCGACATCAGTTATGGCTACGCCGCGCTTTCGCGCGTTTATCTCGCATTCGGTCTTCCTCTCCTGTTCCTGCCCGTGACGACCGCATCGTATCAGGGCATTCCGCCGGACAAGACCAATCAAGCCTCGGCGCTCATCAATGTCGCGCGCAACCTCGGTGGATCGATGGGCGTGGCGATGGTGCAAACGGTTTGGCAGCAGCGCCAGCAATTCCATCAGAGCCGCCTGGTCGAGCACATCGTGCCCTCAGATGTCGGCTATCAGCAGACGATCGATGCGATGACACGGTTTTTCCAGGCCCGGGGGTCGAACGCATCCGATGCGGCGTCGCAGGCGATCGCCTGGGTCGGGCAGTCGCTGCAGCAACAGATCAACCTGCTGGCTTATATGGACGCATTCTGGTCGCTTGCCATGGTTGGCCTCGTCATGATCCCCTTGGCGTTCGCCATCAAGACGATCGACCTACGGGCACCGGCGAAAGGGCATTGAGCCGGCCTAGCGCCCTGCGAGTTCCTCGACCAGCACGCGCATGTTTTCGCTGTAGTCGACCGGAACAACCAGCAGATGGATGCCGCCTTGCTTGAATGCGTCCTGCAACGTCGGGACCAGCTCCGAGGTGGCGGCAATCCGGTGCCCGCGCGCGCCATAGGATGCCGCGTAGGCAACGAAATCCGGATTGCCGAATGTCATCCCGAAATCGGGAAATCCGTCGACCGCCTGCTTCCAGCGGATCATCCCGTAGGCGGAATCCTCGATCACGAGAACGACGAGATCGAGTTTCAGGCGAACTGCGGTTTCCAGTTCCTGGCTGTTCATCATGAAGCCGCCGTCGCCGCATACGGCCAGCACGCGCTTTTGCGGATTGAGGCACTTGGCTGCAATGGCGGAAGGAAGGCCGGCGCCCATGGTTGCCAGCGCGTTGTCGAGCAACAACGTGTTGGCGACGGTAGTACGATAATTGCGCGCAAACCAGATCTTGTACATGCCATTGTCGAGGCAGACGATGCCGTCTTCCGGGATGACGCTGCGAACGTCATGCACGAGACGCTGAGGAATGACTGGAAAGCGGTTGTCGTCGGCTCTTTCGTTGATGTGCGCGTGAATATCGTCCCGCAGCCTGAGAAATTCCGGATCGGGCTTCATGCGTTGGTGCAGCGCATCCGCAAGCGCGCTCACGCTTGTTCCGATATCGCCAATCAATTCTGCGTCGGGATGGAAAACCTCCTCCACGGTCGCCGACACATATCCGACATAGGCGACTTTCGGTCCGCGGTCGCCCATGAGGAACGGTGGCTTCTCGACGGTGTCGTGACCGATCGTAATAATGAGATCGGCGCGTTCGATGGCGTCGTGGACGTAGTCTCGCTCCGAGAGCGCCGCAGTGCCGAGATACAATTCGGAATTGCCTGTGACTGCGCCTTTTCCCATTTGGGTATTGAAGAACGGAATTTGCGTTCTGCGGACAAAATCGGAAAGCGCTTCGACAAGCCGCGGCCGGTTGCCCGCAGCGCCGATCATGACCAGCGGACGCCTGGCGCCCAGAATCAGATCGACGACGCGTTTCAGCGCCGCGGGCGAAGCCACGGGCCTGTCGATCTGATGCGGCGGGATCACCGAAGCTGTGCTGGCTTCCGCGGCAATGTCCTCAGGCAACTCGAGATGGACCGGTCCCGGCCGTTCTTCGGTGGCGACCCGGAACGCCTCGCGGACCAGCGATGGAATGGAATCGGCGGACACGATCTGCCGCGTCATCTTGGTCAGCGGCCGCATCGTGCCGACGATGTCGACCAGTTGAAACCGCGCCTGGCCCGCGCTCTTGATCGGCTTCTGCCCCGTGATCATGATCATCGGCATAGCGCCGAGATACGCGTAGGCCGCACCCGTCGTGAAATTCAGTGCTCCGGGTCCCAGTGTGGAGAGACAGACGCCGGGCGCCCCCGTCAGGCGCCCCTGTGTCGCTGCCATGAACGAGGCCGCCTGTTCGTGGCGTGTCAGAACAAGTTCAATTCGCGACTTCCGCAAGGACTCGATGACATCAAGATTCTCTTCGCCCGGGAGTGCAAAAATTCGCTGGACACCTTCGTTTTCCAGCGCGGCGACCAGAACATCAGATCCCTTGGTGCGCATCCGCTTGACCTCCGTGCAGTCCGGTCGAACGGGCTTTGTGCCAGAAAATCATCTTGGGCGCTACGGCGTGGGGCATGCACAGCCAACCCTGTGATCAGGGCAAAGTGATCAACATGAACGTTTAGAGAAGATAATCGTTATCTGCGCGTGCACAGCCTGCGAGGAAAGAAGATGCAAAAAAGTTCGATGCTGACGGCTGTGTCCGCACTGTCATGGTTTGCGACCCTTGGTGGCATGGCGACGGCTCAATCACTGCACGGCAAGGAGGCATTCGGCGATTGGCAACGCGACAAGCCCGGCACGATCCGCCTGATCAGGCCCGAGGACCTGCCGAAACCTGGCGCGACCCCTTCGGCGGCCAATGTCTCCCAGATCGTCGCGCGACCCCCTGGCGCGGCGCCGCAAGTGCCGCCCGGCTTCAAGGTCGAATTGCTTGCGGAAGGATTGCGCGGACCTCGCATCGTCAGGGTCGCGCCAAATGCAGACATCTTTGTTGCCGAAACACACGCTGGCCGTATTCGTGTTCTTCGCCTCCCGGACGGCACGGCCAAGCCGGTCGGGAACGAGATCTTTGCGAGCGGGCTGCACAGCCCGTTTGGAATTGCGTTCTTCCCGCGCGGCGATAATCCGCAATGGGTATATGTCGCCAACACCGACAGTGTCGTGCGCTTTGCCTATCGCGCAGGCGATCTGAAGGCGTCTGGTCCGCCCAAGACCGTCGTTGCAAATCTCCCACATGGATCCGGTCATTCGACCCGCGATATTGTCTTTACGGCAGATGGCAAGCGGATGCTGGTCTCGGTGGGATCTGCCGGCAATGATGGCGAGGAGCTGGGCGCGCCTCCTGGCGGGCTTAAGTCATGGACCAGCCGCCATGCGCTCGGCGCCGCCTGGAGTTACGAAGCCGATCGCGCGGCAGTGTTGTCCTTTGATCCCGATGGCAAAGACCAAAAGATATTCGCAAGCGGCATCCGCAATTGCGTCGGCCTCGCCATCCAGCCTCAGAGCGGCACGCCGTGGTGCTCCACCAACGAGCGCGACGGCTTCGGCGACAATTTGGTGCCCGACTACGTGACCCGGATCAGCGAAAATGCGTTCTATGGATGGCCGTGGTTTTATATCGGCGGCAATGAAGACCCCCGGCATGCGGGCGAGCGGCCCGATCTCAAGGGCAAGGTCACCATCCCCGACGTGCTGATCCAGGCTCATTCGGCATCAATGGGACTGATATTTTACGAGGGTACCAATTTCCCTTCGGAATATCGTGGTGACGCCTTCGCGGCCGAGCATGGCTCCTGGAACAGGTCGAGGCGAACCGGCTACAAGATCGTCCGCATCCGTCTGAAAGACGGTGTGCCGACCGGCGAATACGAGGACTTTGTTACCGGCTTCGTGGTCAACGGCACCGAGGTATGGGGCCGTCCGGTCGGCGTCGCAATCGCGCACGACGGCGCATTGCTGGTTTCGGAAGACGGCAATGGAACTATCTGGCGGATCAGCCACTAATTGTCTTGTGGAGCTGCTGTTGACGGTTGATCGTGCGAGTGGACGCGTTCCGGAGGCATGGTTTTGACCGATGTCTGGGCCAGAAAATCGATCGTCGAGCTGGTAGCGGAAGCAGCCCACGCCGGTGTCGACGCGGAAGTGCGGCCCTTGCGACGTACGCTTTCGGCGCTCAATCTCGTCACGCTGGGAGTTGGCGGCGTCATCGGCGCTGGCATCTTTGTGCTCACCGGGCACGCGGCCGCCGCCAATGCAGGCCCCGCAGTGACGCTGTCGTTTGCACTGGGGGCGGTGGCTTGCGGATTCGCCGGACTTTGCTACGCCGAAATGGCCTCGACCGTCCCGATCAGCGGGAGCGCCTATACCTATGCCTACGCGACGCTCGGCGAATTGATGGCGTGGATCATCGGGTGGGATCTGATCCTCGAATATGCGGTCGGCGCCATCACGGTTGCGATCGGCTGGTCCGGCTATGCCGTGAGCTTGGCAAAAGACTTCGGCCTGAATCCGCCGGCGCAGTTTGTCTCTGCGCCGCTGGCTTACGACCCCGCGCAGCACGCATGGTCCGCAACCGGTGCCATCTTGAATGTCCCGGCGGTTGCGGTCATAGTCGTGATCACAACCCTGCTGGTGATCGGCATCAGGGAATCGGCGCGTTTCAACGATTTCATCGTTGCCGTCAAATTGACGGTCATTTTCCTCTTCATCATTTTCGCCGCGCACGCGTTCAGCACGGCGAACTGGGTGACAGCGGCCAATCCTGACGGGCGGTTCATTCCGCCGAATGCCGGCACTGGCGTCTATGGCTGGTCGGGCGTGATCCGCGGTGCCGCCGTGGTGTTCTTCGCCTATATCGGCTTCGATGCGGTCTCGACGGCCGCGCAGGAAGCGAACACACCGAACCGGGACATGCCGATCGGCATCCTCGGCTCGCTCGTCATTTGCACGATGCTTTACGTCGCCGTCGCCTTCGTCCTGACGGGCATCGTTCCCTACGATCGATTGAACGTGCCTGACCCGATTGCGGTCGGGATCGATGCTGCCGGCATCGGCTGGCTCGCTCCGCTGATCAAGCTTGGGATCGTGCTCGGCCTGACGTCGGTCATCCTGGTGATGCTGCTCGCCCAGCCCCGTATCTTCCGCGCCATGGCACATGACGGCTTGCTGCCGCCGGCCGCGGCGAAAATCCATCCGCGCTTCCACACCCCGCATGTTTCGACGATCGGCTCCGGGGCTATCGTCGCCGTCCTTGCGGGCCTGTTGCCGATCGGCCTTGTCGGAGAACTCGTCAGCATCGGAACGCTGTTCGCGTTCGCGGCCGTCTCGGTCGGAACGCTGGTGTTGCGGATCGCCGATCCGGCCTTGCAGCGTCCGTTCCGCGCGCCCTTGATCTGGATCGTGGCGCCGGCGGGCGCTGCGACCTCGATCTTTCTGATGCTGGGCCTGCCGGTCGATACCTGGCTGCGGCTGGCGGTATGGCTTGCGATCGGGCTTGCGATCTATTTCGCCTACGGCGCGAAGCACAGCCGCCTTGCGCGAGCAGCCGGCTAACCCCGTCTTACACTGGCGCCGCCGTCGACCGGCAGGGTGACGCCGGTGATGAAGCTCGCTTCGTCCGAGGCGAGGAACAGCGCGGCATTGGCAACGTCCCAGCCGGTGCCCATCTTCCTCCGCAAAGGCACCTGGCTGTCGCGTTCGGCCTCGACCTCCGCGCGGGTCTTCTTGAACTCGCGCGCCCGGGTGTCGACCGCCATCGGCGTATTCATCAGGCCAGGCAGGATGACATTGGCGCGGATGCCGTAAGACGCGTTCTGATAGGCAAGTTGTTCGGTGAAGGCGACCATCGCCGACTTCGTCGCCTTGTAGGCGACGTAAGGATAGGTCGTGATCACCGCCATCGACGAGATGTTGATGATGACGCCGCTTGCTTGCCGCCGCATGATCGGGATCACGTGCTTGGCAGCGAGAATGCAGCTCTTGAGGTTGATCGCCACGCAGCGGTCGAACGCCTCCTCGGTGATAGCGAGCAGCTCGGCATCGCCACCGGCAAGGCTGACGCCGACATTGTTGTGCAGGATGTCGATGCGGCCCCAGCGGTCATGGGCATCCTGGACCATCGTCTTGATCTCGGCATTTTTGGTCACGTCGGCCTTGAAGGCGACCGCGGTGCCCTGCTTGCCGGCGATCATGTCGACCGTTTCCTGCGCCGATGCAAGATGATGATCGACGCACAGCACCTTGGCGCCCTCGCGGGCGAACGTGAGCGCCGTGGCGCGGCCGTTGCCGATGCCTTCGCCGGGACTTTGCCCGGCCCCAACGACGATGGCGACGCGATCTTTCAGGCGCATGTCATTTCACTCCGGGTATCGGGTACTGCTCAAGTACCTCTTTATAATAAGGCTCATTGTCGATCTTCATCGTCGCCAGCACCCGCACCACCGCGCAGTAGAAGGCGATGGTGAGCACGAGATCGACCATGTGCTCGTTGGAAAGTTCGCGCTTGATCTCGGCAAACGTCGCCTCCGACATCGCAAGATCGCGCACCATCTCGCGCGCCCCTCTCAGGATCGCTTTCGCCAACGGCTCGAGCTTCGACGGCTTGCCCTCGGTCTCGGCCATCAAGCCCGCGATATCCTCGCCGGTGACGCCGAATTCCTTGCCGATCTTCACGTGATGGGTGAACTCGTATTCCGACTTCTCCAGCCAGCCGACCTGCAGGATCGCAAGTTCGCGCAAACGCGGATCGAGCTTGCTTTTGAAGCGGATGTAGCCGCCGACACCGTTGAAGGCGCGCGCCATGTCGGGCGAGTTCACGAGCAGCTTGTGCAGGTTGGTATTGCGCTTGAGCATGTCGCGATATTCCACCGCGACCTCGTCGGCCTCGAGATAGGGCAGGCGGGCCATCTTGCTGGTTCCTCGTTTGCTAGTGATCCTGGGATTCTCGTTCCGGCGCCTGCAAGGTCACGCCGCCGTCGACCACCAGCACCTGGCCGGTGATGTAGCGCGCATAGTTGCTGAGCAGGAACTGGACGGCGTGGCCGATGTCCCAGCCGGTGCCTTCCAATTTCAGCACCGAGGCCTTGGCGCGCTGGGCGCGCGCGGCCTCGCTCATGCCGCGGGCATAGACCATCGGCGTGTACATCGGACCCGGGCAGATGCAGTTGACGCGGATGTTGTCAGCTCCGTGATCGACCGCCATCGCCCGCGTCAATCCGATCACCGCGGCCTTCGATGTGGTGTAGGTGGTGAGCCCGCGCGGCCGCAGCGCCGAGATCGAGGAGATATTGACGATGGCACCGCCCTGGGCGGTCTTGATCATGGCGGGGATAGCGTATTTCGAGAGCAGGAACATGCTCTCGACATTGATCTGCATGACGCGCCGGTATTCCTCCGGCTTCTCCTCGACGACGCTGCCTCGACTGCCGATTCCGACATTGTTGTCGAGCAAGTCGAGCCGGCCGAAGCCGTCGATGCACGCCTCAACCAGTGCTTTGCAGTCGGCTTCGCGCGTGACGTCACAGCCGAGCGCGACCGCCGTGCCGCCTTCGGCGACAATCATCTCGACCGTGCGTTGAGCAAGCCTGAGTTCGTGATCGGCCACCATCACCTTGGTGCCGGCACGGGCCAGCAGGATCGCGGCCGCCCGGCCGTTGCCGATGCCATCGCCGGCCGCGCCGCCGCCACTAATCAGCGCGACCTTGCCGGCAAGGCCGGCATCGTCTTCCACTCCCTGCATCGCGTTTCTTCCTTCTTGTTGAGGTGATGATAGCAACGCTCTCGGGTCGAGAGAAGGGCGGCTGCTTCGCGCCAGTCATGCGATCTTTGCCTGACATTGCATATTGCCCTGGATACAGCTTTGCGTTCTCGCGGCATGATCTGCCCGAGGTTTGCTTTAGCCGTGATCCCTCGAAGATAGAGGGGGCAGGGAAGGCCGGGTGCCCGCCGCACCCGTAGCCTCGCGTGCAGAAAAAAGCACACGAGCGTAGTCACCACAGGTTCGCCGAAACAATCCGACTTTCCTGCGCAATGGTTTACGGCTTATTCCGTGCTCTCCCCGGCGACCGGCCGGCGACCGGGCTGTTTTGCCACCGTCGCCTCGTGGATCACTTCACAGACTTGACGCCAGCGTCGGGGCGTCAGGACCACACGGCTTTGCCGTCCGCGACTGGCACGTTCGTCTCACGCGCCAGCACGTCCATCGCATCCCCACCCAACGTTCGTGACGATCGCGAGCGCCCCTCTTATCGGGTGAGGACGGAGGAATCAGTGGAGTTGATTTGCCCGACGGCACAAGTGAAATATTTTTGCGAGAAGGACTGGACGACCCAAATCACATTGAGTCCACTCATGAAATCGAGTTCT
>Ga0066705_10000345_pt1 | contig 12221 bp, 5 predicted proteins | sample GraSoiAngelo_154_FD_66506 | JGI IMG/M metagenome (GOLD analysis project Ga0066705, IMG submission 66506) | Grasslands soil microbial communities from the Angelo Coastal Reserve, California, USA - 14_1009_13_20cm | ecosystem: Environmental > Terrestrial > Soil > Grasslands | place: USA... | reverse complement strand
ATAGCGCCTCGGCTCAGCCGAGGACGATTCGGACGCGATGTGTTTTCCGGTCATCGGCCAGCGTCAGGCCGAGATCGCCCGCCAGCAGGACGCCGTCAAGCTCGATTGACGACACTCCCCGCGACACACCTCTTGGGTTCTCCACGGTGACGTCGTAGCGCGCGGAGCGATAGCGGAATACGAGCTCGAAGCCGGGCCACGCGCACGGGATACAGGGGTCGACGACGAGCCGTGCGCCGCGCAGTCGGAACCCGAGAATCGATTCCAGTCCCGCCCGATACATCCACGCTGCGGATCCCGTGTACCACGTCCAGCCCCCGCGGCCGACGTGCGGCGGGACGGCGTAGACGTCTGCCGCGACGACGTAGGGCTCGACCTTGTAACGCTGGACACCGGCTTCGGTGCTGGCGTGGTTGATCGGATTCAACAACGCGAAGAGCTCGGCGGCCCGATCCCCATCATCGAGCGCCGCGAAGGCGATCGCCACCCAGATGGCCGCATGCGTGTACTGCCCGCCGTTCTCTCGGACGCCAGGGACATACCCCTTGATGTAGCCCGGCTCCAGAGGCGTGTCGTCGAACGGGGGCGTGAAGAGCAACACGAGACCCTCGGCGCGACGCACGAGATGCGCGTCGACAGCCGCCATGGCGCGAGCCTGGCGTGCCGGCTCCGCTGCGCCCGAGATCACGCTCCACGATTGTGCGATGGAATCGATGCGGCATGCGTCGTTGACCGCGGCGCCGAGCGGCGTCCCATCATCGAAGTACGCGCGCCGATACCAGTGACCGTCCCATGCCTCGCGTTCGAGCGACTCCGCGAGCTCGCCGACATATGCACGCCATCGCTCGGCGCGCTTGCCCTCGCCGCGCGCGTTGGCCAGCATCGCCCATTTGGACAGAACGGCGTGCAGGAACCATCCGAGCCAGACGCTCTCGCCCTTCCCCGCCGCGCCCACTTCGTTCATCCCATCGTTCCAATCCCCGGTCCCCATCAGCGGTAGGCCGTGCGGTCCGGCCGTCAGGCTGAGGTCGAGCGCGCGCGCGCAGTGCTCGAACAGCGTGCCTCGCTCCTCAGACATGCGCGGCTCGAAATACGATTCGGCCTGGCCGACGGCGAGCGTAGGGCCTTCGAGGAAAGGAACGATTTCGTCGAGGACCGCGGCGTCGCCGGTCACCTCGAGATACTGGCCGACGACGTATGGGAGCCAGAGCAGGTCATCGGAGATGCGGGTTCGGACGCCCCGACCGGTCGGCAGGTGCCACCAATGCTGGACGTCGCCTTCGCCGAATTGCCGCGAAGCCGCTCGCAGCACGTGCTGCCGCGTCAGTTCGGGCTCGGCGACTGCGAGCGCCATCACGTCTTGAAGCTGATCGCGAAAGCCGTACGCACCTCCGGCCTGATAGAAGGCCGAGCGCGCCCACAGTCGACACGCAAGCGTCTGGTAGAGCAGCCAGCGGTTGAGCAATATATCCATGGAGCGGTCCGGCGTCTTGACCTGAATCGTGCCGAGTAGCTTGTCCCAGCGCTCGACGACCGCTCGTAAGACGGCCTCAAGATCGACGGTACGGTAGCGAGCGATCAGCTCCCTCGCCTGCTCGACGTCAGTGGCCTCGCCGAGGATAAACACGACATCTGCTCGACCGCCGGCGGGCAGCTCGATCGTCGTCTGAAGCGCGCTGCACGGATCCAGGCCCGCACCGACCCGGCCGGAAAGCCGCTGCCTCGGCGCCAGCGCCGCGGGATGATCCGGCGAGCCGTTACGCCCGAGAAATTCCGCCCGGTCGGCGGTCCACGCCGTTTGGATCCCCCCGAGATCGGCAAAGGCGACGTGAGCGCCGAAGTCGCGCCTCCACGCGTTGCGCGCGAACATCGCACCCGTCGTGCCGTCGATCTCGGTCACGACGAACGGCGCGGCAGTGCTCCGCGACACGCCAAGGACCCACTCGACGTAGGCCGTCACGGACAGCCGGCGTGGCCGTCCCGACTCGTTCGTCAGCGTAAGCACCGAGATCTTGACGGGGTCGTCGAGCGGCACGAGCTGCAGCAGCTCGAGCGAGATGCCATGCGAGACGTGCTCGAAGCGTGTGTAGCCTTGTCCGTGCCGGATGACATAGGTCGACGCGGCCTCGTGGATCGGCAGCGCGGTCGGCCCCCATAGATCTCCCGTCTCTTCGTCGCGGACGTAGATGCTCTCGCCGGGCGGATCGCTGACCGCATCGTTCGACCAGGCGCTGAGTTGGTTCTCGCGGCTATTGACCGACCACGTGTACCCCGAACCCGACTCGGAGACCTGGAAACCGAACCGCGGATTCGCGATCACGTTGATCCACGGCGCCGGTGTCCATCGCCCGTCGCGAAGGATGACCACGTACTCGCGTCCATCCTGTGCGAAGCCTCCGAGTCCGTTGAAGAACTCGAGGTCCGGCTGCGGGTTCGCCACATCCGGCGTTCGCTTCGTCGGCGAGCGCCGCCGTGGCCAGGCGACCGGCGTTGCGTCGGATCGATGGGCGCGCGCCACCTGCTCGGCCAGTGTCCCGCGACGGCTCGACAGGACCACCCGCGCCACCGACTGGAGCACATCACGTTGCGACGCCGTCACACGGTCCGTCCGCACGATGTAGACGTTGCCGTGGGCCTCATGACCCTCGTGGGCGCCCGCCGACTGGCTCGTGCGGACAACCGTCTCGAGCAACGTCTGGAGATCCTGCACGTACGACGCCCCACGCTCGTTGACGATGACGAGGTCGACGGCCAGCTGCTTCATCCGCCAGTACTCGTGCGCGCGGAGGAGCTGGCGCACGATGCCGACGTCCTCGGCCTCGTCGATCTGCACGAGCACGATCGGGAGGTCGCCGGAGATCCCGTGCGCCCACAGCGCGTCGGGACCACTCATCTGACGCGCGAGCACACCCGCAGGTGGCCGCAACGTCCGGTCCGAGTACACCACGCGGCTGGCGAGGCTCTGGAAGAGGTGCGCCTCGTCGGGACCGATACCGAGGTGGTGCTGTTGAACCTGTGCCTGCGTCCAGGCCAGCGTCGCGGCGCGATCGAACGTCGCCGTATCGCGATATTTTTCGGCGAGGTCCAGGGCCTTGTCGCGCGATGGCGCGACGAGCGTCGAGAAGGCGACGCGTGCGGTCTCGCCGGGCGCAAGCCACACGCGGCGCCGCAGACTGACGATCGGATCGAGCACCGCACCGGTCGTGTTGGACAGGCGTCCGCCGTCAATCACCACCGCCGGTGTCCGGATGCCGCGCCCACGATCGAGGAACCGGGCGCGATCGGTCTCCCACGCCAGATTCCCGACCGACTGGCCGTCGACGACGACGACGTGGGCCAGCCAGGGCGGCGCGTCGCCCCGTGACCGCGGCCGTCGGCGCACCAGCAGCGTGTCGAGCTCGGCGACGCACTCCGTCTCCACGCTCAGATTGGAAAACGCCGGGTGGGCGGCGTCCGCGGCCGGCGGGGCGAGCACGACCTCCGCGTACGATGTGAGCTCGATATCTCGCACCCTCGTCCCGAAATTCGTGACCGAGACGCGCCGGATCTCGGCGTCGTCCTCCGGGGACACGATCACGTGGAGCGTCGTGCCGATGTCGCGGTCTCGCCTGACGATCTCCGCCCGATCCTCTGAGAACGTGACCTCGTAGCTCTCGGGCTCGCCCCCGCAGGGCTGGTAGCCGGCTGACCAGGTCTCGCCACTCTCGACATCGCGAAGAAAGACGTAGGTTCCCCACGCGTCGCGCGTGACGTCTTCCCGCCAGCGCGTGATCGCGAGATCACGCCAGCGGCTGTATCCCGAGCCGGCCGTCGTCAGCATCACGGCGTAGCGCCCGTTCGAGAGCAGCTGCGTCCGCGGCGTCGAGCCGTGCGGCGAGCGGAAGTGCCGTTCGACGGGCGGAACGAATTCGCGCACGTCGCCGACGGCCTGCACCTCTTCGGCGCGCGGCCGCGCGACCGCCACGTCACGCGGCGTGCGTTCCTGGAGGAGCAGCTCGGTGGCCTGGACACTGGGCGCGGCGTGGAAGCGCGCGCGCATCCTGCCACCGTGCAGCGCATTCGCGATCGCGACGAGCACCATGCCCTGGTGGTGCGCCATGTAGGCGCGAACCACTGCGACCTTGCTGCCCTCGGGAAGCCGCGGCGCGGTGTAGTCGAGTGCCTCGTAGAAGCCGTAGGCGCCGCTGGCCCCCGCAGCGGCGAGACGCCGGAAGTTTTCAGTGGCCGCCGTGGGATCGATCATCGCGGCCAGGCCCGTCGCATAGGGCGCGATGACGACGTCCTCATTGAGTCCCCGGCGCAATCCGAGCCCCGGCACGCCGAAGTTGGAATACTGGTAGGTCATCTCCAGATCCCGTGCGTTGTAGGCCGACTCCGACACGCCCCACGGGACGCCACGCTCGGCGCCATAAGCGATCTGCCGGCGCACGACGAGTCGGGACGTTTGCTCGAGCAGGCTTCCGGCCGGCGCGCGCATGACGAGCCCCGGCATGAGGTACTCGAACATCGACCCGGACCACGAGACGAGCACCGAGTCCTGTGCCACCGGCGTGAGCGCGCGACCCAGCCGAAACCAGTGTGAGACGGGGACGTCGCCCTTCGCGATCGCCACGAAGCTGGCGAGACGCGCTTCCGATGCGAGAAGGTCGTAGCGACCAGCGTCGAGGCTGCCGTCAGTAATGCGATATCCAATCGCGAGGAGCTTGCGCATCGGGTCGAAGAGAAAGCCGAAGTCCATGTCTTCGACCAGCGCCCGCGCGCCTTGGGCGAGGATCGCCACGCGACGGGTGAGCGTCTCCGGGATGTCGACGTCACGCAGGTGGCTGTCGACCGTCGCGCAGAGTGCCTCCGCCGAAACGACGACGTCCGCCTGCGCTCGGCGAGGATCGTCGTCGACAACCGCTCTCGCGGCGTCCAGCACGGCTTGCGCACGGGCTTTCAACACCGTGAGCCGTGAGCCCCACGCAGAGGAGTCCTCGGGCGGCTCTTGAGCTGCCACCGTGAGGTCGTCGAGTAATTCCTTCAGACGTCCGTCGACGACCGCACGCGGGCTGGCGCCGCCAGCGGCCCCGGTGCTCGCCAGGCGAACGAGTTGCGCGGTATCGTCGATCCCGGCGAGGGCCGCACGGTGCAGCCGCGGACGGGCGACCATCTCCTCGCAGGCATGCGCGAGCGCGATGAGATGGCCGGCGAGGTTTCCGCTGTCGACCGACGAGACGTACTTCGGTTCGAGAGGAGCGCAGTGCGTGGTGTCATACCAGTTGTAGAAGTGCCCGCGAAAGCGCTCGAGACCGTTCATCGTGTGCAGTGTGGCTTCGAGACGCTCGACCGCATCGACGGTGCCGAGCCAGCCGAAATCCCGGGCCGCCACCGTCGACAGCACATACAGTCCGATGTTGGTGGGCGATGTGCGATGCGCCACGACCGGGCTCGGCGCTTCCTGAAAGTTGTCGGGGGGTAAGGCGTGGTCGTCGGGGCCGACGAACGTCGCGAAGAACCGCCACGTTCGCCGCGCGATCAACCGCAGGGCGCGCGCATCCTCGAACGATAGCTGCTCGGCGCTCGCCATCCGCCGGGGCACGCTGATGAAGCGAGCCACCGCCGGTGCCGCCAGCCACAGCAGCAGAAATGGCAGCGCGGCGGGCCATGCCTCGGGCCGCATCCACGCGACGGCCACGGTCGCGGCGGCGGCGAGCGCGACGCCGCCGGCCATGCGCCGGCAGAAGCCCAGGAGATCGAGACGGAGTCCGGCTTTCGCCTGCGCCGCGGTCACCCATTCCAGCAACCGCCGACGGGTGATGTACACGCGGAGCAGCGTGCGCACGATCGCATCACTCATGAGCCACGCCTGGTGCGCCAGCATCGTGATCGTGAGTCCGATCCGGGACGCGGCGAGCACGATGTCTCTGCCGACCGCGCGGGTGTGACTACGCTTCGAGATGCCGCGCCGGTGAGGCACCAATCCGCCGAACACCGGCAGGAGCGAGGGGATGACGATGGTCGCAACGATGAACGCGCTCCACATCGCGGGAGACGTGCCCGGGAGGGTCCACGCCACCACCAGGGTCAGAAAGGCGGCGGGTGCCGACAGCGTGCGACGCAGGTTGTCCAGCATCTTCCAGCGCCCGATCACCGGAATTCCGCTCCGAAGAATCCACGGAAGCAGCTGCCAGTCGCCCCGCGCCCACCGGTGCTCGCGCGCCACCGCGACACCGTAGTGCGATGGCGCGCTCTCGAACAGCTCGACGTCGGTCACCAGACCGGCACGCACGAACACACCCTCGAAGAGATCGTGGCTCAGCAGCGCGTTCTCGGGTACCCGCCCCGCCAGCGCCGTCTCGAAGGCGTCGACGTCGTAGATGCCCTTGCCGGTGTATGAGCCTTCCTCCCAGAGGTCCTGGTAGACGTCGGAGACCGCCGCCGCGTACGGGTCGATCCCCGCCGCGGTCGACGAGAGGCGCTGGAAGAACGAGCCCTCCAGCCCGGGGAGAGGCGGCGTGACTCGCGGTTGAAGCACCCCGTACCCGTCGACGACGCGCCGTTCTGCCGGCTCGAGCCGCGGCCGATTGAGAGGATGCGCCATCGTGCCGACCAGCCGTTCGACGGCGCCCCGCGGCAGCCGCGTGTCGGAATCGAGGGTGATGACGTAGCAGACACCGGAGGGCGCGCCGATGCCCGGGGGCATGAAGGACGTATCCGTCGCGCCCCGCAGGAGACGATTCAGCTCGTGCAGCTTGCCCCGCTTGCGCTCCCATCCCATCCACGTCCGCTCGCCCGCGTTCCAGACCCGGCGCCGGTGGAAGAGAAAGAATCGCTCGCCCCCACCAGGCGCGGCACCGTGACGCCGGTTCAGGCGCGCGATCCCTTCCCGCGCCGCGGTCAACGTCTGCGCGTCACCTGGCGCGCTCTCGGTCGACGCATCCATCCAGTCGGAGAGGATGGCGAAGCGAAGATCGCCGTCAGGATTGGCCAGGTAATGCACCTCGAGCCGCTCGATCTGCGCCTCGACCTCCGCGTCGTCGGTCAACAGTATCGGCACGACGACCATGGTTCGCAGATGCGGTGGCACGCCGTCCCGCAGCTCGAACCGAGGCAGTACCGCGGGCGTGACCAGGGCCGTGACGCTTCGATTCAATAGCGCGATCGCCAGGTCCGAGGCCGGGAAGACAGCCAGCAGGGCGAGTACGAGCAGGCTCAGCGGCTCGACGCCGGATGCACCAGCAGCGAGGAGGGGCAGCGTGAACATGACGCCACTCAGGACGGCGATCGTTCCCAGATATCCAGGCGTCGCCGCCGCGACGTAGGCGCGAAGCAGCCGGCGCATCGGTGGTGCGCGGTACCCGAGTGTCAGCTCGAAGGCCAAGCGCCCGGTGCCGATGAGATAGAAGCCGGGATCGCTCCGCCGCTCGTCGTCCACGTCCGCCGGGTGTGTGCACGCCACGGCCGCGCGCGCCACGTCCAGCTCGGGAAGGCGCGAGCCCCGCGCGACCTCCTCAATCGCGCGGCGGTAGGCGTTGCGGGTTGCGAAGTCGAGCGTGCCGTAGTTCGGACTCGTTTGCAGCACCGCGTCGACGAGGCTCACGCTCTCGAAGAACGCCATCCAGTCCAGCGCCGACACCAAGCTCATGCTGAGGATCACATTGCGGACGGTCACGTTCATCGCGGCCTGGCGCTGATGCTCCACGCGGACGATGTCGTCGGATGTCGTCCCTTGCGCCTCGAGGCGCTGGTCGAGCCAGAGCAGCGCCGGAGTGACGGCACGATCCTGATCCCGGAGCCGCTGGACGAGTTGCACCGCGAAGGCAGTCACGAGCGGGCCGCTCTCGAATCGCGCGAGTCCCTTCGCCGTCCGCGCGATCGCAACACCGTCGTCACCCACGCCCAGAAGCTCGTCCGCGAGGGCGTCCGCGTCCTGGCGCGCCGCGCGCCCGCGGACGATGGCCTCCGCCAGGCGCCGGAGGTTCTCCACGAGTACGACGCGCAGCGTGATCGCCACGGCCCACAGCTCGCCGATCGTCAGTGGCTGCACACGCTGGTAGGCGTGCAGGAACCGCCGGAGGAACTCGGGATCGAATCGGCTGTCGGTATGGGCGACGAAGGCCCAGGCGATTCCATACACGCGCGGATAGCCGGCGAGCGGCCCCTCGGCCAGCTTGGGCAGCTTCCGGTAGAACCCGGGCGGCAGGTCGTCGCGGATCTCGCGCAGCTGTTCGTCGACGACGTGGAAGTTGTCGACGAGCCATTCCGCCGCCGGAGTGATCGCGCGCTCCTCGCGGATGGCCTTGGCGATCACGCGATAGGATTCGCGCAGGACGCGGCCGTTGTCCTGAACGCGCGGCAGCAATCGCCGGCCCCGGCCCGGCGTCACGCCCTGCGCGGCCGCCAAGCTCGCGGCGTGCTGCTCGAGCCGCTCGATGCCGAAGAGCTCGGCGCGGATCGGGTTTTCGAGAATCAACCCGCGCTACACAATCCCTTCCACCGAACAGATCCGCACCCGTCCCGCCTCGACCAGCATGCCGAGGATCGAGCACACCGCGCCCTCAGATATGCCGAGGTCGCGACCGATCTCCGCCGGCGTCATTTCGCCATGGCGCTCCACGAGGCAGCGAAGGACATCCGCGTCGAGCTCGCTCCAGAAATCGACTGAGGTCGAAAGGTCCACGTGATCCCCCGGTAGTAGTTCGCGTGAAAGCCACTTCACCGGGGTCTCGACGCCTGATGCGTCAGCCAGACGGGCCAGGGTGGCAGCGGCGTGAGTCTAGCACGGCTCCTACGCCTCAGCGGTCACCTGCACCTGCTCTCGATTGCCGTTCGCGTCGGCAGAGCTTATGCCGGCGACGACTTGGCCGATGTCGGCCATCTATTCGCGAGCCATCGGTGCAGCAGCGCGCCGCAGCTCAAGGCGTCGGCAGGTGCAGGCGTCGATCTCGTACATTGTCCCGACGGCAGTTGGAGCAAACGTCCAATGAGAGACCGTTCATAGGTCTGCTAGCGTGAGCCCAGTTGGGAGGGACCGGTGCTGGAGGCGCGCGGCCCCTAATAAACTGGTGGGGCGGCGTCTATTAGACGAAAGGCCAATTGGCCGCGATGCCCTCTCGCGCTTAGCGTGAAGACATGCACATCGTGTTCGCCGTCGCTGTCGCCATCGCGCTGACCGAAGTCACCGTCCTTGCGACGTCGATCTATCTGCATCGAGGCCTGGCGCATCGATCCCTCAAGATTCACCCCGTCGCCGACGTCCTTTTCCGGACGATCCTCTGGCTGACGACGGGACAGTCGCGCCAGCAGTGGGTCGCGATCCATCGTAAGCACCATGCGTTCACGGACTGCGAGGGTGACCCTCACAGCCCACGCCTGCTCGGATTCTGGCGCGTCCAGCTCTTCAATGCGTATTACTACGTCGTTGCGTGCCGCGACCGTGCCACGATCGAGAAGTACGCGCCGGATCTCGCCCCGGACCGTCTCGAGCGGGCGCTCTTTTCACACGGGCTCCTCGGACTCGCCGTCGGCGTCACTGTCCTCTGCCTCGTCGTGGGGCTGCCGGCCGGTCTCCTCGCCGGAGGTATCCACGCCGTGCTGTATGTCGCGGTGCTGGCGCCGCTCATCAACGCGGCCGGTCACTGGCGAGGCCGGCGGAACTATGACAACACCGCGCGGAATTCCATCGTGCTGGCCTGGGTCACCGGAGGTGAGAGCCTCCACAACAATCATCATGCGCATCCGCGCGCGCCCAGGTTCAGCGTCCGGGGGTGGGAGTTCGATCCGTCGTGGCCGGTCATCCGGGCGCTGGCCGCGGTCGGCTTGCTCGTCATCGACGGCGCGCCCGTTGGGCTCGGCCGCACACCATCGCCCCCTCTGTTGCCATCGCGCGGCGCCGCCACGCCGAGCCCCCGATGAAAGGACGCCGGCCGGCGCCGGAAATCGACGAAGTTGTCGGACGATGGTCGTGACGACAGCATAGGCCAACTCGTCGGACTGTCGCGCTGACGTCAAGCCTGGCTCGCCACTCCAACTCCTGAGGCATCGACGCCAAGCTGATCAATCCCCGGGCGAGTGTCGGGCAGTCCGCCTCGAGCGCAATGCGCGCGATCTCCTGGGGGTGCCTTCCCGATCGCGGACGTTACAGTGGACCGTGAGCCTCGACGAGGCGAGTCGTCAGCGGTCCGCTGGAGGCGTGGCGCGAGACGAGGCGGTGCACGGCTCGGAGGGTTTCGTCGAGCGTCACACGACCCCGGACGCTCTGGCTTCGGCGGGATCGTCTCCCGTGCCCATGGCGAGGTGTTGAATCACCGACAGCATCCAGAAGTTCAGACCAGCCGGGCGCGTAAACGTCCAGAATTCTTCGACGGGCCTCGGGTGTGTCCTCGAGCCGGCCATGACACGACCGTTCGTCTGGTCGATGGTGTAGTCGACGAGCGAGCCGCTGATGCATGCCGTCACGTAGTCGCGGCCACTCTCCTGCCACGCCTCCGTGATCTCGGCGAGGATGTCGATTTGTTCGACACGAGGGGTCTGGCCGGCACTCCGGAGTCGCTCATACTGCGCCTGCAGCCGGCGATATATCTCGGACGTGACGCGATCGCGGAGGGCCCCGACGTCCCGCGCTATCCGCGCCCTCTGTGTGTCGCGGAACATCATGGCCGCATAGCCCGCGAATCGACTGGGATCGAATCCCGGATCCGTCCGGCGGATGTCCCGAACCCCCCGGCCGAGGCTCGAGTCGCCCTCCGGGGGCCCGGCCGCCGCTCCACGGGAGGGCTTTTCGAGAGCGCTCGAAGCATCAGCGACCGCGCGCGGCGAGGCCGCGGTCGCCGCGCGGCGGCGCTGAAGCAACATCAGCAGGGCGACTGCGCCGGCGAGCACCAGGTCCGTGCGCAGCACACCGTGGCCGACGCCACAGAGCAAGCCACCGATCAGCCCACCAGCGACAAAGCCCGCGAGCGCGGCCTTCGACGCATCACCCATGCGAGCGCATCCGGCGCGGCGTCCGCCCCTCGGACGGGGCGGCGCTCGAGCGTTTCCGGCCGGCCGGCGCCGTGACCGCCGTCGTGCCGCCGTTCTGGCTCACAAGCAGCGCTGCGAGCATTTCGATCGCGCGGGGGTCCAGCGCCCGATCGTCGATGATGACCTGCGCGCTGGGAGCGGCGATCCGGCGGACCCGCTCGGCCACCGAGCTGGAGCAGACGAGAACGTCCACCCGTCGCACCAGACGACCCAGGCCCGCCCCCTCCGCGGGACCTGTTCCGACGAGCACGATGTTCGGCAGGGCCGCGTTCGCGATCGAGTGCTCCAGGTTGTGCGCCGTCTCGAGGGCGTCGGACGCCACGCCCACCCGCGTCCTCGCGGGCAGCTGAGCGAGGCGGTGGAGGGTCTCGAGATGGGCCTCCGTGAGAAGCGCGATCACCGGGACGTCGGTGGTGCTCAGGACGCGCTCGACCTCGGGCAGATGGCAAAAGCTCGTGACCGCCGCCCGCCAGCGTCGGGGCATGCGACGTCGCGTGACCGTCTTCAGCTCGCCGAGGAGCACCTTGTCGACACGGATCGGAAGGTGGCCCTCGAGCTGCCGGGCGAAGAAGTCGAGCTCCGCCGCGCTGCATTCCACGAGCAGGACCTCACTCGCCCCGTCGATGGCGGCCGGGCGCACGTCTGCGAGGCTCAGCACGCCCACCGCCAGATCGTCGGCGGTCATCCCGAGGGCGGCCCCCCGGATCACCATGTCTTTGAGGAACCCCTCACGCAGTCCAGGCGACGGGCGGATCGGCGGTGCTGTCGCCACGAACACGCCTCGTCCCCGGCGGGCTTCCACGTATCCGCCGTGCTTGAGGTCCTCGATGACGCGCGCCACCGTGTTCGTATTGATGCCGAGAAGACTGGCCAGCTCCCGAATGCTCGGCAGCGTCTGGTCCCGTGGCACTGCGCCGCTCTCGATGGCGTGCTTGAGCTGCTCAGTCAGCTGCCGCCGGATCGGGATAGGACTGCGCGCGTCGACACGGAGGTTCATGGTGTTCGGCATACTGTATGGCCTAAATAGTACACTACGTCCTTTATGATCTTGTGTACTAGTTTAGTGGTACAGTGGCGGCGGAAGAGAGGGACTCACTATGGCTCAGAAGACCCACACGACGTTGCGTCCGCTCCATGACCGCGTGCTCGTCAAGCGCCTCGCCGAGGGCGACGACAAGCACGGCAGCATCATCATTCCCGACACCGCCAAGGAGAAG
>Ga0066705_10000339_pt1 | contig 12296 bp, 12 predicted proteins | sample GraSoiAngelo_154_FD_66506 | JGI IMG/M metagenome (GOLD analysis project Ga0066705, IMG submission 66506) | Grasslands soil microbial communities from the Angelo Coastal Reserve, California, USA - 14_1009_13_20cm | ecosystem: Environmental > Terrestrial > Soil > Grasslands | place: USA... | reverse complement strand
TTACGCATCGCCGGTCACAATAGAGACTATGAATGAGGTGCTGAAGAAACGAAGTGCCCCGAACGCTTGGCAAGAAGAAGCGAAATAAGATGGCCGGTACGATCGAAGAGGTCACCCATTCAAACTCCACGTTTCAGTACCGAGTTTACTGTGAGAAGGCCTGGTGCCAAAGATTTTAGACAAGAACTGTCGAAATCCGGCGTTAGCACTCATTGACCCCATGGTGAGTGCTATGGCGATATTTCGACAGTCATCGAGTGTTTCGACGCCAGCCAGCCCGCTTGAAGTTCGTTGTAGTGCACGCCGAAGATGGGCTACGCCCCCGCTCACATCAATGCAGCTTCCTATCGCATTTCATGGAAATAGTGGCGCTTACCATCATTGTGTTCCTCGGCCACGATGATTTTGGGATGTTCGGCCCCTAGCAGCGCGTTGGCGATCATCACCTTGAGAAAGGTCTGGATCTCCGGATCCGGAATATCGGCCATGATCGGCTGCTGCAGTTCTGGAGCGATCCGGGTGGAGAGGTGCAGGCATTTTCCCCAAAGTTGCGTAGACGGCCAATTTCCCTTGAAAGCCTTGTTGGGATCCCCGAGATCGGAATCTTTCTTGTAGTGCTGGTCAATGCTGCGCGCTGCCTGCTTCAAAGTTGTTTTTGCGTTGTCCGTGTCGCCCATCTGATGGTAAAGATCGGCGGCTTGCAGTAGCAGGTTCGTGATTTCCGGCGTCTGATCGCTGCCTACCAGTTTGTGCATTTCCCACAGCGCGGAGCGGCAAATCTCCGGGCTTTTCTTGACGGTTCCTTGCGCAACCTCCATCAGCGCGCGCGGCCGCGGATGAAAGGGTCCCTCGCCCGTTGGGAACTCCGGCATCGCCAGCGCCATAGCTAACGCGTCTTTCGGCTCCCGCTTAACCGTCTCCTGCATGTGCGCGTATCGCTGCTGCAGGGAATCGTCGGCGGCATCATCAACGCCCGGTTCTATATCCAAAATTTCCCGATGTGACCCCTCGGTGTACGGTTCGTTCTTGCCGAAATCACGCTCAATCGAAAACATTCCGTCGGTATATTGCTTTACCAGATCCTGAAGGCCGATCTGCTCGCGCAGCAGGGCATCCGCGCGAGCGCTGTCCAGCTCGCGAAGCAAGGGCAATACCTCGAAGATGCGCACCTGGTAATTCGAAGTGAAACGGATGGAGCCGTGGTGCCGGGTATTGATGGTCAGCGGCTCTTTGTTTTCAGCGGAATCGATTTTCGATTTTTCCAGGATCGCATCCACCGCGTCGAGCGCCATCTCCGGGGGCAGGTCGCGCCAGCAGCGCAGCAGCATGCCGCCAAAGTCGCCTTCGTCCACCATAAGATCGGTGTTCAACTGGCTATAGTTAGCGAGAGCCTGGGAAAAGATAGCTGTCCTTTCCGCGGCACGCGACTTGGGGATGGCCTGCATCAGCTCAGCCGCTGCGCCGTAGGGATAGCCGTCGTCACCCGCCATGCGTTCAAGCATTTCCTTGGCTTTGCCCACATTTTTCTGCTGCAGGTAATAGCCCAGCAACCTCGTTTCAACCGCGGTTTGGAAACCTGGCTCCAGTCCCGAACTTAACTCCAGCGCCCGGTCCGGGGAGCGCTTTTCCATCTCCTCGAGGATCTTGTCTTCGAGCCAGTGCTTCACCCGGCACGCCTCATCGTGTTGAGTCCAGCAAGTTTTCCAAGTGCCGGTGCTGCTCAGCTCGCCGGTCGCGGTGAAGGCGCTTTCCAGCAGCGCGTTGGATTTTTTGAGATCAAACTTCTGGTAGCCCATCGAGGCCTGCCACTCGATGTAAGCGCGCATATCAGGCTGCAGATCCGCGGCTTCGACTTGCGCTTCATCGAGCATATGAAGTCCCCGCTTTTGCTTTTCCGTCAGCACGGGTTTCTTGGAATGCGTCTCTTGGGCTAGGCGATTCGGTGACGCGTTCGTAGATTTTTGGGCCAGAGCTAGAGTGATCAATTGCATGACGATCAGAAGCGCCGGCATTCGAAGCATTCGCATTTGCAATTGAAGATGTAACACAGATAGAAGGAATTTTACGCCAGCTGCCTGTGTCCTAAATTGTCGTCGTGGTTATAGCTGTTGTGAACAGCGTTATCGCTCATTGACCATTGACGGGGACTTTTTTTGATGAGGTCATCGCACAGGTGGTGTAAACCGATTGGGCATACATTCTTAGCATTTGACCGGATCGTATCTACGTCATCCCCGTTGAGGGTTTCATCTACGTGTTTTATTACGAAATGTCGAAATTCGTTGTCGTTGCGGGCAAGTTGAGCCAGTCGCGGCAGAGTGATCCAGTGATCGACAAGAATACGCGCAACAGATTCGCTGTACCCTCCGCTATGGCAGCGTCATCACATTGCCGGTAGAACGTGTATGACTTGTATAGATCGTCCCAGCTGCGAAGGGTTTCAGCCTGAGCTTCTGCACGCCGCGCCTCCGTGTTGCTACATCTAATTTGCTGAGTAGACCCACTAGCGACGAACAGTGTCAGACCCGCAATAGCTAGGCATCGAAAAACGCGCATGACTTCAATGGTACTTTTCAGCACGACGCGGCCAGAAGGTTACGGTAGTCATCGGTAGTTGCTGATCACAGGCGATTTGTGTAACTGAGAAGCGGGAGACTCACGAGAATTGCGGGGCGTGGGAGACCGCAGAGGAGACTTGCATCGCTTCAATGATTGAGTCGGCGAATTCAGATGTTTCCGCCTTGCCGCCCACGTCACGCGTGAGTTTATCGCGATCGCGATAAACTTTTTCCAGCGCATTGCGGATCTTCAGCGCTGCATCGAACTCTCCGATGTGGCGCAGCATAAGCAAAGCGCAGCGAATCACGGCGGTAGGATTGGCGATATTTTTGCCCGCGATATCCGGCGCTGAGCCGTGAACGGCTTCAAAAATCGCGCAACGATCGCCGAGATTCGCACTGGGCACAAGTCCGAGGCCGCCCACGAAGGCGGCGCATAAATCGGAAATAATATCGCCGTAGAGATTTTCCATCACCAGCATGTCGTACTGATAAGGATTCATGACCAGTTGCATGCACGTGTTATCAACGATGTGCTCGCCGTAGGTGATCTCGGGATATTCTTTCGCCACATTGCGCGCGCAACGCAAAAACAACCCATCCGACAGCTTCATGATGTTGGCTTTGTGGATCGCGTGGATCTTCTTGCGCTGATTCTTTCGCGCATATTCGAAAGCAAACCGCGCAATGCGAGTGGAGGCCTTCTCAGTGATAACCTTCAGGCTTTCGACAACGCCAGGCACGACTTCGTGCTCCAGCCCTGAGTAAAGTCCTTCAGTATTCTCCCGCACGATGATCAGATCAACGTCGGGATAGCGGGTCGGAATATGCGGCAAATTACGAATGGGACGAAAGTTTGCGTAAAGCTCAAAGCGCTTGCGTAATTCGACATTAATGCTCGCAAAACCGCCACCGATGGGTGTAGTGACGGGACCTTTGAGTCCAACCCTGGTTCGCTCGATCGATTCACTCAGCTCGCGGGGAATGTATTCGTGATATTTCTCGTAAGCATCAGCGCCGGCCTCGAAAGTCTCCCATTCGAACTTGACTCCGGCGGCTTCCAGGATGCGCACTGCCGCCCGCGTGACCTCCGGGCCAATGCCGTCGCCAGGAATTAACGTGATTTTGTATGCCATATCGGCTTGCGTAGGCCCGGACGCCCTCGTCCGGGCGGGCGAGCCTAGCTCGCCGGTGCACTTATGGCGCCCCCCTACGTCGTTCTTCCCACGCCTTTGCTGCGCGGCTCCGGAGGCTCTTTTGTTTTAAGGAGATCTTTCAGCTCCGCCATGAACTCCTGCACATCTTTAAAATCCAGATAAACCGAGGCAAATCGCACATACGCCACTTTGTCGTAGCGCCGCAATCGATTCATGATCAATTCGCCCAGCTCGCTGGTCTTGCGCTCGCGTTCCGGCGATTCAATTACGAATCCCTCCGCCTCATTCACAATCTGCTCCAGCTTGCCGATCGGTACGGGACGCTTTTCGCAAGCGCGCAGCAATCCGTTCAGCACCTTCTGGCGATCAAACTTCTCCCGCCGGCCATCTTTCTTGACCACCATGTAGGGAATTTCGTCGATGCGCTCGTAAGTAGTGAAGCGCTTGCTGCACTTCAGACACTCGCGGCGCCGGCGGATGGAATCGGCTTCCTTGCTTTCGCGCGAGTCCACCACCTTGTCATTTTCAAAACCACAGAAAGGACACTTCATGGCGCTGGGAACTGGTGCAATTGTAACAGGGGCAGAAAGTTGGCAGGCGCGTAGGGGTCCTCCCAAGTGCTACCCCAATTGGAGATGCAACTCTGGAGCTGACAGTTAAATTATGGGACCGACGAAGGCGTTACGCTGTCGGATTCATCCGCTTTTTGGCTCTCTTCAGAAAGCTTGCGCAGGGAAAGGTGTTCGCGGTGCGCGAGGCCCAGGCCCACGGGAATGCAGGCCATGAACGTGACGAGCCAAAGGAGAATTCCGCAACTAACCGCCAGTTCAGGTGGGATGCCGTAAACCACCTGCAACGCGCTGATCACGGCAAATTGGCTGCCGCCACCGACCGCGGGCAACTGCACCACCGAGCCGATCATGCTGAAGCCCATTAACAGCAGGACGTGAGAAACATCCATGTTACTCAGATGCGGCCGGTCGCCGACTTTCTTGATCCGCTTGCCGCGACGGAACAGCCACATATCACCGCGATGTTCCTTGATGTCGTAACCCTTCGGGTGCAGCGTACTGTTCAACACATCCACGGTATCGGGAGTGAGTGGTTGGCCTGCCTGTTCCGGCATCTCGGCCAATCTCGCCGTTTCCACATCCACCGCCGGCGGACCTTCTTCCTGGCCAGTTCCCGCGGCGGGCTCTGGCGGATAGGAGTGGGCCACCTGCCGATAGGCCAAGGCAATCATGAACCACATAACAAGCGAGATGGCCACCAACTTCAAAAACGATTTTCCGCTCGCAATGGTATTTAGGCCTTCGCCGAAGGCACGCACCTTCTGGTCAACATGGCGGGCTAGATTCCCCGAGATGCCTGAGGTGAGACGATGCAGGAAAGCCGCGACCAGGTGACCACGCTTGCGGATCATAATCGCGCACAACGTCATAAAGGCAACCAGTAGGCATAATGCGATCGCAGCCTGCCGAAAGTTCCCCAGATAGGGATTCCCTCGGATCGCGGACGAAGAGAAGACGTCGATAGTCATCAACAGCGTGAACGCGCCAATGTCGAAGATGCGTTCCACCGTCCAGACGCCAATCTGGGAGGAAACTGACAGTTGCTCTTTTCTTGCGATCAGGTAAGGACGGATGAACTCGCCGGGGCGGCCCAGCAGCGCCAGCCCGGTGAACCCAATGAAAGTCGGTGCCATCAGGCGTGAGGTTCGCGTGTTGCGGGCCGGTTCCAGGAACACCTTCCAACGGAGCGCGCGCAGAACGTAGGTGATATAAATCAGCCCCACGGCGCTGGCGATCTGCAGCGGGTGCACGTGGCTCGCGTGGCGGAACTTGGCCCAATCGAAGGATCGCCAGTGCCGCACCTGGAGGTAGACCAGGGCGCACAGGATTGCCAGCACGATGGCGGTGGCCAGAATTCTTTTCTTTGTCATTTACCCGAGACGCCCCAAACCGCGAAACTCAATCCCGCAGAGGCTACACATTACTCCTCATGCCAAGGTAAATGACGCGAGCGAGAGGGTCAACGCAGGCAAGCTTCTTCCGGAAAGACGTTAACGACTCGCCACTTGGGAAGTTCCCGAGACTGAAGCCTGCTTTACAGTTGTGCCTGGATGCGTCCGGGTCTTGTTTCTTTTCGTAGCGGAAGAGGTCTTCTCCGCGAGCTTCTTGCGGTTGAAGTCGCGAACAATGCGGGCAACGTAGGCACGGGTTTCGTAGTACGGCGGGATGCCGCGATATCGTTGCACCCGATGCGGCCCGGCATTGTAGGCCGCGAGGGCTTTGATGAGATCGAAATTGTACTGTTCGAGAAGTTGCCGGAGATAGGCCGTGCCACCCTCCACATTGTCATGCGGATCGAAGGCGTTGCGCACCCCCAGTTGCGATGCGGTGCCGGGCATCAATTGCATCAGTCCTTGTGCGCCCTTCGGGGACACTGCACGTGGATTGAACGCGCTTTCCGCGTGAATCACGCTATTGATCAGATCGGGATCGAGATGGTGGCGATCGCTGATCGTATTGATGATCTCGTCCAGGTTCTTAGGACTTTCGTGTTTGGTGGCCGAGGGCGGGAGCGAAAAATCTTTCTCGAAATGATCGATCTGATCGGTGGAGACGTCGACGTAACTGCTGCCGTCCGCCACCACGTAGAGGCGCGTGACGGCGCCCAGCACCTCACGCCGCTCATGATGGATAGAGAAGCCGTTGCGCAAAATTGCCACATCAGATGCGGACAGTGACACCGCAGCGAGAAGGAATGCAACACCTGAGACGAATTTTGCGACCGTAAACATGATCTACGAAAGTACGCTCTCCCCTCCCAGCACCTGTTCAATCGCTGCTGCTACGCCGTTCTGATCGTTTGCCAGAGTGACCGGCCAGCCATTGCGACGCAGCTCCTCTGATGCGTTTCCCATGATAAACGGGAGTCCAGCAAAGGCAAGCATTTCTATATCGTTATAGTTGTCACCGATGGCCATGACCTGTTCGCGCGCCATGCCCCGGTAATCGGCCCAGCGCTCGAGCGCATGGCCTTTCGAACAGTTACGGTTGAGAACGTCAACGATGGAGAGATCACGCACCGGGTATTCGGTTCGCAAAATGGTCACGTCCAGTTTGGTGGCGGCGAGAACTTCCAGCGCCTGACTCATGCGCGCGATCGGGCCGCAGAACATCGCTTGTATCGGGTCTGCGGTAAGCGCATCTTCAATGGGAATGACGAACTCGATATACTCAAGATTCTTTTCCAGCCAGCGCTGAATGCTTCCATTCAGTTCATTCATATGTTCCAGCACCAGTGCGCCCTTGGTTTCTTTGTCGAACGTCAGGACAGTGTTCCCTCGGAACTCCCGCATGGAACTGCAGAGTTCCCGGCAGGTCTGCGCCGGCAACATATCGCGATGAAAAGTCTGTCCACTTAATGAACGCGTAACCGCACCATTGGAGCTGATAACCCACAGGTCGAAGCCGAGTTGCTGCACGATAGGCAGGGCGAACGTGTGCCGCCTGCCAGTAACAACGATAATTTCTATCCCTTCTGCGTGGGCGCGGCGCAGCGCGCGGAGATCTGCATCGGAGATCGAAAACTGAGGATTCAGCAGGGTGCCGTCAATATCGACGGCGATCAGGCGGATGGGGACTCTCACCATAGTAGATTCTAGCATTCGCGGACTTGCGATTATCGCGGGAGTCGGAAGGTCTTCAGTTGCTGGTTCTCAGTTCTCGGTCTTGGCTACCTGTAGATCGCGAACGCTCGTGATGCAGGTTACCACAGGAATTCGGACGATAGCGGGAACCCGTGCTATATTTTCGCACCGCTAAAACATGTCCGCACTTTTTTATTTGTTTTATCCCTGGGGCCTGATCCTGCAGGCGGTGGCCATTGTGCATTTCATTCGGCGGCGCCCGGATACCTATTGGCTGTGGATCATCATGTTTGGCGGCGGTCTGGGTGCGCTGGTTTACATCGCAATGGAAGTGTTGCCCGACGCCGGACTGCTTCGCCAATCATTCAAGGTATTTCCCCGCCGCAAGCGGATACGCGAATTGGAAGCGGCCATTCTGGATAATCCCTCCGCCGGAAACTACGAAGAACTGGCCGATCTGTATTCGGGGGAAAAGAAGTTCGCTCGCGCGCGTCTGTGCTACGACAAAGCGATTTCATCGCGCACCGATTCTCCGGATCCTTTCTACAGACGGGCCATTGCTGAGATTGAATTGGGGGATTTCGCCGCGGCCGTACCCGACCTCGAGCACGTGGTATCGAAAGACGGAAAGTACGACTTTCATCGCGCACCAAAGGACTGTTGGCCCACGCCTACGCCAACATCGGCCAACTAGACAAGGCAGAATCGCTCTTCCAGCAGGCCACTCGGATTTCCACAATTTCTGAAACCTATTACAACTACGCCTCGTTTCTCGCTGCACATAATCGCAATGAAGAAGCAAGAGAGTGGGCGCAGCGAATCCTGGCGAAAAAGCCGACTATGCCAGGATATCTGCGCCGACGCGAGCGGCCATGGTTCCGTAAAGCGAGCAGTCTACTGAAACGTCTAAATTGATAGAATCGGCATGAAAACTGGGACCTAAGAGGCAAACAGTTGGAACATGGCGCGCTACGCAGCACAAATAAGCAACGGTCGAATTATTTCTCGGAATCAGAGCTACTGCGCAGCCCTGTTAGACTCTAGCCACGATGGCCCCGATCACCTATCTGGAGTGCACCGGGTGTGGCACGCACATCAGCGCCAAGGAGCCCCAGACGGTTTGTCCTAAAGATGGTGGCGTGCTCTACGTGCGCTACGATCTTGAATACTTAAAGCATCACTTTAAGCGTGAAGCTCTGGCGGGGCGTCCGGCAACCATGTGGCGATATGCGGAAGTTCTGCCGGAAGCCGAACCCGCTTCATTAGGCGAAGGCTTCACTCCCATGCTGCCCAGTCGCGAGTTCCCTAATGTTCTTATCAAGGATGAAGGCCTGAATCCTACCGGTTCGTTCAAGGCTCGCGGCCTTTCCGCCGCGGTTACGATGGCGAAATATTACGGCCTGAAGAAGCTTGCGATTCCTTCTGCCGGAAACGCCGCTAGCGCACTGGCGGCCTACGCAGCCAAGGCTGGTCTCGAGGCACACATTTTTATGCCGAAGGACGTGCCGTTGGCGAACCGCGTGGAATGCGAGACGTATGGCGCACGGATCACACTGGTGGACGGGTTGATTAGCGACTGCGCTCGAATGGTCGCCGAGCGAAAAGAGCAGGAGGACTGGTTTGATGTTTCCACTTTGAAGGAACCATTCCGCGTGGAAGGGAAGAAGACGATGGGATACGAGGTGGCCGAGCAGCTTGGCTGGCGGTTGCCGCACGGGATTATCTATCCCACTGGTGGCGGTGTTGGGCTAATTGGTATGTGGAAGGCGTTTGAAGAGATGCAGACGCTGGGCTGGGTAGGTGCAGAGCGCCCTAAGATGGTGGTCGTGCAATCAGCAGGATGTGCGTCAATTGTTAAAGCGTGGGATGAGCAAAAGCCGTCTGCAGACTTCTGGCCGCGTGCTTCAACCCTCGCCGCTGGCCTCCGCGTGCCCAAGGCCTATGGGGACTATTTGATTCTCGACATCGTTAAGAAGAGCGGCGGCATTGCCGTTGCGGTGACCGATGACGAAATCATGGACGCGCTGCGGAACTGGGCGCGTGTAGAAGGAATTTTTGCCGCACCAGAAGGAGCGGCATCGCTAGCAGCTTACAGAAAACTGTGCGCCAATGGGTTCTTTGGACCAAAGGATGATGTGGTCCTCTTCAACACAGGGTCCGGATTGAAGTATCTGGATGTGATTGAGGGAAAGAAGGAACGCTTGGCGCCGCCGGCTTCACGCCAGATCGGCGGCATTATCGGGCCGTATTGAGCAAATCGAGAGTCTCCGCGCCGGATTCAAGACCGTGCTACATTTCTCTCAGCGGATCTCATGGAACAGCGCCTTATTCTCATCAATCTGCTCGTAAAGCTCGGGCTCGCCGCCGCCCTGGCAAGCGCACTGGTGCGCTCGGTGGAGTTCAAGTCTCTGTTATTCCGCGAAGAGCGCACACTAAAGCAACGCATTTACCTGGTTCTCTGGTTCGCTGTTTCGGCATGGATCGGTATCCATCTCGCACTAGGTGTATGGATCCGTATCGGCGCTGAAAGTTCCTTTGCCGGCGATTTATCTTTTGAAACGATCTTGCTGCTGGGGGTGATCGCTGGCCGCTTCACCGGCATACTTTGCGGAGCTCTTCTTGCGTTGCCCGCCGCGTGGCAAGGACAGTGGGCCGCCCTGCCGCTGAACGTCCTGATCGGTTTCGTTGCGGGGCAGTTGCACAGCATGGTGCCCAGTCACGAGATCTGGTCGTTTTCACCGTTTAATTATTTCAGCATATACCGCTGGTTTCGCCGTCAGTTCCCCAAACCACGGCCATTTGATTGGCAAATCATTTTCTTGCTGACTATTCTGGTCCTTCGTTTCGCGCACACCGAGTTCTCCAAACTCGTTCCTGGAGCCACCTATGGCCTGGAAAGTCGAAACATCTGGGTGGAGGCTCTAATCTATGCGAGCTCAGTTCTGGTTATCGTGATCGAACTGAAGATCTGGAACAGCGTCCGCATCCAGATCAAATTAGAAGAGCAGGAGCGCCTTCTGCTTCATGCCCGCATGGAAGCACTGCAAAACCAGATCAATCCCCACTTTCTCTTCAACACGCTCAACTCTGTTTCATCGCTCGTACGCTTCGCCCCGGACACGGCGCGCGAACTCATCATCAAGCTGGCCAGCATCCTCCGCCGATTGCTGAACAGCAGTGATGCCTTCGTGCCGCTGCGCGAAGAGCTGGAGTTTATCGATAATTATCTGGATATCGAAGTCGTCCGCTTCGGACGTGACAAGCTGCGAGTTATAAAAGAGCTGGACACCTCGTCGCTCGATACCATGATCCCCAGCATGCTCCTTCAACCGTTGGTGGAGAATTCCATTAAGCATGGGTTGTCATCGAAGATTGACGGCGGCAGCATCTACCTGCGAAGCCGCCTCACCAATTCCCATCTGATCATGGAAATTGAGGATGACGGCGTAGGCATGGGCGCAGCGAATTTGCTGGAGCAGCCAACCGGACTGGGTGGAACCGGCATTGGCATTGCCAATGTTGCTGAGCGGCTCAAGGTGCTCTACGGAGAGACAGCGCGAATGACGATTGACAGCCACGAGGGTAAGGGAACCTTGGTGCGTCTGCGGGTTCCGGTTTTGCAGAGTGACTACGCCACTCCTGCCGTAGTCTATGAAGAGCGCTCCAGCACGCGTCGATAAAAATCTTCGTACTGGGGAATGATTTTGCTGGAGCAGAATCTGGACTGAGCGACAGCCCGCGCGGCCTTCGCCATCTCCTGAAGCCGGCCTTCGTCGGTGAGTAATTCAACTGCGTAACGGGCCATCGTTGCCACATCGCCTACGTCAGCGAGATAGCCGCTCTTGCCATGTTCAATCACTTCGGGTACTCCGCCCACGCGCGTCGCGATCGGCACTACCTCGCAGGCCATTGCCTCGAGTGCCGCCAGTCCAAATGATTCCAGTTCACTTGGCATCAGCATAATGTCGGCGAGCGCGAGCTTCTCGCGAATCTCTTCCTGCTTGCCCAGGAAGAGCACGTCCTGATGCAGTCCTTTCTGCACTGCCAGCCATTCCGCGCGCGAGCGGTCTGGTCCGTCCCCAATCAACAGCAGCTTGGAAGGAACTTGCTTACGTACTACGTCGAAAATCTCGATGGTGTCGGTCACCCGCTTCACTGGCCGGAAGTTCGATAAATGCACCAGAACCCGCTCGCCGTTCGGAGCGTACTCATGACGAAGCTGCGAAGTCTTTTCGCCTCGGCAATAGACGTCGCAATTCACAAAGTTATAAATCACCTGGATATTGTTTCTGACGTCCAACTCGCGCAGGGTACGTTCCTTCAAATATTGCGATACCGCAGTTACTCCATCGCTCTGCTCGATGGAAAAGCGCGTGATCGGAAGATAAGAACGGTCAAGGCCGATGAGGGTGATGTCCGTGCCGTGCAAGGTCGTAACGAAAGGAAGCCTGCGCCCTCTGGGTTTCGCGGCGAGCATTTGCCGCGCGAGCAGCGCGCTTACCGAGTGCGGAATCGCATAGTGAACGTGCAGAAGGTCGAGATCATAGAGTTCTGAAACCTCGGCCATGCGTGTGGCGAGTGCCAGATCGTACGGGGGATAATCGAACAAGGGATATCTTGAAACTTCTACTTCGTGATAGTGAATGTTCGGGTGCGGCGTCGTGAGCCGGATCGGCTGGGCATAGGAAATGAAATGAATTTCGTGGCTGCGCTCGGCCAATTCCAGCCCCAGTTCAGTCGCGACGACTCCACTGCCGCCGTAAGTTGGATAGCAGGTGATGCCGATCTTCATGGTCGCTGGCGCGCGTGACGCTTCATATTCGATGGCAGGCGACAGCCTTGGATTCAGATTTTGCCGGGAATGTGGGAAAGACCGCAGACCGACAAGTTAGCTAACAAGCGCCCTTTGCGTTGGAGGCGGGCCCG
>Ga0066705_10000335_pt1 | contig 12327 bp, 9 predicted proteins | sample GraSoiAngelo_154_FD_66506 | JGI IMG/M metagenome (GOLD analysis project Ga0066705, IMG submission 66506) | Grasslands soil microbial communities from the Angelo Coastal Reserve, California, USA - 14_1009_13_20cm | ecosystem: Environmental > Terrestrial > Soil > Grasslands | place: USA... | reverse complement strand
CGAGCGCAGCACGAGGGCAAATCACGCCGGTCGATGAGCATGGCGCCCGCTCGGCGGGCGGCTCAGGCCCTGACGGCCCCGGTGCGGGGACTGGCGGAATTGCTCTTGCTGCCCCGAGGACGGTACGCGCGCGCCTTTGAGAACCTCATCCTCGCGCTGATCGTGTTGAGCGTCGCATCGATCGGCGTGGAGACGATTCCAGGACTCCCCGGGTGGGCCGCGCGCGCGCTGCGCATCGAAGAGATCGTCGTGGTTGGCGTGTTCTCGCTCGAGTATCTGCTGCGCATCGTGGCAGCGGGGGAAAAGCGCGCCTTCATCGTCAGCTTCAACGGGCTGGTGGACCTGCTTGCGATCGCTCCCTTCTTCCTGGCTGGTTTCGATACGCGCTGGCTGCGCCTGCTGCGATGGCTGCGACTGCTGCGTGTGTTGAAGCTTCAGACGCACATCCTGGAAGCGACCGTCGCCGAGCGCACCCGCGAGCTCGCCGACAAGAATGCCGCGCTGGAACGGGCGCAGGCGCAGATCAAAGCCGAGCTCGAGGTCGCGCGGGCGCTGCAGATGGCGATTCTGCCGGCGGCCTTCCCGGCGACGGCGGGCTGCGATGGGGCGGCGCGCATGATTCCGGCGACCACCATGGGCGGGGATTTCTATGATTTCATCGAGCTGCCCGACGGGCGCATCGGGTTGGTGATCGCGGACGTCTCGGGCAAGGGCGTGCCGGCGGCATTCTTCATGGCCGTGGCGCGCACCAACCTGCGTGATCTGGCTGCACACCACGCCGACCCCGGGGCGTGTCTCGCCGAGACCAACGAGGTGCTGTGCACACAGAATCCGCTGGACCTGTTCGTGACGGTGTTCTACTGTGTATTCGACCCGGGAAGCGGGGTGCTGACTTACGCGAACGGCGGCCACAACCCCCCGTACGTGCACCACCCCGACGGGTCGGTCGAGACCTTGGACGGCGCCGGCGGCCTTGCGCTCGGGGTGATGCCTGGCGTCGTGTTTCCGGATCACACGACAAGGCTGCTGCCCGGCGACCGCCTGCTGCTCTACACCGACGGCGTGACGGAGGCCTTCAACCCCTCCGACGAGGCCTACGGCACGCAGCGGCTGCTGGCCGAGGTGCAGGCGCCCGGCGACGGAGCCGCGGCGGCGCTCATCGAGCGCATCTGTCGCAGCGTCACGAGCTTTGCCGGAACCGCCCCGCAATCCGACGACATTACGCTCACCGTGCTCACTCGGAAGGCGCCGTGAGTGCGGCTGCGGCGCTGCAATGAATGTCCGGTTCGAAAGGCTCGCGCTCACTACGCTCGTGATCCCGGAGGGCAGGCTTGATTTCGGCGCCGCCGCCGCTTTTCAGCGCCACATCGAGGAGGTTCTCGCCGGCGCCGCAACCGCATCCGCCGCGGTGATCATCGATTGCAGCGCACTCGACTACGTCTCGAGCGCAGGCCTGCGCGTGTTCCTGCTGGCGGCACGGGCGGCGCAGCGCGCCGGCACCTCGTTCGCGCTCTGCGCGCTGAAGCCTGCGGTACGTGAGGTGTTCGAGCTGAGCGGCTTCAGCCGCATCATTTGCGTGCACACCGACCGGGCGACAGCGCTGGCCAGTGCGCCGCGAGAGCCCGCATGACGGAGCAGCGCCTGGCCGTGCCGAGCGATGCCGCGCAGTTGCCGGCGCTGACGCGGTTCCTGCAGGAGTTCTGGTCGGCCGCTCGTCTGCCGCCCGCACAGGCGCTCCCCTTCGAGCTGGCGCTCGAGGAAGTGTTCATGAATGTCGTTCTGCACGGCTCACCGGCAGGTACGGCGCCGCGCGTCGAGGTGTCGCTGAGCATGCGCGACTTGAAGCTCACGATGACGGTCGAGGATGACGGCCCCGAGTTCGATCCACTCGCGGCACCGCCACCTGACGTCACGGCGAGCCTCACGGCGCGCCCGGTGGGTGGGCAGGGGGTGTTCCTGGTGCGTCAGATGATGGATGCGGTGAGCTACCAACGCGTCGGGGCACGCAACCAGCTCAGAATGACCAAGGAGATTACCCGCTCGAGCGGAAATCCCTCGCGAGGCTGAGCCGAATGCCGGCGCTGTAAGCGTGCGCGCTCGCGGCGAAAAACGCCGTGCTATCATGACTCGATCGGCGCTCTGGTGGTGGGCGGGCCAAGCCTGGCTCAGCAAACCCCGGAAGTGGTCGTCGAGGCTCCGCGCGCGGAGAAGACGACGCAGCGCGGACCGATGGGGCGGCCGATGCCGGTGCTCTCGATCGTTTACCGGGTGAGCTACGCGGATCTCAATATCGCCACGCACTCGGGGGCCCTCGAGCTGGAGACACGCATCAAGGACTCTGCGAAGAAAGCATGCGATCAGTTCGCCAAGCTCTACCCTGAGAGCGTCGAAGGCGCCACGCCCTGTGTTCAGGGCGCGGTCGAGAACGCCATGGCGCAGGCCAGCAAGGCAGAGGCTGCGGCCGAGAAGGCCGCAAAAAAAGGCTAGGCGCGTCGCGCCCGGTAGGCCGTCGGCAGGCCCGGGGTGGCCCGGGCCTGCTCGCCCGCACTTGGGCAGGGCACGCGGGTTTTCCCTCCTGCGCTCGCTGGCTGTGGGCGCTGCTCAAGTGCAATGACCGATGAATGGGAAGAACGCGCAGATGTTCGAGATCCAACTGGGCCCGTCCGGCGAGGTCGTGATGGCAGGAAGGCTCGACGCCACCCAGTGCGATGGTGCGCTGCGATTCCTTGAGGCAGTGGCCGCACCGCGGGTCATCGACCTCGCCCGGCTCGAGTACATCGCAAGCTCGGGGCTGCGGGTGTTTCTCCTGACCCAGAAGCGGGTCAGGGGATCGGGTGCCGGCCTCAGGCTCATCAACGTCCCCCCGCAGATCCACGACATTTTCCGTTACGCCGGCTTCGACCGGATCATCGACATGAGCCGCGAGGCGGGCTAGCGAGCCGCGTCCCAAGACCCGAACCCGGCGGAGCCGGCCAACCTTTGGTGTGCTGAGCGGTACTTTGTGAAAGAGGACGATGACGCGACGCTGGTGCGACGCTGTCGGGAGGGGGACCGGGCGGCTTTCGAGCAGCTCGTGGTGCGGTATCAGAAGCCGGTGTTCAATGCCGCCCTTCGGCTGCTGCACGATCCGGAGGACGCCCGGGACGTCGCGCAGACCACGTTCCTCAAGGCGTTCGAGCATCTTGGCGACTATGACCCGAGCTTCAAGTTCTACAGCTGGATCTACCGGATTGCGGTCAATGAATCCCTCAATGCCCTCGGCGCACGAAAACCCCACGAGGGGTTTGACGGCGATGAGGCCGATGAGGCTCCGGGGCCGGATCGACAGCTCGAGGGCGAGCAGATGGGCCAGGCGATCGAGGAGGCGCTGATGCACATCAAGCCCGAACTGCGCGCTGTCATCGTGCTGCGGCACTTCATGCACTTGAGCTACCAGGACATGGGCCAGGTCCTCCTGCTCCCCGAGAAAACCGTGAAGTCACGGCTCTACAGTGCCCGCCAGCTGCTGCGGGATCACTTACTCCAGCTGGGAACCATCTGAGATGGCCGACAGCAGGCACCTCTCACTCATTCACGCCGAGATCGATGGCGAGCTCGACGGGCCGCAGCGCGGTGAGCTCGCCCGTTGCGTGCTGGCCGATCCGGACCTCAGGGTCCTGCGCGAGGATTTCCAGCGCCTCTGCGCAGCACTCGAGAAGCTCGAGGACATTGAGCCGCCACCCGAGCTCCGGGAGAGCATTCTTGATGCGCTGCCGCAATCGACGGCGGGGCCGGCACGGTCCTGGTGGTCGGGGCCTCGAATGCGGTATGCCGCCCTCATCGCCGGCGTACTCGCCGCGGGGACCGTCGTGTACGAGAGCCTCCATGGCCTGCGGCCTTCCCCGAGCGACGTCGCGGGCACGATGGCGCCGGCGGATGCACCAACCACCGTGGATACGGTCCGTCTGGACAACGGAGTAGTCTCGGGTCGGGTGAGCCTGTACCGCGACCGCGCCGGGCTGGGTCTTGAATTCGAGCTGTCGGCGAGCGCGCCGGTGGACGTGCTCGTTGCAAGCGACGGGCATACGCTCCGGATCAACGGTGTCGGAAGGCAGGCCAAACCCGCGCAGGGTAAACCCGGCGTGTTGACTGTCCCGTTGTCGGGGTTTCGAATGGGAGGGCAAACGGTGGATCTCACCTTCCTGATGGCCGGCCGTCAGGTCGGGAGCGCGACGCTGCGCGCGCCGGCGGATCGCTGACGGGTTTTTGTTTTCGAGGAACCAACTTTTTGCTGTGTTTATGGTAATTCTTTGCAGAGCGGGAATCTGGTGACTGTTTCGACAATTTGGGGGGAGGCTCCATGGCTAGCAGGACAGTGTGGATCGTGGGCGGAGTCGTGGTAGCGATCGGTGCAATCGCTTACCTGAGCTACAACAAGGCGCCGGCGGGTAAGGACGCTGCCGGGACCATCGTCGAGGCGAAGCGCGCGCGCGCGGACGGCACGAACTCTTTCAACCCCACGCCGACGGCGAGCACGACCGAGCAGAGCGCGGCGGATGTGGCAAAGGGTACGGCGGTTGCGGACGCGGCCAACGCGGCGGATGCGGCGGCGGCGGCCGGCAGTTCGGGCGACAATGCGCGCCGCGCCCAGATGGAAGGGGGGACCAAGGCTGTGGCTCACGCTCCCGAGGCAACGGATGCGGCGGTGGCGGCCAAGGCTTCCGGTGACAATGCCAGAATCCGCTCGCACATGGATGCCGCGAAGGCTGCGGATTCGGCTGCGGCTGCCCGAGGCGGCAATTCCTCGGCGCAGATCAGAAGCCAGGCGAATGCGCAGCAGAACGCACAGCAGAATGCGCAGCAGAACGCCATGGCGCAAGAAAAGTAGTCCGGCCCGCGCCGCTGCGCGGCATTGGAGTCGAAACCATGGGAGTGGCCCGGGCGTTACCCGCGGGCCACTCCGCATTTTTTGCGTAACAGCCCTGACGGCTGTCTGCGTCAGAGCGGACAGTGCGGGGACGCGCACGCCAACGCTTCAAGGTGGCGACAGCCCTGGCTGGGTTTGCTGACAGCGTTCGTCGCGGTCGGGGCCGCATTTCCCACCCGAGCTGCCGATCTCGCCTTCGTCGAGACCGGGGAGCTGCGGATCGTTTATTTCGACCCGGGCGAGAAACACCTCGTTCCGCACGCGACGCAGAGCTTCCTGAGCGGACTCGCCACCCACGAGCGCTTGTTCCACTACGTGCCCGACGGGCGCGTCAACGTGCTGTTGCAGGACTTCAGCGACCGCGCCAACGCGACGGCGATACCCGCGCCCCGCAACCGGATATTCCTCGACATCGCCTCTTCCAATGAGCCGTTCGAGACCCTCTCATCCGCAGAGTGGTTCGCATGGACGGCGGTGCACGAGCTCACGCACATCGTCGACAACGATCGCGCGAACCCGGCCGACGCGCGCTTGCGCCGCCTGTTTCACGGCAAGGTGGACGTCGACTCCGCGCACCCCGAGACGCTGCTCTACAACTACCTGACCGTGCCGCGCCTGACCGCCCCGCGCTGGTATCAGGAGGGGAGCGCGGTGTTCATGGAGACCTGGATGAGCGGTGGTGTGGGACGTGCGCAGGGGGGCTACGACGAGATGGTGTTCCGGGGCATGGTGCAGGAAAACGCCAGGTTCTACGACCCGCTCGGGCTCGTGTCGAAGGGCACCGAGATCGACTTCAAGACCGGCGCCAATGCCTACCTGTACGGCACGCGCTTCATGGATTACCTGGGTCTTAACTACGGCCCGCAGAAATTGCTCGCCTGGTGGCGGCGCGACGCCGACAGCCGCCGCTATTACGGCCACGATTTTCAGCGGGTGTTCGGCCTGCCGCTGGAGGAGTGCTGGCGACAGTGGGTCGACTGGGAGCACGGCTTCCAGCGGCAGAACCTCACGGCGGTGCGCGAGCACCCGGTCACGGGATACCGCGACCTCACTAAAAAGGACCTCGGCGCGGTCTCGCGCACCTACCTCTCGGCGGACGGGACGAAGCTCCTCGCCGCCATCAAATATCCCGGGCAGCTTGCGCACATCGCGTCCATCGGCCGCAGCGATGGCAGGGTGACCGAGATCAAGGAGATCAGAGGCGCCAGCGGCTACACGGTGACCTCGCTCGCCTACGACCCTGCCTCAGGCACGCTCTTCTACACGACTAACAACAACACCCACCGCAACCTCGAGGCGCTCGATCTGCGCTCCGGCAAGTCACGCATGCTGCTTCGGGCCGCTCGCATCGGCGACATCGTCTACAACCCCATCGATCGCTCACTGTGGGGTCTGCGGCTCAACAACGGATTCGTCATCCTGGTGCGGATCCCCTCCCCCTACAAGGAGTGGCAGACGCTGTACGTGTTCCCACGCGGGGAGAGGGCCTTCGATCTCGATCTTTCGCCCGACGGGGCGCTGGCGTCGGTGTCCGTGTCGGGACCGGGGTTGAGGCCGGGCTCGCCACAGGTGGCGCAGGTCAGGGTGCTGCGCGCCGATGCGCTCGAGAGGGGCGACGCCACCCCGCTGCACACGTTCACCATGGGGGCGGCGGTGCCGGAGAGCTTCGTGTTCTCGAAGGATGGCCGCTACCTCTACGGCAGCAGTTACTACACCGGCGTTTCGAACATCTATCGCTACGAGCTTGCGACCGAGACCCTCGCGGCGGTCAGCAACGCGGACGTGGGTTTCTTCCGCCCGCTGCCGCTCGATGAGTCCCAGCTGATCGTGCTGCGCTATGCGGCCAAGGGGTTCGTGCCGACACTCATCGAGGCGAGGCCGACCGAGGACCTGAGCGCGGTGACCTTCCTCGGCGAGCAGGTGGCGGCGAAGTACCCGGAGGTGCAGGGTTGGGTCGCCCCCATCCCGTCGACCATCCCCTACGAATCCCACATCCAGCGCGAGGGCGCCTATCGACCCCTGCGCGCGCTGTCGCTCGAGTCACTGATCCCGGTCGCCGAGGGTTACAAGAACTCGGTGGGCCTGGGGGCCAGCGCCCGCTTCAGCGATCCGATGGGGTACGACTCGCTCGGCGTCGATACCAGCTACAGCCCGGATGCCGGGTTACCTGCCAGGCAGCGCCTGCACGTCGCAGCCGCTGTGCACCATACGCGCTGGACCGCCGGGGCCGCCTGGAACGGGGCGGACTTCTACGACCTCTTCGGCCCGACCAAACGCAGCCTCGCCGGCTACAACGGCTACGTCGCCTACGACCGTCCGCTCATCTTCGACCCGCCGCAGACCATGGACTTCGTCGCCAAGGTCGCTTACTACGGCGGACTCGACACGCTGCCGGGGTATCAGAACGTGACCTCGCCCTCGAAGAACCTCTTCACCGCCGATGTGGGCTTCGTTGCCGTGGATACGCGCTTCTCGCCCGGCGCGGTGGACGTGGAGACGGGCCACAGCTGGGCGATCAACGCGCACGGCAACGGGTCCGCCGGCGATCTGATTCCGAGCCTCACCGGCACGTTCGACATCGGCTTTCCGCTGCCGCTCAACCATTCCTCGATCTGGCTGCGGAGCGGGGCGAGCCTCTCCAGTGGAGCGCGCACCAACCCGCTCGCGAACTCCTACCTGGGCGGCTTCGGCAACAACTATGTCGACAGCGGCGGCAACGGCGGCGCGCAGCGCTACCGCGAGCTGCTGAGCATGCCGGGTTTCAGGCTGGATGCGTTGAGCGGCAAGTCGCTGGTCAAGTCGACGCTCGAATGGTGCCTGCCGCCGTTGCGCTTCGAGGCCCTGGGCTCGCCCGGCTTCTACGCCAGCTGGGTCCGGTCGGAAGTTTTTGTGAGCGCGCTCGAGACCGATCCCGACAACCGCGCAGTGCGTCGCAGCGCTCATGACGTCGGCGCGCAACTCGACCTGCAGCTGCACGTGATGCACCGCCAGTCGATGATGCTGTCCGTCGGCGTGGCGCGGGGCTTCGCCGCGGCCGGTGTCGGCCGGAGCGAGTTCATGCTGTCGCTGCAGGTGCTGTGAGGAGCAGGCACTGCACACGAGCGCCGCGTTGAGCACCGATCTGCTGCTGCGCGCGCCGATCGCCCTCGTGCCGGTGCTGCTGTTTCTCGCAGGGCTCGTCCAGCTCGACGCGTACAAACTGCTGCGCCTCAGGATGGTGCTGGCGCTGGTCGCCGCCGGCGCTCTCGCCGCCGGCGCAAGCTACCTCGTCAACAACTACGCGTACGGGCATTTCACCGGGGACTTCGTCGCCTACTCGCGCTACGTGTCGCCGTGGATCGAGGAGTGCCTGAAGGCCGTGCTGTTCGTCTACCTGATTCGCACGCGGCGCGTCGGGCTGGCGGTGGACGCCGGAATCGCCGGCTTCGCGATCGGCACCGGCTTCGCCCTCATCGAGAACCTGTACTACATCGCCTCGCGGCCGGAGGCCGCGCTGCCGGTGCAAGTCATCCGCGGCTTCGGCACCGCGATCATGCATGGCGGCACGACGACTGTCCTGGCGATGATCTCGGTCACCCTCTACGAGAGCCGACCGAACGGCGGTCTGCAACTGTTGCTGCCGGGCTTTCTCGCGGCGGTCGCGCTGCACAGTGGCTTCAACTCCCTGCTCGGGCAGCCCGCGCTCGCGACGCTTGCGACCCTGGTTGTGCTGCCGCTCCTGATCTACCTCGTGTTCCGGCACGGCGAGCGCGCGCTGCGCGACTGGCTCGATACCGACCTCGACTCCAACGTGCAGCTGCTGGAGTCGATCAATACCGGTAGGTTCCTCGACAGCAACGGCGGTCGCTACCTGCAGTCGCTGCGCGCGCGCTTCCGCGGCGAGGACCTGGCGGACATGCTGTGCTGCCTGCGACTGCACGGGGAGCTCGCGCTGCGCGCCAAAGGGGTGCTGTTGCTGCGCGAGAGCGGCATGGACGAGCCGCCGATCGACGCCGAGACGCGCGACAGGCTCGCGGAGCTCGCGCAGCTCGAGCGCGCCGTAGGCAAGGCCGGCATGCTCGCACTGCGCCCGTTGATGATGGCGACCGGCAAGGACATCTGGCAGCTCACGCTCCTCGGGCGGTAGCGAAGGTGATCGACAGATGCGCCGCAGGCGGTGACGCATGATTCGCGGCGGCGGTACCGCGCCTGAGGGTAAACCCCACCGGCTGCAGAAGTCCGAATTGGCGCGGATTGATCTCGCGCGTCCGCCCGCAGCAGTGGACTTGAGGTGCTCGTCCTCAAGATGCTTTCCATAATGCGTCGAAAAGCGCAGGCTTGGCCATTCTAAGGTCGCAAACGTTGGGTTTTCAAAGAGCCTCCAACGCCTAGCGGCATCCTCCATTGACACGAAAATCGCCCTCTCAATCCTCGCCACCGAGCTGATGCACGCAGGCCAGCGCTGGAGACCGATTTCGTCGAGGGACACGGGTGTTTGCAAATGCTCTCGCGCCATGGGCCACACACGCTGTTATGACGACTCTGTCCTGATGCGCAGCCATCCTTGACTCCCGGCGGCGGCAGCCGCGGTGCGTGATTGACGGCCCGCTGCGCACCGCGTAGAAACTGGTAGTTCGGCGGGGATCGCAAGCGTTTGCTCGGCGCCCGGGGGGCACCGTCGCGATGATCAAAGTAAAACAATTGAAGCTGCGCATCTTTGCGCAGTTCGTGATCATCATCGCACCGATCGCGCTGGTGCTGATCTATCAGGCGGTCTCCGACCTGCGACGCACGACCGCCGTTGAGAGCGTGGTGGTGCGCCACGGACTATCGCGGGCGACCAAGGACGGCTTCGAGTCTTTCATGACCTATGCCGCCGACGCCGTGGATATGGGGAGCCTCGGACAGCGCGCGTATGAGGCGCTGCGGCAATCGGTGGCGTCCGCCGCTGCGTTACGGCGCAAGGACCCGGGCGCGGCGGCCGTTGCAGCAAGCCTCGGGGCCCTGGCGGGCCAGATCTCGGTAGCCATGCCGCTCGAACGGCTGCTGGCGCTGCAGCCCCAGATCAGGCAGACGCGCGAGGCAGTTCGTGCGCTCGAGGCGGGTTACGACAAGGCAAGCACCGCGGCCATCTCGCAGGCGATCGACTCGGCACGGCGCCAGAGCAAGATCGTGGCGGCCGCGACCTTGTTCACGCTCCTGATCGCGGCCTGGTTCATCTACAGCATGATCACCGGCGTTACCGAACCGCTCAACGCCGCCGTGGATCTCGCCCAGCGCATCGCGGCAGGCGAATTCGCCTTGGCTGCGGACCGTCTGCCGAAGCGCGACCTCGGGAACCTGCTCGCCTCGCTGCGGATGATGAGCGAGAAGTTGCGTCTGTCGCAACTGGAGATCGAGGAGGATCAGCGCCAACTGGAACAACGTGTCGCCGAGCGCACCTCGGAGGTCGAGGCCCGCACGCGCGAGCTGATGCGCTCGGTGGCGGAACTGCAGGCACTGAACGAGGTGAGCCAGGCGGTGAGCTCATCTCTCGACCTCGAGACGGTGCTGGCAACCGTCATCGCCCGCGCAGTGCGCCTGGCGGATGCGGATTCTGGCACCCTCTATCAGTTCGACGAGGCCGATGGGGTATTCGATCCACGCGCGAACTTCGGTGTCAGCGACGCCATGATCGAAACACTGCGCGGCTCGCGCATCGGCCTGGGGGACGGTCCGGTGGGCATGTGCGCGGTAAACCGCGTGCCAGTCCAGGTGTCGGACGTCGAGCTGTCCCACAGGGTGAGCGTCCTGTGGACGCACGACGGAATCCGCGCCGTGGTTGCGGTACCGCTGTTGCGCGACGAGCACGCGACCGGCGCATTGGTGATCCGCCGCAAGGTGGCGGGTGAGTTCGCTCCCTCGATCGTGAAACTGCTGCAGACGCTGGCCTCGCAATCGGTGATGGCCATCGAGAATGCCCGGCTGTTCAAGGAGAGCCAGGCCAAGAGTGAGCAGCTGGCGGAGGCGAGCAAGCTGAAATCGCAGTTCCTGGCGAACATGTCACACGAGCTGCGCACGCCCTTGAATGCGATCATCGGCTTGACGGAGATGTTGCATGAGGATGCCCGCGACCTGAAGCACTCCGAGGAGCTCGAACCGCTCGAGCGCGTGCTGCGCGCGGCGCACCACCTGCTGGAGCTCATCAACGACATCCTGGACCTGTCGAAGATCGAAGCCGGCAGGATGGACATGCACGTCGAGACCTTCGCCATCGCGCCGCTGGTCGACGATGTGATCTCCACCATCGCCCCCGCGGCGGCCAAGAACGACAACCAGATCATCCTCCACTGTCCGCAGGATATCGGCGAGATGCACGCCGACCAGACGCGAATCCGCCAGGCGCTGCTCAATCTGGTGAGCAACGCCAACAAGTTCACCGAGCATGGCATTGTGACCATCGACGTGGCGCGGCTCATGGGCAAGGGCAGCGAAGAGATTACGATGGCCGTCAGGGATACCGGCATCGGGATGTCGTCCGAACAGATGGGCCGGTTGTTCCAGGAATTCGTGCAGGCCGATCCTTCGACCACGCGCAAGTATGGTGGCACCGGGCTCGGACTTGCGATCAGCCGCCGTTTCTGCCAGATGATGGGCGGCGAGATTGCCGTAGAGAGCCAATTGGGCAAGGGCTCGACATTCACGATCCGCCTGCCCGCCCACATCGAGGCGGTCCAGCCGGCGCCGCTCCTGCGCCGGGTGCGTCCTGAGCGCCGGGCGATGCAGCCGGTCAAGGGCTCGCTCATCCTGGTTATCGATGACGACCAGACCGTATGCGAGGTGATGGCGCGCTATCTGGAGCGCGAGGGATTCGTGGTTCGCATCGCAACCGGGGGCCGGGAAGGCTTGCGACTGGCGCGCGAGCTTCACCCCGCAGCGATCACGCTCGACATCAATATGCCGGACCTGGATGGTTGGACGGTGCTGGCGGCGCTCAAGGGCGATCCGCAGCTGGCAGACATCCCGGTGGTGCTGGTGACCATCGAGGACAACCGCAGCCGCGGCTACTCCCTCGGCGCCACGGAATACATGACCAAGCCGATCGACCGCGAGCGGCTCATAAGCCTGCTGCAGGACATCAGCAGTCCGATCGCACGCAAGGTCCTGCTGGTGGACGACGATGAGATCATGCGCGAGAGCGTGCGGCGCGTGCTCGAGCAGGAGAGATGGCAGGTCGAGGGGGCGAGCAACGGCCGCTTCGCGCTGCAACATCTGGCCGAATCGTGTCCCGACGTGATCGTACTGGACCTGGTGATGCCGGAGATGGACGGGTTCGAGTTCCTGGTCGAGATGCGTCAGCGCCCGGAATGGCGCGACATTCCGGTGCTGGTTCTGACGGCCAAGGACCTGAGCGTCGAGGATCAAAAGCGGCTGAACGGCTACGTCGAGCAGGTGATGCGCAA
>Ga0066705_10000333_pt1 | contig 12345 bp, 10 predicted proteins | sample GraSoiAngelo_154_FD_66506 | JGI IMG/M metagenome (GOLD analysis project Ga0066705, IMG submission 66506) | Grasslands soil microbial communities from the Angelo Coastal Reserve, California, USA - 14_1009_13_20cm | ecosystem: Environmental > Terrestrial > Soil > Grasslands | place: USA... | reverse complement strand
GGGCGCCTCGACGTGCGTCCGTTGCCAGAGCTCGAGCATCGTCAGCGTCCACAGGCGGTGTCCGTGGTCGGCGCGGCCCGCGGCGTGCTCGGCGAGCAGGCGCTCGATCGCCTCGGGCCGGAACCAGCCGCGCCCGCGGGCGCGCTCGTCGAGCAGCAGCTCGCGGGCGAGCGGCCGCAGCTCGCCGCGGAACCACTCCGCCAGCGGTACGCCGAAGCCCCTCTTGCCACGTCCGGCCACCTCGGGCGGCAGCTCGTCCGCGAACGCGCGCCGCAAGGCCATCTTGCCGGTGCGCCCCTCCTGCTTCAGCGAGTCGGGCAGCGACAGACCGAGCTCGACCACCCGCCGGTCGAGGAGCGGAGAGCGCAGCTCCAGCGAGTGGGCCATCGAGGCGATGTCCGACTTCGGCAGCAGGTCGCCCGGGAGGTAGGTCGCAAGGTCGAGCAGCTGCAGACCGGTTGTGCCCTCCGCCGGCGGCGGCCCGAGGATGAAGCCGGCCGACGTCAGCGCCCCGATCTCGTCCTTCGCCTCCCGGCTCCAGAGGTCGGAGCGCTCGGCGAGGGAGAAGACCTGCATCAGCCGCCCGTAGCGCTCCGCGCGCGGCACCGAGGCGGCCTCGAGGAAGCGCGCGGCGCGGAACAAGGGAGAGCGCCGCTCCCGCCGGCCGGCCGGCAGCCGGCGCAGCATGCTCGCCCCCGCGGTCGCCATCGCACGGGGCACGTGCTCAGCGAGCGCCGCCGCGGCATACCGCTCGTAGCCGGCGAACGACTCGTCGCCGCCGTCGCCGACGAGGCCGACCGTGACCTCGTTCCGGGCCGCTTCGCAGATCAGGTAGAGCGGCAGCGCGGCCTCGTCGCCGAGCGGCTCGTCGAACGCCTCCGCGAGGCGCGGCAGCGTACCTGCGGCGTCGGGATCGAGCACGATCTCCTCGTGCAACGTTCCGTAACGTTGCGCGACCGCGCGCGCGTACGCGCGCTCGTCGTAGCGTTCGTCCGCGAAGCCGACGGTGAACGTGCGCACGGGTTCCACCGACGCGGACGCCATGAGCGCGACGACGATTGCGGAGTCGATTCCGCCGGAGAGGAGCGCCCCGAGCGGCACGTCGGATGCGAGCCGTGCACGCACGGCGCCGCCGACGTCGTCGCGGACTCGCTCGAGCCACAGCTCGTCGGAGAGCTTCTCGACGTGCGGCTCCGGCTGCCAGTAGCGCTCGAGGCGCTCGCCGTTCGCGTCGGCGACGAGGACCGACGCGGGCGGGAGACGGTGGATGCCGCGCAGGCCCGTGCGCGTGCCCGGCACGTATTGCAGCGCGAGGTAGGCGTCGAGTGCGGCGAGGTCCGGCTCGCGCCGCATCGACGGCAGCGTCAGCAGCGCCTTCGCTTCCGACGCGAACGCGAGCGTGCCGTCGTCGAGCCTCGACCACACGAGCGGCTTCTTGCCGAGCCGGTCGCGCGCGAGCACGAGCCGTTGCTCGGCCGCGTCCCACAGCGCGATCGCGAACATCCCCTCGAGGCGCTCGACGAACGCGGGGCCGTGCTCCTCGTACAGGTGCGGAATGACGGGCGTGTCGCCGCGGCCGCGCACCTCGTGCCCGCGCGCGCCGAGCTCGCGGCGCAGCTCGGGGAAGTTGTAGAGCTCGCCGTTGAACACGGCGATCACGTCGCCGCGCTCGTTCGCGACCGGCTGGTAGCCGAGCTCTGGGTCGAGCACCTGCAGTCGCTGGTGGCCGAGCACGCACGCGCCGAATGCGTCCGTCGAGCCCTGGTCGGGGCCGCGATGGTGGATGCGGGCGCGCATCGCATCGACGAGCGCGGGTGGCGGAGCGCCGGCCGGCGAATAGAGTCCGCAGATCCCGCACATCGGAGACAGTGTGCCTTCACCGTCCGCCGGGACGGCCGCCGTGGTGTCGTGCCACGTCGAGCGTCCCCTCGACGACGACGCCTGGACGCGGTTTGACCGGCTGCAGCGCAGCCGGCCAGGCGGCTTCGACGTCATCGCGCTCCTGCGTCCTCCCGACGCCGATCACGGCGAGGAGGAAGGACCGTGGATCGAGCGTGCGCTGCGCGCTACATCGCGTGCACCGCTCGGGCTGCACACGCACTGGACGAGCCCGACGCACGCCCGCCCGACGGGCGGCGATCCGGCCGCGCGCGTGCGCCTGGAGGCCGAGTGGATGCGCGCCCGCGGTCTCGAGCCGCGCTATTTCTGCGGCGGCGGCTGGTACACCGACGAGGCCGTGCGTGCGACCGTCGCGGAGCTTGGCCTCGTCGACTGCACCCCGCGCGTGGGCGCGCCGGCGCCGGGCGTGCTGCCGACGACACACTCCCTCGGCGCGCTCGCACGGGCGGTGTGGCGTCCGCTGCCGCGCTACGTGCACGCGTACTTCCACGACTACGACCTGCTCGACACGAGGCGCCGCTATGCGCTCGTCGCGTCGCTCGCGCTGCTCGGTCGCCGCGCCAGGAGGATGGAAGCCCCGGAGCTACAATTGCCGACTCGTGGCAATTAGGCCAGTTGTCGGCGCCGAGCCGGGCGACGGTGACGGGGCGGAGCTTCCCGCTTCCGACATCCGCTCGGCGCCCGTCTTTCCGTCGGGGATCCAGGCACGCGCTCTTGCGCGACGCGCGGTCAGTGTCGCCGCGCTCGTCGTCATCGATCTCGCCGGCCTCGCGGGCTCGCTGTACCTCGCGCTCGTCCTCCGCGAGCTGTACTACGGCGACCGCCCGATCCTCTGGGGCCTGCCGTGGGGCGCGGAGCAGAACTGGCTCCCGTTCCTCATGGTGGTGACCGTGCTCGTCTTCTGGCGCGCAGGGCTGTACGCGCCGCGTGAGCGTCGCGCCGGCGCCGGGCGGATCGTCTCGTCGCTGCTGCTCGTCACGGTGATCACGCTCGCGTTCTCACTCGGCACCGGCTACCAGCACTCGACGTTCGGGCTGTACGTGACGGGCTTCGTGCTCTCCGTCGTGGTCATCGGCCTGATGCGCTCGAGCTACGAGGTCGTCACTGCCGACCTGTGGCGTGTTGCGGGCGCCCGTCGCCGCGCCATCCTCATCGGCGAGGGCGAGCGGCTCGACTCGCTGCGCCGCGCGATCGGCGGTGGACGGAGCGGCATCGACTACGACTTCGTCGGCGTGCTCGCGCCGAGCCGTCTCGTCGAGCTCGGGCCGGTCCTCCGGGAGCATCATCCGGACGAGCTGATCGTGAGCAGCGTCGGTCTCGAGGAGGAGCAGCTGCTCGACCTCGTCGAGGACGCGCACCGCTGTGGCGTGAAGGTGCGCATCGCTCCGACGACCGCGGAGCTGCTGACACAGCGCGGCGAGTACGTGCCTGGGCAGGGCGTGCCGCTGTTCGAGCTGAAGCCGCCCGTGTTCGCCGGGCTCGACTGGGCGGCGAAGCGTGCGTTCGACATCGTCGTCAGCTCGGCGCTGATCGTCATCGCGTCGCCTGCGTGGGGTATCATCGCGCTGGCGGTGAAGCTGAGCTCGCCCGGGCCCGTGTTCTACCGCGACCGGCGTGTCGGGCTCGGGGAGCGCGAGTTCGGGATGTTCAAGTTCCGCTCGATGTACGTCGACGCGAACCTGGGTCAGGCCGCGCTCGAGGCCTCGAACGAGGCGTCGGGCCCGCTCTTCAAGATCAAGGACGACCCGCGCGTGACGCGTGTCGGCCGCATCCTCCGCCGCTACTCGATCGACGAGATGCCGCAGGTCCTGAACGTCCTTCGCGGCGAGATGTCGCTCGTCGGTCCGCGTCCGCTGCCGCTCCGCGACTACGTCCAGCTCGAGGACTGGCACCGCAAGCGCTATCTGGTGCTGCCCGGGATGACCGGTCTCTGGCAGGTGTCGGGGCGCATCGACCTCAGCTTCGACGACCTCGTCCGCCTCGACTTCTACTACCTCGAGAACTGGTCGATCTGGCTCGACATCTCCATTCTCGCCAAGACGCTCCCCGCCGTGGCCGCGCGGCGCGGGGCGTACTAACGGATCCCTCAGATCCTGTCGTCATGCTTAGGGGCGCGATGAAGGCGCCCAAGGTGCTCGCGGTCGCGTCCGCGGTCGATCTCGACTTCCGCTACGGCTGCACGCCCGCGTGGTGGCAGCTGTGGCGCGCGCTCGCCGAGACCGGCGTCGACCTGATCGTCACCGCGTACCGCGGCCGCGCGGTCGATTCTCCCTGGTGGCGGACGATTCCCAACCCGCTCTACCGGGAGGCGGAGCTCTACGCCGCGGGGCGCGGGCTCGCCGCGCGACTCCGCCGGCAGGAGTTCGTGCGCCGCGACGAGCACGAGCCCGCCGACACCACGGTCGACCGCGCCGTCCGCGAGGCCGTCTGGCGCTACGTGACGCCGCGCTGGCGGCGCCATCTCGAGCACGCGATCGAGCGCGAGGGCGGCGTCGACGCGGTCGTCGTGTTCACGGTGCCGATGGCCCACTTCCGGGGCGTCCCCACCGCTCTGCGAGATCGCTTCGACGTGCCCGTCGTGTACTACGACGGCGACCTGCCGATGAGCCTGCCGGAGTTCGGCGGGACGGACACGAGCGGCTTCAACTACTACGTCGGCGCCGACCCGGGCGAGTACGACCTCATCGTCGGCAACTCGGAGGGAGGGCTCGAACGCGTGCGCGAGCTCGGCGCGCGTCGGACGGAGGCCGTGCACTGGGCCGCAGACCCGGAGCTCTTCCGTCCCCTCGACGTCGAGAAAGAGAGCGACGTCTTCTTCTACGGGCACTCGGACAAGTTCCGCCGCGAATGGATGCGCGACATGATCGGCGAACCGAGCCGGCTGCTGCCGGAGGCCGATTTCGCTGTCGGCGGCTACGACTACCGCGGCGATGTGGGCCGCGCGCGCATGCTCGGCCGCATCCCGTTCAACGCGTTCCCGCGCGCCATCGCGTCTGCGCGCGTGAACCTCAACGTCACGCGGCGCGCGCACGCCGAGACGCATGCATCCTCGACGTGCCGCCTGTTCGAGCTCGCGTCGTCCGGTGCCGCGATCGTGTCCAATCCGCTCGCCGGGCTCGAGCGCTGGTTCGACGCGGAGCAGGAGCTGCGCGTCGTCTCCACGGTGGAGGAGGCGGTGGACGCGTACCGCGGGCAGCTCGCCGATCCCGCACAGGCCGAGGAGATGGGCCGGCGCGCCCGCGAGCGCGTGCTCGACGAGCACACGTGGGGGCATCGCGCGAAGCAGCTCGCGGGACTGCTCGGCATCGAGACTCGAGTGGGCGCCGGTGTCTGACACCGTCGTCGCTGCGTCTTCCGCCTCCGTCCTTCCCGGCTTCGCCGAGCTGCGCCGCGTCGCCATCGTCCCCGCACTGAACGAGGAGGTCGCGATCGCGGGAGTGATCGACGAGTTGCGTGCATTCGACCCAGGTCTCGACGTCGTCGTCGTCGACGACGGCTCCGTCGACAGGACCGCCGCGGTCGCGGCCGCGAGGGGCGCGCGCGTCCTGCGCCTGCCGTTCAACCTCGGCATCGGCGGCGCCGTGCAGACCGGCTTCCGCTACGCGTTCGAGCGGGGCTACGACGTGGCGGTGCGCGTCGACGGCGACGGCCAGCACGATCCATCGCAACTACCGCGCGTCCTCGAGCCCGTGTTACGGGGCGAGGCCGACATCGTCGTCGGCTCCCGCTTCGCCGCTGACGGCGACGGCTACCGCTCCTCGCGCACGCGTCGCGTCGGCATCCGCCTGCTCGCGTGGGTGGTGTCGCGCATCGTCGGCCAGCGCGTCACCGACACGACCTCCGGCTTCCAGGCGCTCAACCGTGAGGGGATCGCCCTCTTTGCGCGCGACTACCCGCACGACTATCCCGAGGTGGAGGCGACGGTCATGGTGTTCCGCCATCGCCTGCGCCTACGCGAGGTTCCCGTCACCATGCGGGAGCGCGGCGGCGGCCGATCCTCCATCACCACGCTGCGCTCCGTCTACTACATGGTCAAGGTCCTGCTCGCCATCTTCGTCGGCCTGTTCCGGCGCAACGTCATTCCGCAGGAGGACGCCCGATGACACCCCTCGCCGTGTCGATCGCAGGAGCGATCGCATCGTTCACGCTCGTGCTCGTCGTGCTCGAGCTCATCCGCAGCCACCGGCTGCGCGAGCGCTATGCACTGCTCTGGCTCGCGACCGGCATCACGCTCACCGCGCTTTCGGCGTGGCGGGCCGGGCTCAACACGATCGCCGGCTGGATCGGCGTGCGCGGCTACCCGCCGGCCGTGCTGTTCGCGGTCGGGATCCTCTTCATCCTCGTCGTGCTCCTGCACTACTCGACGGTGATCTCGAGACTGTCCGATCAGAACGTCCTGCTCGCGCAGCGCCTCGCCCTGCTCGAGCAGCAGCTCGACGGCGCCCCTACGGAGTGACGGTGACGGTCACCGGCCTGCCGACGACGAAGATGTTGCCGGCGGAAGGCTCGTTGATCCAGCTGCCCGACGCGGCGATTCGGTAGACCCATTTCCCGGGCGGGGGATGGTCGACGAACGTCGTCCCGTGGATCGCAGCGACGGTTCCGACGTTGAGGCGGCACTGGGCGCCGCCGCCGGTGACGTCGCAGATCACCGGCTGGCTCGCGGGTGCGCGAAGCACGATGTAGTCCATCGTCGTGCCGGGCGGCTCGAGCCTGCGCCAGGTCAGGCGGGCGCTGCCCTTCCCACCGGCGGCGGAGGCATGCCACGACGAGTCGACGGTGAACGGCGCGGAGAGAGCGACGCCGTTCTGCGTGTAGTACGAGATCGTGTCGCTGTTCGAGAGCAGGGGCAGGCCGGCCGCGAGCGCGGCGGGCACGATCACAAAGACGGTGACGAGGCCGGCGACGAGGCCGACGCGGAGCCGGTGCGTGCCCCAGCGTCGCGGGGCGTCCGTCGCCAGGCGCTGCGGAACGCCGGGAACGAGAAGCAGGATGCCCGCGAAGAGCATGAGGGCCGCGGGGATGGTCGGGATCGACTGCCGGAGGAGGTCGGAGTCCGCGATCGTGCCGTGGTTCGGAGACGTCCACTTCACCGCGATCATCGAGAAGAACCAGCCGCCGAACAGGAGGCCGGCCGGGCGCGAGCGTCGGAGGAGCCCGACGAGGCCGGCGATCGCGAGCCACTCGAGCACGCGCACCGACCAGAAGTACTGACCGAGATCGCTGAGCTGGGCCGTGAAGAAGCTCCAGCTCGGGTGGATGTACTGGTGGATGTTCAGCGCACCGACGATTGGCGCGGCATGCGCGGTCACGAGCTTGCCGGGCGCGCCGCTGCGGAGGAGTGGGAGGTTGCCCTCGCCGCGGCCCTTCCACAGAGCGAGCGTGAGCACGGTCGGCGCCAGCCCCGCGACCGTGTATGCCGCCGCACGGCGTCGCCGGGCCCACAGGAGCGCCAGTCCGATTCCGACGAGCAGCGGCGCGTTGGACGGCTTGATGCCGATTGCGATGCCGGCGCAGAGGCCGGCCACGACGCCGTCCCACCCCGAATCGTCCTGGATCGCGCGAAGCGTGAAGTACGCGGCGACGATGCTCGCGACCAAGGAGGGGAAATCCGACATCGCCGTCAGGCCGAGCGACTGAGGCAAGAGCAGCTCCGTGTAGCGCTGGTGGTAGCCGGCGTCCGTGTACTTGATCCCGATGATCGGCACGAGGATCCATAGCGCCGCCGCCCAGTAGCCGAACAGCCGGCCGCCGATGCGGTTGCCGGCGCCGTACGTCGCCAGCAACGCGACCGGCATGAGCACGAGCACGTTCAGGAGCACGATGAACGGGAGCGGCGAGACGAGGTTCGGGCCGCCTATGAGGGCGAAGGGCAGCATCACCATCGACCACGCGTATCCGATCGACGTGTGCGGAAGGTGGCCCTGCCCGATCACCCACGCGGTGACGTAGTGCCAGAGCTGGTCGCCGCCCTGGTAGTAGAGCCAACCGTTGTGGCGGACGGTGACCGCGACGCCGAGCGTGATCAGCCATTCGACCGCGACGAGGCCGGAAAGGATGTAGAGCGGCCGGATGCGCTCGATGCGCTCGAGCTGACGCGGCGCGGCTGCGATCTGGGCCGCGATCGCGCTCACGTCGCCGCCGGCACCGATGCTCGATACCACTCGATCGTGCGCGTGAGGCCTTCGCGCAGGCTCGTGTGCGCGACGAACCCGAACAGCTTCTCCGCTCGTGTGACGTCGAGACGGCGCCGCGGCTGACCGTTCGGCATCGACGAGTCCCACACGATCTCGCCTCCGAACCCGGTCAGCTCCGCGACGAGCTCCGCCAGCTCGCGGATGGAGACCTCCTCGCTCGTGCCGAGGTTCACCGGCTCGGGACCGTCATAGCGCTCGGCCGCCAGCACGAGGCCGTCGGCGCAGTCCTCGACGTAGAGGAACTCGCGCGTCGGCGAGCCGTCGCCCCACAGCACGACCTCCTCGTTCGACTCGACCATCTTGCGGACGAGCGCCGGGATGACGTGCGACGTCTCCAGGTCGAAGTTGTCGCGCGGTCCGTAGAGGTTCGCGGGGAGGAGGAAGATCGCGTCCGTGCCGTACTGGGCGCGGTAGCTCTGCGCGCCGACGAGCACCGACTTCTTCGCGACGCCGTACGGGGCGTTCGTCTCCTCCGGGTAACCGTTCCACAGGTCGTCCTCGCTGAAGGGGACGGGGGTGAACTTCGGGTACGCGCACACCGTGCCGGCGACGACGAGCTTGCCGACGCCGTGCTGCCGGCTCAGCTCGAGCACGTGCGCGCCCATCATCAGGTTCGCGTACCAGTAGCGACCCGGGTTGGCGCGGTTGGCCCCGATGCCGCCTACCTCGGCCGCGAGATGGAAGACGAGCTCCGGCCGCGCGTCGTGGAAGAGCCGCTCGGCGTCGTCCCAGCGTGTCAGGTCGTAGTCCGCGCGCCGCGCGACGTAGGGGTCGTCGCCGCGGCCGCGCAGCCGCTCGACGAGGTGTGACCCGAGGAAGCCACCTCCACCCGTGACGACGATCCGCACCGCGCCCCTAGGCGCCGCTCGTCGGCGCCGATTTCAGGACGCGCGGGTCCCCCGCCGAAACTCGCTGCACCGCCTTAGGGTAGCCTGGTGCCAAGAAGGTCCGCACTCAGGAGCGGCGCGCTGACGGGGCTCGCGCAGGTCGTCGTCGCGCTCGCCGCGGCGGGTGCCGGCGCGCTCCTCGCCCACAAGTTCGGGCGCAACGCCGAGACCGACGGCTTCCTCAGCGCATATGCGGTGTACCTCGTGTTCGTGCTCGCCGCGCAGGCCTTCCGCATGGTGGTCGTGCCCGACCTGACCCGGGCGGCGGCGGAGGGCCGGCTCGGCGGTGAGAGCCGGAACTACGCGCTCGCATACCTCTGCCTCGCCGTTCCCGTGTGCCTGCTCGTGGCCGTGTTCCGGTCGCAGCTCGGCGACCTGCTCACCGGGAGCCTGCCGCCGCAGTCGGCCCACGTGGCATCGCGCGCGCTCGTCGTGCTCGTCCCGGCCGCGTTCGTGCAGCTCCTCGCTGCGCTGGCCGCGAGCGGGCTCGCCGCGCTCGACAGCTACGGCACCGCCGCCGCCGGCTTCGCGCTCGGAGGCGTGGTCGGCCTCGTGGTGTTCGCGGCGCTCGCGGACCGGCACGGGATCGTCTCGCTCGCATGGGGTCTCGCCGCGAACGCGGTCGTCGCGGTCGCCGTCCCCACCGTCGCGCTCTTGCGTCGGCATGCGCTCGGCGGGCCGCGGCCGCCGCGGCTCGAGATCGGTCCCCGGCTCTGGCACCTGCTCCAGGGCGCCGCCGTCCCGGTGGCACTGGCGGGTTGTTACCTCCTCGGCCTCCGCTTCGCCGCCAAGCTCGGCGTCGGCAACGCCACGAGCTTCTCGTACGCATACCTCGCCGCGTCGACCCTCGTCGGCGCGACCGCGTTCTCGGTGGGGCTCATCTCCTCGGCGCCGCTGACGCGGCGCGGCATCGATCCGGTGGCCGCCGGGCGTCACGTGGTACATGCGGCGTGGGTCAGCCTGACGATCGTGGCGGCGGCGGCGGGCGTGTTCTCGCTCGTCGGCGGCAGGATCGTCGAGATCGTCCTCGGCCACGCGTACAGCGGCGGCGTGGGTCGGGCGCTCGGCCACCTCGTCGCGTATCTCGCGCTGTGGATGGTCGCGTGGGTCGGCTTCGCGGTCACGTTCCCGCTCGTTTTCGTCGCGGAGAAGCGCTGGACGCTCGTGCCGCTCGCGGCTCTCGGCTTCGGCATCTGCATCCCGCTCGGGCTCGGCCTGCGCGGGCTGTGGGGCCTGCCCGGGATCGCGGTCGCGGTCGGCCTCGCCACGCTCGTCGTGGCGGCGGGCCTGCTGGCGACCGTCTCGCCGCAGACGCTCTGGATCGCCGCCGTCGGTGTCGGCCGGCTCGCGCTGGCGGTCGGGTCGGCGGCCGCGCTCGCGTTCGGCGCGCTCTCGCTCGCGCTGTCTCCCGTGCCTGCGGCTGCACTCGGAGTCCTCGTGTACGCGCTCGCCGTCCTGTCGCTCCGCTCGCTCGGGTTGAGCGAGGCGTGGGCGTACGTGCGAGGGCTGCACCAGTGAAGGCCCTGATCACCGGGGTCGGCGGGCAGGACGGCTCGTATCTCGCGGAGCTGCTGCTCGAGCACGGCTACGACGTCGTCGGGATCGTGCCGCGGCCGGACGCCGAGTACGAGAACCTCGCCGCCGTTCGCGCCCGCGTCGAGCTGCTGCATGCGGATCTCCTCGACGAGGGCGAGCTGGCCCGCGTGCTGCGCGAGCACGGGCCGCGAGAGGTCTACAACCTCGCGTCGCCGTCGTTCGTGCCGATGTCCTGGCGCGAGCCCGTCCGCACCGCCGAGTTCGCCGCCGTCGGCGTCACCGCATTGCTCGAGGCGATCCGCGCGGTCGATCCGTCGATCCGCATGTACCAGGCATCGTCGAGCGAGATCTTCGGCGAGCCCTCGGTGATGCCGCAGACGGAGGAGACACCACTCCACCCGGTGACGCCGTACGGCGTCGCGAAGGCGTACGGGCACTTCATCGTCGGCTCGTACCGGCGCCGGTACGGGCTGCACGCGAGCTGCGGGATCCTCTACAACCACGAGTCTCCGCGGCGGCCCGTGGACTTCCTGCCGAGCAAGGTCGCCCATGCGGCAGCGGCGATCTCGCTCGGTTTCGAGCACGAGCTCCCCCTCGGCGACCTGCACGCCCAGCGGGACTGGGGCTACGCCGGCGACTACGTCGAGGCGATGCGGCTGATGCTGCAGCGGGACGATCCCGGCGACTACGTCGTCGCCACGGGCGTCCTGCACAGCGTCGAGGAGACCGTCGATCTCGCGTTCGGCCGGGTCTCGCTCGACTGGCGCGACCACGTGCGCGTGGACGATTCCCTCCTTCGCGGCCGGGCCGAGCTGCACAACCTCGTCGGTGACGCGTCCAAGGCCCGCCGGCAGCTCGGCTGGTCGCCTCGGGTCGGCTTCGAGGATCTCGTCCGGCTGCTCGTGGATGCTGCGCTCGCAAGGCTCACGGGTTCGTAACAGTGGACGCCTAGACTCACCGCGAAATGGCCGATCAGCAGGAGCTTTCCGTCGACGAGGTGTACGCGCGGCTGCGCGAGGCCGTCGACCGCGGCTCGCGCGACGTCGCGTCCACGCGCGGGCTCGCCGAGCGCTTCTGGCCGGTCAGCGCGGACAAGCCGCTCGAGCGCCGGCCCGGGCCGAAGGGATGGCTCGCGTTCCAGGCGAAGCGCGTCCTGCGCAAGCTCATGCGCTGGTACGTCGAGCCCGCCTTCGCGGAGCAGCGCATCGTCAACGACGCGCTGCTACGACTCGTCGACGATCTCAGTCGACGCCTGGACGAGCTGGAATCGCGCTGGTGAGGCTGGCCGTCTGCATACCTCAGGTTCCGTTCGAGCGCGGCGGCGCCGAGATCGTCGCCGACGATCTCGTCCGGCAGTTGCGTGGGCGCGACCACGAGGCGGAGCTCGTCACGGTTCCCTTCAAGTGGTATCCAGGCGAGCGCGTCCTCACGCAGGCGTTCCTGTGGCGGCTGCTCGACCTCGAGGAGGCGAACGGCCGCCCGATTGACGGCGTGATCGCAACGAAGTTCCCGTCGTACGCCGTCCGGCACCCGCGCAAGGTCGTTTGGCTGTTGCATCAGTTCCGACAGGCGTGGGACCTCGACCGCACCGAGCTCGGGCAGTTCTCCGAGTCGGCGGAGGACCGCGCGCTGCGGCGGCAGGTGCTCGCGTTCGAGCGCACCGTCCTCTCTGAGGCGCGCGCGATCTTCGCAACGTCTCGCAACGTCGCGGGCCGGCTCGAGGCGTCCACCGGCCTCGATGCCGAGCTGATGCCGCATCCGCCGGCTCCCCTCGCCTACCGGTGCGACCGGTACGACGACTTCATCCTCTCGGTCAACCGGCTCGA
>Ga0066705_10000332_pt1 | contig 12361 bp, 9 predicted proteins | sample GraSoiAngelo_154_FD_66506 | JGI IMG/M metagenome (GOLD analysis project Ga0066705, IMG submission 66506) | Grasslands soil microbial communities from the Angelo Coastal Reserve, California, USA - 14_1009_13_20cm | ecosystem: Environmental > Terrestrial > Soil > Grasslands | place: USA... | reverse complement strand
ACGATGCTCGCGGCCCGGAGGAAGTCCACGACGCGGTCGCGGGTCGCCGGCGTCCTCGCGGCCATCTCGCCGAGCCGCGTCGCCTCACCCACCGGACCGCCCCACGAGCTTCACCTACTCCGCGCGGATGCTCCGGTCAACATGCGGGCCATCCTCCGGTGGGAGGATGGCCCGCATGAAGCGCGGGCTGAAGCTCGGGTTCGGGATCCCTCTCGTCCTGATCGGTTTGTTCATGACGATCGCCGGCATCGCTCTCGTGGTGCTCGTGGGAAGCGACGGGTCGTTCACGCTTCCGGCCACGCCGGCGACGAGCAGCGGGCACGCGCTGGTGCTGGAGGCCCTCGATCTCAGCGGATCGCTCCCCTCGAGCGGCAGCTTCGCGGCGACGGTCGGCGTCACGGTTCAGGAGAACGACGGCGCCGGCGACGTCTTCGTGGGGATCGGCCCGGCCGTCGACGTGGCGCGGTACCTCGATCGCGTGCAGCTTGACCGCATCGTCCAGGTCAACTGGCCGGGAGGGATGCGCACCGAAGCCCAGCCCGGGACCAGGCAGCCGAAGCCTCCCGGCACGCAGCCGTTCTGGGTCGCCGAGGCGCACGGTCCGCGGGCCACGCTCTCGTGGGCGGTCGCCGCAGGCAACTGGACCCTGGTGATCATGAACGCGAGCGGCGCCGCCAAGGTCTCCGTGATCGCTTCGGGGTCCGTCACGCTGCCGGCGCTCGGCCCGACCAGCATCGTGGTGCTCGTCGCCGGACTCGCGATCTTGGCCGGAGGTGTGTTGCTGACGATCAGCGGAGCGAAGACGCCGTCGGCCCGCAAGGGCGTCGCGCCGCCACGGCCGGACGAACCCGTCGCGGGATCTAGCTGACCCGCTCGGCGGCTTCGTCCAGATCCGCGCGGCCGTCCCGCCGAGCGGCGGCGACCAACACGACGCCCGTCGCGACGATCACGATCGCTCCACCCGCGATCGCGAGGGCGGGCAGGGACTCGCCGAGGAGGATCCACGCGAGGGTCACGGTGACCACGGGAGAACACTGGGTGATCAGGGCAGACAGCCACGATTCGACATGCCGGTGCGACCAGATCACCAACGTGTGCCCGACGAACCCCGGCACGAGCGCGACGCCCACGATCGCGAACCAGTCTCGCGCGGTCGGCCACGTGGGGACACCCGCGAGCAGGAACGCGGTCGGCGTCATCACCAGAGCCGCCGCGAGCATCACGCAGGCGAAGTACACGATGGGGTCGGCGCGCTCGCGGACGTGTCGCGAGAAGAACCAGTACGCGCTCCACGTCCCGATCCCGCAGACCGCCAACAGGTCGCCGAAGGGACTCCACGACGGCGATCCCGAGGACCCGATCGCGACCAGCGCGACCCCGACGAACGAGACGCCGATCAGCACCCAGTCCCGTCCCTCGACGTGCTCATGAAGACGGCGCGCCGAGACGATGGCGATCGCGACCGGCGCGAGCGCGCCGATCACGGCGACGTCCGCGATCGTCGTGTGTTTGATCGCGCTGAACCCGAGCCCGATGTCCGCAGCGAAGAACACTCCGCCCAGGGCGCATGCCCGGAAGGCGGCGCGTGTCAGGCGGCGCCGCGTACCGAGCAGCGCGATGCACGAGATGGCCGCGCCGGTCCACAGCCGGAACATCGCGAAGTGCAGTCCGTCGAGACTGCTCCACTTCACCAGGATGTAGCCCCAGGCCCACGCGAACGTCGCCACCCAGACGGCGACGACGCCGAGCCGACGCGCCGAGCGTTCGGATCCGGTCGCGCGCTCGAGCATGGCCCATCTTCCCAGCTGGTCTCCGGCCAACTGACCCCTGGCCGCCGGGGCCGCTGCTAGTCTCGGCCGATGCGCGAACACCGGGGGCTCGCCGTGGCGATCGCGATCACCTCGTTCGCGCTCCTCGTCACCCTCCCGTTCACGATCCCGAGCACCATCTGGGTCGTGCTCTTCGTCTACGCGATCGTGAAGGCCGTCGGGTCGGCACCCGAGCACGCGGATCCCTTCGCGATCGTCCTCGCGATCGTCGTGGTCGTGACGTTCTTCACGCTCGCGCTCGCGGTCGCGGTGTCGCTCCTGGGTCGGGCGATGAGTCCGAAGCGCCAGGAACGGCGGGCCTGACGGTCACCGAACGGCGACGCCGTAGGGTGATCCGAGCAGCTCGCGCACCTCGCCACCCTCGTCGAAGTAGAGGAATCGATCCATCAACCGCATGAACCACCGATCGTGGGTGACGGCGACGACCGTCCCCTCGTACCGGCCGATCGCGTCTTCCAGCGCATCCGCCGAGGCGACGTCGAGATTATCCGTCGGCTCGTCCAGCAACAGCAGGGTGGGCGAGTCGATCTCCATCAACATGATCTGGAACCGCGCCTGCTGTCCTCCGGACAGCACCTGGTACGGATCCCCCGCGACTCGATCCAGCTCGTAGCGGCGGAGTGCGGACATCGTCGCGGTCCGGTCGAGCCCCTTCTTGAGGACCACGTCGCGGATAGGCAGATCGCCGACGTCGGCCCGGTCGTGCAGCTGCGCGAAGTGTCCCGGCGTCACGCGAGCACCGAGCATCCACTCGCCGTCGTGCGGCACGACGGCGCCGGCGAGCAGCCGGATCAGATGCGTCTTGCCCGTCCCGTTCGGCCCGATCACCCCGACCCGCTCGCCGAACCGCACCTCGGCGTCGAACGGCTCGACGATCCCCCTGATCGAGAGGCCACGCGCGCGGAAGACCACCTTCCCCGTTCGGCCACCACCGAGGCGCATCTTCACGTCCTGGATCGCGGCCTTCTCGGGAGGCTTCTCGCGCGTCTCGAACCGCTCGAGCCGGTGTTCGGCCGATCGTGCCTTGGAGGCCCAGCCGTCGTTGTAGGCCGCCTTGCGCTTCATCTCCTTCACCATCTCGCTGAGCCGGTGGTGCTCGTCCTCGTACCGGCGGTGACGCTCGTCGAGTCGCTCGACCCGAGCATCTCGGGCCTCGGCATAGGTCGAGAAGCCTCCGACGTGGGTCCACGCTGCGCGTCCCTCGAGGGTCACGATCCTGGTCGCCGCCCGGTCCAGAACCGTCCGGTCGTGCGAGACGAACAGGATCGTCCGGGGGTCCTCCGCGATCATCGTCTCGAGCCATCCCTTGCCCTGGATGTCGAGCGTGTTGTCCGGCTCGTCCAGCAGGACAACGTCGAAGGGCGACGCGAAGACGATCTCCAAGGCGAGCCGCTTGCGCTCGCCGCCGGAGAGCGTGTCCACCATCCGTTCGGCGCTCTCGGGATAACCGCCCCCGAACGCCGCCTGTGCGCAGCGGTCCCACAGGACCTCGGCCCGGTACCCCCCCGCTTGCTCCCACGCTGCGAGCGCCGAGGCGTACGTCAGCTGGGCCTTCTCGTCCGGTTCCACCGCCAGCCGCCCCTCCGCAGCACGCACCCGGGCCGCGGCCGCTCGCACGGCGGGTTCGCTGTAGGCGAGCAGGAAGTCGCGGACGTTCGTCGGACGTTCGTTCGACCCGATGAACTGCTGCATCAAGCCCACGCGGCCCTCGACCCGAACGGTCCCCGCAGCCGGCCGATCCTCGCCGGCCATCAACCGCAGCAACGTTGTCTTGCCGATCCCGTTCGCACCGATCAGGCCTGCGTGCTCGCCTTCGGGAACGCGGAAAGACACGCCTTCGAAGAGGGTCCACCCCCCTGAGAGGGCAACGGTGACGTCGGTCAGCTCGATCACGCCCATGCCAACGCGGCAGCTTACGAGCGCAACGGCCCGCCGGTTGCGCTCCACGACGGCGGTGAGTACCTTTGTTCGACACGGGGGGAGGGGCTGGGCGTGGAGATACCGTTACGAAGGCCTCCCGGCGTCGTTATCGAGACCCTCGAGCTCCAGCCCTACGGTAGATTCCGACCCAGGTTGCAGGTCCCGACGCAACGACCGTACTCCTTGGCGCCGAAGGCCAAGCGCGCCGTCGCCGGTTCGATCGGCGGCATGGTCTTCGTCGCGCTGGTGTGCGCGACACCCAACTCCCCGTTCTACCCGCTGCTCCCGATCGGCATGGTGGCAGCCAACCCCCTTCGCTGGATGTCGGGTCTGATCGGACTCGGCCACCTCGGCACGACCCCGTTGATGATCGTCGGGCTGCTCGCCACGGTCAGCGCTGCCGGGGGGTTCGTGCTCCTCGTGCGGGAGGCGTGGGCCGGGCGCATCCCGGTGCGTACCGTCGTGCTGCTGACCGTCGGCTTCCACGTGATCGTGTTGATGCTGCCGCTGTTGTTCTCGCGCGACGTGTACAGCTACGCGTACTACGGACGGATCGTGAGCACCTACGGTGGGAACCCGTATGTGCTCACACCCAGTGATTTCCCCCTGAACGGGTTGTGGCATCTGACCTGGCCCGGATGGCGGGAGACGCCCTCGGTGTACGGCCCGCTGTTCACCTGGATGTCCGCGTTGATGACGAGGGTCATCAAGAAGCCGACCGAAGTGGTCGCGAGCTTCCAGCTCCTCGCCGCGCTCGCGAGCCTCGGTACGGTCGCGGTGGTCGGGCGGCTCGTGCAGAAGGTCCGGCCGGAACGCGCCGCGTTCGCGATCGCGATGATCGGGTGTAATCCGATCGTCGTGTACCACGTCGTCGGCGGCGGCCACAACGACATCCTCGTCGCGTTCTTCGTTGCGTGCGCCGTGTCCTTCCTCTTCGCGCGACGCGAGTTGCTCGCGGCGATCTCGCTCGCGCTCGGGATGTCCGTGAAGGCGAGCGCCGTCGTCCCGCTCGTCTTGCTCGTGGTCGCGATCGTCGCGAACGCTCCGCCCGAGCGCCGCCGTCGCGTCCTCGCGATGTACGGCGCCGTCATCGCCGGCGTGTGGCTCGCGCTGGCCCTCCCCTTCCTCCAATGGACCAACCCGACGCTCGGATTGATGGAGGTGTCGGGACATGACTCATGGATGGCGCCCGGGCAGCTGATCGTTCGCATCGCCTCCGGTGTGGGGGGGCTGATCGGCGGCGACCCGTTCCGAGAGCCGGCGGCCACCGCCGCTCGCATCCTCCTGTTCACGTTGTCCCTCGCGGCGGTGATCGCGATCGGCCACCGGATCTGGCCCTCGGTCCAGGCTCGAACGCCCGAAGCCATGGCGGCCGCGTGGGGATGGGCGTTCCTCGCGATCACGCTACCGTCGCCGGTGCTCTTCACGTGGTACCTGGTGTGGGCGCTCCCCCTCGCCTGGATGATGCCGAAGATCGCACGACGGGGCATGGTCATCCTCTCCGCGTTCTTCGTCGTGACCCAGCTCGTCACCGAGACGTCGCGATTGCCGACCTACCTCCAGACGGTCAGGCTCCCGTTCGGTCACCCGATCGCGATCGCTGTCTGTGTGTGGGTCGGGGCCGACTTCGTCCGGCGGATCCGTCGGGGGACGCCGCTGGAGGCGGAGACCGACGAGCCGGCGTTCGGCGATGCGTTCGAGGCGGGGACCGGGCGCGGCGCGGCGCGTCCGCTGTCGCTCGACCTCGAGCTCGTGGAGCCGGCGCCGGTCGAGAACCCCGAGCTGTTCCCCGCCGTCGTTCCGGTCGAGGCTCCCGTGCCTCTTCCCGAAGCCGTTCCGGCCGACGTCGCCTAGCGACCGACGGCCGCGAGCGCCAATTGGCCGCACGCGGCGTCGATGTCTCGTCCCCGCGTGTCGCGGACCGTGACGTTGACGCCGGCCCGCTCGAGCACGGTCACGAACGTCCGGATCCGCGCCGGCGGCGACCCGACGACCGGAAAGCCCGGCGTCGGGTTGAGCGGGATCAGGTTCACGTGCGCGTGGAGGCGTCTGGCGATCGGTGCCAGGAGCTCGGCCTGTTCGACGGTATCGTTGACGTGATCGATCAGGGCCCATTCGATCGACGGGCGTCGGCGCGTCGCCGAACGCCACGCGGCGATCGCCTCCTCCAGCGCAGCGAGTGGATAGCGGCGGTTGGGCGGCACCAGCTGGTCACGGAGCTCATCGCTCGCGGCGTGGAAGCTCACGGCAAGCCCGACCTGCGGATGAGCGGACGCGAGCCGGCCGATCCCCGGCGCGATCCCGACGGTCGAGACCGTGACGTGGCGGGCGCCCATCCCGAAGCCACCGCGATCGGTCAGCTTGGCGAGCGCCCCGAAGACGTGGCGCTCGTTCGCGAGCGGTTCTCCCATGCCCATGAAGACCACGTTCCCCAGCCGCTGCGGGGTCCTGGCCGGCAGCCTTCGCGCTTCCCGCCGAGCCCACACCGCCTGTGCCGCGATCTCGCCCGTAGTGAGGTTGTTGCGAAGCCCCATCTGGCCCGTCGCACAGAACGTGCACCCCATCGCGCAGCCGGCCTGCGACGACACGCAGACCGTGACGCGATCGCGATAGCCCATCAGCACCGCCTCGATCACGTGGGTGCCACCGAGCTTGAGCAGCGCCTTGCGGGTCGCTCCCCGGTCGGCGGTCCGCTCGTCGAGGACCTCGACGCCGATCGGGAGCGCAGCCGTGAGGCGCTCCCGGAGAGCCGGCGAGACGTCGGACATCTCCTCGTAAGTCGCTCCGCGCTTCCAGAGCTGCGTCCAGACCTGCCTGGCGCGGAACGCGGGCTCGCCCCACGCGGCGAGTCGCTCCGCCAGCTCGTCGAACGACAGGTCGTAGACGGTGGACATCGCGAACGAGCGTACGCTGAGCGGCGCCATGACCGTCCGTCGGATCGAGCTGGAGCATCCCGTCGATCTTCGGCGGACGATCTTCCCGCTGCTCCGTGGGACCGGTGACCCGACCGCACGGGTCGAGGGCGGCACGGTGTGGCGCGCGGTGCGGACGCCGGATGGGCCGGCAACGATGAAGCTGCGCCAGGCGGCGATCTCCACCGTCGAAGCGGAGGCGTGGGGCCCCGGCGCCGAGCACGCGGTCGCCGTCGACGCGCCGGGCGCGGTCGGCTCCTTCGATGACCCGACGCCGTTCGTTGCACACGATCCCGTGGTCGCACAGGCGCTGCGCGATCACCGCACGGTCCTGCTCACGCGGGCGGACCCGTTCCCGGTGATCGTCGCGGCGGTCCTGGAGCAGAAGGTCACGGGGACCGAGGCTCGGACCGCATGGCGTCAGGTCGTCCGGATGACGGCGGACGAGGCGCCCGGCGATCACGGCCTCCGCCTGCCCCCCGACGCCGAGCGCGTGGCGTCGATCCCGTCGTCGGAACTCACGCGCCTCGGGGTCACGGGCATGCGCGCGGCCACGCTCCGCGAGGTCGCGCGCCACCCGGGGAAGATCGCCGCGCTCGCCGGCGCGCCCCTCGAGGAAGCGCGTTCGTGGCTCCGCAGACTTCCCGGGGTGGGTCCGTGGACCGAGGCCGAGGTGGCGCGGCTCGCGCTCGGCGATCCCGACGCCGTCTCGGTCGGCGACTTCCACCTGCCGAACATCGTCGCGTGGGCGCTCGCCGGCGAGGCCCGCGGCACGGACGACCGGATGCTCGAGCTGCTCGAACCGTACCGCGGGCAACGCGGCCGCGTGCAGGTGCTCCTGGAGGCGAGCGGCATCACGGCTCCGAGGTTCGGCCCGAAGCGGGAACGGCGCACCTTCGTCTGAGCCGGCGACCTATCATCCCGGCGTGTCCGAGCGGTACCGCACCATCATCGAGCCGTTCCGGATCCACTCCGTCGAGCCGCTCCGATTCCTCAGCGACCAGGAGCGGCGGACGAAGATCCGCGACGCCGGCTACAACCTGTTCAACCTCCGCGCCGACGACGTCCTGATCGACCTGCTCACCGATTCCGGGACGGGCGCGATGAGCCGCGATCAGTGGGCGGCGATCCAGCACGGCGACGAGAGCTACGCGGGATCGCCCTCGTGGTTCGTCTTCCTCGAAGCGGTGCAGGAGCTGTTCCCGTTCCCGCACGTGATCCCGACGCATCAGGGGCGTGCCGCCGAGAAGATCCTGTTCTCCGCGATCGCCGGCCCTGGGAACGTCGTGCCGAACAACACGCATTTCGACACGACGCGTGCGAACGTCGAGTTCACGGGGGCCGAGGCGGTCGACCTCGTGATCCCCGAAGGTCGCGATCCGGCGGCCCTCCATCCGTTCAAGGGCAACATGGATCTCGAGGCGCTCGAGAAGCTCCTCGTCGAACGAGCGGCGGATATCCCCGTCGTGTTCGTCACCGTGACGAACAACTCTGGCGGGGGGCAGCCGGTCTCACTGGAGAACCTGCGCGGTGTCCGGTCGCTCTGCGATCGCTTCGGGGTGCCGCTGTTCCTCGACGCCTGCCGGTTCGCGGAGAACGCGTGGTTCATCAAGACGCGCGAGGCGGGGCAGGACGGGCGGGACCTGCCGGACATCGTCCGGGAGACGGCATCGCTCGCCGACGGCATGACGATGTCGGCGAAGAAAGACCCGATGGCGAACATCGGCGGCTGGCTCGCGCTGCGCGACGACGCCTGGGCCGAGCGATGCCGCAACCTGTTGATCCTGACCGAGGGGTTCCCCACCTATGGCGGGCTCGCCGGCCGCGACCTGGAGGCCATCGCGCAGGGACTGCGCGAGTGCCTCGACGAGCACTACCTCCGCTACCGGACCCGCTCGATCGAGTACCTGTCCGATGCGTTGGTGGCCGCGGGCGTGCCGATCGTTCGGCCAGCCGGCGGACATGCCGTCTATCTGGACGCGCGCGGCCTTCTCCCCCACGTTCCACCGTTGCGGTACCCCGGGCAGGCCCTCGCGGTGGCGCTGTACGAGGCCGGCGGGATCAGAGGATGCGAGATCGGGACGGTGATGTTCGGGATGAAGCCCGATGGCACCGAGGAGCCCGCCGCGACGGATCTCGTCCGGCTCGCGATCCCTCGGCGCACCTATACGCAGAGTCACGTCGACTACGTGATCGAGGTCGTGACGGACGTCGCCGCCCGAGCCAACGACCTGCCCGGGTACCGGATCGTCGAGCAGGCGCCGCAGCTACGTCATTTCACGGCCCGGTTCGAGCCGATCACCGCCACGAGGTAGCCGGATCGACGGCCACGGTACCCTGGAGGTCATGCGTATCGCGTTCGTCTCCACCTACCCACCCCGGCGCTGCGGGATCGCGACCTTCACCTCGGATCTGATCCACGCGATCCGCGAGGCCGACCCCTCGACCCGCGCTCGCATCGCGGCGATCGACGAGCGCAACTCGGTGCGTGCCTATGGGTCCGAGGTCCGCTGGCGGATCCGGCAGGGGAGCCCCATGCCCTACCGGGCGGCCGCCCGGGCCATCAACCGGTCGAACGCCGACGTCGTGTGCGTCCAGCACGAGTTCGGCCTCTACGGCCTGTGGAAGGGCGGCGGCTGGGTGGGCGACCACTGGATCGAGGGCACCTACGAGGACCACCTGACGCCGTTCCTCGACGAGCTCGAGAAGCCCGCGCTGGTGACCCTGCACACGGTGCTGCCGGAGCCGTCGCCAGCGGTCCGTGAGGCGGTCCGGTCGATCGCCGACTCCGCACACGGCCTCACCGTGATGGCCGAGACCGCGGTCGACATCCTCCGCGACGTCTACGGCATCGCGGAACGCCCCATCGTGATCCCGCACGGGATGCCCCACATCGAGCCGATCGGGCGGCGCCGCCTCAAGGCGAAGCTCGGCCTCGATCATCGCCAGATCGTGTCGACCTTCGGCCTCGTGGGCCCCGGCAAGGGGCTCGAGTACGTGATCGAGGCGATGCCGGCGGTCGTCGCCCGGCACCCGGACGCGCTGTACCTGATCGCCGGCCAGACGCACCCGGAGCTCCTCAAGCAACGGGGCGAGGAGTACCGCAACCGTCTGACCGCCCTCGTCGAGGAGCTGGGCCTGACCGACAACGTGGTCTTCGTGAACCAGTACCTCGAACAGAAGGACATCATCGACTACCTGCTCGCCACCGACGTGTACGTCACGCCGTACCTCGACCCGAACCAGATCACGAGCGGAACGCTCTCCTACGCGCTCGGCGCGGGGAAGGCCGTCGTCTCCACGCCGTACCTGCACGCGAAGGAAGCGCTCGCCGACGAACGAGGGCTCCTCGTCGACTTCCAGGCGGCGGACCAGATCGCCGACGCGGTCAACACGGTCTTGGACGATCCGAAGCTCAAGGCCCGGTTGGAGAAGAACGCGTACCGCTACGCGAACGAAGCGACCTGGCCGAAGACGGGCGCCCGCTTCCTCGACGTGATGCGTGAGCTCGTCGCGGAACATCCGCCGGTCCAGAAGGAACGGCGGCGGGAGAAGCCGCTCACGGTCGCCCACCGGCTGCGCAGCAACCCGCTGATCCAGCCCGTGGACGTGGAGCCTCAGCCGGGGTTCGAGGTCATCTCCACGATCAACCCGGGTGTCGCGACCGTCGGCGACGAGACGGTCCTTCTCGTGCGCGTGACCGAGCGGCCGAAGCCCGAACCGGGTGTGGACGCACGGATGGTCGACCTCTCGGGTTCCGACCCTCGGCTCGTTCCCCTCCCCGGCGGGCTCCGTCCGGAGCAGTTGATCGGGATGGCCTTCTTCGACCATCAACAGGAACCGCCCAAGATCGTGATCGGCTACGTCCCGCGGGACCTGCCGGGGCTCGACCTGTCCGACCCGCGGACGATCCGGTACCGGAACACGGCCGGGGGTTTCACGCAGGGACAGATGGAGTTCACGGATTACCTATCGCACATCTCGCACCTGCGCGTCGCGCGCAGTTCCGACGGGAACCACTTCGCGATCGATCCCGAACCGACGATCGTGTCGGCGACACCGCTCGAGGAGTACGGCGTCGAGGACCCGAGGATCACGTGGTTCGGCGACGTGTTCCACATCACGTACGTCGCCGTGAGCCGGTTGGGGATCACGACCGCGCGCCTGACGACCACCGACTTCCGCTCGTTCGAACGCCACGGAACGATGCTCGAGCCCGACCAGAAAGACGTCGTGCTGTTCCCCGAACAGGTCGGGGGCCGCTACCTCGCGTTGACGCGGCCGATGCCCGGATCCTTCGGACGCGTGCTCGGTCTCTGGCTCTCCGAGAGCGACGATCTCGTGCACTGGGGGAACCCTCGGCCGATCGCGCAGCCTCGGAGCGGCACCTGGGACGAGATGCGGATCGGCGCGTCCTTGGTGCCGATCCGCGTCGACGGGGGGTGGCTCGAGATCTATCACGGCGCCGACCGCGACAACCGGTACGGCGTGGGCGCATTGCTGCTGGATGCCGGCGATCCGACGAAGGTGCTCGCCCGCACCGACCGGCCCTTGTTGGCGCCGGAGGCCGAGTACGAGCTCGACGGGTTCCTGCACGACGTCGTCTTCCCCAGCGGTCACGTCGACCTGGGGGACGGCGACATCCGCGTCTACTACGGGGCGGCCGACACGAGCGTCTGCGCAGCCGACATGGCGATCGACGACGTGCTGTCGGCGCTGGATCCGGTGTAGACGGCGCTGGTCCTTCACATCCCGTCCTGCGAGACTCCGCAGCCATGCTCCGACAGCTCGCCCGTCTGACCCGCCCGATCCCGGCCGCCGGTGGTGACGCTCTGGCCATCGCGGTCTACGGCGACGGCGGAGGAGCGCACATCGTCGCGAAGGAGTCGGGCTTCGAAGGGGTCGCGTGCGTGGACGACGCGGCCCGGCTGCTGGATGTGCTGTGCGACGTGTGGGCTCGGACGAAGCAGCCGTGGGCCGAGCGATGGGCGCGCGGGGTGCTGGAGTTCGTGCTGTGGATGCAGGAGCCCGACGGGCGATGGATCAACTTCGTCTACGACTGGGACGGCACGCGCAACCTCCACGGCATCACGTCGGCCACCGGCGAGAGCTTCTGGCACGCGCGCGCGCTCGTCGGCGTGAGCCACGCGTGGCTCACGTTCGCCGACGAGCGCGCGCGAGACGCCGTGCTCTCGGGGCTGGACCACGCGGTGTCGAAGCCCGCGCCGGCCGATGTCCGGGCGCTCCACATCCTGACGGCGCGCCGCCTGATCGCCGACGCGGGCGTCACGTCGCTACGCCCGGCGATGCTCGGCTGGGTCCAGGAGCTCGCGGCCTGCCGGGACGGCGACGTGCTCAAGAACAACGACGAGGAGACCGGGCCACCGCATCTGTGGGCCCACATCCAGGAGGGTGTGCTCGCGTGGTCCTCGACGCTGCTCGACGAGCCCGGGCTCCTGGACGTCGCCGCACGGAGCGCCGAGGCACTCGTCGTTCCCGCGGTGGACGCGAGGTTCGCGGCGACGAGCACGTCGCCCTACGACGTGGCGTCGTGCATCTACTCGCTGGACCGGCTCTCTGAAGCGACCGGCGAGCAGCAGTGGGCGGCTTTGGCGTCCGACGCGCGCGCCTGGTTCGACGGGCGGAACGCGGGCGCGGCGCCGGTCTACGACCGGCGCCGCGGCCGCGTCGCCGACGGGA
>Ga0066705_10000327_pt1 | contig 12410 bp, 14 predicted proteins | sample GraSoiAngelo_154_FD_66506 | JGI IMG/M metagenome (GOLD analysis project Ga0066705, IMG submission 66506) | Grasslands soil microbial communities from the Angelo Coastal Reserve, California, USA - 14_1009_13_20cm | ecosystem: Environmental > Terrestrial > Soil > Grasslands | place: USA... | reverse complement strand
TTCACCGCGACGCCGGCGCCGCTCTATCAGATCCTCCCGGAGAGCTGGCACAAGCCGTGGGTGGCCGCCACGCATGCCATCAACGCCAGGATCGCCCGCAACGCCCGCCGCCTGCTCGGGTATCAGTTCATCGTGCTGGCTCGTCCCAAGGGCGCGGGCGAGGGGGCGTCATCGTGATGGCCGACGCGCGGGAGACTCCCAAGATCGTCGTCGTGATGCCCGCCTACAACGCCGGACGGACGCTCCGGCTGACGTACGAGGAGCTGCCGAAGGACACCGTGAACCTCGTGATCCTGGTGGACGACGGCTCTACCGACGCCACGCTCGACGTCGCGCGACAGCTCGGCCTCGAGATCTTCGTGCACAACCGCAACTACGGCTACGGCGCGAACCAGAAGACGTGCTACGCAGAAGCGCTGCGCGCCGGCGCGGACATCGTGGTCATGGTCCATCCCGACTACCAGTACGATCCGCGACTGGTGCCGCAGATCATCGAGCCGATCGTGCGCGGCGAGGCCGACGTCGTGCTCGGCTCGCGGCTGAAGAGCGGCTCGGCGCTGGCCCAGGGGATGCCCTGGTGGAAGTACTTCGCGAACCGCTTCCTGACGGGCGTCGAGAATCGGGTGTTCGGGCTGACGCTCTCCGAGTTCCACACCGGCTACCGTGCCTTCCGCCGAGAGGTGCTCGAGAGCGTCAACTTCGTGGCGAACTCCGACGGCTTCGTGTTCGACCAGGAGATCGTCGCCCAGGTCGTGGCCGCCCGCTTCCGGATCACGGAGATCGCGGTGCCGACGCGCTACTTCCCGGAGGCGTCGTCGGCGAGCTTCGTCGCCTCGCTCGTCTATGGCCTGCGAATCCTCGCCGTGCTCTTCTGGTTCGTCTTGAACAAGCGCGGCCTGCGGCGCTCGCGCCGCTTCGACAGCCTCCGGGCCAGGTACACCCGCCTGCCTTGACGCGACTGGCCCGGCCACTCGAGCTGGTGGCCGGCGCGGTGACCGCGGTTCTGATCGCCGTGTTCGCGACGGGCGGCTGGACCGTCGGCGGTGTCCCGTTCACGCGCGCCGAGGATCTGGTGGTGGTCCTCGCGGCGCTCATCGCGCTGCGAGCGCTGGTCGCGCCGCTGGCCGTCCCCACGGTCCCGCCGTTGCGCGCGGCCGTCGTCGGGGCATTCGTCTACGCCGTGGCGATGGGATTCATCGTCGTCTCGCGCCATCTCACCCTGAAGACCCACGCCCTCGACCTCGGCTACTACGTCCAGGTCGTCTGGAGCATCGCGGCGGGCTACGGGCCGTATGTCACGCTCCCGCCGATGCACGCGTGGGGCGATCATCTCTCGCCGGTGTTCTATCCGCTGGCGCTGTTGGGCTGGCTGGTACCCGGTGCCGCCGCCTTGCTCCTGGCGCAAACCCTCATCCTCGCCGCCGGCGGCCTCGCGGTGCTCGGCTACGCGCGGCGGCGCCTCGGGGCGACCCCGGTCGCCGGCGGCCTCGCGCTGCTCCTGCTGGTCAATCCGTCGCTCCACGGGATCAACATCCGCGACATCCACCCACAGGCCTTCGCGATTCCGCTGCTGATCGCCGCTGCGCTCGCGTTCGACGCCGAGCGGTACTGGTGGAGCGGCGCGGCACTGGTGGCGACGCTCGCGTGCCGCGAAGACGCCGCGATCGCCGTCGTCGGTTTCGGGATATGGCTCGCGGTCGCGCGAGGCCGCTGGCGGCTCGGCGTGGGCGTGGCGGTGGCGAGCGTCCTCCTGCTGGCGGTGGATCTGAAGTACGTCATGCCCTACTTCCGGGGCGAGCCGTACCCACACCTGCACCGCTACGCGCATCTGGGATCGTCGCTGGGCGACATCCTCCTGAGCCTAATTCTGAAACCGTGGCGCTGGATCGGCGCCGTGCTGAGTCTCGACAAGCTGGTATACCTTCTCGCGTTGCTGCTCCCTCTCGGTGGGCTCCCGCTGCTCGGCCCCCGCGCGCTCGTTGCGGCGCTGCCCCCGCTCGCCGTGAACCTCCTGAGCTTCGATCACGCGCTCTTTCACTACCGCTCGCAGTATCAGGCCTTCGTCCTGCCGTTCCTGATGCTGGCGGCCGTCGACGGCTACGCGCGGCTCCGCACGCACCGCAAGGCGGGCACCGTGCTGGCGCTGGCGTTCCTGGCGAGCGCGGTGCTCACGGCGCGCACCGCCAACGATCTGATGGTGACGCGCTGGCGACTCGGCCCGGAGCAGCAAGCGGCGCGCGAGCTGATGCAACGAATTCCCGACGGCGTGCCGGCGAGCGTCAACGAGCGCCTCGTGCCCCATCTGGCGACGCGGCGCGAAATTTTCGTCTACCCGACGGGCGAGGGACGCAGCGACTACGTCCTCGAGCACGAATCCGTGCTGTCCGCGCATCCAGCCTCCGGGTATCGCGAGATCGGGCGGTCTCGCTCCTGGATCTTGCTGCAGCGATCCACCTAGCGGCGGCGGCCAGCGCGAGAGTCGGGGGCGGGAGGGGTCGCGAGGACCACGCGGCACGCGTTCGCTGCTCCTCGGCGGCTGGGCTCCATCCGGGCACGAGTCCCTGCGACCCCTCCCGCCCCCGACTCTCACGCTGGCCGCCGTGTCCCGCGCAGGCTTAGAGACGTCGCGCCGTAGCGTGCCGGACAGCGCCGCGATCGTCCGGTCCGCGGTCGTCTCAGCAGAGTTTCTGCGCTGCCCGCGCGTCTCGCGCGCATAGGCGGAAGCTGGGGTGCGGTCAGGCGAGGAGGGAGCGGAGGAGGTAGGTGGGGTGGAGGCGCGTGGGGGCGGTGGAGAGGGCGGGCGTGTTGATTCCGGTGTCGACGAGGACGGCGTCGAGGCCGAAGTCGTGGGCGCCGCCGATGTCGGCTTCGAGCTGATCGCCGACCATGACCATGTTGCGCGTGCCCGTGCGGCGGAGCGCTTCGGCGAACATCGCGGCGTGCGGCTTGCCGAGCCGCGTGAAGCGCAGGTCGCTCCGGTGCGGGTACCGCAGTCGCAGTGCTGCCTCGAACACCAGCGCGATGCTTCCGGCCGCGATGCCGAAGCCGTCCGGGGCGGGATAGATGAGGTCGGGGTTGGGCAACACGAGGTGGATGGCGTGTTGGCGGTCGATCGCGCGGAACAGTCCGCTGAGCGCCTGGTCGACGGTCTCGAGGAACGGATAGCCGAACTCGTCGGCGACCACCAGCACGTCGAACGGGTCCCGGGAATCGACGATCTCGCCGCCGGCGCCGCTGACGTAGCGCCGGCTGTCCTCGGTGCCGAGCACGACGCAGCGCGTGCCGGCCAGGTGATATGCGGCGAAGTGGCGCTCGAGCAGGAGCCCCGAGGTGATGATGCGCTCGGCGTCGATCGCCAGTCCGTATCCCTGATAGCGGGCGGCCGCGGTGGTCGGCAGCTTCGACGCGTCGTTGGTCAGGATGTAGTACGGCTTGGCCGCGGTGTTGAGCCGGTCGACGAGCTCGGCGGCGCCCGGCAGCGCGCCCGCGCTGTGGACGAGCACGCCGTACGCGTCGAAGAGCAGCGCGTCGTAACGGCGCAGCAGCGCGGCGACGTTGGTCTCCGGAACGGCGGTCACGACGCGCGGCCCGGCGCGGCCCTCAGTTCAACGTCTCCGGCGCGTCGGCGGCGGGCCGCCCGCTCAGCACGTGCGAGGCGTGATGGTGGACCATCCGCCATCCGTCGGCGCCACGCTCGAACACGTTCGTGGCGAGCACCGAGGTGACGGCGAGCCGGCCCTGAACCTCCGAGAAGATGTTCTCGGTGCACGTCACCCACGCGAGATCGCCGCCGGCGGCGGCGCGCACGTCGGACAGCGTGAACCGCATCTCCGCCGTGTTCTCGAAGATCGCCGCCCACGAGGCCCGGACCGCTTCCCACCCGATCAGGATCGGCCAGCCCGGATGCACGCATTTCACGTGCGGGCCGTGGGACCACACCAGATCCATCCGCGCGAGGTCGAGCGTCTCGAACGCCTGATAGAAGCGCGCGTTCGCTTGCTCGATCTCATCGAGGCCACTCATCAGGGAGGCGACGAAGCGGGCAGGCGGACGACCAGCGTGTCACCGTCGAGGGTCAGCGGGAGCGCGGTCAGCCGGTCGCCGACGCACGGGCCGGCGGTGCAGAGGCCGGACACCGGCTCGTAGAGGGCGCCGTGGGTCGAGCAGATCAACGCGCGCCCGTCCTCGGTGTAGAACTCGTTCGGCCACAGGTCGAGCGGGGTGCCGACGTGCGGGCAGCTGTTGACGTACGCGCGATAGTGACCCTCATGGTTGACGACGAAGCCGTGGACGGTGCGCCCGGCGCGCTGCAGTCGAAACGTCGCGGTGCGACCGGGCGGCACCGTCGCCGCAACGCAGCGCCACTCGTCGGAGCCCGCCATGCCCGAATGGTATCATCCACCCGTATGCTCGCGATCGATGCGCGCGACGTCGAGAAGACTTTCCGCTCCGGCTGGTTCGGCCGTCGCGAGACCCCGGCGCTGCGCGGAGTCTCGCTGACCGTCGAGCGCGGTTCCATCGTCGGCGTCCTCGGGCCGAACGGCGCGGGGAAGACCACGCTGCTCTCTATTCTCGCGACGCTCCTGACGCCCGATCGCGGCCGGGTGCTGGTCCTGGGGCACGACGTCGTCCGCGAGGCTGGCGTGCTGCGGCGCCGGCTCAACATGGCGAGCGGCCGGCCGTCGTTCTTGTGGAGCCTGCGGGTCGGCGAGATCATCGCGTTCTACGGGCGGCTCTACGGTCTGAGCGGCGCTCGCCTGCGCCAGCGTGTCGACACGCTGATCGAGCTGTGCGAGCTCGGGTCGTACCGCCGCGTGCCGTACTCCGACCTGTCGACCGGTCTGAAGCAGCGGGTGGCGCTCGCCAAGTCACTGGTGAACGACCCCGAGCTCCTCTTCCTCGACGAGCCGACGCTCGGTCTCGACCCGGACGTCTCCGTGCGCGTGCGTGAGCACATCGCGCGGCTCCGTCGCGAGCAGGGCATCACCATCGTCCTCACGACCCACTACATGCGCGAGGCGGACGAGCTCTGCGACGAGATCGCCTTCATCAAGGCGGGTCGGATCCTCTCGCGGGGCACACCCGGCGAGCTGAAGCGACAGATCCGCCTGGGCGAGGTGATCGCGCTCCGTCTGGATCCGCCTGCCGTGACGTGGCTCGCCGAGGCGCCGGGCGTCCTCCGCTGCGTCGAAGCCGACGGCTGGGTCGAGTGCACGGTGGACGAGGCCGAGAAGCGGCTGCCGGAGCTGCTGCGCGCGCTCCACAACGACGGGGTCGTCATCCGGAACGTGCAGGTGCGCGAGCCCGAGCTCGAGGAGGTCTTCGTTGAGCTGGCGAAATGAGCTCCTCGCCGTCTGGGCGGTGACGCTCCGGAACGCCCTGATGGGCGCGCGCAACGTGTTCTTCTTCTTCGAGCTCCTGTTCTGGCCCGTCGTCGGCGTCCTCTCCATCGGCTTGATGTCGCGCTTCCTCGAGCTCACGCCGGCGCAGGCGTCGTTCGTGCTGGTCGGGACCATCGCGCTGTCGGTGATCAACGTGTGCCAGCTCGAGGTCGCTTACGCGGTGCTGCTCGACGTCTGGTCCAAGTCGCTGAAGCACCAGTTCCTGGCGCCGATCGGGATTCGCCACCTGACCCTCGGCTCCTGGGTGGTCGGCATGGTCCGCAGCTCCGTCGTGTTCTTGCTGCTGGCCGCGCTGGGCTGGTGGGCGTTCGACTTCGAGGTGCTCCGACCCGGTTGGCTGGCGCTCGCGACGTTTCTGCTGGGCTGCTTCCTCACCGCGTGGGTGGTCGGCGTCGCCGTCTGCGCGCTCATCACGCTCTTCGGCAACCGCGCCGAGGCGTTCGCGTGGGCGACCGTCAACCTGGTGCTCGTCCTCGCCGGGATCTACTATCCGGTGTCGGTGCTGCCGGAGTGGATCGCGGCGATCGCCCGGGCCATCCCGTTGACCTACTTCCTCGACGCCTACCGCTCGTACTACGGCTTTCCGTCGGAGTTCGCGGCGCCGGTCGCGACCGGGCTCGCGCTGTCGGTGCTGTACGGCGCGCTCGCCCACTGGGCGTTCCTGGCCGCGATCCAGCGCGCCCGCCGCACGGGGCTCCTCCTCAAGATGTCGGAGTGACGGACCCGCCGTTCGCGACGCGCACCGAGCGGGACAGCATGGGTCCCATCGACGTGCGCGCCGATCGCTACTGGGGGGCCCAGACCGAGCGTTCGCTGCATCACTTCGCGATCGGCGGCGATCGAATCCCGCTCCCGGTGATCCGGGCGCTCGGCCTCGTGAAGAAGGCGTCGGCGCAGGTCAACCAGGACCTGGGGCTCCTGGACGCCCGCCGCGCCGAGCTGATCGTCGCCGCCGCCGACGAGGTCGTCGCGGGCAAGCTCGACGAGCACTTCCCGCTCTCGGTCTGGCAGACCGGCTCAGGCACCCAGACCAACATGAACGTGAACGAGGTGATCGCGAACCGCGCGATCGAGCTCGCCGGCGGCAAGCTCGGCAGCAAGGCCCCGATCCATCCCAACGACCACGTCAACATGTCCCAGTCGTCCAACGACGCGTTCCCGACCGCGATGCACGTCGCGGCCGCCCTCGAGATCACCGAGCGGCTCGTGCCGAGCCTGCGGGCGCTGCGCGACGCGCTGGCCGCCAAGGCGCGCGAGTTCGCCGACATCGTGAAGATCGGGCGGACGCATCTTCAAGACGCCGTGCCGCTGACGCTCGGCCAGGAGTTCTCCGGCTACGCCGCCCAGCTCGACGCCGGGATCGCGCGGATCGAGGCGACGCTGCCCGGCCTGCTGGCCCTCGCGATCGGCGGCACCGCGGTCGGCACCGGACTGAACGCGCCCGCGGGCTTCGGCGACGCCGTCGCGCGCCGGCTCGCCGCGCTCACCGGCCTGCCGTTCACCTCGGCCGCCAACAAGTTCGCGGCGCTGGCCGCCCACGACGACCTGGTGATGGCGAGCGGCGCCCTCCGCACGCTGGCCGGCGCGCTCATGAAGATCGCCAACGATCTCCGCTGGCTCGCCTCGGGACCGCGCAGCGGGCTCGGCGAGCTGACACTGCCGGAGAACGAGCCGGGCTCCTCGATCATGCCGGGCAAGGTCAATCCGACCCAGTGCGAGGCGCTCACGATGGTGGCCGTGGAGGTGATCGGCAACGACACCGCGGTGGCGATCGCCGGCTCGCAGGGCAACTTCGAGTTGAACGTCTTCAAGCCGCTGATCATCTTCAACGTCCTGCGATCCGTCCACCTGCTGGCCGACGCGTGCGCACGGTTCCGTGAGTTCTGCGTGGAGGGCGTCGAGGCGAACCGTGCGCGGATCGCCGAGCTGGTGGACCGCTCGCTGATGCTGGTGACCGCGCTGGCCCCGCACATCGGCTATGACCGCGCCGCCGCCATCGCCAAGCGGGCGCACGCCGAAGGCCTCACGCTGCGCGAGGCCGCCCTGGCCTCCGGTTACGTCACCGCCGAGCAGTACGACCGCTGGGTGCGGCCTGCGGACATGGTCGGGCCCTTCTAACCCCGTCGGCGGCGCTCAGTCGGCGCCGTGCCGCAGAAAATCCACGAGCGAGGCCGCGAGGGCATCGGGCACCTCTTCCGGGAGAAAGTGGCCACATGCGAGCGCATGGCCACGCACGTCGTCGGCCCACCGGCGCCAGACCGTGAGCGGCCCGCCGGCCAACGCTCCTTCCTGGTCTCCCCAGAGGACGAGCACCGGGCACGTGATCCGACGATTGGCCGCGCGGTCCTGAGCATCCAGAGGCCGGTCGAGGTGAAAGGCCGCGCGGTAGTCTGCGCACACCGCGGCGATCATCGCCGGGCTGAAGGCGCGCACGTAGACCGCGACCGCCTCGGTGGCGATCGCGCCCGGCGTCCCCGACCACGACTCGAGCGTGTGCCTCAGGAAGAACTCGGCGTTCGGCTCGAGGAGGCGCTCGGGTAACGGGGCCGGTTGGGCCAGGAAGAGCCAGGGATAGTAGTCGAGCGTCGTCGCGGTCGTCATGCGCTCGAACTGATCGACCGTCGGCACGACGTTGAGCACGACGAGCCGCTCGACCCGCCCCGGGTGATCGAGCGCCATCCGATAGGCGACTCGCGCGCCCCGGTCGTGCCCCACGACCGCGAATCGATCGAAGCCCAGATGCTCCATCAACGCGACGAGCTCGCTGGCCATCTCGCGCTTGCTGTAGCCCTCGCCTCGCGGTCCGCCGGGCGGTGCGACCGTGTCCCCGTAGCCGCGGAGATCCGGCGCGACGACCGTGTGAGTGCTGGCGAGCTGCGGCGCGACCTTTCGCCAGCAGTAGTGCGTCTGGGGGAAGCCGTGCAGGAGCAGTAGCGGTGACCCCGCGCCGCCCAGCACCAGGTGGTAGCTCACGTCGCCGACGCTGACCTGCCGAGGCTCGAGCCGACCGCGGGTGGCGGCGTCGCCGACGCGCTGCCTCACCGGTTCAGGAACTTCTTGACGCTCGCGGCGATCCCCGCCGGGTCGAGGCCGTGCTTGGCGTAGAGGCCCTTGGCGTCGCCCGACTCGCCGAAGCCCTGCACGCCGAGTCGCTTGAGGGGCATCGGCAGCACGTCGGCGAGCGTCTCGGCGACCGCGCCGCCCAGCCCGCCGGCGATCGAGTGGTCCTCGACGGTCACGACGTGGCCGGTCCGGCCCACGGAGCGCACCAGCGTCTCGTCGTCGAGCGGCTTGATGCACGCGGCGTTGATCACGTCGGCCGTGATCCCGTCCTTCTCGAGCAGCTTCGCGGCCTCGAGGCAGTTGAACACGGTGCCGCCGGTGCCGATCAGCGTCACGTCGTGGCCCCGGCGGAGCACGAGCCAGCGGCCGAGCTGGAAGCGGTAGTCGGGCGGACAGACGGGCTCGAGGTTCTGGCGCGTCAGCCGGAGATAGAGCGGGCCCTGGTGCTCGACCGCGTGGGCGATGACCTGCCGGGTCTCGAGCTCGTCCGCCGGCTGGATGATGCCGATGTTCGGGAGCGCGCGGATGCAGGCGATGTCCTCGAGCCCCATCTGGCTGTAGCCGTCCTCGCCGATCGCGATGCCGGAGTGCGTCCCGACGATCTTCACGTTCGCGTTGGTGTAGGCCACCGAGATCCGGATGGTCTCGAAGCGGCCCACGACGAAGCACGCGAACGAGCAGGCGAACGGGATCTTGCCGGTGAGCGCCAGGCCGGCGGCGACCCCGACCATGTTCGACTCGGCGATGCCGAGGTTGAAGGCGCGGCCCGGGAACTTCTTGGCGAAGCTCACGGTCATGGTGGATTTCGACAGGTCGGCGTCGAGGGTGACGATGCGCTCGTCGCGGGCGCCGAGCTCGAGGAGCGCCTCGCCGAACGCCGCGCGGCTGGCCTTGGCCGGCATCACTTCTTCCCCAGGGTGCCGAGCTCGTCCACGATCGCGCGCGTCGCCGAGTCGGTCTTCAAGTAGTCCTCCCAACCGCCTTCGGTGACCCCGAGGATCTCGCGGATGCCGGCGATGGCCTCCGCCGGCTTCGGCGCCTTGCCGTGCCACTCGGGGTCGTTCTCCATGAACGAGACGCCCTTGCCCTTGACGGTGTGGGCGACCACGAAGGTCGGCACGCCGCGCGTGGCCTCCGCGTGATCCAGCGCCTTCACGATCTGGGCGATGTCGTGGCCGTCGATCTCCACGACGGGCCAGCCGAACGACTGCCACTTGGTGAGGACGGGCTCGAGGTCGAGGATCTTCGTCACGAAGTTGTCGAGCTGGATCTTGTTGTAGTCGAGGATCGCCACGAGGTTGTCGAGCGGATGGCCCGGCTGACCCAGCTTCGGCGCCGACATCGCGGCTTCCCAGATCTGGCCCTCCTGGATCTCCCCGTCGCCGAGCACACAATAGACGCGGGCCGCCGAGCCGCTCAGCTTGAGCCCGAGGGCGAGGCCGAGCGAGATCGAGAGCCCCTGGCCCAGCGAGCCGGTGGCGGCCTCGATGCCCGGCAGCATGGTGCGGTCCGGATGGCCCTGGAGCGGCGAGCCGAGCTTGCGCAGCGTGATCAGCTGCTTCTCGGGGAAGTAGCCGGCCTTGGCCAGCACGCTGTAGAGCGCCGGCACCGCGTGGCCCTTGGAGAGCACGACCCGGTCGCGCTCCGGCCAGTCCGGACGCGTGGGATCGTGCCGCAAGCGCCCGAAGTAGATCGTGGTGAGGATGTCGATCACCGAGAGCGAGCCGCCGGGATGCCCGGAGCCCGCGTGGGCGAGCATGCGGAGGATTTGAACGCGGCATTCGCGCGCGATCGCTTCGAGACGCACCTCGGCCATCAGTCGAGGTCCTCCATGAATCCGGCGATTTCGTCCACGTGGACGGAGGTGACGGCGATCTCGGGCGCGTAGACGACCTCGTCCGCGGCCCACACGATCGTCCCCTTCACGTCCTTCGTGATCCCGACGACGTTGTGGAGGAACGTGGCGATGGTGTCGTTGATACGTAGCGCGTTCGCCTTGATCGGCGCCGCGATCCGCCCATCGCGGATGATATGGGAGTCGCCGACGACGGTACAGGTGAAATCGCCAGCGCGCATTCCGTTGATCGGGTACGTGTACCAGATGCGCCCGATGTAGAGTCCGTTGCCGACACGCCGCAGCAGCTCGTCGAGCGCCACCGGCTCCGCGCCCTCGATCACCACGTTGGAGGCGGCCACGCCGGGCGGGCTGTCGAACTGGCGCCCACCCCCGGCACCGAAGCGGAACCCGTTGCGTGGCACCAGCGCCGTCTGCGCGGCCGGCCCGGTGGCGCCGAGCTTCTCGGCGAGGGCGGGATCGCGCAGCAACCGCTGGGTCTCGTACCAGCTCGACAGGCAGCCGACGAGCACGCCTTGCTTGATCAGGTCGGTCCGGCCGGTCGGCAGCCCTTCGCACGTGATGCCCTTGGAGCCCATGAGCCCGGGCATCGCGCCGTGATCGTAGAGGCTCAGGAGGGGCGAGGCGACGGCGCGGCCGAGCTTGCCGAGAAACGGCGTGCTCGACGAGTAGAACGCGCCGGCGGTGCAGGAGGGGATCACGATGTTGTTGAGCAAGTCGGCCACCGGCTGGCGGCCGAACACCACCGTGTAGATGCCCGACGGCACGCGCTCGCCGCCGATGGCGCCGATCGCGTTCTGGGCGGCCTCCACACCGGCTTCGTCCGTGAAGTGATCGAGCCGCGTTCCCGTCGAGGCGCCCGAGCCCTTGGCCCCTCGCGATTCCACCATGGCGGTGGCGAACGCGGTGATGAGCGACGTCTCGTCTACTTGCGGGCGCGGCATCGCGGTCGAGGCGATCGCGATGCGCTCTCTCAGGATCGTGACGTCGCCGCCCAGGATCAGACCGAGCTGGCGCAGCGCTTCGTCGTCGCCCGCGAGCCCGGCCAAGCGCCCCGAGGCGATGAAGGTCCGCAGGGCGCCACCGGTGATCCGCCAGCCCGCGTCCACGAGGCTCGCGTCGTCGAGCTCCATCAGCCGGGGATCGTGATAGTCGGTGAGGGCGCGCGGAGCGGACGCCGCCGCCGGCAGGGAGACGAACTCGGGGTCGGCGACGGCCGCCTTGCGCGCCTTGGCCAGCGCGCGCTCGGCGCCGGCCGCCGTGAGATCGCTCGGCTCGCTGCCGAATCCGATCAGTCGTCCGCGCTCCGACCCGAAGACCGCCTGGATCCCGATGCCGTAGGACTCGGTCGACTTCGGCTCTTCGACGCCGTTGCAGGGGATGTGCGAGGTGTAGTTGAGGCGCGTCAGCAGCGCGGAGTTGGCCGAGGTGAACACCTCGGCCTCCTGGACGTCGGGCTGGCTCTTGACCAGCGCGAGCGCCGCTTCCGCGGCCTGCGCGAGCTCGCCGACGGTCTTCATCGCGCCCTCAATGGGCGGGCGGCGCCTTGGGATGCTTGCCCTCGACCGGATAGCCCTTCGCGATCCAGCCGGGCAGCCCCTCCTCGAGGACCTGATGGTTCCGCCATCCCATCTGGTAGAGCATGTTGCTGGCCCCCCGGGCCAGGGCGTGCGGGCAGGTTCAATAGAACACCACGGCGATCGACCTGGAGATCTCCCGCGCCCGGTCGGGCAGCGCGCGCAACGGGATCGAGCGCGCGCCGCGGATGTGGCTCTCGACGTACGAATCCCAGTGCCTGACGTCGATGATGTCCGCCCGGGTGTTGCGGTCGAGCAAGGCCTTGAGCTCCTCGACCTTGATGAAGCGCACCGGGTACTCCGGCGGCGCGGCCGGCGCCGCGCTGGCCAGCATCACGCCGGCGACGATCGCGGCGATCAGGCTGCCGCGCACCGTCAGCCTCCGATGACGCGCGCCCGCGTCCGCATCGTCGGCCCGCCGTTGCCCAGGCGCTTGGTCTGCATCGGTTGTCCCTTGCCGCAGTTCGGTATCGGGTAGAGGCGGAAGTCCGAGCCGACCGCGTCGACGTTCAT
>Ga0066705_10000325_pt1 | contig 12418 bp, 16 predicted proteins | sample GraSoiAngelo_154_FD_66506 | JGI IMG/M metagenome (GOLD analysis project Ga0066705, IMG submission 66506) | Grasslands soil microbial communities from the Angelo Coastal Reserve, California, USA - 14_1009_13_20cm | ecosystem: Environmental > Terrestrial > Soil > Grasslands | place: USA... | reverse complement strand
CTCGTCGAACTCAGGAATTTCGCCGCCAATATGTACGAGCAAGTGTGAGGAATCGAAGCGCGTAATGCGTTTTACGCCGGACTTTCCCGCCAACACCGCGCGGCAAAAGGCTTCCTTGCCGATTCCGTTCGGGCTGACAGCGCCCATTCCTGTGATTACGACACGTGGAAGCATAGGCAAGCTGGTTTCAGGCTCCAGGTTTCAGGTGTCAGGCTTCAGGTCTCGAACTTAGGCTTGTTGTTGATGTCTGAAGCCTAATGCCGGACGCCTGAGCTGCGATAATCATACAGATGCCGCTCGGATTGTACATTTCGGTGCCTTTCTGCAGGACCAAGTGCACGTATTGCAATTTCGCATCAGACGTTTTCTCTCGCGCGGTTTTTCAAAAATACGTGGACCGCGTGTGCGATGAAATCTCGCGCGCTGACCAGTCAGCAGAAGCAGTAGGCGGACGCTTCGAGCGCACAGTTGATTCCATTTACTTCGGTGGCGGCACGCCGACTCTCTTGGATGTAGCACAGCTGGAACGCATTTTTGTCAACGTTCGGCAAAATTTCGAATTGCGACCGGATGTTGAGATCACCGTCGAATGCGCGCCCGGAACGCTTTCTCAGGACGTGATCGCGGCATTGGTTCGCTGTGGAGTCAACCGGGTCAGCCTCGGGGTGCAGTCGTTTGTAGATCGCGAGGCGGCATCGGTAGGGCGTCTTCACAAACGAGATGTCGTGCTCGACGACATTGCCCGCCTGCGAAATGCGGGAATTTCAAACATAAACGTGGATTTGATCGCGGGATTGCCGCATCAGACTCGTGAGAGTTGGGAATATTCGCTCAACGAACTGATCGCCTCGGGAGTTCCGCATGCAAGCGTTTACATGCTCGAGGTGGATGAAGACTCGCGGCTTGGCCGCGAACTGATGGCGGGTGGTCAGAAGTATCACGCACACTTCGTTCCCGATGACGATCTCACTGCCGACATGTACGAAGTCGCTTGCGATCGGCTGAATGCGGCCGGCATTCAGCAGTATGAAATCTCCAACTTCGCGCGTGGCGGATTCGAGTCGAAGCACAACTTGAAGTATTGGACGCGCCAGCCCTATCTAGGGTTCGGCGTGGATGCGCACTCGATGCTGGCTTCGACCAATGTCAATGGCGCGGCGCGGTTCTCGAACCCGGATGCGCTGGAAAAATATGTTGCCGGCAATCCGCCCACGATATCCGTGATCGACTCGAACGCTGAATTAGAGGAGGTATTCTTTTTGGGATTACGCTTGAATCGCGGCGTAGACTTGGCGCAACTCAAAAATGATTTCGGCAAGAGTGCGATTGCGAGTTATATGGAAAGCATTTCTGAGTTGGTTGGTGCCGGCTTACTTGTTCGCGAAAACGATGTCGTCCGGCTCACGGCCCCGGGGCGACTCCTCTCCAACGAAGTATTTGAACGGTTCATCAGTGCCAGTTCCGCGCTATAATCCTGGCGGAATTTCGGTGAATGCGAGGTCAGGCATGGGTGTTTATTCGCATTATGACGGCGCACACAATCATCCGGTGAACCGGGCGCTCCACCTGATCGCAATCCCAGTCGGCTTCTCGTCGATAATCGTGGTCTGGTTCCATTGGATTGTTGCGCTACTACTCATTCCAACCGCGTTTGCTTTGGCATGGCTTGGTCATTTGATTGAGGGCAACAAGCCGGCATTTCTCACCAATCCGGTACACGTTTTTGTCGCGCCGCTGTGGATGGCGAAACGGATTTTTGGCAAACGCGAGGAGAAGAATGTCTGACGATCAAATCATCTCGCTACTGACTGAGATTCGCGATCTCCAAAAGCAGCACGTCGAGAATTACAAGAACGCTTTGCAAAATCAGCGCGAGTCGATTGAATTTCAGAAGTCATTCGTTGCCCGCCAAAGGAAACTCGTGTTTCTGGTAATTGTCATAGTCATCGTGACATTCACAGTTATGGCTCTCCTGCCGCAGTTCCTGGGACATCGCTAAACCAACCGGTCGGTGTGCAGCTTTTTTTCGGGGCCGCGCTCCCTGTGATGTAATGAATGCTCAAGCTCGCAAGCCAGAGTTTTTCATTGCGGCTTTTCTCTGCGTCCTTGGCGTCCTTTGCGGTTTAAGATTTTGATTTCCAGGAGAGGTCCGTGGACTTCCAGCTGAACGAAGAACAACTGCAACTGAAAAAAAGTGTCCGTGAATTTGCCGAACGCGAAATTGCGCCCAACGTCCGCAAGTGGGACGAAGCCGGCGATTTTCCGCTCTCAACTATCAAGGAACTCGGGAAGCTCGGGCTGATGGGCGTGGTGTTCCCGGCGGAGTTGGGCGGCGCCGGAATGGGATACGTGGAGTACGTGACCGCGATCGAAGAGCTCTCGCGCGTGGACGGCTCGGTTGGAATCATTGTGGCCGCGCACACTTCGCTTTGCTCAAATCACATTTTTTTGGCGGGGAATGATGGGCAACGGAAGCAGTACATCCCTAAGCTCGCGAGTGGCGAGTTCATCGGAGCGTGGGGATTGACCGAGCCTTCCTCTGGTTCGGACGCCGGCAGTGCGCGAATGACGGCCGTCCGTCGTGGCAACAGCTGGGTCCTGAATGGCACGAAGACGTTCATCACCAACGGACACTACGCGGATGTTGCGGTCGTCATTGCGGTGACTGACCGCGCGGCGCACACGCATGGACTCTCGGCATTCGTGGTTGACAAAGGCACAAAGGGATTTCGTGCTGGGAAGAAAGAAGACAAGCTAGGCCTACGTGCGAGCGATACCGCCGAATTGATCTTTGAAGATTGCGTACTTCCAGCGGAAAACTTGCTCGGTACAGAAGGCCAGGGCTTTGTTGATGCAATGCGCGTGCTGGATGGTGGGCGCATTTCGATTGCAGCTTTATCGCTGGGTATGGCGGAAGGCGCATATGACGCGGCGCTGAATTATTCGAAGGAACGCAGGCAATTCGGAAAATCTATCAGCGACTTTCAGGCGATCCAGTGGAAACTGGCCGACATGGCGACTGAGATTGAAGCCGCAAAGCTGTTAACTCTACGTGCTGCTGCAATGAAAGATGCGGGCATGAAGACAACCCTTGAGTCCTCAATGGCGAAGCTCTTCGCCAGCGAAGTTGCCGTGAGGTGCGCGAATGAAGGCGTGCAGATCCACGGCGGCTACGGCTTCATCAAAGACTATCCTGCGGAAAAGTTTTATCGTGATGTGAAGCTGTGCACCATCGGCGAAGGAACCAGCGAAATACAGAGGCTGGTGATTGCCCGGCAGTTGCTGAAGGAGTAGCTGCTAACCTCGAGACTCCTCGCTATTAGGCAACCCTGAGAAATGCGAATGGACAGACAGCAGCCATCGTGTGGAGCGTCTTCGCCCGCCCCGTCAAGCCGCTATAAATCGTCCGCGATGCGAATTATCTGATCTGTAGTACCGTAGCCCGGGTAGAGGCTCGTAAGACGCTCGAAAGTAGGCTTTTCATCCACTCTTACGAAGCGTGGAGTATGTCCACGATACAAACTCCAAAAGGCTTGGCGAATTCTGCGTCGGTCCGGCAGATACCAATCGTACCCGGCCCCCAACTGCACCAGTTCAACGAACGTCTGCGGATTGTGATTCCTTAGGTGAATATCATCCAGTAAGGCGAAGACGTCCGCTTCTGCCCGCTTCGCTCCATGGTCCAGAGCATTGGAATGCCCAAGAACAATGATTTCTACTCTGAGATCTGTCCTGTACTCAAACCATCGCAGTCTTTGGTCGAGATCAATGGTGCGACCAATTCTGACCGCCTCAACTCCTAATACAGCCATCACGTAGACGAAACCTTCGCTCGGCGTTCGCCGCGCAATCTCACGGGCTGCAATAAGGCCCGCCGGGGAGTCTGATATGGCGGTATCGTGTTGGAAGGAGTGTCGCATCATCGCCTCCAAAAACAGTGCGTGTGGACAGAAGTAATGCATTCTTTGATTAGATAGGGCGGGGCCAGGATTCAGGGGAGATTGCGATTTAATGCTCGCCGGAGTAATCCGTGTTCTGGCCGAGCGCTTTACACTGGAGTAGTCTGCACGCGACCCAATCGGAATGTCCAGTTTGCGCTTCACCGCGCTGATGAGAATCCACGGCGTCAATCCGTACGTGCTCGTTAGCGCAAAACGAGCGTCAAAGCTCAAGGCAGACTGGCGCAGGCCCATGCCGGTGCTCGTCACGATAAACGGTAAACCGGAGCAGCCGTGGCGGATCAACATGATGCCCGTCGGCGACGGCAGCTTTCGGTTGTACTTGCATTGCGGCGTGCGCAAGGCATCGGATACTAGGGTTGGTGATCGCGTGAGAGTCGAAGTCCGGTTCGATGACAAGTACCGCGGCGGCCCCATGCATCCAATGCCAGCGTGGTTCCGAACTGCGCTTGCAAAGAACCCCATCGCAAAACAGAACTGGAACGCCTTGATTCCGAGTCGAAAGAAGGAAGTGCTTCGCTATTTCGCAGCGCTGAAATCACCCGACGCCCGTGAACGCAATCTTGCCAGGGCGCTACGGGCTCTTTCGGGTGGTTCGACGCGCTTCATGGCTCGGTCTTGGAAGAACGGCAAATAAAATTCCTGCTGGCGCGGATTTTCTTTACACTTTCTGTTTGAGTTCTCGACAACATCTTAGCTCCCTTCGCTCCGGCGATTCTCGTGCTCTTGCTCGCGCGATTTCTACAGTCGAGAATCACGCGTCTGGATGGGCCGAGCTTCTCAAAGAACTCTTCCCGCATACTGGCAGCGCGCGCACCATTGGATTGACAGGCTCTCCCGGCGCTGGCAAGAGCACGCTGGTTGATCAGCTCGCGAAGCTGTATCGAAAAGACGGCAAGAAGATCGGAATCATCGCCGTGGATCCCACCAGTCCCTACAGCGGCGGTGCGATTCTGGGTGACCGCATTCGTATGCAGCAGCATTTTTCTGATCCGGGGATTTACATTCGCAGCATGGCTACACGCGGCTCGCTGGGAGGGTTGGCGAGCACGACCGCGGACATCGCGATGGTGCTCGATGCTTCAGGCCGCGACATCGTAATGATCGAAACGGTTGGCGTCGGGCAGGACGAGGTAGATATCGTCCGCGTAGCCGACATCACGGTTGTGATTCTGGTGCCCGGCATGGGCGACGACGTACAAAGCATTAAGGCGGGCATCATGGAGATCGCGGACATTTTCGTGATCAACAAAAGCGACCATGAGGGCGCGGAGCGAGTGGAGCGCGAAATTCGGGCGCTGCAGTCGCTTGCGACACGGGTCGACAACTGGACTCCGCCGATAGTCAAAACTGTCGCGACCGAGGGGACTGGAGTTTCGGAATTGGCGGAGGCGATCCGGAACTACGAGGAATACATGGAAAAACATGATCTCCTCTCGCGGAGGCGGACTCGGAACTGGGAAACGCGTTTGATTGAAATGTTGCGGGACAGAATGCTCGAAAAAGCGCGGGCGGCGGTGTCAGAGGGTGATTTGGCGCGCTATGCGGCTGACATTGCCGAGCACAAGCGGGACCCGTATTCTGTGATACAGGAGATTGCAGCGAGGGTTTGAATGCGTGGCGCGGGCGCCCGCCCCACATAGTCTGCGCTCAACCATGAACTTTGCTGTTGACCATATCGGCATCGCAGTGAAGTCGCTGCACTCTGCTCGGGCAATCTACGAATTGATTGGCCTGTCCGTCACGGACGAGGAAGAGGTCCCCGCCGAACAAGTGCGCCTGGTGATGGTTCCAGTTGGCGAGACCAGGCTCGAACTGCTCGAACCCACATCCGACGATTCGGTGATCGCCAAGTTTATTGCTAAACGCGGCGAGGGATTGCACCACATCTCGCTGCGCGTTCCAGACCTCGAAGCGGCAGTGATGAAACTGAAGCAAAATGGCGTCCGCTTGGTCTCAGAAAAGATTGGGATAGGGGCGGGCGGACATCGTTATATCTTTGTCCATCCATCGAGCGCCGGCGGCGTTCTACTCGAACTCGTTGAGTCCGAGCACTGAACATGGTGATCCTCGCCGTCGATACATCCGGAAAGAACGGAAGCCTGGGGCTGGTGCGATTCGAAGGCGAAATCGGACGCACGCTCGAACTTCTGCTCCTCGAAGGAGGGGCGTTCTCTGCGCAACTGATCCCGCAGATTTCGGCATTGCTTGTAAAACAAAGTCTCAGCAAGCACCAGATTGATGGCTTTGCCGTGGTCTCCGGCCCCGGCTCATTCACAGGATTGCGCGTGGGACTGGCTGCCATCAAGGCCTCGGCTGAAATATTGCAAAAGCCAATCGCTGCAGTTTCTCTTTTGGAAGTTGTGGCACGTGCTGCAGGAACGCGGGGGCGAATGATCGCGGTGCTGGACGCGGGCAGGGACGACGTCTATGTCGGAGCTTATGAATTTGGAGCAGACCAGGCTTGCGATCCCATAGAGGAACTGTTGAGGATTGACGAGCTGCGGGCCAAGGTAGCGGGCCGCGCTGTGATTACACCTGATCAAACACTCGCGGACAGGCTAGAAGCGGACGGTCTGAAAGTGACGTTAATTCCTCATCCGCGCGCCGACGCTGTTGCGGGTCTCGGCTTCGAAAAAATTCGAAACGGAGAAGTCGTTTCTCCGGAGGCGCTGGACGCAACCTACATTCGCCGCACCGATGCAGAGATCATGCAGTCCCGAAAAATTTTTCGATGAGACAGAACCGCCATTTCACTGCGGTTTGGGAATTTCACGTGCGGGGTGAAAAGAGGCGCGCATTTGAGAAGGTGTACGGGCCCGTAGGTGATTGGGCGCGGCTCTTTCGTCTGGATGAGGGCTACCTCGGCACGGAGTTGGTTTGTGATCACCGGACTCGGGGACGCTACCTCACATTCGATTTTTGGATCTCGCGGCAGGCATATCAGCGATTCAAGAAGCAGCACGTAGCGGCATACAAATCTCTCGACAAGAAATGCAATTTGCTGACCGAGAGTGAAAACCTGATTGGCGAATTTAGCAGGGCTGTGCTTCCCATGCCGATTCGAACCAATGTAAAACCGCAAGTGAAATCAAGTTCTTCGGGGCACGTGCGTCCTGCTACGCGTGCCGAGGTTCCAGCGATTATCGCACTGGAACAGTCCGCGGCATCTGCTGCGCATTGGAGTGAAGAGTCCTATCGGCACATTTTCGATCACGGCGGTCCGCCGCGAATTGCTCTGGTCAGGCAAGAATCTGACGGAAGACTCGCGGGTTTTGTCATTGCGCGCCTGACCGGCGGAGACTGTGAGCTCGAAAATATCGTCGTCCCGAACAGTGCTCAGCGCCAAGGGATTGGATCTGCTTTGTTGCAAGCGTTGCGAGTGGCAGCCCGAGAACAAGGAGTGACGCGCATTCTCCTCGAAGTTCGAGAATCAAATGCGCCGGCACGGGCCTTATACGAAAAGTGTGGATTCAAAGTTACGGCACGGCGCACGTTCTACTACGCCAACCCCATTGAAGACGCGTTGATTTACACGTTACAAAAACTCTGATCGGAACCCGGCAGAGTTCAAGTACAAGTCAAATTCCGTGGGCGAGACGCCAGCGCCCATCTGCGCTACCTTGTAACTGCCCTGATTCTTGTGCAACCTAAGCCCATTAAGATTGTGTAACTTACAGGTTAATTTCCGTTGAAAAATCGTATTGAACGAACTTTGATCCTGTGCTAGTTTGAACGAACAAATTGAATAGTAGGAGGTCTGCCGGATGCTAGCCTCTAGAGACCATCTCTTGGCCAGTCACGAAGCGTTCCGCAAGTTGGCTCAGGAGCATACGCAATATGAGCAACGTCTCTCGTCTCTCACCCACAAGCGGTTTCTCACCGATGACGAAAAACTGGAAGAAGTCAGGCTAAAGAAACTTAAACTGCGGCTCAAAGATCAAATGGAATCCATCGAGCGGCAGTATCGTGACGCCGTAGAACACGGCCAAGTCGCGTAAAATCCTCTCATTTCACCTCTGCACCGAGCGGCACAGGATTGATGTATCCAGCGGGGCCGGTGCTGAAACTGGCAGCCTTGCTTCAGCCGGCTGCAATATAATCGCAACTATCCATGGTTCGTGACGGCTATTACTACGGCTTTGTGATGATTGCGGCGGCGCTGCTGGTGGGCTGGCTGACCAGTCCTTTATGGGCGGCAGTTCCGCTTGCGCTAGCGGCTTTCTTTCTTTGGTTTTTCCGCGATCCCGAGCGCACAATTACCGAGGAGCCAGGCGCAGTTGTTTCTCCTGCGGACGGGAAAATCACCGACGTTTCCCCGGTCACAATAGACGGCAAGCCTCTGAAGCGGATTAGCATTTTTTTGAACGTCTTCGATGTGCACGTGAACCGCTCTCCGATTTCGGGAGTGATTCGTAGTGCGAAGTATCAGGAGGGGAAATTCCTGAACGCGATGGATCCGCAGTGCGCCGACTGCAACGAACAAAACACGGTGACGGTCGAAGGGGAAGGGCACACTATTATTTTTAAACAGATTGCCGGTCTGCTGGCGCGGCGAATTGTGTTCACGAAGAATATCGGCGAGAAAGTCGAGCGCGGCGAACGGGTCGGCTTGATCAAGTTCGGCTCACGGACTGACATACTGATGGAAGCGTCAGCCGATATCCAGGTGAAGGTCGGTGATCGGGTGAGGGGCGGCGCGAGCATCCTGGCATTTCTAGGTCGGGAGCAGAGGAAACTTGTGGGTGCCTCAGCGGGGCGAAAGCAGGAGGTTCGTTGATGGAACTGAATGGCCTCACGCAACAGCCGAACGACCGCGGCTCGCGCAGATTTCGCCGTGGCATGTATGTTCTGCCGTCTTTATTCACGACGGCAAACATCGCGTTCGGCTGTTATGCGATTCTGCAGGTGATTCATGGCTCCATCCAGTACGCGGTGGCCAATGCTACGCATGGACTCGCTCAGGAGACGTGGCATTTTGATAATGCTGCGAAGGCGATCGGATTCGCTGTTCTGTTCGATGGGCTGGATGGACGCATTGCCCGGATGACGCGCACTACGAGCGATTTCGGCCGCGAACTTGACTCGCTTGCAGATGTGATTACGTTCGGCATCGCGCCCGCCGTGCTGGCCTGGGGGTGGGGATTTCAATTCGTACAACCAACCCAGATGGTGACCAAGTTCGGCCAATTCAGCGCCAGCGAATTTGGCGCGATTGCGAGTTTCCTATTCCTGGTTGCGGGAGCCAGCCGGCTTGCTCGCTTCAATATCACCAGTAATCCGCAGCCGTCGAATCCGGGCCGACCGGGGAAGAAATATTTTGTTGGAATGCCTATTCCTGCGGCGGCTGGGGTCGTCGCCGCAGTGGTGCATTTTCTAAGTGGAGAGCCGCTCGTGTGGTGGGGAAGTGTGGTCGTTTGGCTGGCAATTCTGGTGACTGCTTCCTACCTGATGGTTAGCACCTGGCGTTTTTACAGCATGAAGGACCTGTACCTCAGCTCGCGGCAGCCTTTTCGGCTGATCGTTATTCTTGGTCTCCCCATTGCAGTTATTTGGTTCTTTTCGCGTCCTGTGCTCTTTATCATTGCTCTGAGTTACATGTTCTCAGGAGTGTTCTGGCGGTTGCAGTGGATTTTCAAGCGCCGGGGCAATCCGCCGCCTCCAACTTATACGCAGGCTTCACAACCGTCGTGAATTCGAACATAAAAACCGCCACTCTCGCTCACCCGGAACCGACTCGAGGTTTTTACCGAGTGGCAATTGTTGGAGCAGCGTCCCTGAAGGGGAAGGAAGTTGCCGAGGTGTTGGATGAGCGCAATTTCCCTTCGTCCGAGGTCAAACTGCTCGATGACGACCAGGCGCTCGGACAACTAGAGGCGGTCAAAGACGAAGTCACGTTCATTCAAAACCTACGAGCCGAGCAATTCGAACGCGTGGATTTCGCGTTCTTTGCGTCGGATGCAGAATCCACTCGCCGAAACTGGCAGCATGTGCTGAAACGCGGCGGTGCAATCGTGGACCTTTCCTACGCTTTGGAAGATGAGGCCGGAGCGACCCTGCGCGCTCCGTGGGTGGAACGCCAGGTGGGACAGGTGTTCACGCCTCAGTTGCAGCCAAGTCCGGCGGTTGTGGCGAATCCGATTTCAATAGTGCTCGCGGTTTTGCTGGCGCGCGTTCAAAGCGTGCATCCGCTCAAGCGCGCCGTCGTCACAGTTTTTGAGCCGGCTTCCGAGCATGGGCAAAGCGGCATGGACGAACTCCATCAGCAGACCGTCAACTTACTCTCGTTCCAGCCGCTTCCAAAAAAAGTGTATGACGCGCAGGTCGCGTTCAATATGTTGGCGCGTTATGGACAAGACTCTGCAGCATCACTGGCATCGGTTCACGATCGGATTTTGAAGCATTACACGCGGATCGTGTCAGGTCGCGCGCCGGTGCCAGCGTTGTTGATGGTACAAGCGCCGGTTTTTCACAGTCACGCGTTTGCGATCAATCTACAATTCGAAAAAGCAGTTGAGACCGCGCAGATTTCAACCGCACTTACAGGGGAACACGTCTTACTAATCGGACCTGACGACGATGCGCCCAACAACGTGAACGCGGCTGGGCAGAACGACATCCTGGTTTCCGTTGTACCTGACGCTTCAGATCCAGCAGGTGTTTGGCTTTGGGCGGCTTCCGACAATTTGAGAGTCGCGGCGTCTGCGGCTGTTGAGTGCGCCGAAGAAATGGCTGCGACGCGTCCGCGAGGCCAGATCCAGTGAGCCGTGCTGCGCTGGCGGTTTTGGTACTTCTCAGTACGGGATGCGGTTACCACACCGCAGGCAAAGCTAACCTGCTTCCCTCCGATCTTCGAACTCTCGCCGTGCCGGCATTTGTAAATCAAACTCAGACATACAAGATTGAACAGCTGCTCACGGCCGCGGTGATACAGGAATTTTCGACCCGCACGACGTATCGAGTCGTTACACACCCGGACGCCGATGCCGTTCTACGCGGAACAGTGCTCACTACGTCTACAACGCCGCTCACTTACGATTCCAAAACCGGACGGGCTGCGAGCGTGTTGGTCATCGTGAGCATGAGCGTGTCGCTTAAGGACAAGCAGGGAAAGGTGTTGTATCAAAATCCTTCGTATGTTTTTCGCGAGCAATACCAGGTTTCGCAGGAATTGAGCAGCTTTTTTGAAGAAGACTCGCCTGCATTCCAAAGGCTTTCGAGAGAATTTGCAAGGACGCTGGTTTCCAACGTGCTGGAGGCTTTTTGATGCGCGCCTTTGCGCAAGCCGAGCGATTCGTGTCCGAAGTAGAGGGGAGGAAGCTACGGCCTTCGTACGTTTTCGTTGGCGATGAGGCGTTCTTCCGAAAGCAATGTCGGGATGCCATTGTGCAGCACCTCGTCCCGCCGGACATGCGTGATTTCAGCCTGTTTGAGTTCGATCTTGCGGAAACCGACTTGGCGGAAGTGCTGGACCGTGCACAAACTCGATCGCTCATGGCCCCGTTTCAAATTTTTTTTGTTCGCGGAGTTAAGACGCTGTTTGGACGCGGGTCGAATGAAGAGAAGCTTGGCGCTATCGAGCAATACTGCAAAGATCCAAATCCTGATGCAGTTTTGATTTTCGTCGCCGACCATATCAGTATTCCTGCCGATGCTCGCCGCATTGATCTCACAGATAAGGAGCGCTATGAACGAATCCGCGAGACCATGGGCCGGTATTGCGCCATCGTGGAGCTTGGCCGGGTGGAGGAGAGTGAGGCCGTCCGCTGGATACAGGAATACTGCGGCACGCGCGAGGTGAAGATCGAAGCCGATGCGGCGCGCGAACTGGTTGATTCGTTAGGCGGCGACATGATGATGATTTCGAATGAGCTCGAAAAGCTCATTTTGTATGTCGGCGAGAAGAAGCGCGTCACCTTGGGCGATGTCGAGACGATGGTTCTGGCTGCCAAGCAGCGGTCGTTATACGAACTGACCGACGCGATTTCTGCACGCGATCGAACGCGGGCGCTGGAAGTGCTCGATGCGATCCTTTCTACGGGCGAAGGCGACGAAGCGGCGATTGGTCATCTCTACATGCTGGCGAAGACGTTTCGACAGATGCTCGTAATTCTGGAACGCAACGTCCGCGATCAGCGCATGCTTTGGGCGGCGCTCTGGCAGGGATTTCGAGTTCCTCCGTTTGCGGCGGACGACATCATTCGCCAAGCACGTCGCTACAAATCGAAGCGGGAACTTACTCGCGCGATTCGCCTTGTCGCAAAGTCCGATCTGGCCCTCAGATCTAACCCGCCCAGCAAGCGGCTGATTCTGGAAAAGCTGGTGCTGGATCTGACTATGGAACCTAAGCCAGAACCAGAGTGGATGCAGGAAGAGCTGGGCGTCTAGTCCGCACAGGAATCGCGAAATATACAGGTCGCTGTTGAAAACTGCGGAGCAACGCCGTATTGTACGAGGGT
>Ga0066705_10000323_pt1 | contig 12429 bp, 11 predicted proteins | sample GraSoiAngelo_154_FD_66506 | JGI IMG/M metagenome (GOLD analysis project Ga0066705, IMG submission 66506) | Grasslands soil microbial communities from the Angelo Coastal Reserve, California, USA - 14_1009_13_20cm | ecosystem: Environmental > Terrestrial > Soil > Grasslands | place: USA... | reverse complement strand
CACGCGAGCAGATTTGCCTCGACGGCGTTGTCAACGTAGGTGAAATCGCGGCTCTGAGTGCCATCGCCAAAGATTGTTGGCTGCTCTCCCTTGAGCATCTGTGTGATGAATTTTGCCAGCACACCCGAATAGGGAGACGTCGGATCCTGGCGCGGGCCGAAAATGTTGAAATAGCGCAAACAGACTGTCTCCAGCGCATAGCAGCGATAAAAAGAAATCATGTAATACTCGCTGGCCAACTTAGCGACCGCATAGGGCGAGATCGGATTTGGAGGCATGTCCTCGTGCTTGGGGAGGGTGGGTGTATCGCCGTATGCAGAAGACGAAGCGGCGAACACGACCCGCTTGACTTTCGCATCACGCGCGGCGACCAACAGGTTTACAGTGGCATCCACGTTCGAGCGATTGCTGCCCAGCGGATCAAGCACGGACTTTGGTACGGAGGGAATAGCGGCTTGGTGCAGCACATAATCCACTCCAACGCAGGCCGACTGCACGGCTTGAATCTCGAGCAGATCCGCCTCACGAAAATCTACGCGGCCCATAATTTCAGCGATGTTCTCCGTCTTCCCGGTGGACAGATTGTCGATTCCGCGCACCTGGTCTCCCTGAGCCAGCACCGCCCGTGCCAGTGATGATCCAATAAACCCGGCAATGCCCGTAATAAGGTAAGTGGCCATAAGCAAGTTCATCATAACGGATCGAAAAAGGAGCCGCAGCCTGAGAGGATCAGATGATGACTACGACGGTGATGATCGTCGCGCAGGATTGTCCAGGATTGAAGTTTGCGCGCACGGTTTGGTTCAGGGGAAACAAGCTGGTTTGATCGCCGCAAAATCCAAACGTTGACGATGTGCCGTTCTGAAGGAAAGTCACGAACGTGACTTGCACTGTGCCATCAGTCACGACACCTAGTTGCACGATGCTGACCGATCCCGTGACGGTTGATCCGGTCTGAATGGCGCCACGAAAAAACACGTTGCCGCAGCCGCTGGAAAACATGAGCGACGAAACTGCCAGGACTAGCTGGAGGAGGCGTTTCACTGGGCACCTCCGGGTGGGAGCTTAACGAGAGTGTACACCCGTGCAGGCGTTTTAGGCCTGCCGTAGCTCGCGATAGCTTTCCACGGCAGCCCGGATCTTTTGCCAAAGCTCTTCCCGCCCGGCGCCAGTCCTAGCCGAGTATGGAATGACGCGTGTACCCATGTATTCCTGCGAAATGCGTTCAAGCGAATTGCGTAGCTGATTTCCCGAAAGCCGGTCACTCTTGGTTCCAACGATGAGAGCAGGACGCCCGCTGTGGTTCAAGAATTCCAACAACTGGCGGTCGCTTGCTTGCGGTGGGACGTTGATATCAATCAGCGCAAGAGAAAGCACGAGGGATGGCCGTTCGCGAAGATACGGTTCAATGAAACCTGGCCATTGACCTGACATTTCCTGTGGCACACGGGCATAGCCATAGCCCGGCAGATCTGTGAAAACCAGTTCAGGCCGAGGCTTCCCGGGCCAACGGACTTCAAAGAAATTGATTGATCGTGTGCGCCCAGGCGTGGAACTGGTACGGGCGATCTTGCTGCCGAGCAGGGAATTAATCACACTTGACTTGCCAACGTTCGACCTCCCAAGGAACGCGACTTCGGGCAGGCTAGGAGCAGGGAATTGATTTGGATCGGTGGCTGCGGTAACGAATTGGGCCAAAACTCTCATTTCAGGAGGACGGTCGCGATACGATCGTTACAGGCCGAGCGGACGCTTATTGTGTACATCCACTTCTTTTACGGGCTTGAGTTTGTGCCAGAAATATAAGATGGCAGCTACCACAATGCCGATAGCCACACTGATAAGAAAGAACCAACGGTAGGCCGGCAGCGCAATCAGAAGAATGGCAACCACACCCACCGCGACCAGTAGGCCAGCGATGCCTCTAAAGTAGCTCGTCGGCTCGGGTTGGCGATGCGGCTCCATGGCCAGTGCCTAGAATCATTTTAGGCTGCCTGAGGATTTGCGACCAAACCCAACGACCCGTGCCTGCGGGCCTGCTGGATGCGGAATTCCAGCTTACTGATGTGCGGCGGGACCTTCCGTTGGTTGCGGAGCAATTCCGGCAATGGGCTGTGCTGTGGCTTCTGGAATCTGCGGCAGCGGCTGCTCGAGAGCCAATGCCAGCACCTGATCCATGGTCTCGACAAAGTGCAGTTTCATAGCATTGCGCAGATTTTCGGGAACCTCGGCAAGATCTTTTTCGTTATCTTTAGGAAGGATCGCTTCAAAGAGTCCAGCGCGATGCGCGGCAAGTAATTTTTCTTTTAGTCCGCCGATGGCAAGTACCTTACCGCGCAGTGTGATCTCGCCCGTCATTGCCAGATCACGACGCACCGGGATTTTACTTAGCGCACTGGCAATTGCTGTGGCAATAGTAATTCCGGCGGAAGGCCCATCTTTCGGAATCGCGCCTTCGGGCACATGTACGTGGATGTCCAGGTTACGGTAGAAATCACGAGTGAGGCCGAGGCGGTGAGCGCGCGAACGGACGTAAGACATGGCCGCTTGCGCTGATTCCTGCATCACGTCGCCCAGCTTGCCGGTAAGCGTCAGTTTCCCTTTTCCGTCAACCACAGTGGCTTCGGTGCTGAGGATGGAGCCTCCGACCTCAGTCCAGGCGAGACCGGTCACTAAGCCGACTTCACTCTTTTCGTGCGCCAGAGTGTCGCGGAACTTGATTACGCCGAGGAAATCGTTCACGTTTTCGGAGCTGATCGAAACGTTGTAGCTTTCGCCCTCTTTCACCACCTTGCGGGCGATTTTGCGACAGACATTTCCGATTTCCCGTTCCAGATTGCGCACACCGGCTTCGCGGGTGTAGGAGCGGATCAGAGACGTGATCGCATCGTCCGTGAACTTGACGTTCTTCTCAGTAAGCCCCGCTTGCAACATCTGTTTCTTGACCAGGAATTGCTTGGCAATTTCGACCTTCTCCTGCTCGGTATAACCATGCAGGCGTAACACCTCCATGCGGTCGGTGAGCGCAGGAGGAATGGTGTGCATGACGTTCGCGGTCGCAATGAAGAACACCTGCGAGAGGTCGTACTCGACATCGAGGTAGTGATCCACGAACATGTAATTCTGCTCTGGATCGAGAACTTCCAGCAGCGCCGCTGACGGGTCGCCACGGAAGTCCATCGACATTTTGTCGACCTCATCCAGCATGAAAACCGGGTTCTTGGTACCGGCTTTCTTCATCATCTGAATGATTTGGCCGGGGAGGGCACCGATATAGGTGCGACGATGGCCGCGAATTTCGGCTTCGTCGCGCACCCCGCCGAGCGACATGCGTACAAATTTCCGACCAGTTGCCTTCGCAATCGACATTCCCAAAGAAGTCTTGCCGACTCCAGGAGGACCGACGAAGCAAAGAATTGAGCCTTTAGGATTTTTTACGAGCTGGCGGACGGCCAGGAATTCCAGGATGCGGTCCTTGATTTTCTCCAGCCCATAATGATCTTCGTTCAGAACCTTCTCTGCGCGAGAAATATTGCGGATTTCCTTCGAGCGCTTCTTCCAGGGAACGGCCAACAGCCAGTCGAGATAGTTGCGCGAAACGGTGGATTCAGCTGACATCGGCGGCATGGCCTCAAGCTTCTTCAGCTCCTGCATGGCCTTGTCACGCACGTCTTTCGACATGCCCGCCGACTCGATCTTTTTCTTCAGCTCATCAAATTCACTCTTCTCGCCCCGTCCAAGCTCTTTCTGGATCGCCTTGATCTTTTCGTTGAGGTAGTACTCTTTTTGGGCCCGCTCCATCTGCCGCTTCACGCGCGACTGGATGGTGCGATCCATGTTCAGCTTTTCGATCTCGACGTCGAGAACATCGCCAATTCGGCTCAGCCGTTCAGCAGGATCGAAAATCTCGAGCAGTTCCTGTTTCTCTTCGATGGATAGCTGAAGATTGGCGGCGATGGTGTCCGTGAGCTTGGCGGGATCTTCCATACGCACAGCGGCAATCATGGTTTCATAATTCAGGGATTGGCAAAGCTTCACGTACTGCTCGAACAGCCCAGTGACCCGCTGCATACCAGCTTCGATCTGCGCATTGGTCTCAGTGGCATAGCGGGCGACGCGCACCGAAACCTGCATATAGCCGTCACTCTCGCTGATTTGCAAAACCTTGCCGCGCTCAATGCCTTCAACCAAGACTTTGATGTTGCCATCTGGGAGCTTCAGGCTCTGCACGATGTTAACAATGGTGCCGACCTGGTAAATTTCGTTGGGCTTCGGCTCATCGACGCTGGCATCATGCTGCGTGGCGAGAAAGATTTTCTTGTCGGCGGTCAGCGCTTCTTCAAGGGCGCGCACGCTGGATTCCCGTCCTACCACGAACGGCGTCATCATGTAAGGGAAGATGACCACGTCGCGGATGGGCATCATGGGCAGCTTCTTAGTTTCGAATTTTTCCTTGGTCGTGGTCACGAACACTCCAAAAAACCGCTCTTTGCTATTAGCCTTTGGCTCTTAAGCAAGTCGATTGCAATCTCAGTTTAGCAGGCCGCCTGCACTCACGCGAAAAGCCGAAGCCAACACTAAAGGCGAAGAGCTGCCTTCTATCCCGCTTTCTCCATCATAGCCAATGAAACCGCTCGTTTCTCTACCATTTCGCGAGTCACTTCGAACTCCTTGACTTTCTTCTGGCTAGGCAGATGGTACATCAAATCGAGCATAAGTTCTTCCAGAATCATCCGCAAGCCGCGCGCACCAACTTTGCGGGCCATTGCTTGCCGAGCGATGGCGCGTAGAGCATCCTCGCTGAACTTCAGGCGCACATTTTCGAACTCGAACAGCCGCTGGTACTGCTTGACAATCGCGTTCTTTGGCCGGGTAAGGATCTCGATGAGAGCGGATTCGTCCAAGTCTTCCAGCACTCCGACCACAGGCAAACGGCCCACGAACTCGGGAATCAACCCGAATTTGATGAGGTCTTCGGGCTGAACGTCGCTCAGGAGTTCGAAATTGCGCTTGCGACCGGCTGCCGGCGCGTCTTCCTGTTCTCCGTTGTCCCCGGCTTTGAAGCCCAGCGATTTCCTGCCTGCGCGGCGGCCAATGATCTTTTCCAGGCCCACAAAAGCGCCACCACAGATGAAAAGAATGTTGGTCGTATCAACTGGGGTGAACTCCTGATGCGGATGCTTGCGTCCGCCCTGCGGAGGGACATTCGCGATCGTGCCTTCCAATATCTTCAGCAATGCCTGCTGTACGCCTTCACCGGAGACATCCCGCGTGATTGAAGGGTTCTCATCTTTGCGGCCGATTTTATCGACTTCGTCGATATAAATGATGCCAGTCTGGGTGCGGCCCACATCGCCATCGGCGGCTTGCAACAGCTTCAGAATGATGTTCTCTACATCTTCGCCGACGTAGCCAGCTTCGGTCAGCGTTGTCGCATCGACGATGGCAAACGGCACGTCCAGCATGCGAGCCAGGGTTTGCGCCAGGAGAGTTTTGCCAGTCCCAGTCGGCCCGATCAGCATGATGTTCGATTTAGTCAGCTCAATGCCGTCGCCGGTGCGCTGGCGATTCATGTAAATCCGCTTGTAGTGGTTGTAGACGGCTACAGCTAGTTTCTTCTTCGTCTGCTCCTGGCCGATCACATACTCGTCGAGGAAAGTTTTGACTTCTTGAGGCTTGGGAAGCTGGTTCGGAGCGGTGGTGGGAGGAGTAGCAGCCTTGTCGTCTTCCAGGATGGAATTGCAGACGGCAACGCATTCATCGCAGATATAGGCCCGGGGATAATCGCTGGGGGATGAAATCAACTTCGCCACGGCATCCTGCGACTTGTGGCAGAAGGAACAGCGCAACATCTCCTCGGTACCGCTTCGGTTTTTCACCCCTTTTTGGCTCCTCCGTCAGCAATCAGCGAAAGCCGATCATACCCTCATCTCGTCTTATAGATGATATCGTCTATGATTCCGTATTCTTTTGCCTGCTGCGCGTTCATAATGAAGTCGCGCTCGACATCTTTTTCCACTTTATCCAATTTCTGCCCGCTGTGCTTGGCCAGTAACTGGTTCGTAATCTCTCGCATACGAAGAATCTCTCGCGCGTGGATGTCAATATCTGTGGCCTGTCCAGAGAGCCCTCCCATTGAGGGCTGGTGGATTAGAATCCTCGAATTTGGCAACGCGAGCCGTTTTTTATTCTCACCAGCGGCGAGCAGCAGTGCGGCCATACTCGCCGCCTGCCCGATGCAAATTGTAGTCACATCGTTCTTGACATACTGCATCGTGTCGTAAATCGCCATTCCGGCGGTAATCGACCCACCGGGAGAATTTACATAGAGCTGAATGTCCTTCTCCGGGTCCTCCTGCGCGAGGAAAAGCATTTGGGCGATGACCAGATTGGCGATATTGTCGTCGATCGGCGTACCGATAAAAATGATGTTATCGCGCAGCAGCCGCGAGTAAATGTCGTATGCCCGCTCACCCCGGCCAGTCTGCTCGATGACCATGGGGACCAGCATCATTTTTGGATCGTTCACGTTCACCCCACACTCCTGCCCCGAACGACGCCAGCTTTTCCGGGGGAGAATTCGAAAGCGCCCGCATCACGCGGACTGACGGTATAGAAAATCGAGGGTCTTCTCGTTGCGGATTCTATTTCGGATTCTATCCAGCGCTCCATCGCGTGTCAAACGCGCGCGGATCGCCTCCGGCGTTTGTTTTGACTGGCGGGCGAGCGCCTCAATTTCGCGATCGATCTCCGCATCGCTGACCTCGATTCTTTCCTCCTCGGCGATTTTATCCAGCAGCAGCGAGGCCTTGACTTCATGCAAAGCCTGGTCGCGCTGACCCGCCCGCAAGCGGTTCAAATCCATTTTCTTCATGTCTTCGGCTTTCATGCCTTGCGCCGCCAAGGCGCGCAAGCCGCGCTCCAGGCGAATATCGATTTGCCTTTCGACCAGTGCCTCGGGAACCTCTAGGTCATTGCGCTTTACCAGTTCGGAAACCAGCTTGTCTTTAGCTTCGTGTTCGGCGGCGTGCTTGCGCTCCGCGTCCATTTGCTCGCGAATCCGTGTGCGCACCTCTTCTACGTTGGTGAAATCTCCCAGTTGCTTCGCAAATTGATCGTTCAACTCCGGCAAGCTCTTTTGCTTAATGGATTGAATCTTCACGGTGTAGGTGAACGTTTGTCCGGCAAGCCGTTTGTCGCTGTAATCATCGGGATAATGAACGTCGAAGGTACGCTCATCACCGGCGGAAGCACCGCGCAGATTCTCGGTGAACTCCGCCATCGTGCTCTTTCCGCCGATCTCGACCAAAATGTCATCCATGTGTACCGGCTTGCTTTCACTGGCTTTGGGCTGTCCATCCAAGGAGACTTGGGCAAAGTCACCCTCGGCCAATGGGCGCCCTTCGACCGGCGAAAACGTCGCGTGCTGTTCGCGCAGATCAGCAATTGCTTGCTCTACTTCTTCATCGGTGACAGTGATGGAGGGCTTGTCGGTGCGAATCTCCTTGTAGCCTTCGACCTTGATCTCGGGCATGATTTCGAAGGCGGCTTTGAATCGCAGCGGTTCGCCTTCGCGGAGATGTAAGTCGGTGACGCGCGGCTGCGAAACCGGAATAAGACCCTGCCTTTCCGTCTCTTTGCGGAAATAGCGCGGAACCAGAGCCTCCACGACGTCACTTTTCAGGTCCTCCGCAAAACGCTGTCGGATAATGGAGGCGGGCACATGTCCACGGCGGAAGCCCGGCAAGCGGGCGAGCTTTTGGTATTTCTGGATCAGCGTCTCTGTCTCTCGAGCGACTTCCTCAGCGGGAACTTCGACCTGGATTTCCCGTTTGGTATTGCTCGCGGTTTCTGTGGGGCTCACATGTACCTCTTCGCGATAGGTCGGATTCCGGCGAATCCGAGCCTCGCTGATTTGAGTGTAAAGAGAGAGGGCAGGAGCGTCAATGACCCGAAAGTTCTTAATCCTCTAGAATTGGATCACCAATGCGTCTGGCCGGAAACTTCAACCGAAAACTGATAGCTGATAACTTTTTCCCGTGAAGTATTGCAGCGAATGGCTACCGCAACCAAATTCGTGAAAGAACACTGGCTGACGATCTTGAATCAGGAAGTGATCGCCTGCACCCGCTGCCCACGCTTGGTTGCTTATTGTCAGCAGGTCGCTCGAGAGAAGCGTCGCGCATATCGCGATTGCGAATACTGGGGCAAGCCTGTGCCCGGTTTCGGCGATCCGAATGCGCGGGTAGTTGTGCTGGGGCTTGCACCCGGCGCGCACGGATCAAATCGAACCGGTCGCCCGTTCACCGGAGATGCGTCAGGAAATTTCATGTACCCAGTCTTATACGAAGCCGGATTCTCCAACCAACCCAACGCTACCGACCGCAATGATGGATTGAAGCTGCGCGATCTCTACATCACTGCCGCAGTTCGTTGCGCGCCTCCGGATAACAAGCCCTTGCCACAAGAACTCGCCAATTGTGCTCCGTATCTGGATCGCGAAATGGAGGGGCTAAAAAGAGCAAAGGTAATCGTTGCGCTTGGCAGGATCGGATTTGATGCTTACCTCAATTACTTAAAGCGACGCGGCGAGCTGGAGCGCCGAGGGCATTACGTCTTTCAGCATGGCGCGAAATATGAAATGAAAAATGGCAAGGTGCTGCTGGCTTCATATCATCCTTCCAACCAAAATACCCAGACTGGAAAACTGACACGTGAGATGTTCATGCAAATCTTTAAAGAAGCAGCGCAACTAGCCGATAGATAAGAATAGCGGCTGCCGCCGGAGCTGGATCGTTTAACCCACCCCAATGACGGGGCAACAATCATCAGGGTCGCGAACCGAGGCGGCACCGCCCTTGAAAACAACGGCCGTCTGCTTCGGTCGTCAGTCCTCAGCAAACGATCAAAATCCGACGAACACTGGTTCCGGCTGTAGGCAGACGCCCCAGATTTCTTTTACGCGTTGCTGGATTTGTTCTTTCAAAGCTACGATATCTGCGGCGGTTGCATCACCGCGATTGACAATGGCCAACGCATGTTTGCGCGAGATGCCCACCCTGCCATCGCCATACCCCTTGCTGAAACCCGAATGCTCGACCAGCCAGGCTGCGGAAATTTTGTGTTGAGCATCGAGCGCAGGATAACTTGGAATTTGAAGCCCTCTGGTCGCAGCTCTACGGCGTAGCTTTTCGTGTTGTTCACTTGAAAGCACTGGATTCTTAAAAAACGACCCGGCGCTGCGTGAGTCCGGATCTCCCGGTGTGATTAACATGGCCTTGCTGGCGCGAATGCGCCGAACTGCGTCTCGCGTATCGGACAGAGTCGGGACCTGCTGCCAGCCGGTAAAATGCTTTTTCAAATCGGCATACTGGACGCGCGGCCGGCCTCCTGGCGTAAGCGCGTAGGTCACGCGCAGAATGATGTAACGTCCGCGCTCATTCGTGTTAAAGATGCTGGTGCGGTAGTTGAATCCGCAGGCTTCGTTGCAGAGTTCGCACAACTGATTATCTCGAAGGTCGAGCGCGAGCACGGATTCGATCGTCTCGGCAACTTCCTGTCCGTATGCGCCGACATTCTGCACGGGAGTTCCGCCCACGCTTCCAGGAATGCCGCTTAAACACTCCACCCCTGCGCAGTTGTGCGCCACGGCGCGAGCGACGAAGTTGTCCCACTCTTCTCCGGCGCCGGCCTCAAATATCGCTTTGCCGTTTTCGTTTCTCTCGTCGATTCCTGCAATTGCAATTCTTAAGACCAGGCCGGGCCAGCCCGCATCGGAGATGACTAGGTTGCTGCCGCCTCCCAAGACAAAGAGCGGCAGGTTCCGTGAGCGGGCGAACGCGACCGCATCTTGCACTTCGGCGACGTTCTTGCATTCGGCGAAATATCGTGTTGGCCCCCCGATTTTCAAGGTGGTCAATGGCGCCAGAGGCACGTTTTCCTGCACGTTCATGAGAGCTGTTCAACTATATTACGCGGGGATAAAACGCGTGTGATCCCTCCGCATCCTGATGGATCAGAAAAAGCTACAAGGATCGCGAGTGTTTTTGGGGAGCAGCTAAGGCAATTGCACGCCGTACATAGCCGTTCGCCTGTTTCAGCGCATTCTCCGCCTTCCGACGGCTTACGTTCGCAGCCAGCATAACCAGCGCAACCGGAACTTGATCGCCCGCAGAATTCAAAGCTTCCCGTGCGCGATCGCCGCTCACGCCAGTGGCGTGCTCGAGAATGGTTACGCCGCGCTCGGCCAGTTTTTCGTTCTTCAGGTGAACATTGGCCATCAGGTTGCTGTAGACATAGCCGAGTCGCGTCATGGCGCCAGTGGAAAGCATGTTCAGGATCATTTTCTGGGCGGTCCCGGCTTTCATTCGGGTTGATCCGGAGATCACTTCCGGGCCGACTTCAGCCACGATGCCGAGATCGGCGGCTTTCTCCAGGGCTGAACGGGGGTTGCAGGTGACAGCAATGGTCTTGGCGCCGCGGCGACGCGCGTATTCGAGTGCAGCTACGGTGAACGGGGTGCGACCACTGGCCGCAATTCCTACGACCACGTCATTCTGCCCCGGTCGTCGCTTCGCAATTTCACGTTCACCCAATCGGCGGGAATCTTCATTCGCTTCCACGGCTTCGCCCAGAGCCTTCGGTCCACCAGCGATTACGAACTGAACTGTTTTCGGATCAGTGTTAAAGGTGGGGGGGCACTCGGCGGCGTCAAGCGCCGCAATGCGCCCACTGGTGCCAGCGCCAACGTAGATCAGGCGGCCACCGTTTGCCAGGGCCTCGGCGATCAGGTCAATCGCCTGGCCGATTTGAGGAAGAGCTGGTTTCACGGCTGCCGCAATTTTCGCGTCTTCCGCGTTGATGATCTGGGCGATTTCGAATGATGATTTCCGGTCTAGCTCTGCCGAGGCAATGTTCGCCTGCTCGGTCGCGAGTTGATTTAACCGGGGTTGGGCCTGGCGTCGCTTCAAGCCGCCCGCTCCGCGGAGAGCATTACTGAATCGCAAACCGTTAATCGCAAAGATGGCTGGGACCTCAGCAGCGCTGCCAGAGAATCCCAGACCGAAGACATTCTTTGCGAACTTTGTGACTTATTCGGGCACATAGCGGTTAAGAGCTCGCTCTCAAGAGCTGTTCTCACGCAGATTTCTCCAAAGCCTCGATGATCGCGTCATGGACGCGGGGCCGCACTTCTTTAATCGCCTCATTCTTGCAATCCGGCCAAGTGCGATTTGTTAACAAGGTCACCGAAAGCTGGCGCTCCGGATCGATCCATAAGGATGTCCCGGTATAACCGAGGTGTCCAAATGAGTGCGAAGAAAAGTATTTCCCGGATTGAGATGGCACCGAAGGCGTGTCCCATCCTAGAGCGCGGGATGTGCCCGGTGGCGACAATTCCCGGCGGGTGAATTGCGCCAAGGTTTCCGAACGCAATATCGGCGCACCGCCGTTCAACATGGAATGAGCAAAGATCGCGACGTCCTCAGCCGTCGAAAAGACTCCCGCGTGTCCAGCAACGCCGCCGAGCACACTGGCATTTTCATCTTGCACCTCCCCCTGGATCACTCGTCGGCGGAAGGTACGGTCGTCCGCCGTCGGGACGATCGAAACCCGCCAGCCAGCCGGGGGGTTGAATGTTGTATGGCCCATGCCCAAAGGCCCAAATATTTCACGCTGGCAGAAGCGGTCAAGTAGTTCGTCGGCGATGCGCTCGAGAACGGTACCAAGGGTAATGAAACCTATATCACTGTATTCAGCGCGCGTGCCTGGATCGGCAGTGAGCGGAGTTGTAAATGCGGCGGCGAGCAAGTCCGCGCGGCTCTTAGCCCGGAGAAAAAGCCTCTCGTAAGCAGGTAATCCGGAGGAGTGGGCTAGCAGCATGCGGACCGTGACTTCCGCTCTGCGGCTATCTGCGGCCGCGAATTCAGGAACGATTGCCACTACCGGCGTTTCCAGGTCCAGCAGCCCGCGTTCATAGACAATCATGGCCATGCTGGTGGTAGCGACAACTTTTGAGACGGATGCCAGATCAAAGATGCTGGTTGGCGTGACCTCCGGGGAGTCTGGTTCATAAGTAAAACGGCCAAGGCTTTTTAAGGCGACTAATCTTCCCCTATGATTGACGGCCAGAGATGCTGCTGGGAAAACGCGCTGCGCAACGGCATGCTGCAGGAATTCGAATGCACGGCTAAACACCAGTTCCTGGCCGTGGTATGCCGGATCGGGCAGCACTACGGGAGATTTGGCAGCAGTGTGCAGCGGAGAGGAGCCTTCGGACAAGTTTGGTTGCTCAGCTTCGGTTTATAGCAGAAGTGCTTGCGACGGGTAAATAAGAGGCTGGGGCGGCTAGCGGTTCCGCGATCTTGGGAATGTGGTCTAGCCTTCCTTCGCCCCGCCGCCAGCCAGGTGCAAATGCTTTACGAAGGGATA
>Ga0066705_10000321_pt1 | contig 12447 bp, 9 predicted proteins | sample GraSoiAngelo_154_FD_66506 | JGI IMG/M metagenome (GOLD analysis project Ga0066705, IMG submission 66506) | Grasslands soil microbial communities from the Angelo Coastal Reserve, California, USA - 14_1009_13_20cm | ecosystem: Environmental > Terrestrial > Soil > Grasslands | place: USA... | reverse complement strand
GCCGCTGCGCTGGTCGCGGCTGGAGAAGCCGATCACATTGGGGACGCTATCCCTTCAGCTACGCAGTCTCTCGATTCCGGCGCCGCCGCGCGCAAGCTCGAAGCTCTCGTCCAGTTCACGGCTGGAGGCTAGGAGCCGGCGAGAAGCCCGGATGCTAGAATCCCCGCAATGTCCAAACTCCGCGCCAAAAAAATAAAACTCCTCCTGTTCGACGTTGACGGCGTTCTGACCGATGGCAAGCTGTTTATCTTTCCCGCCCCGCCCCAGGCGCAACAGAGCATTCAGCAAGACGCCGCCAAGCATGGCGGCGAAGGCGGATTCGGCCTCCACAGCCAAACTTACATCGAGGCCAAGGGATTCCACGCCCACGACGGCATCGGGATCTCCTTGGCTCGTCTCGGAGGAATCAAGACCGGGCTGATCACCAAGCGAATCTCAGAAACCGTGGCTCTCCGTGCCCGCGATCTGAAACTCGAACACGTTCACCAGGGCATTCAGGACAAGCTCACCGTCTTTCGCGAAATCATCGCTCAGGAAGGAATCAAGCCTGCGGAAGCCGCATTCGTGGGTGATGATGTGATTGATCTACCGGTGATGTGGAATTGTGGCCTCGCAATCGCGGTAGCCAACGCGCGCGCGGAGGTCAAACGCGATGCTCACTATGTAACGCCCCATGCTGGTGGCGACGGCGCCCTACGCGATGCCATTGAGTACATCCTGAAAGCCCAAGGAAAATGGAAGCGGGTGGTTAAGAGCTACGTTGTGGAGAGGGGTGGCCACTAGCTGTCAGCCATCAACTTTTTGGCTTTCAGCTCTCAACTCCCCTTAGATTCTTTGGGCTTGGAAGATTCGCGGCTTCAGTAGAGTGGATCCCTAGGAAAATAGCAAGCTGCGGAAAAGTCGGGAAAGCAGATTCCTCGCGGGCTGAAGCCCGCTCGGAATGAGAAAAGGAAAGGACTCATCGGCACGACTGAAGTCGTGCCCTTCCCAAAACACGTTCGCAATCGAGTTTTTCCGCAGCCTATGAACTCGTGCCCGTGCCAAAACGTCCAGAATTGGAGTCTTTCCGGGGCCTGTTAGGAGCCGATAGCTGAGAGCTAAAACAAAAACCCACCGGCCGTCTGCTTGGGGCGTGCTCGGGTCGACGACCGATGGGCTACCGTTTCTCCTTACTCACCCTGTTGTTTTCAGGAGTATTTACACAGTCTAAACCCAATTCCGGAGAAAAGTTCCGTTCCAGCGGTAAAGTTTTGTAATTGCACTGGCCCGGCCGCGGAGCGATTGCCCTACTCGGAAACGTCTCCACAGGCCTATTCAGGAATGGCTTGCGGCCGAGCTGCCATCAATTCAGTGAACCGCGGGTCTTTGCGTAATCCCGCAAACTCCGCATCTTTGTAGACTTCGTTGATTCCCTTGTACCCCTCTTCCAGCGCTTTGCGGAGATACTGCAGCGACCGGTCGCTATTTCCCTCCTTGGCGAACAGCTTTGCCATGACGTAGTTGAAGTGCGCCCGGTTTTCCGGAGACGACATCTGCGCCTGCACGCCAGTATGGGATGTTCGCTCAAAAATATCGGGATCCAACCGCATGGCTTCGGTATATGCGGCTATTGCCTTTTCCAGTTCTTTTTTCGAAAAATACGCCGCTCCCAGGTTGCTGAAATACGAGGCCGCATCCTGCCGCAGCTTGATCGCTTTTTCGTACTGCTTGATGGCTTTTCCATACTTCTTCTCAAGGTAATAAATCACACCGAGGTTGTTATACGCGTCGGCGTAGTCGCGGTCATTTTTGATCGCTCGCTCGAAGCTCTTGCTGGCTTCGTGAAAGCGCTGCAACTCCAGTTGCGTGATGCCGATCTTGTTCAGAAGCGGAGGACTAGGTTGTTTCTTGAGGGCAGTTCCGTAGTAGTCGAGCGCGTACAAGTATGACTTTTCCGCGCGCAGTTCATCGCCACGCTGCTCCAATTCTTGTGGAGTAGCGCTCGCCAGGGGCGTTTGCGTGTGGCGGAGCGGAGGACCTACTTGAACTTGTTCGGAAGGGGAAGCTTGAGCTGCAGCCGAAACACTAGCAGCCACAAACACTGCGAGCACGTAAAGCAAAACTTGCCGACGCATAAGCCTACCTCCTGCCTGGCGTCTGGCTCCGCTGTCCGCTCCCAGCCGGGGCTACTGAGGCTTGCTGCCGTTGTCGGCTGGTTTGGGCGGCGGGTTGTTAGACGATTTGTCCTCTTTAAAGATACCCGCAATTTTGCCAAAAAATCCTTTTTTCTTTTTGGGGTCGTCGGTTGAGGTATTTACAACTCCCGCCTGGGCGCCTGCAGGCGGCGGTGGAAGCGCCTTTTCGCCTCCCAAGCCGAATATCCGGGAGAAGAACCCACGCACCCCAGTTCCCTGATCGCAGGTCTGGCTGGGCTCCGTTCCGGCGATGAATGCTGAACTGTAAGTCTCTGGGCAGGCGGGGGTTGCCAGCAGATTGGTTTGTTTATCCAGTTGCACGTCGACGACGCCGGCGGGCTGTGTAAACGGCTTCACGTCTGAGTATTGGGGCAGCGCCACCGCCTTCTTCATGAACTCTGTCCAGATGGGGGCCGCTGTCTGCGCTCCGCTCAGGCGCAGATCGCTGTAGTCGTCGTATCCCACCCAGACGATACACAGCAGATTGCTGGTATACCCCGCGAACCAACCGTCATGTGAGCTTCCTGTCTTACCGGCGGCCGGAGCCGAGAAGCCGCGCCCGCGCACAGCGCTCACAGCCAGGCCATTGTTAATGACGCTCTCCATCATGTTCGTGGTCACGAATGCAACCCGGGGATCGAGCACCTGCCGCTTCTCAGAGTTGAAGTCGATGACCACATCGCCCTTGGTGTTGCGCACCGAGTTGACCAGAACTGGTGAAAGATGAATGCCGCCATTGGCAAAAACTGTGTACGCCGATGTCATATCCAATGGTGTTGCTTCGTACGCACCAAGAGCCATCGCGGGAGTCGCCTTCACTGAAGTGATTCCCGCCGCTTTGGCCAGATCGGCCACTTTGTCGTAACCCACTTGTTCGGCGAGTTTCACCGTGGCGTTATTCAGCGACATCGCCAGCGCATATCGCATGGTCACTTCGCCGTGGTATTCCTCTTTGTAATTTCGCGGTTCGTAAATTTGATCGCCGTAGGCGAACGTGCTCGGCTGATCCTCCACCATAGAAGCCGGAGTCAAAACCGGATTGCCCCCATCCAGTCCGGTGTTGACCGCCGCCGCATACACAAATGGCTTGAAGATGGAGCCCGTAGGCCGCTTGGCCGAGGAGGCATGATTCAATTGGCTGAATCCATAGTTTCTTCCGCCGACCAGCGCCAGAACTTCGCCGGTGTGCGGATCCATGGCGATGAGCGCAACCTGAGCCTGAGGTCCTTCTTGAACCTTGGTTTCGTATTTATTTTTTCCAACCTTGATGCGTTTCGTTCGCTGCTTCTTTACTTGCTCATCAACCAGCTTCATTCCGGCTTCTACCGCCTGCGCTGCCGCCTTCTGAAGCTCCGGATCAAGCGTGGTATAGATCCGGTAGGACTGATCGTTCATCTGCCGCTCGTCAAGCTTGCTGATCAGGGTCTCGCGTACCAGATCGATGAAGTACGGCGCATCACTGGCCTCAACGTTTGGTGGCGCCAGCTTCAAAGGCGCGGCTTTGGCCTTCTCTGCATCAGCCTTGCTGATAGCGTGGGTCTCGACCATGCTGTCGAGCACCAGATTTCTGCGCTCGAGCGCCCGCTCCGGGTGCCGGTACGGTGACAAAAAGCTCGGCGCTTGAATCAGCCCAGCTATCAAGGCTGCTTCAGGAAGAGATATATCCTTCAAGTCTTTGTTGAAGTATGCCCGCGACGCCTCAGCGAAGCCGCTGATGGTGAAGGAGCCGCGCTGTCCAAGATCCACACGGTTGGCATAAAACTCGAAGATCTGCTGCTTGGAGAATTTCTGTTCCATCTCCATCGCGATCAGCATTTCCGATAATTTCCGCTTCACCGTCTTCTGCGGCGTCAGGAAAAATGCGCGTGAAAGCTGCATGGTGATAGTCGAACCACCCTGCTCGTGGCGCTGATGGGTCAGATCAATCCACGTCGCCTCAGCGAGACGAATAAAGTTCACGCCGCCGTGCTGGAAGAAGCGCCGGTCCTCGATGGCTAATACAGCATCGACCAGTATTTTCGGAATTTCCTCGTACTTAACAAGCTGCCGTTTCGATCGCTGCTCCGCGTCAAAAAGCGAGGTGATCATTTGCGGCTCAAGCTCGTAGGCTTCCAGATCGCCGGTCTTGCTGCTAATGGCCTCCACCTTCCCTGCGCGAACGCGGATGGTGGCCGGCTCCGGGCTGTGGTATGAATCCGGGCCCGGATCAATCTCGATGCCACCGGAGAGCAGCCGGTAGCTGCCCATCAGTGACTGTCCGTCTTTATCGGTATATCCGGCGTGGCGCAGTTCAGATGCGATTTGCTTCGGCTCAATCTTCTCGCCCACACGTACCGAGCGCGGGATGGCATAAATTTTTGCTGAGTTGCTGAATACCGCCCCTTTGAACCGCTGCTCGATAACGCGATCAAACTTAATGTAGTAATAAGTAAAGGCAGTCCCGGATACGGTCACCAGCAGCACGAAGATCAGCAGCGCCAGTCGCAGCACGGGATCGCGGCCGAGAAATTTGCCGGCTCTCGTACTCTTCGGAATTTTGAGCTTGATTGCCACGTTAGGAAGCAAACCTATATCGATTTAGATGCTGGCGTTCCAGACGATGGGGCGCATTTTTCAGAAGGTTCAAGCTCGCCGACGCAATGCCCAAATCTACTTTCGCGGCGTGGACATCGCGATAATCTGCTGCATGTATTCTAAACCACAGACAGACGAACGCAGGGACAGGCAGTCCACATCTGGGTTCCTCTGCTCAGCTGCGAAATTTGGACTGCCGCCCATCTACTGCACGTTTGCGATTACCAAATTGCTGGCCGTAAAGAACTGCGCCTGGCCCGTGGGCGGCGTTAAGACGCCCGTTGTCGGGTCGATTGCATAAACGTTGATCGAATTGCCGATGTGAACGTAAAGCTGCGGTCCCGCTGGGTTGGGCACCAGGTCGGAAACCGAAGCGCCGGGGAATGGCGAGCCATTTATCAGCGCCAGCGCCCCAGTTGTACCGTTAACCGTGAATCCCGCAATGCCGTTGTTCCCCGTGTCGGCAACGTACAAGAATGTTCCGGAGGCATCCAGCGTCAGCAGGAGGGGCGCAATTTGCAAGGAGGAAGTGTTAAACGGCGAGTTGGGAGCATAGCTCAAAGCTCCAGTGGTTGAATCGATGACGTAAGCAGCCACGCTGCCCCGGTTGGCAGTAAACAGGAATTTTCCATTCGGATGAGCTTCGATAAATAGGGGGGCGTCAGTCCCCGGGACTGCTCCAGTTGGGACGGTGAACGGGACTTTCAGCGTCATGTTCCCAGTGCTGTCGATGCTGAAGATATTAATAAGCGCGTTTTGAGAGTCTGGTACGTATACGAAGTTCCCCGACGGTTCTACGACAAGATGGATGGGCGAGCTCGCGTGCACCGGCGAATTTGGAGCTATTGTCAGTGCGCCAGTGGTCGGGTCAACCTGGAACACGTCGATCTGGCTCGCATTGAAGTTAGTGATGAACAGAAAGCGGCCCAAAGGATCGGCTTCGATTCGGGGAAAATTCCCGCTACTGGTGAATGTGTCAGGGATAGGGAACGCTGATCCCGCAACCGCAGTCAGTGCTCCGCTGTTGCCATGAGCGATGGTGAAGGCCGCAATCTTCGCGGTGTTCGAGTCAAAGGCGTATAAGAATTTGTTCCCGATGAGTGCCAGTTGTCCGATATTCGCTGAAGCATTGCCGCACATGAGAGCCAGGGCGCCATTGCCATCGACCGCGAAGGGCAGAATGTTAGCGACATTGCTCGTGTCGGTTGGAATATCGAATGAGTAAAGCACTTCATTTGGGCTCAAATGCCCACTGCATTGCCCGTTGATTCCGCTACCGCTTCCGTTTCCGTTTGATGTCCCGCAGACATTGCTGGTGCCCTTCGTGCCGCCCGAACCTCCGGATGAACTGCTCCCAGTTCGGTTTACGGTGGGGCAGCCTCCACCACCGCATCCCATCAGAACCAGCAAGAGCTCGAAGACCAGCACCATTGAACAGAAGACACTGCGCTGCACTCTCACTACATCCTCCATCGGTCGCACCGGTTGTGGTCTTCCTCATTCGACCTCTGTCACTCTTTGCTGAAGCGACAGAAATTGTATACAAAGCAGGCCACAGGCACTGCCAAGCGGCGGGCCTGATTGAGTTTTTCCCGATGTTAGGCGGTTACCGGAATGGGAACAAGGTTACTTATGTAAGCTGGATTTACTTGATAGGTTCACTTTTCAGCCAGCCCTCCGGTCACTTGCCAGAGCCTCAGGAGGCTGGGGAAAAACTCGGGAAAGCAGATTCCTCGCGGGCTGAAGCCCGCTCGGAATGACAAAAGGAAAAGGACTTATCGGTACCCTTCGGCCTCCCCTTCGCTTTGCTTAGGGCTTCGGCAAGAGAGGGCAGGCTGAAGTCATGCCCTTCCCAAAACCGTGGAGTTGTTCCGCCGCCTGTTAGAAAACACCTTTGTTGCGGCTGGATGGAGTGAAGTGCAAGTCGACCGGATATCCCGGCAAGTCGACGTGCACGCTGTAGTCAGCTTCGATACTGAGTGTGCCATTGCCCTGTCCGCTGCCCGAGCGTTGCACCTTGATCTGGTCCCGACTGAGGGGAATCTCCAGGTCTCTTGCCTTTTTGAAAACCGTCTCGCGGATGTCTTCCTCGTTCCTGTTGCTGTACGTGCTGTGGAGGGCTTCTTCTTTGATGGCGTCTTCGAACTCGTAATTGGAAAAGTATGGGGGAATCAGCTCCGCACCACCATATATGACGGCAACGATGGCACCCAACCCGAACAGGAGTTTGATCTTGCCCATAATGCAGCTCCGATTCGCCGGCTCCGGATATCTCCGCCGAGCGCAGGCATGTACGATTCTCGAGATTGTGTCGATGCTAGCATCGGAAGATTGGAGAGTCGATATGAGAACTGCGCTTGCTAGTGTCTTCGGTAACTGCTTACGTTAGTGGGGTAAAGGAGACTGTCCCAATGCCACGAAGACGGTGTTTAATTCACGGCCCTTTGAACATGGTTCGCGATCAGACTAAAACGAGCGAATGGCTACATCATCTCGGTTCCCCACAGATCATGCAGGTGAACGATCCCTTCTAATTTGCCATCATGGTTCACGACCACTAACGAAGTAATTTTCTTCTCTTCCATCATGGCCAGCGCCGTTGCCGCAAACTCGTAGCTGGAAATGGTTCGCGGACTTCCCGTCATGCACTGGCCCGCCGTCAAATCAAGCGCATCTTTGCCGCGCTTTTCCAGGAGTCGCCGCAGGTCACCATCGCTGATCACGCCCACCAGCTTCTCCCCGTCAACTACCGTGGTCACACCCAATTTCTTGCGCGACATTTCGTAGATAACATCGGGCATCCTGGTTTGCGGCGTGACACGCGGCACGGTATCGCCAGTGTGCATCAGCGCCTCCACCCGCGCCAGCCGTTTCCCCAGCTTGCCTCCAGGATGCAGATTGGCGAAGTCCTCTTCCTTGAATCCGCGCTTTTCCGCTAAAGTCATCGCCAGCGCATCTCCCAGCGCGAGCATAGTTGTTGTGGAGGCGGTCGGCGCCAAGCCAAGACCGCACGCCTCGCGCGCCACCGAACAGTCGAGCGCAACATCAGCAGCACCAGCGAGCGTGGAAATGTCTCGCGCCGCGGAAAGTGACTCGCGGGCTCGTTTCGCGGGCAGGAGTGCCCGCGCCACAATTTCATCACACGTCATCGCGATCAGCGGAACCTGCAGGCGTTTTATCGTCGCAAGCAGCTGTAGGATCTCCTCGGTCTCGCCGCTTGCCGAGAGCGCCAGCACAACATCACCACGCACGACCATCCCGAGATCGCCGTGCACTGCTTCCACAGGATGCATAAAAAGCGCCGGCGTTCCGGTAGAGCTCAAGGTCGCCGCGATTTTCCGCGCAATAATTCCGCTCTTACCCATTCCGGTGACGACCACGCGACCCGCGCAGTCATACATCAACTCGACGGCGCGCTTGAACGCCTCGGCCATTGGCCCGCCAATGCGATCCGCCAGCGCGCGTAAGGCATCCGCCTCAATGCGCACAACGTTTTCACCAATGTGATTCATGCGTGCAGCGATGTTAGCAGAAAGCATTTGGCATTCACTCAGCGCTGAAGTCAGTGTCATGGCGACGCTCTCTGGTTGAATGCGGAGATCTAAGTGTCCCACTAAAAATGCTCGTCCATCCGCTGTATCCGCTCCAAACCTCTTGCTTGTATCAGCCGGTCCCATGGCCCACCTTGCCAATTATCTTTCTTTTTTTCGGTGTGAATCCACGGTGGCAAGTTGATGAACAGACGACGCGCCAGCGCGATCGCGTAAGGCTCGTACAACGAGCGCAGATTGGTCAGTTTCTCTTCAGCTTCCACGCCGTCCTTCAGGCGCAGGTCTTCTTCCCCCAAGGCTGTCCGCAGCCGATTCAACTCTGCTGGCGGTAAGCGATCCTCGGCATGCGAATCGTATCGGGCGCGCATGACCTGGGCCAGGTCCACCACGGCATGCCGGGCCATGGCAAACGTCAAGCGCGCCTGCTCATCTCGAATTCCATCTACGCCGGCCATCAGCAGTGCGCTGGCATCCAGAATCGTCGTCAGCGCTCCCAACCATGATTGGTTGTTGTGCTGCGAACGGAAATAGCTAAGCACTGGATACGAAAGATGACTCTCCAGAACCTGCGCCGCCCAGTGCTCCCAGTCGCGCAGAATTTCGTCGAGCACGGTCTGCTGCGGGCAGTTACCGAATCGAGTAAGCAGCTCAGCTGCGGTCGGGGGAGATCCGGCGCGCGCATCGAGCAAGGAGATCTCGATCTCCCGCCGCGAGAATGCGGAATAAATCGTTGGCAAGTACCCGATCACTACCCCCAAAAAACCGAATCCCATTCCCGCTTCGAAAACCGCGAGCGCGCGGGCTACACCTGAAACGGGAGTGATATCGCCGTATCCTAAGGTGAAGAACGTTTCGCCGCTGTGGTAGAGCAAGACACCAAAGTTGACCGGTTCATTGCTCAACTGCAGGTGCTCGCCGGCTCCGTATTGCAGCAAGGCGAACCCGAAGATTAGGCCGAAAGCCCAGAGCATTAACAGCAAAATCAGCGACGACGGACCAAAATATCCGAGAACCGCTTCACGCCGCGCCGGCGATTGGATGCGCCGCGCTGCCCGCGCCCATGGAAGCCACGTATAGCGGTAAAACCAGGCAGTTAGGCGATGAGTCCGCGTCACTCGGCGCGGCAGAACCACGGTTTCAAACGCATCCAGCAGAATTCCCGCAATGATGGCGATGCCGGCTATGAGGCCGATAATATGCATGTTCTGAACGCCGAGCGAGAAGATTGCGGCCTAGCGTCGGAACTAGGCGCGTGAAGTCCGAAGCCGGAGGCCGACATTCCGAGGCCCTACTTTACTTCTACCTTTTGCATCCATTGCGCGACCTGTACATTCCAACCCAGCTCTTTGCTCATGATATCCCTCAGTTGCGACGAAGCTGCTGGTTCGCCATGAACCAGATAGGTTGCACCGGGCTTTTGCGGGAATGTGCGCAGCCATTGCAGCAGCTCCGGAGGATCGGCATGATCGCTGAACTGCTCGAACGCGGCGACTTGCGCGCGGATGGGCACTATCTCGCCATAAATTTTTACTTCGGGAGCGCCACTTTTGATGGTGAAGCCTCGCGTGCCCGGCGCCTGGAATCCGATGAAGATAACTGTATTCTTGGGATCCGGCAAGCGTTGCACCAGATGATGCTGAATGCGGCCCCCAGTCACCATGCCGCTCGAAGAAATAATGATGCAAGGAAAATGGCTGTCGTTGATCTTCTTTGATTCTTCCGGCGTCGAGGCAAAAGTAAATCCCGGCCACGCCAGCGGAGATCCATATTGACTCACCAGCCTGCGAGTTTCCTCGCTGTATTCTTCCGTGTGTTTCAGAAAAATTTCCACGGCCTTGATGGCCATCGGGCTGTCGCAAAAGACAGGAATTCTTGGAATCTTGTCCGACTCCATCAGCTCTTTGAGTATGAAGACGAATTTCTGCGTGCGTTCGACTGCAAATGCAGGAATCACGATGCTGCCGCCGCGCTCGACCGTTTTGTGAATCAAAGCTGCCAATGCCGGGCGCGGATCATCGCTCGGGTGCTGGCGATTCCCATAGGTAGATTCCATGACGAGCAAGTCTGCGGTCTCGCCCTCAGCGGGTCCGGAATGGACGACCTTGCCAGGCGCAATCTCGCGGTCACGCATGCGGCCGATGTCGCCGGTAAAGAGCAAATGGCGCGCCTGGCCATTTATCTTTAAGGAGATCTCGGCCATAGATGAGCCAAGGATGTGCGCCGCGCGAACAAAGCGGAATGAAATCTCGTCCGATAACTGTTTGATAGTTTCGACTTGCAGTGGGCGGAAGTACTGCAAGCACGCCTGCGCTTCTTCCTCTGTGTAGAGCGGCAGCGCGGGGTCGTGCTTCGACTTTTTATATTTGTTGTAGAACTCTGCGTCTTCTTCCTGCAGATGCCCGGAGTCGGGCAGGATGATTCCGCATAAATCGATGGTCGCCGGCGTCGCGTAGATCTGGCCACGGAATCCTTCTTTCACCAGGCGAGGAATCCATCCGCAGTGATCGAGGTGAGCGTGAGTGAGAATGACCGCGTCGATCTCACGCGCAGGAACCGGCATATCCTGCCAATTGCGTTCACGCCATTCTTTCTGGCCTTGAAAGAGTCCGCAATCAACCAGGACTTGAAAGCCATCTTTGCCGCCAGGATCTGCGCTGGTGTTAATCAGGTGCTTGGAGCCGGTCACGGTCCCCGCCGCGCCAAGAAATTGGATGTAGGGCAAGCGAGTCTCCTATGATTTATTCAAGATTTCTGTGCTGATTTGGTGAATTGTCAATTAAAAACCGGAAATCTGAAAGCTTAAATAAATTTACTTCTTAATTGTGAATCTGTTGTTGCTCATATTACTTTCCGGCACGCTGCCATCGTTGACGATGACCTCTTGGGGCGCCGAAGCGGCTTCGATGCGAACCGTGCCAGTGGAGTTCGCGGGAACCTGAACACGTTTTGTGGCCTCTCCGCCTTCCATTCGCAGAGTAACCGGCACTTCAGCGGCGGCATTTCCAAGATTCTCAATGGTGACGGTGACAACGAAACCGCCCCCGACAATAGGGCGAGGGTACACCGATTGCACATGGAAATCGGGGAGCCCGCGATCGCGGTACACCCAATCGTCGAAGAACCACTCCAGATCGCGCTTGGCTTGGGTTTCCATGACGTGCTGCATGTAGGAAGGCTCTTTGTCCTGCTCGGGATGATACGCCGCGAGCGCTTTCTTCAGCGCCGTTTCGCCAATCATGTCGCGCAGCATCCACCAGACGTACGCCGCCTTGCTGCGATAGAACTCTTCCCTGCTGGTGTTGATGAGCGATTCGCCCCCTGCAGTATTCTGACTATGTTCGGACACCAGCGCCCTTTCCGCATCTGCTACGGCTGTGCGATGCAGTCCCATGAAGTCTAGCGCAGCCTGGCGGCCGTTCTCCTGCTCCTTGTAAGCCGCTTGCATGAAGTGCGCGATACCTTCGTAAATCCAAGGCCGAGGCGAGTAGAACGCCGCATGGGTGAGTTGATGAACGGCGGTAAGCCGGGCCAGAGCGGAGTCGGTCCTGCCAAGGGGCATCAACAGCAGCCTGCCGCTCTCAAACGGTGCGGCTCCCGGGTCAGGCAACTCCACTACCTCCGCTTTCATTGTCTCTGGTCTCTCTCGCGGCATCTCAAACCATTGTGTGACGAAGGGAAGCGCGAGATCACCTGCCAAAAGATAATCTTCAGCAGCCGCCTTATGATCGGGCAGGTACAAGACGTTAAGCGCTGGCCGATCCAAGCCGTCGTAGTTACCGATCACAAACAGAGGCAACGTCGTCCACAGCTCGTCGAATGAGCATCTAGTGCTGACCCCATATGCTCTGCTTATTTGTTCCTCGGACCGCTGTGCGCCTCTGCCATTGCACACCAGGATTGAGGGAGCATCTTCTCCGGAGTGAAGAAACATGACATTAAGTGTCGAAGAGCGCTCTCGAGCTTTCCAGCGTCCGATCGCTTCGAACACGCTGTTTCCCTCCGAGAGATTCGCGGCCTCGGTCGCCACCGGATACCACACCACGTAACCAATTCCTCTGACCGCAGTGAACGATTTTCCGATCTGATCCCAGTCGCTGTGCTTGGCCAGTTCCTCCGGGACACCGATTCGCGCCAGTCGTGTGGCATCG
>Ga0066705_10000319_pt1 | contig 12460 bp, 11 predicted proteins | sample GraSoiAngelo_154_FD_66506 | JGI IMG/M metagenome (GOLD analysis project Ga0066705, IMG submission 66506) | Grasslands soil microbial communities from the Angelo Coastal Reserve, California, USA - 14_1009_13_20cm | ecosystem: Environmental > Terrestrial > Soil > Grasslands | place: USA... | reverse complement strand
ACGGCCTCCGCCGTCGGCAAGGACGTGCCGCGTTCGCTGCTCGAGGCGATCGCCGATGCATCGCCTGACGCGATCGCCGAGGGGCTGGCGCGCCTGCAGGCCAGCGAGTTCCTCCACGAGGCGGCTCTGTTTCCGGAGCTGGAGTACACGTTCCGGCATGCCCTCACGCACGAGGTTGCGTTTGCGAGCCTGACGCTCCGACGGCGGCGCGCATTCGACGCGCGCATCGTCGCCGCTCTGGAGGCGCGTCGCGAGTCCGAGATGGACTGGCGGCACGTCGATCGACTGGCGCATCACGCCATGCGAGGCGAGCTCTGGGACAAGGCCGTCCGTTACAGCCGCCGAGCGGGTCAGCTGGCGCTGTCGCGTCACGCGCATCGCGCTGCCGCCGCGTACTTCGAGCAGGCCATCGCCGCCCTCGCCCATCTTCCGGTCGATCGGGACTCGACCGCGACCGCCATCGATCTTCGGATCGAGCTGCGTTACGCGTTGGGCCCGCTCGGCGAATATCGCCGCGTCTTCGAAGTGCTGACCGAGGCCAGGCAGCTCGCCGAGACCGCGTCCGAGCACGAGGGACGCCTGGGCCTGATCTCGTGCGTCCTGTGTAACCAGGCGACGTTGCGCTTCGAGTTTGTCGACGCGCTCGCGCACGGGACGCGGGCGCTCGAGATCGCGGCGGCAGTCGGCGATGACCCGCTCGCCACCGTCACTCACGCCATGATGACGCTCCCGTACTACCTGTCGGGTGACTATCGGCGCGCCGCCGACGCAGCCCGCAGGGCCGAGGCGCCCGACCTCGACGTGTGGCGCGATCGTTTTGGCCTCGTCGTGCCGCCGCCGGTGTACGGCGCGTCGGTCGGCAGCTGGGCGCTGGCCGAGCAGGGCGAGTTCGCCGAAGCGCATCGCATGGCGGCTCGCGCGCTGGCGGCCGCGGAGAAATTGAACCATCCGCACAGCATCGCCTTCGCGTGCCTCGGACTCGGCATCGTGCACCTTCGCCAGGGCGACGCGACGTCGGCCGTGGCCGTGCTCGAGCGCGGCCTAAGTCTCTGTGAGACGGCGGACCTGCCCACCGTCATCCTCGAGCTGGCCGGCCCGCTTGCCTCGGCCTACGCCGGCGCGGGCCGGACGACGGAGGCCATCGCGCTGCTCGAGCGTGCGGTGGCCCAGGCGATAGGTCTGCGTCACCGGCAGGGCCACGTCTTACGCACCGCGTTCATGGCCGAAGCGTTGCTGGCCGCCGGTCGGATCGGGGATGCGGCCCCCCTCGCTGAGCTTGCGGTGCAAATGGCGAGAGCGGTAAACGCGCGGGGCCAACTTGCGTGGATGCTGCGCTTGCTCGCCGACGTGGCGATGCGTGGAGACCGACCAGACGTGGACGCGGCGCAGACGGTGCTCGCCGAATGCATGAGGCTGGCGAGCGAGCGCGGTATGCGGCCGCTTCACGCCCGTGCGCTGCTCACGAGCGCGGAGCTGCTGCGGCGACTCGGACGAGTCGAAGACGCGCGCGCGACGGCGGCGGAGGCGGCGACGTGCTTCAGGGCGCTCGAGATGACGTCGTGGGCCGAGGCCGCCGAGGCGCTCGGCCGCGCGATGGACGTCTAGAGCCGAGCCTCGAGGCCCAATCGTCTGGCGGTCGCAGTGTTCAGCGCCACGTGCGGCTGCAAAGGCGGTGACGACACCGCCGCCGGCGTCTCGTCTGCGAGGATGCGCCGCACGATCATCGCCGTGCGACGAATGATCTCACTGGTATCGCCATAGACTGCTATCAGCCCACCCGCGTCGACGAACCGGCGCGCGCCGTAGGCCGTCGGAAGAGCCGCCTCCGCAGTCAGCTCGACGATGCGTCTGGCGTGCACGGTAAACAGCGTGTCGGCCAGGACGAGCAGCGCGTCCATTCGGTCGTGCCCGCGGAGGAGACACACGCGCTCGACGTCCTCGGGATTCCGCGCGGGACACGCGACGACATCGTCCCCTGCGTGCTCGGACAGTCGTTCGACGGCGGCGCTGGTGGCCCTGTTGTCGGGATCGAACACGACGCCGACGCGTCCGAGCGGCACGCCGAGCCGGCGGAGCAACCGCAGTCGCTGCCAGGCCATCCCCGCTTCGGACGGCGCAGTGAGCGAGGTGATATTTCGCACCGAGCTCGCGAGGCGCGCGACGACGGCGTCCTCGCCGAGTGAGGCATCGGCGACGACGACGATCGGAACTTTCGCCGTGCTCTCGCGCGCCGCGCGCGCAGACGCCGCGCCGAGCGCGACGATCACGTCGACGTCGAGCGCCACGAGTTGGGACGCCAGCGCCGCAAGCGGTTCGCCGCGAGCATCGGCGGACCACCGGCACTCGATATCGACGACCGGTGTGCGCACCATCCACGGGATCGGATTCGCCTCGCCCAGAACGCCGACGCGCGGGACGCGTACGCTGGCCGGCCGCGCTTCGGCAAGCCGCGGTGCTCCCAGGGCGGCGAGTGCCACCGTGCCGAGAAACGCGCGACGATCCATCATCGCTGTGGCACGGCGCCGCAGTTGAGCCGGCCGTTGTTCGGCGGCTGACCGAGACCGGGGTTCCCCGGCGAACCGGCGAGCAGCGCGCGCTTGAGATCGGCGCCCGCCTTCCCCGTCTTGCTCTTCACGAGCGCAGCACAGCCCGCAACGATCGCTGCCGCCGGCGATGTTCCGTGCATGAGGAACTGAGCGTGATAGGTGCTGGGCGGCGGTTCCAGCTCGATGTCAGCGGTCCCAACCATGCGCCCCGGAGCCCAGATGTTTCCGCGACGCGCGGTGTACGGAATCTCCGTCTTGGAGAGCGTCCTCGGATTGCCCGGCGCGGCGTCGAGTGTCATGGCGGCGACGAGGAGCGCGTTGGGGACCTGGGTCCACGCCGGAAACGCGTACTCGCCGATGCCGTCCCAGACCGACGCGACGATAAACAGGATGCCGGGATTGTCGTTCACCCGGCCCAACATGAACGTGGCGAAATCCGACGGCCCGTATGGATAGCCACCGATGGCGACGAGGATGACGTCCGGCTTGCTCGCGATTGCTGCGTCAATGCCCTTCATGAGCGGATCGGCCGACACCACGCCGCAGTCGACCTTGATCGGGATCAGCTTCGCCGCCGGTGCGACGCCATCCGTGGCATGCGGCTTCGGTCCCGGGATGGTCCCAGTTTGCGATCGTCCGGCGACGATGCCAGCGAGCTGGGTGCCGTGGCCGTTCTTGTCGTCCGTGTCGTTCGGCTTGCTGCCGCACGTCGCCGTGCCTGGCACAACCGTTGGGAGGTCCTCATGGCCATTGAGCACGCCGGTCCCCACGACCGCCACGGTGGCGCCGGTCCCAATCCCAAAGGTTTTCTGCGCCGTCGGGACCTCGACGAAGTCGTTCCACCAGAACGGCTTGAGCTCCGTCTCTCGGGAGGTCCAGTTGCGCGGGGACGCTTCTTTCGGCGCTGGGCTCGGCACGCACCGTGGACACCGGGCACACGCTCCCAGGACCAGGACCGTGGCGGCGAGCGCCAGGACGCGGACGCAATGTCGAGTCATCTCGCAACTCCCTTGTTGCGCACGACGAGCGGCGTTATCGATACGGCTGGACGACGGTGGTTTCGACCTGTTCGCGCGTCGCCTGCGCTGCGATGACGGCGAGCAGATAGTGATCGACGAACTTGTCGGTGCCATATGCCATGACGATCGGGATGATCTTGAACGGCAGCGCGGCGCCACCCTCCCAGTTCGGCTTCAGCGTGATATCGGCGATGGTCTTGAACCGCGCGCCCATCGGTGACACCGACACCGCGAAGCCGGCCCAGCGGCCGCCAAACGCGCCGCAAAGCTCGTCGGTGACGTGCGGGGCCGCCGTCAGGCCCATGTCGGTCAAGCTTCCGTCTTCCATGCGCGCGAAGAGACGGAACTGTTGTATTTCCGCAGGACGCACACCGCCGAGGCCGAGTTTGCCGGCAGGTTTCGCTCCCGGGGGAAGGCCCCCATTGGGTTTTGGGAAGTCCTTTGGCGGCTCGACGGCGGGGATCGGTGCGCCGGTGAAGGCGAGTTCGCTGATCCGATGAAGGAGACCCGTCGTGGAGTTGTACTCGCTCAACAACGTCTGCAGCGTGAGCCTGACGTATCCTCCGGCACCGGAGCCCATGAGCCGTCTCCCCCGTTGAAGTGCGCAGCTTGTCCGACCCCAGCGCGATGTCCACGACGACCGGCGGCGCACGGGCGGCGGCCGCGCGGTGCGCTGGACGAAGGCTCCGAACGCCGGGATGGTCGGCGCCTACCGCGGTGGAGTCAAGGGGGGCGCGGTATGCGGTCAGCGCGGCTCGAGGCGGACGAAATTCTGGTTGTACGCGGTGCCGGTGCCCGCGGTGTAGCGCGGCTCGATCAAAACGTTCAGTCCGCGCTCGTGCTTGGCCCATTCGCCCTTCGGTACGAAGACGCTGTCCGCACGCACGCCGTCGTCGCACTCGAGCCGCACGCGCAGTGTGCCGCGCGGCGACACGAGCGTCGCGACGTCGCCATCACTCAACCCCTGCGCGCGCGCGACGGACGGATGAATCCGTGCGGTGAGCGGCGTTCCCCGCTGGTGCTCCTCGAGAATCTGCGAGTTGATCGCGCGATCCGACGCCAACGCGATCAGGTGCAGCGGAAACTCCGGCGACGGCAGCACCGGATCATCGTCGAACGTCGCCGGGAAGACGAAGCGGCCGCTCGCCGTCTTGAAACGGCCCTCGGCCCACGGCACGCGCGGCGTGCCCTCGGGCCAGAGCCGGCCGCCGGCGGCCTTCAGCGACGCGTGCGAGACGCCGGGAAACGTCGAAGTGAGCTGATCGATCCAGTACGCGGGGCTGCCCGCCATGTCGGGACCGAAGCCGAGGCGGTCGGCGAGCGCCTGCAAGATCGCCAGGTCGCTGCGCGCCTCGCCCTGCGGCGCGACGACCGGCTGCATGAGCTGCATCCACAGGTGGCCGTAGCTCGGCAGGAAGTCTTCCTCCTCCAGCATCGTCGTCGACGGCAGGAACACGTCGGCACACTCGGCGGTGTCGGTGAGGAACTGGTCGACACACACGCGGAAGTCCAGCTTCGCCAGCTCGCGCCGTGTGGCGAGCGTGTCGGGCATCTGGTTGACGAGGTTCGTTCCCATGAACATCGCGGTCGTGAGCGGTGGATCGGTGGTGCTCGCCAGCGCCTCCGCCAGCTTGCTCACCGGCACCGTGCGCACGGGCGACGTGCGCCGGTCCAGCGCCACCGGCTTATTCATGATCGCCCACGGCCAGTTGCCGAAATTCACGCCGCCACCGGGCACGCCGACGTTGCCGGTCAGCATCCCCAGCGCGGCGATGAGCCGATACGTCTGTGCGCCGCGCGTGTACTGCTGCAGCCCGATGCCTTGCAGGATCGTCGCCGGACGCGTGCGCGCGTAGTCCCGCGCGAGCGCTTCGATGGTCTCGCGCGAGAGATCCGTTCTCCGAACGATCTCGTCCATCGACATCGCGTTCACGAGCGCCAGGTAGTCGTCGAAGTGATCGCTGATGGCGCTGACGCGCGCATGATCGAGGCTGCGCTCGGCCAGGATGACCTTGGCCATGCCGACGGCGAGATGACCGTCGCTGCCCGGCCGCGGCTGCACGTGGCCGTCGCAGTAGCGGACGGTCTTGGTCACGGCGGGATCGATGACGATGGCGCGCGCGCCGCGCGCTCGCGCGGCTTTCAAGACCGGCATCATGTGGATGTTCGTCACCGCGGGATTGCGGCCCCAGATGAGGAACAATCGCGTGTGCTCGGCCAGGTCGAGCGGATCGTGGATCTCACACGCGCCGAACGACTGCGTCGTGCCGTAATCCGCCTCGCCGCCGCAGAACCGGCCCACGGCCTGTGTGACGCCGCCGTAGAGGTTGAAGAAGCGCTCGCCCATGATCTTGAGGCCGGCGAACGAGCCGTTGCCCTTGTGGTAGAGCACGGACAGCGTGCCGTGGCGCTCCTTCGCGCGCGTCAGCTTTTCGGCAATCAGGTCGAGGACGCCGTCCCACGGCAGGCGCTGCCACGCGCCGTTGACCTTGCGCAGAGGGTGGAGCTGCCGATCGGGATGGTGGAAGCGATCGCGCAGATAGTGGTTGACCTTGTTGCACAGCGCGCCGCGCGTGATCGGATGCTCGGGGTCGCCGCCGATCCGCACGATGCGTCCGTTGTCGACCTCGGCGACGATCCCGCACGCGTCGAAGCAATCGAGCGAGCAGGCCGTGCGTCGGATCTCGGTCGTCGCCATGGCTAACTGACCGTCGCCTCCAGCAGCCGACGCATGTTGCCGCCCATGATCTTGGCGACATCCTGGCGCGCGAAGCCGCGGTCGAGCAGCGCCGCCGGGATCGACGGCCACTCCGTCCAGTCAGTGAACAGCGCCGAGCGCGGGCTGACGCCGGCCATGTCGGTGCCGATGGCCACGTGATCGACGCCGACCGCGTCGACCATGCGCTTGATGTGGTCGATGAAGGTCGAAGCGCTGGCGTGACGGATGGAGATCGGCCACGCGCCGAGGACGCCGCCCGTGCCGGCGACCAGACGCGCGTGCTCGCGTGAGACGAACCTCGCGTAGCCCGAGTAGTCCTCGATGTTCGTGTGCGAGACCAACATCGGGCGCGAGGATGCATCCATCGCGCCTTTGACCGCCGGGTAGGGGGCATGGGCCAGATCGACCAGCATGCCCAGCCGATTCATCTCACGGACGACGTCGCGGCCGAACGGCGTGAGGCCGTTGTGCACCGCCGGCTCGGTCTGGACGTCGCCGAGCTCGTTGACCCGATAGTGCACGAGCTGAATCGATCGCACCCCGCGGTCGTACGCCCGCTGCACGTTCTCGAGACGCGCTTCGAGAAAATCGCCGCCCTCGACGGCCATGATCGCCACACGCTCGCGCGCCGCCGCCGCCGCGGCGAGATCGCCGCCGCGCAGCATGCGACGCATGCCGAGTGTCCGGGCGTGGCCGTCGAGCACATCGAGCTGTCGCCACGAGGACGCCAACATGACGCCCGGCGCCGGCTCGCGCGCGGCGTAGGGCGCGCCGTTCGGACGAATCGATAGCGCCGGGCCGTCGCCGACGGCCGCCAGAAAGGCGCCGCCGAGCTTGCCGGCCTGCACGGCGCGCGCGTGCTCCTCGATCGTCGTGCGCGAGTACGTCTGGAAGAGCGCGGGATGCGTGTGGACGTCGACGGACAACACATCGTCGAGGACCGCCCGGCCCGCCGCCTGGTTCGCGGCCGAGGCCGTCGTCGCACAGCCGGCGGCGACGAGCGGCAGCGCCAGCGCCCCCTTGACGAAGTCGCGACGACTCGCCGCGCGACCGAGCGCGCGCCACCAGTGGAAGCAGCTCGGAGCGCACATGGCGCTGTGACACTACCGCGATGCGTGGAAGCCTGCAACGCCTCACCACCGCTCGACCGCCACCACCGCAGCGTCGTCGAGCACCGTCCCTCTCAGCGTGAATCGGATCGGATCGCCGACGCGCAGCTGCTCGCGCAGCGTAAGTAACGCCGCGCGAAAGCTGGTCGTGCGCGCGGGCAGCAGGCCTCGAATCTCCTCGTGCGTGACGACGAGCAGTTGCGGGTAGAGCGCGCGCACGACGCCGCGGCCTTCCCACTGCTGCTCGCCGGCGCGGGCGCCGGCGGCGCACGCCTCGCGCTCGCGCTCGAGGCGCTCGACCTGTGTGCGGGCGGCGTCGACGTCGCGGTCGAGCGCGGCGATGCGGCGACCCCAGCCGGCATAGCCCAGGCCGAGCCCGACGGCGAACACGAGATTGAGCACCAGCGCGACCTGCCACACCGGCATCATGCGAGTCCTCCGCGTTTCATCGCCTCAGTGCACGTGATCGTCGGGGAACGGCGGCGGGCTCTTCTCCGCATTGAGCTTCTCGACTTCGGTCTGCACGGCGCCGCCGGCGTCGTCCCAGATCGCGCGAACGTAGCCCTGGCGGTCGATGAGGAGCTCCGCGTGAGGCCCGGAGGCGAGCAGCTGGTACGTCGCGACGATGTCGGCGGCGCCCGACGTCACCACCGGAAACAGCGCGGGAGGGGATGCGCCGAGCTCGGCGATGGCGGTGGACGACGCGCGGGTGGGCACGGCGATGATTTCGACGCCCATGACCCACAGAACGTCGTACATCCGCGCGAGCTCCGTCATCCGCGCTCGCGAGCCGGGCAGCGTGTAGAGCACGAGCAGGACCATGCGGCGCCCGCGGTAGTCGCGCAGCGCGGTCGGCGCGAGGGGGCCGACGGAGACGGTGAAATCCGGCGCGACGAGCCAGGCGCGGCCCGGCTCCACCTGCGGTCCAAGCGTCTTCGCACGTTCGGCGGCGCCGAGTGCACGGATGAGGTTGATGACGTCCCATCGCTGCGGTTCACCCAGACGGCGGCTGAAGCCCGGCATGCCGCGCTCGGGCATGCCGCGGCTGACCAGCCAGAAGAGCTCGCCGGCGTGACGGCGCGCGATGGCCGCGGAGCGTAGATCCGGCAGCGGCGGGCTGGCGCCGGTGCTGCCGTGGCAGCCGGCGCAGTGCTCGGCGTACACCGTCATTCCCGAGGCGATCGAGGCGGCGTGATACGTCAGGAGCGGGCGCCGGTACGACGTCGGATAGGCGTCAACGACGAGCGGGACGAGGCCGATGCCGGCTCCGACCGCCACGAGCAGGAGGGCCGCGGTCAGCACGCGCATCCGACGACGGCGGAGGAGCAAGACCATGAGCAGCAGGACGACTCCGGCGATCATCAGCTGGCTGCCGAAGAACACGCGCCAGCGAATCTCGGGCACGTCGAGCACGACGTCGGGCGAAAATCGGAACGGCAATGGCCACACGGGTTGCGCGTGGCGCGCGGGTGTCGTCAGCGTCATCGCGGCGGCGAGCGCGATCAGGATGAGGGCGAGGCCGGCTTCGAGCGCGACGAAGGCGGCCAGGCGGCGCATCGCGCTCGGCCCCGGCAGCGCGGGAAGGATGCGCGTGCGGTTGATCACGGCGAGCACGAGGATCGGCGCCAGCACCAGCAGCTTGGCGATGAGCAATCGGCCGTGAGGCGTGCCCATCAGGGCGGCGATGTTTTCGACCTGCGCGAGCGCGTTCATCACGCCCGAGCCCACGAGCACGAGCATCGCGAGCAGCGCGGCACGCGAGAATCGGCGCGCGGCCAGCACCGCGTAGGGACGCGCGTCCGCGCCGCCGCGACGGCTCGCCGCGTGGAGCAACAGCGCGAGCGCTGCGAGGCCGCCGACCCACAGTCCGGTCCCGAGCAGATGCGCGACGTCTGCGACGACGGCCTGCGCGGTGCCGGCCGCGATCGCGGCGGCGTGACTGGAGGCGCTGACGAGTGCCAGCGCCAGCGAGGCGAGCAGCAGCGCCTCGCCGCGAGCGCCGAGCCAGTTCAGACGCTGCGTGACGTCCACACGCATCGCGAGGAACGCCGCGAGCACGCCCAGCAGGGCGTGGCGCGCGAGCCACACGAGGCCCGGCCACGTGTCGACGACGACGTGCCAGATCGCGGGCGGCTCGAGCGCGGCGTGAGCCCGGTTTTCGAGCACGGCCGTCCGCGCCATGAGCCAGACGACGCCTGAGCCGAGCACGAGCAGCACGAGTCGGCGCCCCCAGCGCACGATCGTGTCGTCCCAGCGGCAGGCCGTCAGCGTTGTCGGCATACCCGCGAGCAACAGCATCGCAAACGCCCCCACCAGCGACACGGAAGCGGCGAGGTGAGTCCACAGCGCGGCGAGCAGCAGCGCCTTCATTCGATCCTGAACGTGAACGCGCCCTCCGTCACATCGGCGTCGATCGAGAGCACGCGCCAGAGGACTTTGTACGTGCCGGGCGCCAGCGCCGGCAGTGTCGCGCGCAGCAACGCGGGATTGGCGCGATCCACACGGCTGTCCCGCCGGTCCACCTGCTCGCCGCGCTCGTTGACGACGCGCACCGAGCTGTAGGCCGGCTCGACGCGCTCGCTGAAGTAGAGCTTCACCTCGTCGGGCGGGCGCTTCAAGCGGCTTTCGACGCGGGGCTCGGCGCGCTGGAGGACGGCATGCGCGGCCGCACCGCCCGCGGTGGCCACGAGCGCAGCGAGCGCGAGGCCGACACGCCTCGCGCCCGCTCCTCCGCGGCCCGTCAGAAAGCCGCGGCGCACCGCGCGATCCGCTTAGGCGAGTCCCGCCTTCGACTTGTAATAGGCGACGACGTCACTCGTCTTCAACCAATACAGATCGTAGATCGAGCCCGTGCCGCCGGAGGTGGAGACGGGTCCCGGTCCGCGGTCGTAGCCGGCCGACCAGATCATCTTGTCGCCGGCGGCCGTGAACATCGGGCACGCGCCGTCGACGTTGGGCTGGTTGAACGGCACATCGACGATCGGCCCCTTCCACTCCTTGCTCGCGGCGTCGTAGTGGACGAGCAGCATCCGGTGGAACTTGCCGAAGTCGTGAATGGACACGACGCCAAGCACGAGGCCATCGCGGGAGACGGCGTTCAGCCGGCACTTGAAGCCGATCGAGTCGAGGAGCTTGCTCTCATAGCGCCTCGCGGGCTGCCAGGCGCCATAGTCCATCCGAGTCGTGTAGATGTCGCCGGTCGACGGCGTGCCGTCCGCGCGCGGTCGAAGCGAGAGAAAGACCGACGTGTTGTCCTCGCCTGGCAGTCCCACCGGCATGAAGCAATGGTTGACGTGCTCCGAATTCACGTTGGGCCCGAGGTTCTGCGCAGGAGTCCACTGACCGTCCGGCTGCTTCGTGCTCACCCAGATGCCGGCCGGCCCGCGTCCGCCCGCGCGCCGACTCATGAAGTAGAGCGTCTTGCCGTCGGGCATGATGCGCGGCTCCTGGTCGATGGAGTCGCTGTTGACGGTGTCGGGCAGCCGCTCGGGCGGCGTCCAATCCGCGCCCGTCCCCGGCCACTCGCCGCTCGTGCGCACGCGATGCGTGACGAAGATGTCGGTCGTGGTGCCGAGCACGCGCTTGTCGCCGCCGCCGGCGAAGCGCGCGAAGTAGATCGTGTTGCCGTCGGGCGTGATCGTCGGCTCGTAGCTCCCGAACTCGTCGTTCGGCGGGAACGGCAGCTTCTTCGGGATCAGCTCTTTGTCGGCGGCGCCCGCCGGGCGCGATGACAGCGCCGACGGCGCCAGCGTGGCGGCAAAGACGACTCCCGAGGTCCGAAGAAATTGTCTGCGCGAGAGCGTGCCCATGGTGGCTCCTTTCGACGCGCCTCGGTTATACACCAACCCCCCTCTTCGCACGGCGTAGAATGAGCCCCTGCCGACGAGGCCGCTTTGACGAACGATACGGCGCCGCCGACACGGTACTTGTTCATCGTCGCCCGCAATCGCCCCGACATTCTGGAGCGAGTGCGAGAACGCCTGCACGGTGACGAGCGCATCGAGGTCATCGTCGATCGGCGGTACGGCGAGCGCCGGCGCGAGGACGTCCCGCGAGAGCCGGATCGACGCGCGGGCGACCGGCGCCGTCCTGCGAAGGCCTGGGATGATCTCACGCTGTTTCCGACGCTCGTCGCGCAGAAACGCGTGCCGTCGTATGGGGAGCTCGAGCGAACCGTCGCCGCATACGCGCGCGACTGCGAGCACCTGCGTGCGGAGAACGATTGCCTGCGCGCCGCGATTGCGAGCCTGGAGCAGCGGCTGGAGGCGCTGGTCTCGGCCGACACCGCGTCCAAGGCCGACACCATCGCCATCCTCACGCAGGCCGAGGACGCCGTGGGCGCGTTGATCGCGCGATTGCGCGCGCTCACGTCCTGATGTACCCTCCGCCCTCACTTTCGACGGAGGCGTGCATGCAGGCGTTGAGTCCGATCACTCCGATCATGCTGGTGCTGCTGTGGCGTCGGCGGTTGTACGGCGGCTGGCGCTACTACGCGATCACGAACTAGGCGCGCGCGGTCCCGGCCGGGCTAGATGCGGCCGGGCGTGGCGTATCCGCCGTCGCCCCACACCCGGCAGGTGCTCGGCGGCGGCCAGTGCAGCAGGACGTGCGCATAGCGGCTCGGGTGCAGGTCGGCGCCGGCCTTCCAGAAGTACGCCTCCCAGAAGCGCGCGATGCTGGTGGCCATCTCCGCCGTGGGGGCGTTGACGCCCGACACGTAGACGCAGACACCGCGCAGGTCCGCGATCGCCTTCCGCCCCTCCAGATCCCGGAGAATCTTGCCGGTGGTCTGGGGTGCCCACGCCATGCGATCGAAGGCATATGGCGGATAGTCCTCGATCATGTCGGTCATCAGGATGAGGACCTTGCGCCGCTGCTCGGCGCTGAACAACTTCTCGGCGAGGAGCAACGAGCTGAAGATGTCCGTATAGCGCGCCTGCGACGTCTTGGACAGGGCCTCGCCCGTCTGCGTGCGGATCGTCTCTTTGACCTGGACCAGCTTCGCCTCGGTCGCCTTCGCCTCGCGGTTGAACTTCATGACGTTGTTCATGAACCCGTTGAACTGCG
>Ga0066705_10000318_pt1 | contig 12468 bp, 11 predicted proteins | sample GraSoiAngelo_154_FD_66506 | JGI IMG/M metagenome (GOLD analysis project Ga0066705, IMG submission 66506) | Grasslands soil microbial communities from the Angelo Coastal Reserve, California, USA - 14_1009_13_20cm | ecosystem: Environmental > Terrestrial > Soil > Grasslands | place: USA... | reverse complement strand
GCTGAAATTCGGTGTTTTCTTCTTCGATTACGATCTTGACGGACGGCTCGATCTGCTCACAGCCAACGGCCATCTGGAACAGGAGATCGGCAAAATCCAAAAGAGCCAAACCTATGCTCAACCCGCCCAGCTTTTCTGGAACACGGGCGCGGCCAATGGCTCCAGCTTTGTGCCCGTTGGCGAACAAAAAATTGGAAAGGAATTGTTCAAACCAATTGTGGGCCGCGGTTCGGCCTATGCTGATGTGGACGGCGACGGCGATCTGGATGTTGTCCTGACACAGGTCGGCGGTCCGCCTCTGCTGCTACGCAACGATCAGCAACTGAACCACCACTGGATCCGGCTAAAGCTGGTTGGAACAAAATCGAATCGCTCGGCAATCGGCGCGGTCGTAAAAGTGCGCCTCGGAAACCAAACTTTGACTCGCCAGGTGATGCCGACCCGCAGTTATCTCTCGCAATCCGAATTGCCTGTAACGATCGGTTTGGGAAAGTCAGACCAAGTCCATGGGGTGGAAATCATCTGGCCGGGCGGAGCAAAGCAAACCCTCGCGGGGCTGAAGATTGATACCACCACCACCGTCGAGGAGGGGCGGTGAGTCCGGGGAGAGACTCACTTCGCGACTTTCTGGGCCGTACCAGTAGGATCTCTTGCCGAGAGAACTGATTCAATAAGCAATCCTTATAATTCAAACTTAAGGGATTGTCCCTACTACCATGCGGTACACAAGTCGCTATTTACTAGAGACTTGTAGAGATTCATTCCTGTTTGACACCCCTGCCCGCAGTGATAGTGTGACGCTACAAGCAAGACTGCACGTCCAAACTTGGCGAGCCTTTTGCTCCGTATATCAGTGCAATTAATAGTAAAACAGGCAATTCATGAGTGAATCAATACTGACGGCCAGCCCCAGCGGCCCCAAGGTTTCCAAAGTTTCAGAGGCGATCATACGCATCGCCGGTAATTCCCAGGACGGTATTCAGGCAATTGGCGGGTTTTTGGCCCGATTGGCGGGCCGAAGCGAGCAGGAAGTCATGACATTCATGACGATTCCCTCGACGATTTCCGGCGGCCCATCGATTTTCCAGGTGCGGATCGGCTCGGGCGAAGTGCTCAGCTCAGGCGACGAAGCCGATGTGCTGCTGGCCTTTTATCAGCATTCCTATGACGACCATATGGCCTCCCTTAAAAAGGGGGGGATTGTCCTATATGACTCCGATCATGTCGAAGCGAAGGCGGAATGGGAGGGGGGCTACCATCATATTGGCGTGCCGATTTCGGGGCTGACCGTCGAGGCCATCGGCGGAACGGCCAAAGATAAGGGAAAGAACATTTTTGCGCTCGGCCTGATTGCCAAGATGTTCGATTTGAACGTCCCAAAACTGGAAAAGCTGATTGAGGAACGGTTCACCGGCAAAGATACGAGCGTGCTGACGAATGCCTTGAATGCTTTCCACGCCGGCTATTCGCATTCGCTGGGCAAGGTCATTGAAACATTTCAGTTCCTGGAAAGTCAGAAAAAAACCGGCCAGCAGGTGGTAATGAATGGCAACGAGGCGCTGGGCTATGGCCTTATTGCAGCCGGAATTCGATTTGGCGCTGGTTACCCGATCACGCCGTGGTCGGACGTTATGGAACTGCTGCGCCGGGAACTGCCAAAGTACGGCGGGACGTTCGTGCAATGCGAAGATGAGATTGCATCGATTTCAATGGCAATGGGGGCCAGCTACGCCGGGCGAGTGGGCGTGACCGGCTCGAGCGGTCCTGGCATTTCGCTCAAAACTGAGGCGCTCGGTTGGGGCGTGATGGCGGAGATGCCGTTGATCGTTTGCGATATTCAACGCGGTGGCCCGTCCACAGGCATGCCGACGAGCGTGGAGCAATCGGATTTAAATATAGCGGTCTACGGCGGACATGGGGACAGCCCGCGCGTGGTGCTGGCGCCGGCCAATGTGGAGGATTGTTTTTATATCGCCATCGAAGCCGTGAACATCGCGCGCAAATATAGTATCCCGGTCATTATTTTGAGCGACCAGGCGATTGCCACGCGAATTGAGGCGTTCCGCGAACCGGATCTGGAAAAGGTCTGCCAGGACATATCGCCTGACCTGACGCCGGTGCCTGAGCATAAGCCGTACAATTTGAGCGCGCCCGACGGCATCACGCGCCATGCGGTGCCCGGGACGCGAATCGGCACCGGGACCTACCCGGTAGTGACCGGGCTGGAACACGATGAGTTGGGCCATCCGACCAGCTCGCCGAAGTTGCACATGCAAATGGCCGCCAAACGGCGCAAGAAATTGCAGGCTTTGGCCGCGTCGCTGCCCACCCCGCAAATTTATGGGCCGCCTGAAGGCAATGTGCTGTTGGTCGGGTGGGGTTCGACGCAGGGACCGATTCGCGAAGCGGTCGACCAGGCGCGCGCGGCGGGAGACAGCGTTTCGTCCATTCAAATCAAACACATTTCGCCGCTTCCACCCGGGCTGGAGGACATTTTCGCAGGCTTCAACCACGTGTTCGTAGTGGAAATGAATGATGAAGGTCTTTATGGGTACGGTCAATTGGCCGGGGTGCTGCGGGCGCGCTATTGCGACCCGAAGATTCGCGGAATCAATAAGACCGATGGACTGACCTTTAAAGTCCGTGAAATCCTGGAACGGGCCCGCACCAATGTAAGTGCGGGATTGCGAAAAATGTAAGTTGTAAACCTGAGATTTATTATGAGTTCCCCATTAGCTGATATTCCGGTGCGCGGCGGCAACATCACGACCGTCCCGCTTCCCACAACCGACCGCAAACCGCTGACGAAAAAAGAAATTTCGGCGGATCATCCGACCTGGTGCCCGGGCTGCGGCGATTTCTCGGTGCTGGCGCTTTATTTCAAGCTGATCGAAAAGCGCAAGATATGGCATGAAAAGATCACGACGGTCGCCGGCATCGGCTGCTCGAGCCGCTTTCCCTATTTCGTGCAGGCCCACGGCGCGCACTATATCCATGGCCGGGCGCTGCCGTTTGCGAGCGGCATTTCCCTCTCGCGGCCCGATCTGCATGTGTTTGTGTTCGGTGGCGACGGCGACGCGTTCTCTATTGGCGGGAATCACCTCAATCACACCGCGCGCAAGAACATCAAGATGACCTATGTCATCATGGATAATTGGGTCTATGGCTTGACCAAGAAGCAAACTTCACCGACGTCGCCGATCGGCTTCAAGAGCAAGACGGATACGTGGGGCGCAGTGGATCATCCGATCAACCCGATGAAACAGTTGATTTCGGCGGGAGCGACGTTTGTGGCGCGCACGACGCATACCAACCCGAACCACGTGCTGCAAATGATGGAAGCGGCGATGGACCATGATGGGTTCAGTGTGATCGAATGCTTGAGCGAATGCGTAGAGTTTTATGAGGGCGCGTTCGACCCCTCCAACCCGCGCAAAGGCGGCACATTCACTTTGGTCCCAGAAGCGCACGACGTGACTGATGAAAATGCCGCTTACAAGCTCGCCGCGGAACCGTTCCCGGGGCATTTCGGAATCTTCTATAAATCCAATCGCGCGACGAAAAATGCCAACGAGGCGAAGATCAACACCAGCATGCAGGAGAAGTTCCAGGGGATGAAAGATTGGGAAATTCTGAAGAAGAATTTCGATCGGATGAAGTGATGAGTGCGGTGAAGGGGTTGAAAGTTACAAGGAAAGCCCCTTCAACCCTCCCTCAATCCTTGCTCAGAGCATTCATGAATTCTTTGGCTGAATCGTAGTCACTGGCAGCGACTTGCACCCGGACAGAAACCGGAGCCATGCCCACAAAAGCGGCATTCTGAACGGCGAACTCGTCCGGAATAAAAGCTTCAATGCCGGCTCCGGCTAAATGATTGAGGACCAAATCGGCTTCCGGCAGGGTCGGGCAAGTCAGGAGCGTGACGATATCTTTGTTCCTATCCGCCTCAGAAAGCGTTGCAAACGTCCATGCGACCGCGGGGATCTGCGGTGCCACCTCGGAAGGCATCGGAGGCTGCAACGCTGATGTTTTGAATTCCGTTGCGCACTCGCAGCATTGACGCGCGCCATCCTGATTCTCTCGACCGCAATATGAGCAGATTTTCATGTTCCCTCTGATTGGTTATCGATCTCTCACCGGTCCGAAACAATAGAAATGTTTCGGCAAAGTGGGCAGGACTTCGCTGATTTGCCCTCTCGATGTTTAAGGGACCCAACGGCCGCGATAGAATCGTTGCGAGGGTGGCGGCTGCATCGGATCTACCAGATCAAAGGAGCCTGAAGAAACAATGTTCGTTGCGATCGCCACCCAACTGTTGCTGGCCAAGGTGCTGCTGGCTTCGACCGCGTAGCCGACGCGGTTTTCTCCAAAGAGGCGAAGCCTGAATTGCCGATTCGTAGCCGAGATGCTCTGCAAGGTGGGCCGTGTTGCAGATTCGAGCGACACCTGATAGTTATCAAAGAGCATATAATTATCGCCTGGATTGGCCGGATCAGTGTAGAACCAAACGGCATCAACATCCCCAAAGGTCAGCGGGACCTGCGGGTTGACTGAGATGGGGCCATTGATCTTCAGATCGCTTCCGTTCAATGAGGCGTTCCAGCGGTTCTGCGCAAAATCCATCAGAATCACGAGTGTGTAGGAGACTCCGTTTTTAAAGCTGATTCCGGTGTCGTAGGTCGTGCCGTCGCTCAAAAAGGAAAATATTTCGAGGCTGCCGTTGTCGAAGATCAAACTGAAGAGCCGATCGTCATTGGTGTTGTAAACACTCCAGCGAAATTCGTCCCGATCGATCACCCCCGGGCTGGAGTCGATGACCGCCATTTCGACGTAGAATTTAAGGATCGAGTTGGAGAGCACACTGCCGTAATTAAGTGGCTTCCAGACCGTGGTGCTCGTCTCGCTATCCGACAGCGGCGCGTTATAGCCCAAAAAAACCTGCTGATTTACACCGGAAAGCACGCCGTTGCCGCCTGTGCCGTTGGCGACCCAGCCACGCTGCCCATCCAGCGGAAAACCAGCGATGTAACCTTCTGATTGCTCAAAGCCGGTGCTAAAAATCACGGTGCTGCCGGCGAAAGCGATGGGCGGCAGGAGCAGCAAAAGAGCACAGGCAGCAAGCAGGCCAAAACTGAAAATACGTCGCGACACAGGTGAACTTCAATTGATAGATTAGCAGATTTGCTCGCAACCGGCACCAGAAAATAATCAGGAAACGCTTCGGCGCGCTTGGGACAGCGCCGTTAGACGCATCACTCGCGCCCACGTCCGCGCGATCCGCCACCGCCGCCTTCTGAACGCGCAGGCGCGGTGCTATACGACCGCGCTGGTGCTGGAGCAGAAACCGCTGGCGGCGCAGAAAATACTCGCGGCGCTTCAGAACGAATTACTGGCGCTGCCGGAGCTGTCCGATAGCTGGGTGCAATGCTCGTCGATGTAGAAGGCGGCACATATCTTGGCGCTGGCTGCCCAAAAGAGCGCGACGGCTCGGAGTGTAGCGCGCCGGCTGTCGATGTGACAGGCGGCGGCGAACCAACCACGCTGTGCCCGATACTGCTTTGCGCTTCGTTGCGGGCAAAGCCTGAGTCCTCCCTTATAAATGGGGGGCTCGGTGGACGGTTCAGTGGAGTCGCACCGGCGTTCTGGCGATTGATGATAATCGAGCCCTGCGGGTTGGAAGGCCGCGCCGTGCTCGGAACAAAAGGCGGCGTAACAATGCTGCGGCTCATGGAATTTCCAGAGCCGGACACCGGCGGCGGTAACGGCGTTACTTTACCCGAAGAGAACGTCGGCGCGCTCTGGTGCTGATTCAGCAGCGCAGACGCAGCCGATTCGGAATTCCTCGATTCGGCAAAGCTTCGCGGTGTCGCGACATAAGGCGTAGTGCGGTAGGCCGGGTGCGTTGAAGCCGGTTGCTCGGCACGCGCAGTTGATGCCGCGCCACCCTTCGAGTCCATGGTCACTTGTGGCCGCGCCGGAAGAACTGGCGCCGGTCTTGAATGCACCGTGTCAGTTGCGAGTCGCGATGGCGTGTTTGCAATCTGCGTCGTCCCTCCGTTGGCAGATGAACGCGCAAACGCGCGCCTTGGCTCATCGCGTGGCGGGGTGGAAGGGATCGGAGTTTCCGACGGCAGCCTTGGCCGGGTGACTACCAGCGAAGACCCATTGCGCGCGATTTGTTCGGCGCGCGTGGTCACTCTGGTCGAAGGGACCTTGGCGTCGACCAGTGTCGCTTTCGGGATAGTCGCGCCCATGCTGACAACGCGCTCACGAGGCATTCCGTTGTTGATCACGATGTTATTGCGAACGGTGTAGTTGTTGATGACGGTCGAACGGCTATAGAGCGCTCGCGCTTCATTTCGCGCCACGAGATGGTGCCTCCACAACGGATCGCCGAGGTGGCGGATCGGCACCCATGGAAAACGGTCGGGCCCAAGACCGAAGCCGAAGCTGACGCTGACGGCGCTTCCACCAAACCAAAGGCCGACGCCGCTGACCGCGTGGCAATAAGGAGGCAAGGGCGCCCAGCCGCAATAGTCTTGCGTGTAACGCCAAGTCACCCATGAAGGTCCCCAAACGGTCCCAGGGACCCAAATCCAGCCCAGCCGAGGATAAGTGCACCAACGGCCATAGTGGAAGGGAGCCCAACCCCAGGAATAATCGGAATACCAATACCAGCCCGAATCACTCCATAGCCAGCGGCCGCGATCGCAATATGGACGCCAACCGGTGTCAACGATGCCGACCGTGGGTTGCCAGCAAAGGCCGTAGCCGTCCACTTCTACCCAGTTTCCGTAAGGAGCGAGCGAGTTATAAAAATAGGGGGTGGTCGCTACTTCGGTGGCGGGCTGTGCATACGCCTGGTCACCGGCCGGAGGAGTAAGCGGTGGGGTCGCGATCGTGGGCGGATAAATATTCGTGGCAGGCGTGGTCAGCGCAAGATTCGAGGGCAATGGCTCCGCGGTACCGGCTCCCTTGCGTTCGCTGTCATGTTGCAGTAGCGAAGTCAGCAATTCGGTCGAGACACCGAGATCGTTGAGGTAAACGATCTCATCGGAACCGACGCTGAAGGGCTGCTGCGCTTTGGTCACATAGGCCATGATCACATCTTCCGAGACGCCGGCCTGCACCAGCTTCACGACCTCTTTGAGCGCAGGGGAAAGTTTCAGATTCTCCGGCACCTCGGCTGGCTTCACAAGTTTTGCTTCGGGCGCATCGGTGGATATGTCAGTGGCATCCGCAGCGGTGTCGCCGTCGGTGTGAGCGAACGCCGGAGACGCGCCATTTCCTTGTGCAATGTCGACCGCTGGCGAAGGGGCGCCTGTGGCGGTTGCCTCGTCAGCGACGACGTTTTGTTGATCGCAACCGGCACAGAACCACAGCGCAATACTAAGTAGAGCCACCGTGATCCCCTTGGAAATTTGGGTCTTCATAATTCAGTTCCGAACTGGTGTGCGGCGCGACTCTCGCTCCATTTTTCAGCCCGGCTTTCTCTATTATATCCGACTTGGGCTTAACTGCCGCTATTCATTAGCGAGAGCCGCATCGGACTGATCCATAATATCCTCAGCTTCAAACTCTAGCGATATTATTCTTGGAGCATTTCTCTCGAAGGAGAAATCACTCTTTGGGACTCGGAGCGCAGCATTTTGGGCCTCTCGCGCCCATATACCGTTCGGTATAAACAATATAGAATGAACTCTCCGCCACGCAAGTTCCAAACCACCCGACTTAATTGAATCCCCAATGGAGGGAGCGGGACATTCGCAGCAGCATCGCAATCAGCCGTTGCGAATGAACCTTCGGCAAAGGGCCGCGATTTTTGAGGAGTTTGGCGTATCAGAGTGCACGCAAAACGTCCTGGCCCGAATCGTCACCGGCTCGCCATCAATCGGCTCGACAACTCCTCTTTTCAGGAGCTGCTCCAGGCGTCCGGCAATTTCGCGCGGATTTGAAATCAGCGAGCCCGGCTCGTCTCGTGCGACAAGCGAACCGTCGTCATGGTAAGCGCGGTCGGCGAAGGCTTCTTCCCAAACTTTCAGTCTGAATTTGCGCGCCAACGTCACCACTCGTCCGCCGGCGCGAGCGTAGATCATCGTTTTTGGAAACCAGCAGCGCACAATCATGAGAAATGCCTTGGCGAGGTCTTCATCCACTTCAGTCAGATGGTAAAGCGCTCCGTGCAACTTGATATGGTGTAATTGGACTCGATGCGCCGCGCAAATTGTTGCGAGCGCACCCGCCTGCTGCAAGACCAGCAACTGGAGCTTGGGAGCAGTTATCGAAACAGATCCGCGGCCAAAGTTCGACGCTACGCCTGGATGTGCTCCAACCCGCACATTGAACTGTTTTGCCAGACGGACGCACGCGTGCATCGTGTTCACATTTCCTGCGTGCCCGCCGCAGGCCACGTTCGCGGATGTGATCGAGCGCATTAACGCCCGCGTTTTAGCCAGCGACTCGCCTTCGCCCAAATCGCAATTCAAATCGACTTTCATTCTGCGAGCCGGAACCGGACTTTCTGGCCAGGCCGGCACTGGGCCAGCCAGGAAAGATCGCGGGCGTCGATCCACCCAATTTTGGGATAGCCTCCAACCGTCGGACCGTCGCGCATTGTGACGATCGGCTGGCCGTTTTCGGGCACTTGCACGGAACCGACCCGCACCGGCTCACTCACAATCTCCGGCGGTTTCGGCTCGAGCGCCGGTCCTGAAAGTCTATAACCTGCACGATCGCTTTGGCTGGTAACTCTCCAGTCCGTCGCGAAGAAACAGTCATGCTGAGCAGGCGCAAAAGAATTCCATTGAGGTCCCGGCCAGACACGCAACGGCGCCGGTTTACTGTAATCACGGTGCTCCGACCAAGGCACGGTTCGACCTGAAACTCCGGCTGGCAAACTAAAACAATGGAGGGTGGTCCGAGCGAGAAGATCCGAGGCGCGCAACGAGCCTCCGAGTTGGCCGCGCGGATAAGCGCTTTTGCTGCCGAAAATCGATTCAGAAGCGAAGCCTCCTTCGATTGCCATATAGCACCAGAGGCCAACGCGATTTTGGGGAAAACGGACCACATCACCCTCGCTCACGTGAACCGCGCGCCAGAGCGGAACGTTGCAGCCGAGATCAGCGCCGGTCAGCGCAATCCATGCATTTTGCAAAAAGGCTAATTCCGCACCTTGAAATTGCAATTCGAGCAGGGCGGCGTCCGCTGGATTGTCCAGGAGCCGATTCGCCCAGAGCGCCGCGTGCTCGTCCATGCAGCCGCTGGGTGGAACACCGAAGCGGCGCCAGCCAATCCGCCCACGGTCCTGGATGCTGATGCCGAGACCGGGCGAATCGATTTCAATCACGGGAATATTCATGAAGCCGATCGAGCAGCAGGGAGAAACTTCACGCGATCTCCCGCTCGGAGGAGAAAGGCTCCCGCCTCTCCGTGCTCACCGACTCGCCGAGAAGGATCGAACAGTGCAACCGCGGTATGGCCTATAATGTTCCAGCCACCGGGACTCTCGACGGGGTAAATTCCAGCGTGTTCGCCACCTATGGCTACAGAACCAACCGGAATGCGGGTGCGCGGCACCGCCAGCCGGGGAGTGTGCAGACGCGGATCAAGGTCACCCAAATATGGAAAACCCGGCGCGAACCCGAGAAAGTAGACTTTGTAGACTGGCTCGCTATGCAACCTGCAAACCTCCTCGACGCTGAGTTCGTGTGCCTCGGCCACGCGGGCCAAATCCGGGCCGTCGTATACGACCGGAATTTCATGGAGCCCCGCCTGCGGCAACGGATGCGCGGCGGCAGTGGCGAAGCGATCTATCCAAGCGCCGACAATTCCATTCAGGTCCGGGGCCAAAGCTGGATCGAATTCCAACAAGAGCGTTGTGAATGCTGGCAGAAACTCGATCAAGCCCGGAGGGGGATTGCTCTCCAACTGGGCAATCAGCGCGCGACTGCGTTCAAAAGCCTCATCACCGACGCGCTCGGCGAACCGAATCAGGACCGCATCCGGACCATAGAAGCGCCACTGCATTCTGGCGCAATGTTGATAGATAGACCTGCGCGGTCAAGCCGCCCGGAGCGAGCTAGGGCGGGATGTCCCCAGCGCGCCGCGTCAGTCACGTTGCCTGGATTGTCCCGCACGCTGGCCACAGCGCGCCCTACTTCGGACTCACTGCTCCAGCTATCACTCCCATCCGGTCGCCAACGCGCGCATATAGCTCACGTTTTTGGCGGCTCTGTTGCAGCAAATCGGTCGCAAGTTGCACAGCATTCGGTTCGAACAGGGTGACCATTGAAGAACCGCCAAATTTGAAGTAGCCCTTTTCAGCTCCCTTTTGCACGGGCTGGCCCGGAACAAAGGTGTATTCGATGCTCCCGACGTTCGTAGCCCCAATCTCCAGCATCAGCACGGTGCCAATGGCAGCAGTGCGGATCGCGCAGAGGACTCGGCGATTTTCACTCAGGTAACGCATATTTTGTCGCAGGGCGATTGGGCTGACCGAATAAAGCGGGCCATTGATGAGCTGCGGTTTGTCGGGAATTCCCGCGACCGGAAAGTGGAAGCGATGGTAATCCGTCGGGCAGAGGCGGGACATGACGAGGCTGCCTTTGGCGAATTTTCGGGCTAGGTCGGCATTCTTCAGGAGAGCGGCGAGATCGAAGGTTTGGCCCTTCACAAAGATAGCTTCGATCTCCGAAATATCCTGAAAACCCAAATGCCGGCCATCGGCTGGAAAAACGACCGAGCCAGGATCGGGATCAATGGGCCGAGCCGCAGGTTTGAGCTTGCGGTAGAAGAATTCGTTGAAGCTTTTGAATGAAGTGGGGCTATCTACAAACTCTTCGGAGTTGACCTTGTAGCGCTGAATAAAGGCTCCGATTCGTCGCGCGCTTACGGGCCGGTTCATACGCCAGCCGTACCAACGCGCAAACAGAGCGCGTTTGGCCAAAGCGTGCAAAGCCAGCTTTCCGAGCCGCGTGCCGTACGTCCAACGCATGTAAGGCTCGCCATAAATCTCTTCGGTTTCAACTTCGCCGGTGTATCGGTTGAAAATCTGGATAGGTTCGTGATGCACAGTCAAAACTACGGCGCAACGAACACGCTTCAGGACAGTTTGTAAAGGCGATTGGCCGAAGGACCGCGGTTCTCCCGAACCGAAGCGGGTCCAACAAAAGGCGTCTTCCGCTGGATCGCGAGCCTCTGTTGGCTTCGTGGGCCGCTGCGGTTAGTAGAACCGCGGTGCTTTGCCAACGGGATTCACGGGTCCACCGAGTAGGGTAACCCTCACTTGTATTCAACCGTTGTCGGTCAGACGTTTACCATATGTTTACTGCCAATACCGTCGCTGCGCACCGGAATCCAGTCTACGCGGGCTATTTCGCTGATCCTTTCGTTTGGAAACACGAGAACTACTACTACGCTATTGGCACGGGCGAACTGGAGGCGACCGGTCATTCCATCGGCAAAATTTTTTCGATCCTGCGTTCCAGCGATCTGTTGCATTGGCAGTTTGCAAGCAACGCGCTGATTCGGCCAGACCCCACGCTCGGCAGGAATTTTTGGGCGCCGGAAGTGGCGTATCACGATGGGCGCTTTTACCTCTACTACTCTGTCGGGTTCGAAGACAAAAACCATCAGCTTCGGGTCGCGACTTCCGAGACGCCGCTCGGCCCCTATGAAGATTGCGGCAAGACTCTCGTTAATCCTCAAATTTGCCCGTTCGCAATTGATCCACATCCTTTTCAGGACGAGGACGGCCGATGGTATTTATTTTACGCCCGTGATTTTTTGGACACAAACAATGGCTACAGGGCGGGGACCGCTCTGATAGTTTGTCCCATGCGCAGCATGACCGATCTGGCGGGGCCGGGAAGAATCGTCTTGCGAGCGCGGCACGACTGGCAACGGTTTCAGGAAAACCGGTTGATGTACGGCAAATATTGGGATTGGCACACGCTGGAAGGCCCCTGCGTTCGCAGGCATCACGGCCGCTATTATTGCTTTTATAGCGGTGGCCGATGGGAGACGGAGAGTTACGGCGTTGACTACGCCGTAGCAGACCGAGTTATGGGACCTTATTCGGACCAAGGCGCCGAGTCTGGGCCGCGCGTGTTGCACACCGTGCCAGGCCAAATGGTGGGACCCGGTCACAACTCCATCGCGCTAGGGCCGGACGGTGAAACTGAATACCTCATTTATCACGCCTGGGACAAAGATATGACTGCGCGCCAAATGTGCGTAGACCGGCTTATCTGGACACCCGAGGGCCCACGCTGCGAGGGCCCTACTCTTCCGTGGTCCGAAGCCCAATCCGCGGCAACGGTTTAGTTCCTTCAAAGCGCTTGTCAGCGTCGATCGCTGGTTGCTATCCTGCTCTCGTGGCGGCAAGCAACCAGTCAACTGAGGTTCCCCCGCCGAGGACGGTTTTAGGAAATGTTTCATGGGAACGGATGATTGGAGCCGTGGAGAAGG
>Ga0066705_10000314_pt1 | contig 12541 bp, 13 predicted proteins | sample GraSoiAngelo_154_FD_66506 | JGI IMG/M metagenome (GOLD analysis project Ga0066705, IMG submission 66506) | Grasslands soil microbial communities from the Angelo Coastal Reserve, California, USA - 14_1009_13_20cm | ecosystem: Environmental > Terrestrial > Soil > Grasslands | place: USA... | reverse complement strand
ACAGCCTGCTTGCGCAACTCGAAAAAGCTCCTTCGAACCTGCCTGAGCAAAAGCTGTACGAAGAGAAAGAAGACGCCTACTGGTCTGAACTGCGTAAGCAGTTCCTTATTCCCGAGGACGTGGCTCCTGGCCCCGAAAGGTTCAGGTTTTCTGTACGTTCGCGATGAAGTAATCGACCGCCTGTGGAACACAATTGCCACAGAAGGCTGGGACGATCCCAAAATTCGTGCCGAACGCTTTCAGCGCATCGGGTCATCGAATGTGCCTGCGCTGTGGGGAATGCGCGCAGCGATCAAGTTGGCAAATGATATTGGGATGGATCGGGTTGAACGACGCCATCGTCGGCTCTGCGATTACATTCTGGGCGAGATGGCGAAGCGCGGCACCGAATCGTGGACTTCGCCCGACCCTGCATTGCGCTGCGCCATTGCGACAGTCAACGCCCCACCGATCCAGCGCATGGAGCTGGAGAACTGGCTATGGAAGACGCACAAGATCCGCATCCGCGGCGGCGAACCCAGCAAGCTGCGGTTTTCGACCCCGTACTACTTGCAAAAGAAGGACATCGAGCGCTTCCTGCACACTTACGACCAATATCGAAAAGAGAAGAACTTACTCTGAGATCGTCATGTTGGGATCTTTCAGGGACCGTAAATCTGTGCGCCAATTCTGCGATGCTTTAGCGATTTCTCTCATTGTCTACCGTGGCAAAAAGCAACTCCGGCTCGACCAACGCAATCTCTTGCAGAGATTGTTTATGACCGAACTAAAAGAAAAAACTCAGAATGCGCTCGATGAAGGACGCACCTTGATATTGGGCGCGCAAATCCTGCTGGGAGCGCTCTTCCGTGTCGTTTTCGAGCCTGGATATCACGAGCTTCCGGCGGCATCGAGATATCTCGTTCTCTGGGCACTCGGGCTGATTACTGTCGTGGTAGCTCTGCTCATGGCGCCCGCTCCTTATCACAGGATCGTAGAAGGCGGTCAGGATGACGAGGAATTCAATTCGTATGTCATGAGAATCATGACGATCGCGCTTTTACCTTTTGCGTTATCAACGGGCTTGTCGATTTATATTTTCATCGCCAAAGCAGTAGGGCCGGTCTACGGAATATGTGCCGGCGCTGGTGTCACGCTTGCAGCGCTGTTTCTTTGGTACGGGTTGCGGCTGCTGCCGCGCGATGCGTACAAAAAGTGATGACTGGAAATAGTGGAGCACGACAGGCAGAGCTTAATGAAGAGATTCGCCATGTGTTGACGGAAATTCGCATGGTGCTGCCGGGAGCGCAAGCCCTGCTGGGTTTTCAGTTGATCACTTTTGTGCTGTCTGATTTCGAGAAGATACCCTACAGCTCAAAGGCAATTCACTCGGTCAGCTTGATTCTGATGTGTGTGTCGGTAATCGGCTTGATGACGCCGGCAGCCTATCATCGCGTTGTCGAGCATGGCGAGAATACCGAGCACTTTCATCGCTTCACCGGAGCCATGCTGCTGGCGTCACTGGTTCCGCTGGCTCTGGCCATTTGCGGAGACTTCTATGTCGTTATGAAGACGGCCAGCGCCTCGCAGTGGCTTCCGGTCACCTTGACGGCTATTTTGCTGCTCTTTTTTGGTGGGCTGTGGTTCGGTCTGCCACTGTGGAAGCGGCGGCGGTAGTATAATGGTGGTATGAAACAGAAGACATCTGTCACACTCTCTAGGGATGTCTTGGAATCGGTTGACAAGTTAGCCGGATCAAAGCATTCCCGCTCGGCCGTGATAGAGCGCGTGCTCCGCCTTTTTCTGCGAGAACGGGCTCGGACACAAGCACAGGCGCGGGACCTTGATCGCCTCAATCACGCGGCGGAACAGCTTAACGCCGAGGCTGCCGATGTAATGCAGTACCAGTCGCCGGAAGACTGATTCGGGGGCAGGTGTGAACCGTGGCGAACTTTACCGGGTCCGCAAGCCAGGTGGCGACCCCAAACAGCACCGGGTTTTTGTGCTTGTCAGTCGACAGGTGCTGATCGATTCGAGATTCTCTACCGTCATCTGCGCGCCGGTTTTCACTAGCGGACAAGGCCTCTCAACCCAAGTTTCGGTCGGCGTTGACGAGGGACTCAAACATCCAAGCTGGATCATGTGCGAAAATCTTGTAAGTCTTCGCAAAGCCGATCTTACCCAATTTGTAGGCTCTCTTTCCGGGCGGAAGTTGGTGGAGTTGAACCGAGCTCTCAGGATGGCATTGGATATTCCATAGGAACTGCATAACGGACCATCTCTACCCGGAAGGGATGCGACGCCTTCTGCTATTCGTGACTCGCGACACTCAGTCGTAATACTCTAGGCCCAAATGGGTAATCAGCTCTTCTCCTCGCAGATGCCGCAGCGTGTTCTTCAGCTTCATCAACTGGATAAACAGGTCATGCTCGGGATACAGTCCCGGAGCCGTCATCGGAGACTTAAAGTAAAAGCTGAGCCATTCTTGAACGCCAATATCGCGAAGCTCTGATGTCCGTTGTGCCAAATCCAGGAAGAGCACTAGGTCCAACACAATCGGCGCCGCCAAAATCGAGTCACGGCAGAGGAAATCGACTTTGATCTGCATGGGATAGCCGAGCCATCCAAAGATGTCGATGTTATCCCAACCCTCTTTGTTATCACCGCGCGGTGGATAATAGTTAATGCGAACCTTATGGAAAATCTTGCCGTACAGTTCGGGGTAGAGTCGCGGCTGCAAAATGTGCTCCAGCACGCCCAGCTTTGATTCTTCCTTGGTTCTGAACGACCCGGGATCGTCCAACACCTCACCGTCACGATTGCCCAGAATATTTGTTGAGTACCAGCCGCTCAGCCCCAACAGACGCGCCTTGAATCCGGGCGCGAGAATTGTCTTAATCAGTGTCTGCCCGGTTTTAAAATCCTTGCCGCAAATCGGAGCTTCGTTGCGCCGCGACAGTTCGTGCATGGCCGGAATGTCAACCGTCAGGTTCGGGGCTCCGTTGGCGAAAGGTACCGCCTCCATTAGAGACGCATAGGCGTAAATCATCGAAGGGGCGACTGACTCGTCATTCTGAGTCAAGGCCTTTTCGAAGGCCTTCACCGACTGGTGCGCCTCGCCTGGTTCAATAAACGTCTCCGTCGACCCGCACCAGATAGTCACCAGCCGGCTCGCTCCGGAGCTTTTCTTGAAGTCGCGAATGTCCTGTCGCACCTGCTCGGCAAGATCCATTTTGGTCTTGCCTTTTTTCACGTTCGGGCCGTCCAGCCGCTTGACGTAGTTGCGGTCGAAAACGGCTTTGCGCGGCTTGATCGAGCTGAGAAACGGCTTCACTTGATCGAGGAGTTCGCGCTCCAGCACGCCAGCGTTGGAGGCGGCCGCGTGCATGTCATCTTCAAAAATGTCCCATCCGGTAAAGACCAGATCGTTCAGTCCTGCGAGGGGAACAAACTCGTTTACCTTGGGAGCGCGGCTTTCTGTGCGGCGTCCGAGGCGAATGGTGCCCATCTGTGTGAGGGAGCCAATCGGCGTGGCAAATCCCTTCCTTACTGCCTCCACGCCAGCCACAAAGGTTGTTGCTACGGCACCCATGCCGGGAATCATGACCCCGAGCTTGCCTTTGGGCACCTGAATCTCGCTGCCGGTCTTCGGCTTCTTGCCGGTTTTGACACTCTTTTGCCGCGTCGCCATGTTTGCGCTGCTTCCTTATGACTTCTGTTGGACTAAGACAAACGGGTATGTTCTCGTATCAGGCGGTGATTTGCAACCGAGCGATGGCGAATGCCGGGGATGTCAATCCAAGTGCGTCAGCGCGGGATCGATTTGGAGGGTCTAGCGCCCGGCGTGCGTGTCCTCTGTGCCCTCTGTGGTTAGAGTTTTTATTTCGCTTCCATATCCACAGTCTTCACCGGCAAATCCCAGTGTGCATCGAGAATCTCGAAGCGCCGTTGCTCTTCTTGCTGGTAAGTCTGCTGATCGGGAAACAACTGCTTCTTAAGCGCGTCTTCGTCGAACGGTTCGTTGGCAACGGTCGCGTTCTTGAACACAATTGTCACACGATAATCCCAGCGTCCATCTTCGGTAGTGTGGTAGCGCGGCTGGTCCATCCAGACTTTAAGCATCCTCCCCATTTCAACTTCTTTTTTCAACAGCGGATAATGATTCTTCTTGAACAACTTTAAGAACTCGTCGGCATGGCCCCACTTGGTCTTGTAGTAATACTCGACGACGAAGGGTTTATCGGGAACAGACTGCGCCAAAATCCCGGTTGGCAGCAACAGAAGGACGCACCACAAAAACATATTCCTCATGAGAATTCCTCCAGTGGTTAACTCAGTCGCGCCGCGGAAAAAGACAGTTGTCAGTTAGCAGTCTCAGTTTTGTGACGCGCTCATCCGGTTCTTCCAGTGTGACCACACGAACCAGATCACGCCAAGAACTAGAATCGCGCCAATGACAACATCGAATTTGTGAAAATACTTCCCCAGTTCGCGCCAGTTTTCGCCGAGCTTCATACCCAGCCAGGCAAGGCCCAAACACCAGGGCCATGATCCCAGGAAAGTGTAGACGTGAAAACGCCCCCGTGGCATGCGAGCGACACCTGCCGGAAGAGCGATGAACGTTCGGATCACTGGCAGCAAACGCGCAATGAACACGGCCAGATATCCCCAGCGCGCAAAGAAGCGGTCGGCCAAGTCGAGTTCGCGACGGCCCATTAGAATCCATCGGCCATATTTCTCTACCAGGGGCCTGCCGCCGTAGCAGCCGATCTCATATGCGATAAGCGATCCGAGATTGCAGCCAATCGCGCCAACCGTGGCCACCCACAACAGCTGAAATCTGCCTTCATATACCAGATAGCCGGCGAACGGCATGATCAATTCCGAAGGCAGCGGGATACACGCCGACTCAATTGCCATGAGGATTACGATCCCGCCGTATCCGGTGGCGGCGATTACCGATTTAATGAAAACGAAAACTACAGCGAGGATTTTTTCAGTCATGAATGGCGGAAGAGGAAAGAATACAGCACGGACGTTCAGCAATCAGCATTTTGCATCGGACCGGAGCCGGCTTTGCCAAGATCCTGCAGAAATTCCCCAGCGCCAATGGCTGCTTTCAGAACGCTGCTTCCTGAGTGAAGGTGTAACCTGGCAGCGTCGCACCCTCGGCGTTCTTTGTGACTTTGACGCGGACAGTTTCTGCGTCAGGAGCCGACAGTCCCGCTGGCCGCAGCACAGCATATTGGCTGAAAACTTCACTGTACAGCTTGGTTACCAAATAATCGTTGCCGTCAGCGTCGTTGCGCCAAACTTGCCCGAGTTGAATGGATTTGACTGCCACTGGTTTTTCCTAAGACGAAATGTGCCGGGACGTCCTCTGCTCCGTCCGATGCCCGAATCGTAAGCACTGCCTCAGATTATCGGGACACCGGATTCGCGTCAATCACGCAAGCTGGTTCGGCGCGACACGAAGGGGCAACTCCCTCTGCTAACATGAACATTCGACTGCAAGGAGCATCCATGCCCCGTGGCATCGTCCCCCGCCAACCCGCCAAAACTGGACGCCAGGATCGCGCAATCCGCGTCCGACCGGCTAAGCAGACGATTCGGCCCGCGCGGAGCCGCGTGCAATCTTTGGTTCCGGGCGGAGCGAGAGATGCTGCATCGAAACGAACAACGCGCGCTGCCAGAGGCTACAATCCGCTCGCGGCGGAACGCATCAGCGAAATTATCAATCGCCTTGATCGCCTATATCCCGCCGCGACCTGCGCGTTAAAACACAACAACGCCTGGGAGTTGCTGGTCGCCACCATTCTCTCCGCCCAATCGACCGACGTGGGGGTGAACAAAGTCACGCCGGTGATTTTCGCCAAGTATCCTACGGTTCAGGATTTTGCCGCACTCAACCCGGAACAACTCGAGGTGGATATCCGGTCCACCGGGTTCTTCCGAAACAAATCAAAATCGGTAGTGGGCGCGGCCAAAAAAATCGTCAGCGACTTTGGGGCCGAGGTGCCCTCCGAAATCGATCAGCTCCTCACATTACCCGGGGTGGCCCGCAAGACTGCGAACGTAGTGCTGGGCACCTGGTTTGGACAAAATGAAGGTGTGGTCGTAGACACGCACGTACAGCGCATTTCACGCCGGCTGGAGCTCACTCGCAATGAGGATCCGAAGAAGATCGAGCAAGACCTAATGCACGTAATCCCACGCGCGAAGTGGACGCTATTCGCTCATCAGGTGATCTGGCACGGACGCAAGCTGTGTATGGCACGAGCTCCGAAATGCGCGGAGTGCCCGCTGGAGAACATCTGCCATGCAGCCGACAAGACGTGGAGCACAGTAGAGATTCATAAGAACGCGAAGTAGGCTGCGCACGCGCGAGGACGCGCGCGCCTACATCGCGGGGAAACCAATATTAAATTTTCGATGTAGGCGCGGGCGTCTCGCCCGTGCGAGAATCTCTCAGATCAGGCGACCAAGCCAACGGTATTCTTCTGGACTATTCACGAGTCCGGCTCGGACTGGATTTTCACAAATGTACTGCACCTTTGCTGGAATGCTTTCTTCACGGCGCAGCACGTGATCGAAAGATTCATGCTGCCAAATCTGACCAGCTTGGTTTAGTGTGCGATTGATCCGGTGCGCTGACGTGCTCTTGATACCCTGCATAATTTCAGGAATACAGTACAAACCGCTCCCGTCGTACAAGGGAGTCAGAACGAGATGAACATGGTCCGGCATAATAACGAGCCCATGAAGCGTGAATCGCTTACCATTGCCCCAAAGGCAAGCTTGAAGCGTTATGATTCTTGCTTCCGGAGGCAAAATCCAGCGATGATGAGTGCAGAACGTTACGAAGATGGCTTTGTTGTCGCTCTGAAAGTGCGGTAGGTGACGGCGGTACTCATAGATGCGGTTCACCACAGAGAAGGAGTATCACGAATGAACTTGCACGCGCGAGGACGCGCGCGCCTAATCGAAAGTTTAGTTCTGAAATGAAACAGCATGCGTAATCGCGCGATATTTCTGATGATCATAGCTATGTCTACTGTTGCAATTTCTCAGACGCTTCCCACGCCCCAAGCCATCACCGACCCGAAGCAGGTCATCTCCAGACCTGACGCTGAGGTTGAACAAGGCGAGCAGTCTCTGTCGCTGGAGCGCCTGTACATGACGCGCGCTGTCGGAAGCACGGCCTGGTCGCCGGATGGAAAGACGATTGCGTTTGTCACGAACATTACCGGGCGCAACAACATTTGGTTGGTGCCCACCGAGGGCGGCTGGCCAATGCAGCTTACGGTGAGCGATCAGCGCCAGACGGCGCCGGCGTGGTCTCCGGATGGCAAGTGGATCGCCTACCAATCTGACTACGATGGCGACGAGCAGTGGGATATTTTCCTGGTTTCGCCGAAAACCGGGCAGGTAGTGAACATCACTAAGACACGCGAGATTGCGGAAGAAAACCCTGCCTGGTCGCCTGACGGACGATACCTAGCTTACATGGTTAAGCCTAAGACATCTTCCGTGTATGAGATCGATGTCTTCGATACCGTGACGCGCACTACAAAACACGTCACCAGCGGCACGCCAAAAGACAAGATGAACGTGAGCCCGGTGTGGTCGCGAGGCGGAGAATACCTGTACTACACGCAGATACAGGCGAAAGGGACTGATTCGAATGTCTTCGTTGCCGACCTGAAACGCGGCAAGCTAACTCTCCTGACGCCACATGAAGGTGAACAACTGTACGAAGCAAATGATGTTTCGCCACCGTTTAAAGACGGAGAATCTGTGCTAATAAGCTCGAATGCGGCGAATGGATACCAAAACGTCGGAACCCTCGACATTAGTGACAAGGGTATTGTGCGCCCAGGAAAGATCCGCTGGCTCACCCAAGATAAATGGGAAATTTCCGGCGGTAATTTCTCGCCAGATGGAAAATCCGTCACGTGGACTGCGAATGTTGATGGCAACACGGATATCTATCTGCACAATCTAGATCCCGGCAAAACCACTTCCCTGCCGCTGCCAAAGGGTGTGAACGATTTGGGTGGCGCGGAGTCGGCTTTCACGCGCGACGGCTCCCGCCTGCTCTACTACCACAACGGCCCCAACTCTCCCAAGGATGCCTGGATTTACGACATCCCCGACGGCAGCACGCACCAGGTGACGCACTCGCTGTTGGCTGGAGTCCCAGCGAAACATATGGTTGAGCCGCTACTCGTGCATTATCCCAGTCGCGACGGCAAGTGGACGATCTCGGCGCTGCTCTATGTGCCACACAATATGCGGCGCGATGGCCAGAACGCGGCCATTGTTTTCGTCCACGGCGGCCCGACTTCGCAAACAGTCAATTTGTTTAACCGGTTCATTCAGCACATGGTGAATCAGGGCTACATGGTGATCGCGCCGAACTATCGTGGCTCGACGGGCTACGGTAAAGAATTTCAGCAGGCCAATTTGTTCGATATGGGCGGCGGCGATCTCCAGGACGTTCTTGCCGCGGCCGACTGGATCAAACAAACCGGCTACCTCGATCCCAAGAAGCTGGTGATAGCTGGCGGAAGTTATGGCGGGTATATGAGCATGATGGCGGTGACCAAGGCTCCGGATGTCTGGGCTGCGGCGGTGCCGATCGTGCCCTTTGTAAACTACTTCACCGAAATCCAGAATGAAGATCCCGTTCTGCGGGAGATGGACCTCGCCACCATGGGCGATCCCCAAAAGAACAAAGACCTATTGCGCGACCGCTCTCCGATTTTCTTTATCGACCAGGTTAAAGCACCGCTGTTGCTGCTGGCGGGAGGCAACGACCCGCGGTGCCCAAAATCAGAAACGCTGCAAGTAGTGGATGCGATCAAAAAGCGTGGAGGCGTAGCCGAGTACAAAATCTACGAGAACGAAGGCCACGGTTTCGCGCGCGTCGAGAATCAGATCGACGCCTATCAGCGGGCGGCAAACTTCATCAAAGCACAGGTCCCACCTGCGGATTGCGGCTGCTCGCTGAACGAGTAAACGAGCTACCTAACCCTGCTCGCAGGCTTGCGTGCGTAAGCTTGGGCAATTGCCTCAAGCAGACCCGGAATCGTGTACTTCCCGGCTTCAATATGCGGAGTCATCCCAAACTCGCGCAAAGTGGACGACGTCACTGGGCCGATGGAGGCGAACTTAATTCCATCTAGCAAAGCCGCATGACCCAGGCGTTCCTGCCTGCGGCTCTTCGCGCTTAAAAGTGCAACAAAGTTTCTGACCGTCGAAGAACTGGTAAACGTGATCACATTCGGGCGGCGCTTTGGATCGCGCAGCAGAGCGAGTAGCCGCCGGGTGGAAGACAGTGGTATAACCGTTTCGTACGCTTCCACCACGTCCACGCGCGCGCCCAGCTTACGCAATTCGCGTGGAATGACATCGCGCGCAACTTTGGCCCGCGCCAGCAGAACACGTTTTCCCTTCACCCGATCGCGCAAGCTCTTCACCACCGACTCCGCCACGTATTCCTTAGGAATGACATGAACTTTTAGCCCGAGCCTCTCGACGGCATGTGCTGTGGCGGGGCCGATAGCCGCTATTTTCAGATGAGCCAGGTGAGACTTGCGCAGCTGCAGCCGCTTGATTCGCTCGCCAAGCGCTTCCACTCCGTTCACGCTAGTAAGGATTAGCCATTCGTAAGTGCGGACATTTTTGAGAGCTGCATCCAGCGGCTTGAAAGAACTCGGCCTGCGGATTTCGATGAAAGGGATTTCAACGACTTCTGCGCCCAGGCTGCGCAAGCCGGCCGACAACGCGCTGGCCTGGTGGCGGGCACGGCCAACCAGAATGCGAAGGCCAGTCAGCGGTCGCTTTGGCGGCATTCGCGAATGCGTGCGACCAGATTTCATAGCCTGCAACAGATAAACAAAAAGGCAGCCTCACGGGCTGCCTTTGAGGTTACTTCGATTCTTTACTGTGGTTTCGGTTTCGTGGGACGGCGCCGTGCTGGCGACTTCTTAGCCGGAGCAGCCTTGGTCAGCAGAGTCCCCTTTTCCATGGTCATCACAAATGGGCTCGGCGTGTAAGAAACCGGCGTACCCTCGAAATCCAACGTACTACCTTCCTTGGGCATTAGTCTGGCTGGAATCACTCCGGTCATGGCTAGGATAATATCTGCGCGTTTCTGATCGATGTCATCCTGGCTGCCCGCAATTTGCAGTTCCTTCTCGGAAGCCTTGATCACTTGACCTTCCATCTGAAGCGGCACGCCTTTAATCGCATTCCAGACTTTTTCTGCATCTTCGGGCTTGCCAGCGGAGAGCACGAGTTCCCACTCCGCGAATGACATTTCCTTGGGCTGCTTGGTTTTCACTAACTCCGCTGCTTGCTCTGCCGGAGTGGGCGGCACGTATTTCGAGATGGTGAATCCGGCGGGCGGAAGAGGCGTGGTTTTTGCGGTGGCCAGCAGCTCAGTCCATCCTTGATCAGAACCGTGATATTTCGTGTACACGCTCTTGCCGTAGTTGCTGATTTGGGTTTGCGCCTGACCAGCAGGCGCCAAGCCCGCAGCGCGGGCGATGAAGAAAAGGCCGTTGACCGTATCCGGAGGGTTGGCAGACAGGTAAGCCAACGCCAGCGGATAGACATCTTCCAGATTGTTTGGATTGGCTTCAACCGACGCGCGCAGGTATTTCTGGGCGTTGCCATAATCCTTGAGCTGAAGAGCCGAAAATCCCGCAATGCTGTTCAGCGCCGCAGTCAATTGATCCTTTTGCTTTTGGAAATCCGGGTCGGAAACGCCATCCGGTTTCTGCATTTTCGGTACGGCTTGCAGTCCGCGAGTCGCGTGCTGAAATGCATCAGTCCATTTCTGTGCGGCCCTTTCAGTAACGGCCAGAAGAGCAAGGGCACGCACATTATCAGGATTCGCGGCCAGCAGCCGGTTGGCTGTATCAGCCATCTTGGCCGCGTTGTTGGCCTTTTGATAAGCGCCCATCAGCGCTTCCAAAGCGTCCTCCTTGACAACGCTGTTGGGATACTGCGTCAGAAAAGCTTCCAGCCCGCTGATCTGGGCAGCCGGATCCTTCTGCTGCACGGCGCCAACGTAGGCGTTGTATTCCGCGGGATCCTTGATCTCCTTTTTCTGCGGCTGCGCGGATGCGCCCGCCTGCCCTGCCCCGGCTGGTGCAGTTCCGGGCTGTTGTGAAGCGGCAGGCTGCGAACCCGCGGGTTGCGCCTGTGGTTGCGGCGCCGTGGTTTGCCCGACTGCGATTGCTGAAAGCGCAAGCACAAACGCCACTAGACTGGTCTTCATTCGAATGGCTCCTTGAAAATCTTGGGAAATCAGCGAACGCACATCGTACCCAGGCGCGACCCGAGCCCGCTCACCTGGATCTTCATGAGCTCCGCTCATGTGACAGGACCGGAGAAACCTGGCGGCTCAGGAAAGCATCCAGACATCCGCACCGTTTTTCCGGTGAGCCGGATTATAAGGATGTGCTTCGCCTAAGGCAAGTTTGCTTTTTCGAGTTAGACTTGCCCTCTTGTAAGATGCGGCGATCCGGCCGGCCGGATGGTTTCTTAAATGCTTGGCTCGCCTTGATTGAGTGCCCATGCGTGAAGCGAACCTGAATCCCTTAAATGAGCAGGTGGCGGTTGTTACAGGCGCGGGCCGCGGCATTGGGGCGGCGATTGCTCGCAAGCTGGCAGCTCTGGGCGCCGTGGTCATTCTCTGTGGACGCAAGCTGGAACCACTGGAATCCACCGCTGCCGAAATCAACCGGGCCGACGGCCGGGCACAAGTATTACCGTGCGATGTTACTGATTTGAGCTCGGTCGAAGCCGCCGCTCAACACGTGGATACGAGCTACGGGCGCGCTGACATCCTGGTGAATAATGCTGGCGTCGGCGGATTCGGAGGGCCATTGCACCAAATGCCAGCAGAATCATGGGATCAGGTTTTGCACACTAATCTGCGCGGCGTCTATTACTGCATTCGTAGCTTCGCTCCGATCATGGTCCGCGCGCAAACTGGGCACATTATCAATATCTCTTCACTTGCAGGAAAAAATCCGCTGCCGAATGGTGCCGCGTACGCCGCTTCCAAATGGGGCTTGAATGGGCTGAGCTATTCCGTGGCTGAGGAGCTGCGGGTTCACCATATTCGGGTTTCAGTTGTTTGTCCTGGATCGGTGGACACGGAGTTGAGCCCGCATACAGGGAAAGATTCCACGAAAATGCTGCAGCCGGACGATGTGGCTCACGTTGTCGGGATGCTGGTGACGCAGGCACCGCAGTCCTTCGTGAGCGAGGTTTTGCTGCGGCCGACGATGAAGCCCTAAATTTCTGGGCAGGAAACACTCATTTCTTGAATAAATTATCAAACGCTTGACGCGCGTCTTGCACTTTCGCGCCGGGTGTGGAGGTCTCCTTTTCAACCATTACTCGCATTGCGTAGAACGTGCAATCGTTCCGGGCATCCTTGCGCGGGATGCGTTCCGGAATCGGCTGACTGCACTCGAATCGGCTTGAGGGATCAAAGTAGGCGCACTGTTTACAAGAATGCAGCTCGAAGCCACACTTGGGG
>Ga0066705_10000311_pt1 | contig 12599 bp, 10 predicted proteins | sample GraSoiAngelo_154_FD_66506 | JGI IMG/M metagenome (GOLD analysis project Ga0066705, IMG submission 66506) | Grasslands soil microbial communities from the Angelo Coastal Reserve, California, USA - 14_1009_13_20cm | ecosystem: Environmental > Terrestrial > Soil > Grasslands | place: USA... | reverse complement strand
CCCGGCGATGATTTCGTGAGCGAGGTCTGTAAGAAATGGGAAGCGGCATTCGATTTCGTTGATTCGCCGAATACGCGCAGAGTCTTGTTGCGACTCGGCGTCGTCCTCGGTCGGAACGGCGGTTTTCTCCAGATCCTGAGCAGACTGACTCGGTGGTTTCTCGGCGGGCACGTTGGTAACGGCCGGCAATACGTTAGTTGGATTCACATTGCCGACCTGTCGCGGATGATTTTGCAGGCGATCGAGCAAGAACAACTCACGGGCGTTTTTAACGCGACCGCGCCCAATCCGGTGACGAATGCGGAATTGATGCGCGAATTACGTCGCGCGTTACATCGGCCTTGGAGCCCGCCTGTCCCCGAATTCGCCGCCCGCATTGGCTCCTGGTTAATGGGAACGGAGGCGAGTCTAGCTCTCGTTAGCCAGCGCTGTGTGCCGAAACGGTTCCTGGAAAACGGTTTCAATTTCGAATTTCCAACCTTGCGCCAGGCGCTAACGAACATTTTTCCAGACCAATGAACGCGTTTGTCATCCTGAGCGAAGCGAAGGACCTCACAACCGAAGTTGCGAATACCAAATGCTTATGGCGTGATCAATCACCTTGGGAGAGGTCCCTCACCGCCTTCGCGGTTCGGGATGACGGCGCGACAGCTAATCGAACAACCTAAATGAATCTTTCAGACTTCATCTGCCTCGAGGCTGCCTTACGCGCCGCCGCAATCGCGCAGTTTGCGGTTGCGATTCTGAACCTCTTTCTCGTTCGGATCATGAAATGGAAACCCGATCTGGATCGGGCGCCGCTCCTCGTTCGAGAAGTTTTTCACATCCACGTTATTTTCATTTCTATCACCCTGTCGATCTTCGCGGTGCTCACCTGGCAATTCGTTCATGAAATTGCCAGCGCCGCCAATCCCCTGGCGATTTGGCTGGCGACAGCGATCGGAACGTTCTGGATCGCTCGCTCGGTCATGCAATGGCTGCATTACAGCCCGAGTCACTGGCGCGGAAACACGACGCGCACTCTGATTCATTGGACGCTGTTTCTCGGCTATGGCGCGATGGCAGTTGTCTATTTCTCAGCCGCATTTTGGAGAAGCGCATGAGCGCGGTTTTCGGCTCCGCAGAGCGTCGCCCTACCGAACACCTCGCGAACGATGAATTGGTAGGGCGAGACTCCGTCGAGCCGGCGGCGGTTCTCAGTGCCAGCGAAGCTGCGAGAACGCGTTTGTTGTCGCGGCGTGGCGAACCACTCTTCTACGCGAATTGGGACAACGTTCTCTTCATTCATTACGAAACCGAGCCGGACGAATTGCAGTGCTGTATTCCCTACCCTCTGGATCTTTACGATGGCCGCGCATTTGTCAGTCTCGTGGCTTTCACCATGCGCGGGATGCGCCCTCGATTTGGCGGTTCCTTAGGAGCGCTGTTGTTCAAACCGATCGCGACCCATCATTTCCTGAACGTTCGCACCTACGTCAGACACAGGGGCGAAGCCGCCATCTATTTTATGCGCGAATGGCTTTCGAACCGGATGGCAGCGTTGCTTGGGCCGCGGAGTTTCGGATTGCCGTATCAGTTTGGAAAAATCGAATATAGAAACGATTTCGAGCAGGCGTGGAGCGGCAGAGTGGAAACAAGCGGTGGCGCGTTCAGTTATTGTGCAAGGTTGACGACGAATGAGCTCGAAAGCTCCGCCGCGGGATCGCTCGATGAATTCTTACTGGAGCGTTACACTGCGTTCACGCAATCCGACAGGCACCGCCGGTTTTTTCGCATTTGGCACGAACCATGGCAGCACGTTGCGGCGAAAGTCGAAATCGTAACCGACGATTTAATTCGCGCCACTGAATCGTGGTGGCGGGACGCCGGTTACGTCGGAGCGAATTACTCACCCGGAGTGAAAGTCTGGATGGGTTGGCCGCATCAAATCGAACCCGGACGAACGGGCTAGGAGGTCACGAATCCAGTGATCAAATGATCTTATGAACACGAAATTACACCTCATCAAAATCATCTCGCGAATCGCGCTCGGGCTTGTCTGGTTTTATGAAGGGCTGGTCCCAAAAATCTTATTCCCGCGCGCCGATGAAATCGGCCTGATTCGAGCATCTCACCTGGTCTGGCGAACGCCGGAATTCACCCTGCAAGTTCTCGGGTTGGCCCAAATGGTCGTCGGCCTCTGGCTCCTCATCGGGATTGCGGAACGAACCGCTGTCTTCCTTGCAACGGCGTGGATGTCGGTCTTGATCGTTCTGGTCGCGAGCGGAAATCCGTCGATGTTGATCGATCCTTACGGCGCGCTCGTGAAAGATTCCTGCTTGGTTGCGTGCGCGATAACGGTGTGGATGCTGGCACCGGCAGCGTATGGCTATCCCGGCCAAAAGGTGAACAAAATCTTAACCTGCCATTGACGGCCGAATTCCTTTTTCATTTCCCGCTGGTCAGGAATTAACCCAAACGAAAACCGCGCTGACGCCCTGATGAGTTTTGCGGCTGTGTCGACCAGGCGGATATCCGGAGCCGAAATCCACGCCGCAACGACCACGCGTTACCCGCCTGCGCGCGGCTGGTGCTTCCAATAGTTAGCAATCAGCAACAGAGCCTCGATTGTCAGCCATATCGAAACAAAATCGGGCAGCAGCGTGTAGGCAAATTGGTATTGACTGTAGCGGCCTACATCGAGCGAATGTCCGATTGCCAGCATCAGCACGGTCCCGAAGTTGTAACCATATAAGAGCAGAAGGACAGGTGCGACTTTTCTGAACGCAAATAAACTGGGTTTTCTCCACGCAAAGATCGTAAGCAAGCCAGCCCACAGACACCAGCAAAGGTGGGTTTTCGAGAGGAAACGATTGATCCACCCGGTAAGCTTATAGGGTCCAATTCGCAGAGGGCTGTCGGTCAGCGCGGTAGCATCAGCCAGCAGGGTTGCGCCCGCGGAATACCGCTGCAGCTTCGGTTGACTAATCAAACACGCTGTATCCTGCCGGTATTGTTCTGCCAGATTGAAGCTCTTATAGGTAAGGTAGGCGGGGCAATTCCAAGGCGAATAAAAAACCGCGAACTGACGCGCGACCTTTATCGCCATGCTGGCCGGTCGCCCCCGCATGGTTCGCCAATAATAGTACCGACAAAATTCGGCGGTCTGATCCTCGTTCCCTAGTTGGCTCGTCAGTTGCCGCAGAAACGGCGGTTTTCCGGGGCCCCCGAATCGTAAATAATCCGGATTGAACCCGAGCGCGGGCCAGTACTTACCATTCTCTCCCCGGCTGTCACGCAGAGCTTCGGTCAGGGCCGCGTGGGTGCTGGCCAAAAACCGCGGCGGAAAAGGAGTGACGGCATGCCCGGTCAAATCCTGCTCCATCTGTTTGTTGATGAGGTCGGCGTGAATGCTAAAAAGCGATTCAAATAAATACCGCGAGGCGGTGGGATCCCGCTGGCGAAAAGTGGATTCGGGCCAAAGCAATAACAATGCGGCGGCGACAACCGGCACAGCAACTAAAGGGAACTTGCACCTGAGGGGCTGATCGGTCCAGAACAGGAAAATAATTGTCGGGAGATTCGCGAGTAGAAGTGCCCCGGAAAAGCTGGGCTTAAGCAGTGATGCCGCGATGGAGAGAAAAACTGCCGACCCGCCGCTGAGAAGGAAGCGGCTTTGCCTGCCTTCGAGTAAGCAAGCGCGGATAAAGTGCAAATTGCAATAGACCTGCAGGATAACCACGAAGGGGAATACCGACTCCGGGCGCAACGTGCGCTCGAACTGTATTGTAGCCGTAGAAAACAAGTAAACAGCGACCAATTCCGCACCCAGAAGCTTGAAGACGAACGCCGGCACACGAGACGCGGGCAGGAGCCGGCGCAGTTCCATCCAACACGCGAAGAGCAGCGCGCCTGTGCCGAGGCCGAGGAGACCTTGGACCAGCGTGATCCAACGAAAACTGCTACCAAGTCGTAGCAGAATATATAGAAACCATGGATAGAGAAAGCACTGTCCAAACCAATTTCGGAACCGTTCGCCGAGCAACGTATCCAGAGCGGGGCCCAGGTACGCCCACACGTCGGGGTCGACGAACGGTGTTAGCGGCAGCCGGAAGCGTTCCCAGGCCGCCCAGCCAAAAACGACGGTCAAGGTTAGCAACGCGAGAGAGTTGAGGCAGCGGGAAAGCGTCAGTTTCGGCATTGGAACTTGGTCATCACACCACGTGAAGGACGGGACAAAACAGCAGCTCGGGTTTGGGCAAGGGAACAAAAATATTTCCGTTGGATACTTCCGGCCGCACCGGAGGACTCAGAGGATTCGCCGCTTGCGAGTTGTGCGATCATTTCGAAGGTTCGTCCAATGTTTGAAGTAAGAGCGACTGATGAAAGCACAAAAGCGCGGGTAGGACGGCTCAAAACTAATCACGGCACCATCGAGACGCCGGCCTTCATGCCGGTGGGAACACAGGGCAGCGTCAAAGCCGTCAGCTCGAGAGAGCTTCAGGAATTGAGCGCGCAGATCGTCCTGGGAAACACCTATCATCTATTCGTCAGGCCTGGTCTCGAGGTGATTCGGCACTTTGGTGGACTGCATGAATTTATGAATTGGGATGGACCGATTCTGACCGACAGCGGCGGTTTCCAGATTTTCTCGCTAGCGAAGTTGCGCAAGATTACCGAAGAAGGCGTGCATTTCCAAAATCATGTTGATGGGACGCCGGCTTTTGTTTCGCCGGAAATTGCGATGGAAATTCAAGCCACGCTCGGCAGCGATATCGCGATGGTCTTGGATGAATGCCCGCCGTGGCCGTGTGAGTATGGATACGCGGCGCGAAGCATGGAAATGACGGCACGGTGGGCGAAGAGATGTAAGGAAGCAAATATTCAACGCTCAACGCCCAACGCCCAACGCCCAATGGCAGGGTCTTCGCCTCTCAACTCGCAACTCTCAACTATCAACCAGCTTGTCTTCGGCATCGTTCAAGGCGCGACGTTTCCAGAATTGCGGAAACAAAGTGCGATGGCTGCCGTCGAAATCGGCTTCGACGGTTATGCGATCGGTGGAGTCAGCGTAGGCGAACCGGAAGAGGAAATGATGCAGGCGGTGGAATCGAGCGCGCCATTTTTACCGGAGGATAAACCGCGCTATGCCATGGGACTGGGAACGCCACCACAATTACTCGAGCTGATCGCCCGCGGGATGGACATGTTCGATTGCGTCCTGCCGACGCGGCTGGCACGCAACGGCACTGCCTTCACCGCAACGGGCACCCTCAATTTGAAGAACGCTGAGTTCGCGCGCGACAAGAATCCGATCGCACCGGGCTGCGCCTGTCCGGCTTGTCGAGAGTACGCACGCGGTTACATCCGTCACCTGGTTAAGGCTGAAGAAATTCTAGGACTGCGCCTAATTACCCTGCACAACCTGCACTTCTATCTCGAACTGATGCGACAGGCACGGGACGCGATTGAGGCGGGATGTTTCAATGAATTTCGCTCAGGTTTCGTTTCTGCTTATAAGACTCGCAACACCGATCTTCTCGGCGAAACCACGGCCTGACGTACCTCCGGGGACGCGGGACAAGGTGTCTCTCCGACCCTGGCGCAGAATGGGTTGGGTCCCCGTAACTAAAAAATTGCAGGTGACGAGAGCAGGCTTAAGCTCCGACTCCCTTGATGACACCGCTCGTACTAATCGCTCAAGCGCAGACCGGATCGCCCGGCGGGGCCACCAGTTCAGGAGGCGGATTCAATCTTTTCGTGCCGCTCATCTTTTTCCTGATCATCTTCTATTTCATTTTGATTCGCCCACAGAGTCAGCGGCAAAAGCAGCAGCAACAACTAATCAAGGCGCTGAAAACCGGCGATCGTGTGGTCACCAGCTCCGGCATTCATGGCCTCATTGCCAATGTGAAGGATTCGACCGTGATTGTGAAAGTTGCCGATAACGTGAAAATCGAGATGGAAAAATCGGCGGTCGCGAGTGTGCTTAAGTCAGCGGAGTAATGGAGTGTTGGAGTCGTGGAGCAATGACGTGCAAGTAATGAGCGACGCTGACGATCCGAAATCCGCAATTCCCAATCCGCAATTCAGATGAATCCCGCCCTTACATTTTTTGCCGGGTTGTTGTTGCTCGTCCTTTTCGGTTGGTATTTCGCGACGGATTCCGGACTGCGAAAGCACCTGCTCGCTCTTTTCCTGGCGGCGATGCTGGTGGCATTCAGTATCGCTACCATCTGGCCGCCAGAGAAGAAGATTGCCCTTGGGCTCGATATCAAAGGCGGCACCTCGTTTTTGATTAAGCTCCAACAGCTCGACAAGGACAAGCCGATTACGCCCGGCTTACTGGATCAGGCGGTCGAGGTTATCCGCAAACGCGTTGATTACTTCGGCGGCGGCGAGCCAATCATCAGTCCCGTCGGCCAGGATCGAATTTTAGTTCAGATTCCGGGACTGGATACGGCGAAGATTCAGGAAGCACGCGGTCAGCTGTCGCGCGTGGCCAAACTCGAGTTCCGTCTGGTCTATCCCGACAATGGCGAACGATTGGGCGCAATTGACAAGGGCACTGATGTTGTTCCGCCGGAATACAAAATCGAGAACTACAAGCACGCCGCCGACGAGAACGAAAATGCAACGACTGAGCGTCTGCTGGTAAAAAAGAAGGCGGACCTTGGCGGCGATCGGGTAAGTGAATCGCACGCCTTTTACGGCAACGAAGGGTGGACGGTACAGTTGAAATTCGATGGCGAGGGAGCAAAAAAATTCGGCCAAATCACCGAGCAATACAAAGGTCATCGTTTTGCCATCGTCCTGGACGGAATTATTCAATCCGCGCCGGTGATTCGCGATGCGATTTACGGTGGTGATGCCGTCATCACTGGTCATTTCGGCGAAAAAGAAGCGCGCGGACTTGCCAGTGTGCTTGAGAACCCGCTGCAAACCCCGGTGAGCATCGAGGAAGAACGAAGCGTGTCGCCGACACTCGGTGCGGATTCTATTCGCGCGAGCATTCTCGCTGGTTTGGTCGGGCTGGCGATTACGCTGGTGTGTGTGGCCCTTTACTATCGGATTCCCGGTCTTATCGCCTGCCTGGCGCTACTAGTAAACATCGTGTTGCTCATCGGGGCGCTCACCATGTTCCATTTTGTGCTGACCTTGCCAGGCATTGCTGGAATTATTTTGACCATTGGTCTCGCAGTCGATGCCAGTGTCTTGGTCTATGAGCGATTGCGGGAAGAACTCGCACTTGGGAAGTCGCTCAGGGTTGCGATTGAAGCCGCCTACGGAAAGGCGTTTAGTTCGATCTTTGACGCCAACGTCACTACGCTGATCACGGCGGTGATTTTGTTCTGGCGAGCAACTGGTCCGATCAAGGGGTTTGCCATTTCGCTCACGCTCGGAATCCTGGCCTCCCTCTTCACCGCGCTCATCGTCGGGCGCAACATCTTTGAAGCCCTCGTCGATAATAGCCGATTGAAAAAGGTCTCGATGCTGCACCTTATTTCAGCGCAGAATATCGATTTTCTCGGCAAAGGTTTCCTGGCTTGCATGTGCTCGCTCGCCTTGATCATTGCAGGCGCAACTTCGTTTTACGTTCGCGGGGAAAAGAATTTCGGGGTAGATTTTCGCGGCGGCGATCTCATCACCCTGAGCTCGCCCCAGGCTATCGATGTCGGGCAGGTGCGGACTGCTTTGGCACCAATAAATCTAGCGGACGCATCCATTCAGGAGTCCAACCAAGCCGGTAAAAATTACATCACGGTGCGCACGCCGTTGCACACCAGCGATCAAGTCGAAAAGCAGATCATGACCGTAATGCCACAGGCGCAGTTTAAGGTGGAAGGGGCCGAGCGGGTCGGAGCGCTTGTTGGCGGCGAGTTGGCACGCAGTTCCCTGATCGCGCTAGGACTCGGCATCCTCGGCATCTTGATTTTCGTCACCTTGCGCTTCGAGCTGTCTTTTGCCGTGGGTGCGATTGTCGCGCTGTTGCACGACGTTTTGATTACGGTGGGAGTGTTCTCGCTGTTGCACCGCGAACTTACGCTCACCATGGTCGGCGCCGTGCTCACCATTGCCGGCTACTCCATTAACGACACCATCGTGGTTTATGACCGGATTCGTGAAGGTCTGGCCAGCGGACGCAAAGGCTCGATCGAACAGATCATGAACGAAAGCATCAATCAGACGCTAAGCCGCACCATTCTTACCAGCACCGTCACGTTGATTCCGATTTTGTGCTTGTTCTTCTTTGGCGGCGCCGTGCTGCGGGATTTCTCGCTCGCGATCATCATTGGCGTAGTCGTCGGGACCTATTCCTCTATCTTTATCGCCTCGCCGATTGTGCTTTGGTGGACCCGCGCCCGCGGTGGGGGCAAAACCACTCTCCAACGCGAAATCATTTCCAAACAGACCAAACCGGCGACCGCGAGCTAGCTTCGACCCGAGCGGGGACAAGGGTTTAATCGCGGATTACGCTGATGAACTCAGATGTATTTCTGAGGCGTCCGCCAATCCATTCGAGACGTTCACAACCGTCATCCCGAGGTTGTTGCCCAACGACCGAGGGACCTCAACCCAAGGTCATTGATTGATCACACAAGATACTTTGCGTAATCACCGCCACTCGGGAGGTCCCTGCGCTGCAGCCGACGCGGCTGGCCTTTTTCCTCATCCGCTTTATCCGCGTAATCCGCGGTTAGAATAGGGCACCGAGGCCACCCCTTCGTGGGATTTGACGGGGTGTGGACGACCGGAGTAAATTGGCGTTGCCCAGCCGTGGAATGGGCGAATTTTTTCGGAATCGAGGTGAATTGATGCCAGAAGTCATTGTTCGAAAAGGCGAACCAGTGGATCGCGCGCTCAAGCGGCTGAAAAGCAAGTTGGACGCGGAAGGCATCCTCGATGAAGTGCGACGCTTGCGGGCGTTTGAAACACCGTCGCAAAAGAGCCGCCGCAAAGCTAAGGCCAACGCCAAACGCGGTCGGACGAAGTTTCGCTTTACTCCCTGAGCCTTGGGGCACGTCAAAATCGTTAAATCGTTAAGACGGAAGAAGGCGTCTCGCGATTTAACGTGCCGAGGACGCTATTCGCACTCGCAGACGATCCTGAAGCCAAGATCGTTGCAAGAGAAGTTTGGCAGGTTTGCGCTCCGCGCAGTTGTCCGCAAACTGGCGAAGCGCGACTTCCAACTTCCCCCGCGATATACCCGTTTGGTACCATTAGTCGGTCCGCGGGGATCTATCTTGGAGGTTGGTTTGTATGACTCGAAAAAATCGCCACACCATTCCCAGACATTTCCCGCCATGTCCTCGATCCCAAATGGACTGACACCGCGGGGAAAAGAACCAACTGGCGAACTTTCCGCGTAGCCGTCGTCGACTTGACGATCGCTCCAGGCGAAGGAAGTGTTTTTGTCGGCGAAATTCGCGAGATCGCCGCGTTTATCGAAATTGCCCCACGGATATCTACGTCCGTCTGTCCCCTTCGCAGCGTATTCCCATTCCGCTTCTGTCGGCAGTCGATATTTCTTGCGCTCGCGCATGCTGAGCCACTGGCAAAATTTCATCGCGTCGAGGCTGCTGACATAAACGACGGGGTGACGATCCCCGGCGGCTGGCGCACGCTTACTTTTGTGAGACGGATCGAAGGCCTCGAAATGAGCATTAGTAATCGGAAACCGCGACATATAAAATCGAGTAATACTCGCACGAAAATGCGGTGTTTCGTTGGGAGGTGCGCCGGGAAACGGATTGCCCATGATGAATTCGCCCGACGGAATGAGGAGCATCTGCCCGCCGAGTGAATTGGTGTGGTTGGGGTAGCGCTTCCGCTCTTGCTCGGGGGATAATGCAGGTCCCCGCGGCATTGTCACCGGAGACGACTCTTCGAGGACTTTGAACTTGGCCGCCGCCTTTGTCCCGACCTTTGGCGCAACTTTGACAGCGATGTTCCCATTCCGCGCTATCGTTGCCGGGCCTTTGGCCTTTCCTTTTGTAATCTCGGCAATCTGCTTCCGATCGATTTCTTCAAGATAGTCATCCACCAAGTCCTCGGCATCACCCGGATCGAGCCCGGAATTTTCTGCGATGTTGATCAAGGCATCGCGCTGATCGTCAGTCATCGACTCGCTATCCAGGGCACTCAGCTGCAAGACGCGGAGGAATTCTGATTTGGCGTCAGCAGGAGCGACTGCCACCACCGTTTCCGTTTTTACTTCCGGCTCGGGAACGATCCGCTTGACGCCAGTCTCCTTTAATTTTTCCTCAATAAACTGAAGGATTTTCTCTTCGGACAGACCGTGGTCGGCACCGAAACCTATCAGCGCCTTCTCCTCCTCCGGTCGAAGCCCGCCGTCGGCTATTGAGAAGGCGAAAAACTTGTTAAATTCTGCGATCGCCTGTTGCTCCTTTTCCGCGGCCAGAACCGCGTCAACCTTTTTGCGCCGCTCTGGATCGAGCAGTTCAATTCGCGCTTCGGTCAGGTATTTGGAGGACTCATCGAGGCCGGCACGGAGGAGTTGAGCAACGGGATTGCTCGGCTGATTTTTCAGCGGAAGCTTTTTCTGCCACCACCGCAAGAGCTCACGGCAATGCTCTTCGATCAGCTCGTTGGTCGGATTCTGCTGAGAGTCAAGACAGAGACGCTCGTAGGGATTGACAGACTTATACTTGCTCCAACCATCCCATTTGTGGGGATCGTCGGGAAGGGGGGTTGGAAATACAACTTCGCATTTCACCATCAGGCAACCCGCAGAGATCCTAGATTGGCCGCGGCCTGTGCGACTTCGTTCGGCGCCAGACCGGTATTTCGTTCGATCGATACCTTGGCCCGGTTTCCGCTGGCCTCGACGGAGACTTCCAGAACCTGGTTGGCGTTGTATTCGTATGTGAGCTCGACCGGCGAACCCTTTGGCAAGAATGCCGGCAGTTCTACGTCACAAATTCCCAGCGGCGTGCATTCGCCCGGTAAGGTGCTCTCACCCTCTACCACGCGGACAACGGCGCGTTGCATGTTGGACATGGCGGTGCCAAATGAATTTCGCGCGCGCGCCGGAATCGCCGTCATCTTCCGAATCATTGGGAAAACGTATTCCTCAAGGTGCACTTCATCCCACAGCACAACGCCGAGCGTATGCGACGTGATGTTCGTGACTTGGATCAGACCGCCTTCACGGCCAACAAACTGGTCGCGCGTATCAGACGGCAACACTTGCTCGCCCGAAACTTTCTCCTCCTCGAGCAAGGAAAGAATCGCCTGGATAGAGGCACCTTTGGCCACCGCTTCATCGGGATTCACATCATCGATGACTGGCGCCTTAGTCAGCTGCGAAACCAGGGTGCGCACCATCGGCATTCGGGTCATACCGCCGACAAGCAGAATTTTGTCGATGTCATCCCAGGTCATGTTTGCTTCCTGCATCACCATTTCGCAAATGGTTTTGCATTTCTCGACCAGGTGTTGGCTGCGGCGCTCGAACTCGTTGCGGGTGATTTCCAACTTGACGCTCTTGCCATTGTGATGATGAACGACCGCGGTCTGCATGCGGCTGGAAAGCTGGATCTTGGCTGACAACGCGCGTGTGTGCAGGTCCTGATAACTTTGTAGATCGAGCAATGGATTTTCACCATGCTGGCGATCAAATTCCTCCGCCATGTGATTGACGATAATGTCATCCCAGTCTTTGCCACCGAGCCGGTGATCGCCATTGGTCGCGATCATGTTGATGTGCTGACCCTGGATGCGCATGATCGTGACGTCGAACGTTCCGCCACCGAGGTCGAAGACGAATACGGTTTGATCCTCGTTCAGCTTATCGAGACCGTAGGCCAGCGCAGCGGCAGTTGGCTCGTTGATAATTTGCAGAACGTTGAAACCGGCGAGCTGACCGGCGGTGATGGTGGCGGTGCGTTCCGCGTCGTTGAAGTAAGCTGGCACAGTGATGACTGCGTCGGTAATCGGCTGCTTGAGATATTTCTCCGTGTCGAGCTTGAGCTTCTTTAAAATGAGAGCGCTCAGTTCCTCAGCCGAATAGACCTTACCGCCAAACTCGCGATGAAATTGCTCCTTCGGCTTGCCCATCTCGCGCTTAATGAAGTCCACAATCTTCTCTGGCTCGGCCACGGCATTATTCTTCGCGGTGGTGCCAACGATGACGTTCGAGCCGTCGAATAGGATAACGGAAGGCGTAATGCGCTCGCTTTCGGTGTTCGGGATGATTTGAGGCTTACCGTAGGCGTCAATATGAGCCATGGCTGAAAAGGTTGTGCCGAGATCAATCCCTACTGCTTTGCGTTCGTTCATTTTTGGAGAAGGCGGTTGGGCAGTTTCACCCGCGCCTTTCTGGTGCAATTTTCGTGCCGCGTCATCGGCAGAATTGCCAGGGTCAATCCGCGATACCAGCGGCACGAGCGAGATCGAGACGGGATCGGAGGTCATTGGCAACGCAAGGCGATTACCTCTTCCGGCCGCAAAACCTTCCCGCGCCAGATAAAGCCGGGTTTGACCCGTGTCACAATCCGGCCGTCGTCCTCGCTCCGGTTCGTGGTTTCGTAAGCCGCCACCCGGTGTACCGCGAGATCGACAAATTCTTTTGACTCCACTTCCGTGACTTCCAATCG
>Ga0066705_10000310_pt1 | contig 12642 bp, 14 predicted proteins | sample GraSoiAngelo_154_FD_66506 | JGI IMG/M metagenome (GOLD analysis project Ga0066705, IMG submission 66506) | Grasslands soil microbial communities from the Angelo Coastal Reserve, California, USA - 14_1009_13_20cm | ecosystem: Environmental > Terrestrial > Soil > Grasslands | place: USA... | reverse complement strand
CTCGGCGTGCTCGGCTGGGGCGTCGGCGGCATCGAGGCGGAGGCGGCGATGCTCGGCGAGGCGCTGTCGATGCTCGTCCCGCAGGTGGTCGGCTTCCGACTCAGCGGCGCGCTGCGCGAGGGCGCGACTGCCACCGACCTGGTGCTGACGGTCACGGAGATCCTCCGGCGCACCGGCGTCGTCGGGAAGCTCGTCGAGTACTTCGGTCCCGGCGTGCCGTCGCTCGCCCTCGCCGACCGGGCCACGCTCGGGAACATGAGCCCAGAGTACGGCGCGACGTGCGGCTTCTTCCCCGTCGACGAGGTGACGCTCGAGTACCTGCGCCTGACCGGCCGCCCGGAGTGGCGCGTCGCGCTGGTCGAGGCCTACTGCAAGGAGAACGTCCTCTGGCACGAGCCGCAGGAGCATCCCGAGTACTCGCAGGTCGTCGAGCTCGACCTCGACGACGTGGAGCCGTCGCTCGCCGGCCCGCGCCGCCCGCAGGACCGCGTCCCCTTGGGGAACGCGAAGGCGGCCTTCCTCGAGTCGCTCGGCTCCTTCGGCGTCGACTACGACAACGGGACCTACGACAAGGAGATGGCGGACTCGTTCCCGGCCAGCGACCCCCCCACCGGTGACGGCGTCCACGAGGTCGAGCGCGCCCCGCTGGCCACGATGGCGCCGAGCAGGAAGCGCGTCCCCGTCGCCGGCGAGGACTACGTGCTCGAGCACGGGTCGGTCGTCATCGCGGCTATCACGTCGTGCACGAACACGTCGAACCCGTCGGTGATGATCGCTGCCGGGCTGCTCGCGAAGAAGGCCGTCGAGCACGGCCTCACGCGCAAGCCGTGGGTGAAGTCGTCGCTCGCGCCGGGGTCGAAGGTCGTGACGGAGTACTACCGCCGCGCGGGCCTCGACACGTACCTCGACGAGCTCGGCTTCAACACCGTCGGCTACGGCTGCACGACGTGCATCGGCAACTCGGGGCCGCTGCCGGAGGAGATCTCGGCAGCTGTGAGCGAGGGCGACCTCGTCGTCTGCTCCGTGCTGTCCGGGAACCGCAACTTCGAAGCGCGCATCCACGGCGAGGTGAAGGCGAACTATCTCGCGTCGCCGCCGCTCGTCGTCGCGTATGCGCTCGCCGGACGCATGGACATCGACCTCACGACCGAGCCGATCGAAGGCGATGTCTACCTCCGCGACCTCTGGCCCACGCGCGCGGAGATCGACGCGACCATCGCCGGATCGGTCGAGGGCGCGATGTTCACGCGCACGTACGCCGACGTCTACACCGGCGACGAGCGGTGGAGCTCACTCGACGTGCCGGCGAGCGAGCTCTACGAATGGGAACCGGCCTCCACCTACGTTCGACTGCCTCCGTATTTCGAGGACATGCCCGCGAAGCCGGGCACGGTCGAGGACGTCGTCGGCGCCCGCTGCCTCGTCGCGCTCGGCGACTCGGTCACGACCGACCACATCTCGCCCGCGGGCTCGATTCGTCCCGATTCGCCGGCCGGGACGTACCTGACCGAGCACGGCGTCGAGCGGCGCGACTTCAACTCCTACGGCTCCCGGCGCGGCAACCACGAGGTGATGGTGCGCGGCACGTTCGCGAACGTCCGCCTGCGCAACCAGCTCGTGCCGGGCAGCGAGGGAACGTGGACGGTGCACCTGCCCGAGGGCGAGGAGATGACTATCTACGACGCGGCCATGCGCTACCGCGACGAGGGTGTGCCGACGATCGTGCTCGCGGGGAAGGAGTACGGCTCCGGCTCGTCGCGCGACTGGGCGGCGAAGGGGCCGAACCTCCTCGGCGTCAGAGCGGCGATCGCGGAGTCGTACGAGCGCATCCACCGTTCGAACCTCCTGATGATGGGCGTCCTCCCGTTGCAGTTCATGGACGGCGAGAACCGCGAGTCGCTCGGCCTCACCGGGCGCGAGGAGTTCTCCATCCTCGGCGTCGACGACGCGAACGCGGAGGAGGTCACCGTTCGCGCCGACGACAAGGAGTTCCGCGCGCGCGTGCGGCTCGACACGCCGCGCGAGCGCGAATACTTGAGACATGGCGGCATCCTCCAGTTCGTCCTCCGCAGGCTCCTCGCGGGCTGAAGCGCTGTGGCGCCGCGTGGGCGCCGCCGTCGGCCCGGCCGGAGAGATGACGCCGCTGCTCGAGAAGGTGCGCGACTGCGCGTGGCGCATCACCGACGCAGACGTCGACGGTCTCGACGCGGACGCGCTGTACGAGGTGGTGCTCCCGGTCGCGTTCGCGGCCGCAGATGAGAAGCGCGGGCGCGCGCGCGAGGCGATCGATGCGGGTTGAGCTGACCCACAGCCCGGAGATGGCCGCGCGCATCGCCGAGCTGGAGGCGCGCGACGGCTACGTCTCCGACATCTCGCTCGCGCTCCGTCACCGGCCGGAGCTCTTCGGCGAGCCGATCTCCGCGTACTTCCAGGAGGTGATGAAGGGCCCGTCCGACTGGAGCGAGGCCGAGCGCGAGCTGTTCGCCGCGTTCGTGTCCAAGCTGAATCAGTGCCCCTTCTGAACGGAGGCCCACGGCGCGGTCGCGTCGTACGCTTTCGGAGATACGGAGCTCGTGGACGCGGTTCTCGCCGATTACGAGGCAGCGCCGATCGACGAGAAGCTGCGCGGGACGCTCCATTTCCTCGCAACGCTCGACCCGTCGCGCGCGCTCGCCTCCGGCGTCTCGAAGCAGGCGCTGCGCGATGCGGTGGACGTGCAGGCGGGGTTCGAGCTGATCACGCGCTTCGCGGACGCCATCGGCGCGAAGCCGCACTCGGAGGCCGGCCTCACGCGCGAGCAGGCGATCGCCCACGAGGGCCGCTTCTACGAGGAGGGGTACGCCTAAGTCGAGGCGGAACGGCCCTGTTCTTCGGCGAGCTTTGCGCGGTGATAGGCGATGCGCTCCTCGAGCAGACGCATCGTCCGCGCGTACTTCTCGCGGCGCTCGGGCGGGAGGTTCCTCTTCCTCTTCTTCGCCATCGTCTTCCTCGAAAAGGTATCCCAGAATCTCGTCGGGCTTTCGATTCGCGTCCCAGATTCCCTCGAGCAACGCGTTCACGTCATGTCGATCGAGCGGCATGTCGCTCATCGAGCGAGCGTGCCAATCGAGAGTCACAGCCGCAAGGTGGCCGAACAGGACCAGACCCAGACCGGCCCTGTTGCGGTCGCGTGTAGAAGTCGTGACGCCTACGGGGCGGTACTACGTACCCGTACGTCCGTCTCACGACTTCGTCAAGGCGTCGGATCGCCGCATGTGCACGAGCCGTGCCTCGGCCTCCGCGCGTTTCTGATCCTCCTCCAGCCACTCGCCGGCGACGAGGGCGCCGCACATCCGGTACGCGACCACCGCGGCCACGACCGGCAGGACGAAGGACGCCACCCGGTAGAACCAGATCTGCGCCGTGTATGAGAGCCCGAAGAGGACGTCGGCACGGTCGGACGAGCCGGCGACGAACACGATGAACACCCAGGACACGACGCCGACGCCGACGGCGGTTCGCAACGGCGCGTCGCGCGGGCGGTCGAGGATGTTGTGGAACGCGTCGTCGCCCACGAGGCGCCGCTCGATCCACGGCCAGAGGATGACGAAGCCGAACACGACGGTCGGGAAGAGCACGCCGCCCCAGAACGGGTTGGGCACGAGCGTGTAGCCGTCGATCACGACGTCGAAGCCGGGCACGAGCCGCAGCCCGCCGATGAGCCAGCCGAGGTACCAGTCGGGCTGCGCCCCGTTGGTCGCGAGGTACGTGTGGTACGGCCCCCACAGCCAGATGGGATTGATCTGGACGAGCCCGCCGAGGAGGAAGAGCACGCCGGCGGTCGCGAACGCGAGCCCGAGCGAGCGCGGTGCCTGCTCGGGCCACGCCGGGACGCCGACGATCCGCCGCTCCGTCTCGCGCCGGCGGCGGAACTGCGTGTGGTGGCGCAGCACGACGAGGGTGATGTGCAGCGCGAGCAGAGTCCCGATCAGCGCAGGGAGGAGGAAGACGTGCGCCACGTACATGCGCGGCCACAGCGACGCCTGTCCCGGGAAGGGGCCGTGGAAGAGCAGCGACATGAGGTTGGCGCCCACGAACGGGATCGACATCCCCACCGACCAGCCGATCGCGAGCCCCATCCCCGAGAGCAGGTCGTCGGCGAGCGAGTAGCCGAGATACGCCTCGAAGAGCGTAAGCCCGAGCATCGTCACGCCGATCACGTACGTCAGCTCCCGCGGCTTGCGATACGCACCGGTGAAGAAGACCCGGAACAGGTGCAGCACGATCGCCGCGACGAAGACGTTCGCAGCCCAGTGGTGCGTCTGCCGGATGAGCAGCCCAGCCTTCACCGTCGTCGAGATGTTCAACACCGACCGATACGCCTCGCTCATGTGCTGTCCGCGCAGCGGCACGTAAGGCCCGTGGTAGACGACCTGCGCGGTCGAGTCGACGAAGAACAGCGTCAGGTAGATGCCGGTGGCGACGAGGACGATGAACGCGTACAGCGCCACCTCGCCGAGCAGGAACGACCAGTGGTCCGGGAAGAGGTAGCGCAGCGACTTGCGCACGAACGGCGCCGTCCCGCTGCGCGCGTCGAGCCAGCGGACGAGCCGAGCGATCATGGATTCGCCCTCGACATCCGAACGCCCCACCAGGACGGCCCGACCGGACCGTCGAAGTTCCCCTTCGCCCGCAGGAAGCCGCGCGCGTCCACCTCGATCGGCAGCATCGGCAGCGGCCGGCCCGCCGGGCCGAAGAGGACCGTCCCGCCGGCGGCGGGATCGAAGGTGGAGTAATGGCACGGGCAGACGAGCGCCGGCCGCGGCTCGGACGGCAGGAAGAGCGGCGCGCGGTACATCGCGATCGCACAGCCCGCGTGCGTGCAGATCTTCGAGTACGCGACGATGCCGCCCGCGTCGTAGCCCTTCAGCTTCGGCGGCAGCCGCAAGTTGCGCGGAGCGAGCCGGACGAGCACGAGCGGAGAGCCGAGCTCCTCCTCGTTCGCGCTCTCGGGAAACGCGGTGTAGAAGTCGTCCCGCTCGATGTCGTCCGCGCGCCACGGGCGGCCGTTCTCGTCCACGAGGCGCCGCCCCCGCCGCCACGGCGTGCCGAGGTAGTACCTCGTCTGGAAGAACGGCCCGAGCGAGAGCGCGGGCGTGAGCAGCGCGAGCCCGAGCGCGCCGCCGGTGCCGAGCAGGCCGAGCTTGAACAGGCGCCGACGCGTCAAGCGGTCACCCGACTCCTCCAGGATCTGCTCGACGCGACGCTGGTCGTCGACGTGACCGGCCGGCGGGTAGTCCTCCTCGAGCTCCTCGGTGGCGACGAGCCGCCGCCCCGTGACGACGAGCGCGGCGCCGACGAAGAGGAGCGACAGCCCGAGCGAGAGGCCGAGGTACTGGGTGCTCTCGCCGACCGCGTACAGGACGACGAACGCGACCGCCGCCGCGGAGGCGAGACCGAGCAGCCCCAGCACGGCCAGCTCGGCGAGCGGATCCGTCGGCCCGGCGGCGACGATGCGACCGCGGCTCTCGCGCGGACGCGCGAGCCTTCCGACGAACAGCGTCATCGCTGCCACGAGCGCGTCGCGAAAGCGGCTCATGCGCGCAGCCTCCTCCCGACGGACATGCACACGGCGACGAGAGCGGCCGCAGCGATGAACCACGTGACGAGGCCCTCCGGCACCGGGCCGACGTGCCCGATCGACCAGCCGCCTCGATCGTCGGGATGCCGTGCGTACTCGACGTACCGGATGATCGAGTCGAGCTGGGCGTCGCTGATCGCCTTCCTCGTGAACGACGGCATCACGTACGGCCCGATGCGAACCGCCTCGGCGATCTGCGTCGGCGTGTCGTCGCCGAGCTGCGGTGGGACTGCGCCCGTCACGTACCCGCCTTCAGCCACCACCTGGTGGCAGCCGGAGCAGTGGTCGGTGAACAGGTGCTGGCCGGCCGAGAGGCTCCCGCGTTCCGGGTGCGGCGTCGGGATCGCGGGGCCGTTCCCGAGCGAGGCGGCGTACGCGACGAGTGCCCGGATCTGCTCGTCCGAGAGGGTCACGCGCGCACGGCGTGGCTGCACGCCGAGGTGCGGGAGCGGCATATAGCCCGTGCGCAGATAGAAGTCTGCGGCGAGCGCGCCGACGCCGTGCAGATCGGGCGCGCTCTGCGTGTCGTGGCAGTGCGCGCAGTACTGCCCATACAGGTGCTTGCCGCTCGCCGCGCCGGTCGTGACCAGCACGAGCAGGGCGAGGAGGATCAGCCGCCGCGGCACAACGAGGTCAAGGTCGAGGCGATGCCGTCGAGCAGCATCGCCGAGAGGAACAGGACGTTCGCGACGAGCGCAGCCGTCGCGAGGAAGTGGACGCGACCGTCCGGCGGCGGGTCGTCGTGGCCGACGTTGCGCGTGCGCAGGAACACGACGGCGGCGGCGACTTCGGACCCGACAACGACAAGCCCTCCGACCACGAGCATCGTCAGCTGCCACACGTCGTTGGAGATCCCCCACTCCATGCCGCCCACGCCGCACTCGGCCTGCGTCGCGCCGAAGCCGACCACGTGCTGCGCCGCCCACGTCAGCGGCGCCGCGACGAGCCCGAACCATTGCAACCGCTCGAGCCTCATGCGCGCGCGGAGAGAATCGTCCCCGTCACCGCCAGCGTGAGGACGGCGACGGCGATCCAGTACACGGTGATGACGCGCAGGCCGATGGTGCGCCAGTTCGCGAGCAGCCAGACGTCGAAGAGGAGCCCGACGGCGACGTGTGCGTGGTCGGCTCCGAGAAGCACGTAGTAGATGGAGCCGTACGCGTTCGTCTGCGGGGTGAAGGAATGCAGCCGGTCGGCGAAGTCGTGCACGGCGTACGCGAAGTAGCCCGCCTGCATGAGGAGCGCGAGCGCTATACCGGCGCGCGTGCCGAGACGGAGCGGGAAGACGCTCGCGACGAGCACCAGCGCGAGGACGATGGGAACGACCGCGCCCGGCTTCGCGATCCCGCCCGGCGGCCAGTGCGGTGTCGAGAAGCGGAGGTAGAAGTACGTGCCGATGAGCGTGCCGAAGAGCGTCGCCTCGGCCGCGACGAGCATCATCATCCCCCACCAGGCGACCGGCTTCGCGCTCATCGGTGCCACGCAGCCAGGACGAGGGCGCACAGCCCGAGCGCGATCCCCGCGACGAGGAACTTCTCCACCACGAGCAGGGCGAAGACGAGCGCGAGGCCGAGACCGAGCAGGACCGGCCACGGCGACTCGTGCGGCATCTGCGCGATCTCGGCGAGCTCTCCGTCCGCGGCGGTCGTGATCGGCTGCTGGTGGCCTTCGTCGAGCACGAGGTCGCCCGCGAGCGGCTCCCAGTTCGGGTACGCGCTCGTCACATGCGGGATGACGGCGAAGTTGTACTCGGGCGGCGGCGACGGGATCGTCCACTCGAGGGTCGGGCCGTGCCACGGGTCGCGGCCGACGCGCTCGCCGCGCACGTAGCTGACGACGAGGTTCCCGAAGAGGAGCAGGATCCCGGCGAGCGTGATGTAGCCGCCGACGGTCTCGATCAGGTTGTACGTCCCCCAGCCGAGGCCGCCCGGATATGTATAGACGCGTCGCGGCATCCCGTCCAGGCCGACGACGTGCATCGGGAAGAACAGGAGGTTCGTCCCGGCGAAGATGATCCAGAAGCTGATCTGGCCCGGCAGCTCGAAGTACATGCGGCCGGTGAGCTTCGGGAACCAGTAGTACATGCCGCCGAAGATCGGGAAGACGGCGGCGCCGAAGATGATGTAGTGGAAGTGCGCGATGACGAAGTACGTGTCCGTCATCTGCTGGTCGAAGGGGATGGCGACGAACATGATCCCGGTCAGGCCGCCGACGACGAAGAAGAGGATGAAGCCGACGATGAAGAGGAGCGGCGTCCGGAATCGCGCCGTCCCCGACAGGATCGTCAGACACCACGCGAACACCTGGATCGTGCTCGGGATGACGACGAGCGCGGACGCGGCGGCGAAGAAGATCAGCGTGACGGTCGGCAGCCCCGTCGCGAACATGTGATGCGCCCAGACACCGAAGCCGATGAAGACGACGAGGAGCTCGGCGATGGCGACGAGCGGGAACGCGACCACGCGGTGCTGGGTGAACGCAGGGATGATCGAGGTCGCGATCCCGAACGCCGGGACGATGAGGATGTACACCTCCGGATGCCCGAAGATCCAGAACAGGTGCTGCCAAAGGAGCGCGGAACCGCCGTGGGCGACGTCGAAGAAGTGCGTGCCGACACGGCGGTCGAGGTAGAGGAAGACCGCGTCCGCGGTGAGCGCCGGCAGCGCGAACAACAGGCCGAACGACGCGGCGAGGAACGCGAAGCAGAAGAGCGGCGTCCGGTTCAGCGACATCCCGGGTGCGCGCAGCTTGAGGATGGTGACGATGAAGTTCGACGCGGCGAGCGTCGACGAGACCCCGTTGAAGATGAGCGCGAGGCAGTAGAAGTCGATGTTCCGGCCCGGTGAGAACTGGCGCGACGCGAGCGGGACGTAGTCGAACCAGCCTGCGTCGGGCGCGCTGCCGAGAGCGAGGCTCGCGTACAGGAAGATCCCCGAGCCGAGGAAGATCCAGAAGCTCAGCGCGTTCATCCGCGGGAACGCCATGTCCCGCGCGCCGATCATGAGCGGGATCAGGTAGTTCCCGAAGGCGCCCGTCGTCATCGGGATGATGAAGAAGAAGATCATCGTGATCCCGTGCAGGCTGAACAGCTGGTCGTAGGCCTCCGGCCCGACGACGTGGCTGTTCGGCTGCGCGAGTTGTGTGCGCATCAGCAGGGCTTCCGTGCCGCCGGCGCCGAAGAGCACGAGTGTCGTCCAGAAGTAGAGAAGGCCGATGCGCTTGTGGTCGGTCGTCGTCAGCCAGCCGAGCAGGCCCGGCCGCTCGGTCCACTGCCGTTCGAGCAGGCCGACGGCGGTCATCGCAGCGACCTCAGGTAGGCGACGAGCGCGCGCAGCTTCGGTGCGGGGAGCCGCACGTCGATCATGCGATTCCCCGGCTTGATCTGTTGGTTGCGCGTGATCCACGCTGCGAGGTCGTGGACCGTGTTCGCGAGCGTGAGCGCGGCGATCGTGTGCCGTGAGGCGAGGTGCGTCAGGTCGGGGCCTTCGGTTCCGCTCGCGCTCGTGCCGCGGACGGCGTGGCACTCGGAGCACGTGCCGTCGAGGAAGAGCGCGGCGCCGGCGGAGCGCACCGCCTTGGCCGGCCTCTCTTGCAGGGCGAGCCAGCGGCGGAATGCCGCCCTCGGCTGCGCGTACACCGCGAGCGCCATGTGCGCGTGCTGCACTCCGCAGTACTCCGCGCACGCGCCGCGGTAGACCCCCGGCCCGTCGGCGTCGAGCTCGATCTCGTTGACGCGGCCCGGGATCGTGTCGATCTTGCGGTTGAGCTCCGGCACCCAGAAGCTGTGGATGACGTCGGCGGTCGTCGCCTGCAGAAGGACCCTCGTGCGCACCGGGATGTGGATCTCGTTCGCGGTGACGGCGGTCGTGCCCGGGTAGCGCACCTCCCACCACCACTGGTGGCCGATAACGCGGATCGTCAGTCGCGTCGCAGTCGCCGCGGGCGCCTGCGTCGTCCGGATGATGAAGACGTCCGAGACGAAGAAGAGTGTGGCGATGACGGCGATCGGGAGCGCGACGCCGAGCGCGACGACGATGCGCGTGCTCGCGGCCTCGCTCGGCCCGCGGCGGTTCCGCCGGATCCAGGCGAAGGCGAGCAGGAGCGCGACGAGCAGGAGCCCGATCCAGGCCCCGCCGAGCATCCACCACCACAAGCTTGCGATGTCCCGGGCCGGATGGCTCGCGGGGGACAGGGAGCTCACCGGCCGCGACTACCCGGAGGAAGAAGCGGGAAAACGGTCGTGCCCGATGGAAGCCGCCACTCCGGTCCTCGCTCTGAGCGCGCTCTATGTGGGCCTGCTGCTCGACCTCCGGCGGCGCGGGAGGGCGATACCGCGGTGGCGCGTGACAGCCTTCGCGGCCGGCGTGGCGCTGCTCGGGCTCGCGCTCGCCGCACCGCTCGAGGGCCGCTTCGCGACGCACATGCTCCAGCACCTGCTCATCGGCGACCTCGCGCCGCTCTGCCTCGTCCTCGGCGTCGACGGGCCGCTGCTGCGGCCACTCCTGGCGGTGCACGCGGTGCAGCGGCTACGGCCGCTCGCGCACCCACTCGTCGCACTGCCGCTGTGGGCGATCAACCTCGTGTGCTGGCACCTCCCGGTCCTCTACGACGCGGCGCTACGGCACGGAGACGTGCACGCGCTTCAGCACGCGATGTTCTTCACGTGCGGCACGCTCCTCTGGGCGGCGCTGCTCGAGCCCCTGCCAGGACCGCGCTGGTTCACGTCCGCGCGCAAGCTCCTCTACATGGCCGCGATGTGGCTCGTCATGCTCGGTCTCTCGCAGGTCTTCCTCTGGTCGACCACCGCGCTCTATCTCGGCTATTCGGTCGGCGACCAACGCGCGGGCGGCGGCGTGATGCTGTTCGAGGGCTCGGCCGTGATGATCGGCGTCGCCGTCTGGCTGCTGTGGCGCGTCGTCGGCGAGCGTGGCTACGGCGCGCCGATGACGCCGACCTTGTAGCCCTTCTGCTTCAGGTCGGCGGTGGCCTTCTCAGCCGCCTTGAGCTGGGAGGAGCTCTCGATCGCAGCGACGATCTTCTGCGCGGAGAGCGGGTCCTTCTTCACCTGCTCGAGCCCGGTCTGGATCCGCCGCAGGGCCGCGACGATCGCGACGTTGTCGGTAGCCGCATCTGAGGGTGGCTTGAGCGACGCGAGGTCGTCGGCGGCCTTCTTCACCGATGCCTCGGCCGTGTCGATCTTCGTGGCGAAGGCGGTGAGCGAGGTGGTCGGGGTCTTCGTGAGCGCGGTGACGCTCGACTGCACGGACTTGCCATCGGTCTGGAGTCGTGCCTCGTAGTCCGACTTCGAGAGCCGGCCGCTGCCGCCGCACCCGGCGAGCAGTGCGCCCGCGAGGAGAAGAAGGGCGAGCCGTTTCATCGAGTGCGTAGCCTACCCCGCATGCACGAGGGGACTCCGAGCTGGGGCGTCGAGCCCGTCCCCGAGCGGCTTCGCGTGTTGAGCGGCCTCGACTCCACCCTGTTGTGGGGCAACCTCTCCGTGTCGCTGCTCGTCATCGTCATCGGCGCGCTGCTCGTGCCTGCACTCTCGCTGCGCGATGCGCTTCTCGCCATCCTCGTCGGCGCGCTCGTCGGGAACACGCTCCTCGCCGTCGCGGCGCTCATCGGCGCCGACGCGCGCGTACCCGGGATGGTGCTCCTGCGCGCGCCGCTCGGCCGCAGCGGCTCCTACCTGCCCACGGCGCTCAACGTCGCACAGAACGTCGGCTGGTCGACGTTCGAGCTCATCATCATCGCCACCGCCGCGGGCGCGCTCTCGCAGCATCTCTTCCACTGGCAGGGAAAGTGGCTCTGGACGCTCGTGTTCGGCCTGCTCAGCTGGGCGCTCGGGATGCTCGGGCCGATCGGCTTCGTGCGGCGCTACCTGCGCAAGTTCGCCTCGTGGGCGCTGCTCTTCTCGATGGCGTACCTCACGTACTGGGCGATCTCGAAGTCGCACCTGCACGCATTCTGGGCGCAACCGGGCAAAGGAGGCTTCCCGTCGTTCGGGCAGGCCGTCGACCTCGTCATCGGGAGCGTCGTGTCGTGGACGCCCCTTGCGGCCGACTACACGCGCTTCGCACGAACGCGCCGCGGCGCCGCGCTCGGCGCAGGCATCGGCTACCTCGTGCCGACGATCTGGTGCATCGGCCTCGGCATCCTCATCGTCCTCGCGCGCGGCGTGTCGGACGCGCAAGCGCTGCCGGCCGCCGTTGCCGCCGCCGGCGGGATCGCGTTCGCGGCGCTCTTCGCGATCACCGTCGACGAGAGCGAGAAGGCGTTCGCCGACATCTATTCGACCGCGGTGTCGCTGCAGAACTTCCTGCCCCGCTTCTCCCAGCGAATCCTCATCACGCTCGTCTCGGCGCTCGCGACCGGCCTCGCGCTCGCACTGAACCTCGGCAACTACCAGAACTTCCTCTACCTGCTCGGCTCGTTCTTCGTACCGCTCTTCGGCGTGCTCGTCGCCGACTGGCTGACCGAGCGCGGGCATTACACGGCCGAGCACATATTCAACGACGTCGAGTGGCGCCCCGGCGCGCTCGTCGCGTGGCTCGTCGGCTTCGCGCTCTACCAGTGGCTCTCTCCGGTCGGGCCCGCGTGGTGGACGCGACTCGTCGCGCACACGCATCCGCAGAGCGTCAGCTTCACCGCCTCGCTGCCGAGCTTCGCCGCCGCGTTCGCGCTCACCCTCCTCCTCAAGTCGGTGACGAGTGCAGCTCGCCGTCGTCGGACAGCTCTCGCGTGACGTGATCGCCGGAGGCGCGCCGCGAATCGGCGGCCCGCCCTGGCACGCGGCGCGCGTCCTGCGCGCGCTCGGCGCCGACGCGCGTCTCGTCGCCAAGTGCGGCGAACGCGATGCCGTCGAGTTCAGCCGCGCTCTGGAGACGACCGACCTTCCGTTCGACCTCGTCGTCGGGGCGCAGACGACCGCGTTCTCCTTCTCGTACGACGAGACGGGACTGCGCACGATGGCGGTGGATGTCGTCGGCGACCCCTGGCGGCGGGAGGAGCTGCGGCTCGAG
>Ga0066705_10000307_pt1 | contig 12700 bp, 13 predicted proteins | sample GraSoiAngelo_154_FD_66506 | JGI IMG/M metagenome (GOLD analysis project Ga0066705, IMG submission 66506) | Grasslands soil microbial communities from the Angelo Coastal Reserve, California, USA - 14_1009_13_20cm | ecosystem: Environmental > Terrestrial > Soil > Grasslands | place: USA... | reverse complement strand
TCCCGTGAATGTTGCCCTTTGTGCAGTGGCTGTTTCGCCGTCACTCGACCCGATGTGCCTGTAGGTATCTGGAGAGCCGAGACACCTCCCCCGGGATCCGGTTAGCGGGGGAGTGCGGCCTCCAGGAAGTGCGCGGGCCTGAAGCGCCGCTTACCAGATTGTCGGCACAGCCTTCGCTTGCCTGATTTCGTCATCTGCAGTAACGAGAGAAGTACCCTCCACCAGCGCAGTGGCTCCGATGATCCGGTCGGCTGGATCTTTAGGGTACGGGGCAGAAAATGCCATCGCGCGGGCGCATATTCGCGCCGTAATCGGCAGAAGGATGAATCTGATTTCAATCTCCGAAAGGAATGTTTCCAGGCTGCTGTTCAACTGAACCCGGCGTTTGCTCTCAAGCGTGGCGATTTCCAGCAGAGTTATATCGGCCAGCAAGCCCCAAACCACGCTGACGTGTCTCCTCAATCGGCATTCTGGCTTTTTTGGAGATTCTGGCCGGTTCCAGCGCCAGCCAGATTACAACATGCGTGTCCACCAAATCACCGGAGGTTACCCCTTTCTTCTTCGGAAAGCGCCGGAGAAATAATGTCGCCCTTTACGCGGCCTCTGCCGGCGAAGAAACCAAAAATCTCGTCCTTGCCGGAGTTGACTGGCACGAGTTTCGCCACTGGCTCACCGTGTTTAGTAATCACGACTGTCTCGCGTTTCGCCTTGACCTCGTCCATGATTGCCAGGCAATTGGTTTTGAATGCACCTGCGGGCACTATTTTCATGTCAATTCCAATAAAGGCTATGGTCATTATGTCATGGTCGTACTTTAAGGTTTTTTGTAATGGCGCAGTACCATTACCGCAGCTTCTCGCGCGTTGAACGTGAGATCCGTGAGAATCGGCGCGAGATCCGGAATTACCCCCCCTCGCCCACTTTCAGCACCGCAAGGAATGCTTCCTGAGGAATATCAACCCGGCCGATTCGCTTCATGCGCTTCTTGCCTTCTTTTTGCTTTTCGAGGAGCTTGCGTTTGCGGGTGATGTCGCCGCCGTAGCATTTGGCGAGTACGTTTTTGCGCATAGCTGCAACGGTTTCGCGGGCAATGATCTTCGCGCCGATCGAGGCCTGAATGGGGACCTCGAACATCTGTCGCGGAATGAGCGTGCGCATCTTCGAGACCAGTGCCTTGCCGCGTTCATAGGCGAAATCGCGGTGCACGATGATGGAGAGCGCGTCCACCGGATCACCTGCGACTAAGATGTCGAGCTTGACCATCGGCGATTCCCAATATCCTGCGACATGGTAATCAAGAGAGGCGTATCCCCTGGAAACCGATTTCAACCGGTCATAAAAATCAAGCACGATTTCGTTCAGTGGCAGCTCGTATTGCAGCATCACCCGCGTCGAACTCACGTATTCGAAGCTCTTCTGCTTGCCACGCTTCTCTTCGACCAGCGCCAGAATTCCGCCCACATATTCTTCGTTGGTGAGAATGGTCGCCAGAATCACCGGCTCTTCCACTTTCGCAATCTCGCTGGGGTTTGGCCAGCGCGAAGGATTGTCCACCTCAACATGCTCACCGTCGGTTTTCGTGATCTGGTAACGCACGCTGGGGGCCGTGGTGATCAGCTCCAAGCCGAACTCGCGTTCCAGGCGCTCCTGGATGATCTCCATGTGCAGCAGGCCAAGAAAGCCGCAGCGGAAGCCAAAGCCCAGGGCTACCGAGCTTTCCGGCTCAAAGAAAAAAGACGAATCGTTTAACCGCAGCTTTTCCAGCGCCTCGCGCAGTTGGGTGTGCTCGTGCGCATCCACGGTGTAGATGCCGGCGAAGACCATCGGCTTGATTTCTTCAAAACCGGGCAACGGCTCCAGCGCGGGATTCGCGTCGTCGGTGATGGTGTCGCCGATTTTGGTGTCGGCAACGTTCTTGATGTTGGCGATCATGAAGCCAACTTCTCCGGCACGGAGTTCTTCAATCTCGACTGCTTTGGGCGTTAGCACGCCGAGTGTTTCGACCTCGAACGCTTGCGCATTTGACCACAGCCTGATCTTCTGCCCCTTGCACAACGTCCCTTCAAAGATGCGTGTCAGCACGATCACGCCACGATAGGGATCGAACCAGGAGTCGAAAAGTAACGCTTGCAGGCGGTGTTCAGGATTTCCTCTTGGAGGCGGAACGCGGTTAACAATCGCTTCGAGCACATCCGGAACGCCCTGCCCGGTCTTGGCGCTGATGAGGACCGCATCCGATGCATCCAGACCTACCGCCCCCTCAATCATCTCCTTCGTGCGAGCAACATCAGCGCTTGGTAAATCGATCTTGTTTATGACCGGAATGATCTCCAGACGGTTATTGATAGCCAGATAAGCATTGGCCAGGGTCTGTGCCTCGACCCCTTGCGATGCATCCACTACCAGCAGCGCCCCTTCGCAGGACGCCAGGGATCGCGAAACTTCATACGAAAAATCCACGTGGCCGGGAGTATCGATCAAGTTGAGTTGATAGGTCTGCCCATCCTTTGCCTGATACATCATGCGAACGGCGTGCGCCTTGATCGTAATTCCGCGCTCCCGCTCCAGGTCCATCGAGTCGAGCACCTGCGCCTGCATTTCGCGGGCTGAGAGAGATCCGGTCAGCTCCAGCAGGCGATCCGCCAGCGTGGATTTGCCGTGATCGATATGCGCGATGATCGCAAAATTGCGGAGGAAAGCGGCGTCCATAGCTGAGAGGATCAATTTCGATTCTAACAGGCAAGCTGTTGGCGCTCTCTGCGTGCAAGTAGCATCGTACTCACCGTCATGACAACAGGTTAAAATATAAACATATGCGTTATCTGGTTAGAGCGCGGGTGAAGCCGGGTCGCGAAAGAGACCTGCTGACCGCAGTTGAGAATGAGAACTTAGGTGAAGGCTCAGTCGCTGAAGGCGAGTATCTCCGCAATATGAAAGATGCGCGGCTGTGCGCCGACGAAACTGCCCGCTGGGTTGAGGTGTGCTACTGCCCGACGCCTTTACAGGAAGAGCGTCCATACTGGGAAGAGTATTTTGATCTAACCAAAGTCCAGGACGCGCACGACCGCCGCAAATGTCGCGATCAAAACGGGTCGGAACCCTGGGCCTGTGGCGACTGTGATTGCACGACAAGGCTGGAGTGGAAACTCGCGAATTCCGGCAGGCCATTTCTCGAGTGCCTGCGCGAAATTGCAGACCACGAATCCGATTAGCGGCTATCTCGCCTCTCCATTACAATCTGAGCCTCGAATATCTCTTGCCAGGAGTGGACATGCGGAGAGTCTTGCTTTCCATCGCCTGCTGTCTCATCGCGCCAATCGCTCAGACCCAGACCCTTTCGCCCGAGGTGCTCAAGTTCGTCAAGGTGAACGTACCGGTGGTCGCGCTCACTCACGTGAGAATCATTGATGGAACGGGTGCTGCCGCCCGCGAGGACCAAACCATTGTTGTATCAGGCGGAAAGATTCAGTCCGTCTCGGACGCGTCCTCGGCAAAGGCTCCTGCCTCCGCGCAGATGCTTGATCTGCACGGCTACTCAGTGATTCCTGGCTTGGTCGGCATGCACGATCACATGTTCTATCCCATGGGCAACATCGTCTTTGGCGAGATGGCCTACAGCTTTCCGCGGCTCTACCTTGCCGGCGGCGTGACGACCATTCGCACCACAGGGTCGCTGGAGCCATATACCGACCTCGAAATCAAGAAAGCCGTGGATTCCGGCGCCATGCCCGGCCCGCACATCCACGTCACCGGGCCTTATCTGGAAGGCAAGGGCAGTTGGGCTTTGCAGTTGCACCAGCTCACCGGGCCCGAGGACGCTACCAAAACCGTGAACTACTGGCTCGATGAAGGCGTGGATAATTTCAAAATCTATAACTTCATCACCGCGGACGAGCTTTCGGCTGCGATTACCGCCGCGCACAAGCGTGGAGCAAAAGTCACCGGGCATCTTTGCTCCATTGGCTTTCGTGAAGCCGCGGCGCTGGGAATTGATGATTTAGAGCACGGCCTGCTGGTCGATACAGAATTCTTCCCGTGGAAAAAGCCTGGGGAATGTCCGGACAATCCGAAAGATTTGCCGTTCTACGCGAGCCTCGATCTGCAGTCTTCGCCAGTCCGCGAAATGATTGCCGATCTGGTAAAGCGTCATGTCGCAATTACATCGACGTTGCCGGTTTTCGAAGTTGATGTGCCGGGCCGGCCTGCGATTCAGCAGCGGGTTCTGGATGCGTTGTCACCAGATGCGCGCGCAGCTTTCCTGGAGAACAAAGTTCGCGCCGCCGATGCAAGTCGCCTAAAGCGGATTTACGGCACAGAGACATCTCCTATGATTGGGGCTTTCAAGAAGGAGATGGAATTTGAATATGCCTTCGTCAAAGCCGGAGGATTGCTGATTTCCGGTCTTGACCCCACCGGAATTGGAGGTGTGATCGCGGGCTTCGGGGATCAGCGTGAACTTGAGCTGCTGGTTGAAGCGGGCTTCACGCCGCTCGAAGCTATTCACATCGCGACCGCTAATGGCGCGCAATATTTGGGCGACGACCGCATCGGCACAATTGCTCCGGGCAAGCAGGCCGATCTCGTGGTCATTAAGGGCGACCCGTCGAAGAAAATTGATGATATCGAGAATGTAGAGATCGTCTTCAAAGATGGAATTGGATACGACTCAGCGAAGCTGATCGAATCCGTCAGGGGAATTGCGGGGAGCCGATAGCGGCATGCTGGTGCTGGCCTCGGCTTCCCCACGCCGCCAGGAGCTCCTGCGCAATGCGGGCATTCGGTTCGTCGTAGAAGCAACCAGCATTCCTGAAGTCGCACGAGATGGCGAGCTTCCGCAAGATTTCGCCGAACGCATGGCTCGGGAAAAGGCAGAGACAGTGTTTCGTAACCGCCCGAAGGATTTCGTTCTGGGCGCCGATACTGTTGTTGTTATAGATAACATGATCCTCGGCAAGCCTCGCGATCCCGCTGACGCCGCTCGCATGTTGCGCCTGCTCTCTGGGCGAACGCACGAAGTCATCACAGCAGTTTGCCTGATGGGACCTAGCTTGAAAGCTGGATTTCAGGACACTCGCTCGGAAACTACGTCTGTAACCATCAGTGAATTGAGCGACGAAGATATTCGCTCCTACGTCGCCGCAGGAGAGCCTCTGGACAAGGCCGGAGCTTACGGCATTCAGGGCATGGCTTCGCGGTGGATTCCGCGCATCGAGGGCGATTATTTTAATGTGGTGGGATTACCCGTGGCGCTGGTACTGCGAATGCTGCAGGAGCATGGAGTGAAATAGGCCTATGACTTCTTTTCCGTTCCCTGCTCGCCGTCTTTGACTGCTGACTTAAAATTCTTGATGCCCTCGCCGATGCCCTTACCTAAATCAGCCAGCTTGCTGGGTCCAAAGATCAAAAGAGCGATGAACAGGATCAGCAGAATCTCTGGCAAACCCAATTTTCCAGGCATATCGTGAGCCTCCTGTGGGGTTCGCCGCAGCGCTCTGAGCAGCGCCTCTGCGTTTGCGCAAACTCCCTGGAGAAATTCTAGGCCAGCATGTTCCAGGAGTCAAAAATACCGAGAGCATTGATTGTGTGGGGTTCCGAGCGAATACGCCTGGTTCAACAGTTGGGAATGTCATTCCGCAGGGTGCACGTTCGGCGCGCATTTTACGCAGTTTTCCTGCCCCGAGCGTCCTCTGGGCTATCGCTCTTGACTGCATCCTCCGGGCTTTTGCTGGTTCCGTCATTCTCCTGCTTCCGTTTATTCCCAGCACTCGCTTCGACCTGCTGCTCCTCCTCTGCTTCCGATTCGCCGCTTGCAGCAACTTTCTCTGTGGCTTGAGACTCGCTTTCGGGCTGTCCTTTGGAAGATGCTTCCATAGCTGTTTTCATACTTGTCTTTGGCGGGGGCTCTTGTCTGTTTTCCGAAGACTTCCTGGGCTCAGGCTTCGGACGCTCCTGTTCGGCAGCTTTTATGGCGGAAGAAAGCAGGTGATCAATGCGTAAGCGCGCGGCACGCCATCGAATGCTGCTGGCGTTTCCCGCCTGCTCGAAATGGACAGCCAGTTCTTCCTCGCTAGCTATTCCTTTTTCTTTCAAGAATTGCAGGATGGCCGCGCACTGAGTCTCCAGAGCCTCAAGCGAAGAAAATAACTGATGCAGTATCTCCTGCGCTATGTCCTCGTTGATCATACCGTGTCTCCTCCAAGCCACCTTTTTGATGCAAAAAGGCCGACACCAGCTAGGGCCTGTTTTTGAAAACGTGGGAGGGGTTAGGAGATACTGCTAGCTGATACTCAAGGAAGTAGAGGGGACGACGCTCCCGTTTCACAGGGTTCCGTCATAGCTGTCGTGACATCGCATTATCAGTCATTGACTTGCGTCGCTCGAATCGTTAATCCATGGCGGCGGTCTCTGTCACGACGCGCGCAGCGCTTGCTCCTCGGAGTGCCTCAGGTCAACGTGGCTGCGAAAGGCCTTATAAAGCATTTCAGTGGTTTCTGGTTGCGTGTCCTGCGTATCAGTCACGGACTTCTCCACGCAAATGATCTCATGACACTCAGAGCACTTGCCGAAAAGATGACTGGCTCGATCCATCTCTTCCTTGGGCCCAAGCCAATCCACGCCAGTCAATTCAGGTTTTTTCATGCCTCAATTTTCCCACAGGCGACGCCCCAATGCCATCCCCCGCTCCGGGCTTCCCAGTCTGATCTGTCGTAATATCGCGATATCACTCGTTGACCGGTCAGTGAGTGTAACGACCGCTGCCTTGGACTATGATCCTTCCGGAGGACAAGAGTATGAAATCTCAATTGCTGGTGGTTGGCCTCGGGGGTTCGCTCTCGAAGAATTCCAACAGTCTGGCTGCGTTGAAGATTGCATTGGAGGGTGGGGCAGAAGCGGGTGCGAGGACAGAGCTTCTCGATCTCCGTCAGCTTTCGCTGCCAATGTACGATCCCAGCAATAGCGAACCGCCGGACTCGGTATTGAAACTCTGCGATGCCGTACACGATGCCGATGGCCTGATTTGGAGCAGTCCGATGTACCACGGTACGATCAGCGGCTCGTTCAAGAACGCGCTCGATTGGCTGCAATTGCTGGGTAATCGCACTCCTCCTTATCTGACCGACAAAGTAGTGGGCCTGATTAGCACCGCTGGTGGTGTGCAAGGATTGCAAGCCGTAAACACAATGGAATTCGCCGTTCGCGCTCTAAGAGGCTGGGCTGTTCCTCTGGTAATGCCGACAGCGCAAGCGTGGAAGGCATTCGACGAAGAGGGTAAGCCCGTGGACTCGACACTGACCGAGCAACTGCATGCGTTAGGGAGAGAGGTGGCTAGGGGGTCCTGCCAATTTGCTCTCGAACCCCCGACCAAAGCCGATGCGGCTAAAGCCGAGGCTCAAATTACCTCCGTGAGCGACCGCGAAGCGAGATCGGCATAGACAGTTTGGTCCAAAATTATGTTGATTTCCGCAGGATTGCTTCCACATTTCTTATCTCACCTCAAAACTTACTGCTGTGCCAATCGCCACTTTCTCCCCTGCCGCGGGATTCTGCGAGACGATAATGCTTGCTGGCGAGCGTGAGGTCGATGCTGCATTTTCGGATTGGTTTGTAACGTTCCCCAAACGGAAGCCTGCATCCTGCAATGCCAACGTTACGCTTCCCAATGGCTGGCCGACGAAGCTTGGCATGACGAAAGACTGCGGCTGTGAGGGCTCGCTTACCAGCAAACTGATCTTCGGCGCAGAAACGCTGCCGGCATTTGTCGGCGGCGCCTGTGAGAGCACTTCGCCAGCTGCAGCATCTGGAAGTTCCAGATGCGCAACTGCGCCCACGTTCAATCCGCGGCGTTCTATGTTTATCTCGGCCGCGCGCTCACTCTGACCCACCACGCTCGGAATCGCCACGCGCTGTGGTCCCAGGCTCTCCGCCACGCGAATTTGCCAGCCTCGGCGGACTTGTGCGCCTGGCGGCGGTAGTTGTGAGAGCACATTCCCGGCAGGCACGCTCGCGCTGTAATACTGGCGCTCCACATCCAATTGCAATCCGCTCTGCTCGGCGATTCTGCGAGCATCCGGCGGAGTTTTTCCCACCAAGTCAGGTACGGCAACCTCCCGGCCATGAATCGCCAACTGCATGGCAGTAAGCGCCGAAAGCAACGCAACCACGAGCAGCATCAGCGCCAGCAGCGCGAACCGGAATAATGATTTCATCGAGAAAATTCATTATAGCGATTCGCCCGAAGCCAAGGCCCCAGCCGACCTATCGGCTCTCCGGGTGGTTTATGATGTTTAACCTCAGGTCAAGTCCATGACTCCCGCAACTACTACAAACTCATCTCAATTGACGCGCCAGGAAATCAATCAGAAACAAAAGGAATTCGTTTTTCCTTCGGTTACCACGTACTACTCCGATCCCGTTCCCATGGATCACGCGCTCATGCAGCACGTGTGGGATGTAGATGGCAAACGGTACCTTGATTTCTTCGGCGGGATCGTCACCATCAGCGTAGGTCATTGCAATCCGCGCGTCATCTCCCGTACGAAGGCACAGATCGACCGGCTGCAACACGTTTCCACATGCTTTCCGAATGAGCCGATGGTTACGCTGGCGGAAAAGCTGGCGCAGATTACTCCCGGCACGCTCAAGAAATCTTATTTCACGAACAGCGGCACCGAGGCGAACGAGACGGCGATTCAGGTTGCGCGCATGCACACTGGAAACTTTGAAGTCATCGCACTGCGCCATGGATACAGCGGCCGTTCCTCCCTTGCTCGCGGGCTTACGGGAATGAATACCTGGCGGCGAGCGACCATCGAGGTCGGAATCGTCCACGCGATGAATCCTTACTGCTATCGCTGCCCGCTGGGGCTCAAGTATCCCGAATGCGAAGTCGCTTGCGTGAAGGATATTGAAAACGTAATTCAGTTCTCGACCTCTGGGCGCATTGCCGCATTTCTTGCCGAGCCTATCCAGGGCGTCGGTGGTTTCATCACTCCGCCGAAGGAATATTTCAAGATGGCCTTCAGCATCGTCAAGCAATATGGCGGCGATTTCATTGCGGACGAAGTCCAAACCGCCTGGGGACGCACCGGGCACAAGTGGTTCGGCATTGAGCATTGGGAGGTTGAGCCAGACATCATCACGAGCGCAAAAGGGATGGGCAACGGAGTGCCTGTGGGATTGACGATTGCGAAACCCGAAATCGCCGATTCATTCCAGGGACTGACAATTTCGACCTTCGGCGGTAATCCCGTAACCTGCGCGACGGCGAAAGCTGTTATCGACGTAATCGAAGAAGACGACTTGCGAACCAATGCGGCCGTGGTCGGCGGCTATTTCCGCCAGAGGCTGGAAGAATTGCAAGAAAAGCATGCGATCATCGGCGATGTTCGCGGCATGGGCCTGATGCAGGCTCTGGAACTGGTAGAAGATCGCACGACGAAACAACCAGCGCCCGCGAAAACGAATTCCCTGATGGAAGAAGCGCGCCAACGCGGGCTGCTGATTGGCAAAGGCGGATTTTACGGCAACGTGATTCGCCTGTCGCCGCCGCTGAACATCACAAAGACAGATGTGGATGAGGCCGTGAGAATCTTGGACGAAAGCTTCGCGGCGCTACAGCAATCTTAAAGGATTAGTGCGTCTCCTCTTCCGCTGGAGCCGTGTCAGGAGTATCCAATCTTTGCGTAGCAGAAGCTGGCGGTATCTCCGGCGCGGGCTGGAAGTCGCCGGGATCTTTGCCGGCTGTCGCAGCCGTCATGAAATCCATCCAGATCGGCAGGGCGGCGTGCGCTCCGGTTTCCTTGGCTCCCAACGTTCGCTTCTCGTCGTAGCCCATCCACACGCCGCAGGTAATCGAAGGCGAGAAGCCAATGAACCAAGCGTCGGTGAAATCGTTTGTGGTCCCGGTTTTGCCGGCAATCGGAATCTGCAAGCCTTTGGCGCCGACCGCAGTTCCGTGTAGAACCACCTCCCGCAGCATCGCAGTCAAAATGCGGGCAGTGCGGGAGCCGACAACATCTTTCACATCTGGAAAGTCTTCTTCCAAGACCCGGCCTTCATAATCTGTCACTTTGGTGATGTAACGAGGCGTGATGCGCACTCCGTCGTTGGGAAACACGCTGTACGCCGAGGCCTGCTCCAACAGTGTGATCTCCGCCGCGCCCAGCGCCACCGGCAAATACTGAGGAATGTTCGAGGTGATTCCGAAGCGATGAGCGTAGTCGATCACGGTTTTTATCCCCATGCCATCGGCCAGCTTCAACGCAGGAATGTTGCGCGATTGCGCCAGCGCGCGCCGCAGCGTGATAACGCCCTCGAATTTCTCATCGTAATTGTGCGGGATGTAGGGGCCAGAGGGAGTCTGAAACGTGACTGGAACATCGAGCACGGTATCATCCGGGTTCGCGCCCTGATCGATGGCCGCTGTATAGACGTATGGCTTGAATGACGAACCCACCTGGCGCAAAGCCTGCGTTGCCCGATTGAACTTCGACAAATTGAAATCGCGGCCGCCGACCATCGCCTTGATCTCGCCGCTGGCGTTGTCAATGGCTATGAGGGCGCCTTGTGCGCCGGAATCTCGCTCAAGACTGACATGAGATCTACCGCGTGCGCCAAGCGAAACGATCTTGACGTAGACGATATCGCCTGGCTTCAGGATTGCCGCGATCTTACGCCCGCTCCAAGCAGCATCCGATGGAGTCACGGTCGCCGTATATCTGCCGAAGCGAACCTGTGCCGACCCTGCCGTAACACTGGTAACGAGCGCGTGAACGTAATTGCCAGGTTCAGGTTCGTCCTCCCAGTCAGGATGCTGGTATGCGGCCAGCGTAGCATTGCCCCGTAGCACATTTTCCAGGCGACCCTTCCAGCCATGGCGCCGCTCGTATGCAGCCAGACCATCGAGCAGAGCGCGGTTTGCCGCGCGCTGCAAGTCCATGTCGAGTGATGTATGCACGCGCAGTCCGCCCTGGTGGACCTGATCGGATCCGTATTTCGCTTCAAGGTAACGGCGGATTTCCTCAACAAAATACGGCGCGAGCGAGCTGGGATCATGTTGAAGGTTCAAATCCAAAGGCTTGTTTCGCGCCTCGTCGGCCTGCTTCGCGGTGATTTTTCCATCCTCCAACATGGAATTGATTACCAGATTGCGACGCTTGAGCGCATGATCCGCATGATTAATCGGGGAGTAGTAGTTCGGCGATTTCGGCAATGCCGCCAGCAGCGCGGCTTCTTCTAGCAAGAGCTGCCGGGCGGGCTTGCTGAAGTAATACTGCGACGCAGCTTCGAATCCGTAAACTCCGTGTCCGAGATAAATCTGGTTTGCGTAAAGCGTGAAGATTTGCGGCTTGGTGAAGCGCCGCTCGATTTGCACGGCTAGCAGAGCTTCCTGAATCTTGCGATGAAAAGAACGATCAGGAGACAAAAACAGATTTCGAGCAAGCTGCATGGTCAGAGTGGATGCACCCTGAACCTTGCCGCCAGACACAATGTCGCGATAAGCGGCTCCGGCGATGCGCCAAACGTTAACGCCCCAGTGACGATAGAAGTCTTTATCTTCAATAGAAATCAAGGCGTCGCGCAGCACGGGTGGATAATCGCTGTAAGAGGCCACCACGCGCCGCTGCAGCGCGAATGACCCAATGATGCGGCCCTGGTCATCGTAGAGCTCAGTCGTAGAGCTGGGACGAAAGTGCTCCAGTTGTTCGACCTGAGGAAGATCAGTGGAGTACACAAGCAAAAGGCCGGTAGCCGCGCCAACCAAAGCGGCGACCAAGAAAAGTAAGGCGAGCACCACTCGGCCCACGAGCTTGCGCTCAGTCGCCTGCGCCGGAGGCGCTTCTTGAAGCAAAGATTTCACGGGAGTACAGCTTCAGGATAGCAAGGAGCGGTCGTTAGAGGTTAGTCGTTTGTCTTCGGCAAGGAGCGAGAGAGTATCGCCAGCGGAACTGAAAATCGACTAGAACTCATCTTATCAACCTCAGAATGAGTTGCTTTCGCGCCGGGGAGTTCAAGAAAACTGAGAACTAATAAACAGCAGTACGCTTAAGCGTCACAACCGTTGCTGAAGCCTCAAGTCCAATAGGCTTCGGCCCTGCCTTCGCTAACTGATATTTTTTTGCCCGCTCGCAATCTGGCGTACTTCCTTGTAGCAATCATCCAAAACTTGATTGCACCGGATAATTGACGCTTCTACCTTGGCCGCGACTTCTGCATTCAGTGCTTGCGGTTGTTCACACTGCCGTTGCCAACTGAGAATTCTGTCTCTGCGAGACTGGGACAATTCAGCGCCGGGGCCACACTTCTTAACCAAGAAGTCTTCCCAATTCTGCTCGCGTTTCTCATCCCCATTGCAAAGGCCACACGCAAGGACACGATTTGAGATATGATTGCGCCCGGTTGCCTCAAGATGGTCAAGATGTGCCGTGCGCTCGGCTTTCTGCAAGGGACGTCCGCAGTATGCACAGCTCGATTGAAAATGCTCCCAAAGCCCTTGGACCTGTTTGGCTGATGGCGCTGGGTCTGCCGCCTTCCACAGTGCCTTGCGAATATAGTTTTTCGTTTGCGACAAAGAATGCGAGGACATGAGATTGCGGGGCGTCCCCCGAAATCGAGTGGCACAAAAACGGCACACTCGCCAGCCAATCCGCCCCAAGTACAATAAAATCGGCAGCCGGACCTGTAAGCCGAATTCTGTCTG
>Ga0066705_10000304_pt1 | contig 12725 bp, 9 predicted proteins | sample GraSoiAngelo_154_FD_66506 | JGI IMG/M metagenome (GOLD analysis project Ga0066705, IMG submission 66506) | Grasslands soil microbial communities from the Angelo Coastal Reserve, California, USA - 14_1009_13_20cm | ecosystem: Environmental > Terrestrial > Soil > Grasslands | place: USA... | reverse complement strand
TCGACGTAGCGGGAGGCGACGCGAGCGGTGTCCTCCAGCGTTTCTCCGCGCGCGATCTGGCTCTCCGCCGTCGGAAGCGTGATCGCGGTACCTCCGAGCTGGCCGATGGCGGCCTCGAACGAAATCCGGGTGCGCGTGGACGCTTTCTCGAAGAGGAGCAGCAGGGAGCGGCTCTCGAGCGTTCGCACCGCCTCGCCGCCGCGCCGCTTCGCCTTCAGCTCCCGGGCGCGCTTGAACAAGGTGCGGTATTCCTCCGCCGAGAGGTCCGCTAGCTGCAAGAAATCACGCTTCACAGCGATGCCTCCTCGAGCTCGGCCCGGAGCTGCATCAGCCGCGGAATCGCCTGTCCGGCCGATGCAGCGCCCTGGGCGATCCTGCGCAGCGACGCGATCTGCGCCTCGATCGAGACCGGTCCAGTCCCGCCCGCGTTCTTCTTCCGCGCCACTGCGGACGCTGCGTCGGCCGCGCGGAGGACCTCGGCCGTGAAGCGCGGATCGATCTGCCGCGCCAGCTCGAGCGGCGCGCCCCTCAACGGCACGCCTTGATCCATGCACCGCCGCACCAGCGCCCCGGTCAGCTTGTACGCGGTGCGGAACGGCACTCCGCTCTGGGCGAGCGCCTCCGCGACGTCGGTCGCGGCAGTCGCGCCATCCTCCAGCGCGCTCCGCGCCCGTCCCGGGTCGAATCGGACGCGGCCGAGGCCCAGCCGCAGCATCCGCAAGACGGAGACGAGGAGCGGCCCTGTGTCCAGGAGCGGCTGGCGATCCTCCTGCAGGTCGCGATTGTACCCGCCAGGAAGCCCTTTCACGGTCACGAGCAGAGCGTTGAGGTTTCCGACGGCGCGGCCGCACTTCCCGCGGATGAGCTCGAACAGGTCCGGGTTCCGCTTCTGCGGCATCATCGACGAGCCCATGGCGATCTCGTCGTCGAGGTGCAAGTAGCCGAATTCGGCGGTGCAGAAGTCGATCACGTCCGTTGCCACGCGGCTCGCGTGCAGCAGCGCGCGCGCGGCCGCGTAAGCGAAGTCGAGGGCGAAGTCGCGGTCGCCAACGGTGTCGAGGCCGTTCGCCGTCAGCCGCTCGAAGCGCAGCAACTGGCGCACGATCTCGCGATCGATGGGAAGCGAAGTCCCGGCCAGGGCGCCGACCCCGAGCGGCATCTCGGGCGAGGAGGCAGCGCGAAGCAGATCGAGATCCCGGGCGAACATCGCGCCCCATCCGCACAGGTAGTACGCCGCGCTCACCGGCTGCGCGCGCTGGCGATGCGTGTACCCGGGCAGCAAGGTGTCGCGTTCGCGCGCGGCACGCTCGGCCAGATCGCGGAGCAGGAGGGCAAGCTCCTCCAGGGCCAGGGCCGCCTGCTCGCGCACGTGCAATCTCAGGTCGAGCGCCACCTGATCGTTGCGCGACCGGCCCGTATGCAGCATGCCGGCCGTTTCCCCGAGGGCCCGCGCCAGCAACGTCTCGACCGCCATGTGCACGTCTTCCTCTTCAGGCAGCTCCGGCCCGGTCTCCAGGATGCGGGTGAGCTCCGCGCGGATGGCGGACGCCGCCTCGCGGGGAACGATCCCCGTGCGCGAGAGCATGATCAGGTGCGCCATCGACCCGATCACGTCCTCGCGCAGGAGCTGCCGGTCGAGCGGCAGCGAGCTGGAGAACGCCAGCACCTCGGGCAGGAGCTGCGCTCCCCCCGAGGCGGCGCCAGAACCGACGACGGTCACGTTTCGCTTCCGCCGTGCTGCCGGGCAAATTCCTGCAGCTGCAGGCCGAGGAGGTGGATGAATCCCTCCGCCGCCCGGTGGTCGAAGCGGTCTTCGACGCCGTAGGTAGAGAGCGCGTGGTTGTACAAGCCGTGCGGCGAGGTGCGCCCGACCACCCGCAGCGAGCCCTTGTAGAGCTTCAGGGTCACCTCGCCATCCACCGTCTGCGCCAAGGAGTCGTTGAACGCCTCCAGCGCGATCCGAAGCGGGCTGAACCAGAACCCCTCGTAGGTGAGCTGCGCGAACCGCTGGTCGAGCTGCGCTTTCACGCGGAGCGCGTCGCCCATCACCGTAAACCGCTCGATCTCCTGGTGTGCGGCGATCAGCGCCACCGACGCGGGGCACTCGTAGGTCTCGCGGCTCTTGATGCCGACGACGCGATCTTCCATCAGATCGATCCGGCCCACGCCGTGGAGTCCGGCGATCTCTCCGACCTTCGCGATCAACGCCGCAGGCTTCAGCTTTTCGCCGTTGACCGTCACCGGGAGCCCGCGCTGGAAGCCGATCTTGAGATGGGCGGGCGTGCTCGGTGCAGCCTCGATGCTGCGCGTCCAGGCAAAAGCAGCTTCCGGGGGTTCCTGCGCCGGATCTTCGAGAACCCCGCCTTCGATGGACCGGCCCCAGAGGTTCTCGTCGATGGAGAACGGCGACTTCCTGGACGTGGGGACGTCGATGCCGTGCCTGGCCGCATACTCCATCGCGGCGTCGCGCGTGATGTTGCGCTCCCGCTGGGGGGCGAGGATCTTCAGATCCGGCGCCATGCCCTTCACCGCCAGATCGAAGCGGACCTGATCGTTGCCTTTGCCCGTCGCTCCGTGCGCCACCGCCGTCGCCCCATGCTTGCGAGCCGCCGCGACCAAGTGCTTGGCGATGAGCGGGCGGCTGAGGGCGGCGCTGAGTGGATAGACGCCCTGGTAGAGCGCGTTGGCCTGCAGCGCGGGGAAGCAGAACCGCGTCGCGAACTCCTCCTTCGCATCGACGATCTCCGCCGCGACCGCGCCCGCCTGGCGCGCCTTGGCCTTCAGCTTCTCGTGGTCCTTCGACTCGCCGACGTCCGCGTGGCAGGCGATGACGTCGTATCCGTACTCGTCGGTGAGGATGCGAACGAGCACGCTGGTGTCGAGACCGCCGGAGTATGCGAGTACGACCTTCTGCCTGGTCACGGAATCTCCCTTCCGAAGAGACTGCGGATCTGCTGCGCGAGCCGCCGTGTGGCAACGCCGCGCGCGGGTGTGGCGAAGATGGTGTCGTCGCCTGCCAGCGTGCCGAGGCACTCCGGCATGCGAGCGTTGTCGATGGCCAGCGCCACGGCCGAGGCCATTCCGGGCCGCGTCCGCAGCACGACGAGAACGTCGTTCTCCCGCAGGGAGAGGACGGTCTCGCCGAGCTCGGCCAGCTGCGGGGTGGCGGTCGCATTCACCACCTCGAGCTCGTACACCGCGCCTTCGGGCCGCGAGACGCGGAGCACGCCCAGCTCTGCCAGATCGCGAGAGAGAGTGGCCTGCGTCGCCTCGATGCCTTGCGCGACGAGCAGCTCGGCCAGCTCCTGCTGGGTGGAGATGCGCCGGGCGCGCAACAGGCGCCGGATCTCCTCGTGCCGCTCGTGCTTTCCGGTCCTTTCGCGGACGAGTCTCATGCGCGGATCCAGGAGCCGACGCCGTTGTCGGTGAAGAGCTCGCCGATGATCGAGTGCGGCACGCGCCCGTCGAGCAGGTGCACGCTGTGCACGCCTGCGGAGAGCACCTTGAGGATGCTCTTCGCCTTCGCCTTCATTCCGCCGACGATGGTCCCGTCGTCGATCAGCGTCTCCAGATCGGCGGCGGTCAGCTGCCCGATCAGCTCTCCGGCCTTCAGGATGCCGGGCACGTCGGAGAGGTAGATGAGCTTCTGGGCGCCGATGGCCACCGCCACCTCGGCGGCGACGTTGTCGGCGTTGATGTTGTAGCTCTGGCCGTCGGCGCCGAGGCCGACCGGCGAGATCACCGGCACGTACCCCTGCTGCAGGAGCATCTCCAAAAAGTCGCGGTTCACCTGCGTGACTTCGCCCACCTGCCCGAGGTCGCGTCCCTCCTGCACCAGCTTGCGCGCGCGGATGAGTCCGCCGTCCTTGCCCGAGACTCCCACCGCCAGAGCGCTTCCGTTGCCGTTGAGCAGCGTCACCAGCTCGGTGTTCACCGAACCGGTCAGCACCATCTCGACCACCTTCACGTCGGAAGCGTTGGTGACGCGCTGTCCGTCGACGAACTCCGCCTTCCCGCCCAGCTTCTCCAGCGTGCGCGTGATCTCCGGGCCGCCGCCGTGGACCACGACCGGCCGCAGCCCGACGGACCGCAGCAGGCGGATGTCGTCGCAGAACGTGCGCTTCAGCGAGTCCTTCACCATCGCCGCGCCGCCGTACTTGATCACGCAACGGGTGCCGGAGAACTTCTGGATGTATCCGAGGGCGTCGACGAGCAGCTTCACCTTGAAGGTGGGGCTGTAGTTGGAAAGGCGGTCGTCCTTGGCGACGCCGCCGTCCGGCGTGGTGACGATCAGCGAAGTGTAGTCGGCGTTGATCTTCACGTAGTCGTAGGAGAGGTCGCAGCCCCAGGCCTGGGCCTTCTCTTCACCACGGCGCAGATCGACCAGCACCCGCACCTCGGGCTCGCGCATGCGCGCCTTCAGCACGCTCGCGTCGTAGGCGAGGGGCGCCCGGTCGTAGACGGCGACGTCCTGGACGGTGACGCGGGCTTCCGCCGGCTCGATGGCGTATCCGGCGGTCCCGGCTCGGGCGCCGATGGAGGCGAGCACGCGGCCCCAGTTCGGATCGGCGCCGAAGATGGCGGCCTTCACCAGGCTCGAGCCGGCGCACGCCTTCGCCAGGTCGAGCGCGATCTCCTCCCGGGGTGCGCCCTCGACCGTGATGTCGAGCAGCTTGGTGGCTCCCTCGCCGTCCGCCGCGATCTCCTTGGCCATCTGCCGGCAGACGTCGTCGAGGGCGGCGGAGAAGGCGTCGAGCGAGGGCCCGGGGTCGGCGATGGGCGCGTTGCCGGCGGCGCCGTTGGCAAGGGCGAACACGCAGTCGTTGGTGGACATGTCGCCGTCCACCGTCAGCGCGTTGAAGCTGCGGCGCATCGCTTGCTGCAGGGCTTCGGCGAGCGCGTGCGGCGTGATCGCGCAGTCGGTCGCGACCACCGCGATCATGGTGGCCAGCGAGGGAGCGATCATTCCCGACCCCTTGCTGATGCAGGTCAGCGTCACGTCCTTGCCGCCGATGGCGACTGTCCGGCTCGCGAGCTTGACCCGGGTGTCGGTCGTCATGATCGCTTCCGCTGCCGCCATGGCGTCGGGCTTGAGCGAGGCGGAGAGCGCCGGCATCGCGGCGACGATCTTGTGCGCCGGCAGCCGCACCCCGATGACTCCCGTCGACGCGGTCAGCACCGCGCTGGCAGGTATCCGCAGCTGCCTTGCGGCGGCTTCACAGACCGTCTTGACGTCCTCGAGCCCCTCCGGTCCGGTGAGCGCGTTGGCATTGCCGCTGTTGATCACCACGGCGCGGAGTTGCTCGGCAGGCAGGCGCTTCTCGGCGTCGAGGACCGGCGCCGCCTTGGCGAGGTTCTGCGTGAAGCAGCCCGCGGCGGAGCAGGGCATCTCGCTGTACACGAGCGCCAGGTCCTTGCGGTTCGGCTTGATGCCGGCCTGGATGCCGGCCCAGAGAAACCCCTTCGCTAGCTTCAAGGATGGAACCCCCGCAAGGTGTCGAGGCCGGCCGTCTCCGGCCAGCCCATCATGAGATTCAGGTTCTGCACGGCCTGGCCCGCGGCGCCCTTCACCAGGTTGTCGATGGCGGAGATCGCCACCACCACGTCGCCCTCGGCCGCGACCGCGACCTGGCACTTGTTGGTGCCCGTCACGCCCTTGAGCGTCACCGCATCCGGCGACTCGAGGACTTCGACGAACGGCGCTCCTGCATATTTATGCGCGTATGCGCCAGTGAGGTCGGAAGCGCCACGATCGGCAGCGAGCCTCGCGTAGCACGTGGCCAGGATCCCGCGCCTGGTGGGAAGGAGATGGGGCGTGAACGTCAGGGACCTGCCGAGCATCTGGGCAATCTCCGGCTGGTGCTGATGGCGCAGCACCTTGTACGCCCGGAAGTCGCCGTCGATCTCGGCGAAGGAATAGTCCTCCGCCGCCCTGCGGCCCGCGCCGGTGACGCCGGAAGCGGCGTCGACGATCAGCTGACTCCCATCGAGCGCGCCCGCCTCGATCAACGGCGCGAGGGCGAGAGCGGCGGCGGTGGGGTAGCAGCCAGGATTCGCGACCAGCGCCGCGCCTTTCGGCGTCCGGTGGAGCTCGGGAAGACCGTAAAACGCCTTGGCCAGGAGATCGGGACGGGGGTGCGCGAAGCCGTAGAATTTCGGATAGAACGCTACATCGCGCAGCCGGAACGCGCCCGAGAGGTCGATGACCCGGACGGCCGCATCGAGGAGCGCCGGCGCGAGCTGCAGCGAAGCTTCGGCCGGAGTCGCGAGGAACACGGCGGCGCACTCGCGCGCCAGCTCGGCGCTGCGGTCCTGCGGCGCATACTTCAGCTTCCCGGCCGCTCCAGGGAGGCCGGCGCGCCGCGCGGCACTTTCGCCAGCCCATTTGTCGCTGCCCAGCAGCTTGATCTCCACATGAGGGTGATGCAGCGCGAGGATGCGGCTCAGCTCGAGGCCGCTGTATCCCGACGCACCGATGATCCCCACGGGTACGGTCTGCATGCGAACGCATAATTATGCAGTTTGCCGCGCCGCGCAAGCGAAATCGCACGCGACGTTGCCAGCGACCTCGACGACTACCTTCACCTACTTTCGCTTGACGGACCCCGCCGGGGCGGCGATGATTCGCTGTCGCGGCCGGACCCTCGCGAGGGGCTCGGCCGCATTTCGTTTCATTCGCACAGGGCAGCCCCGATGGCAGGCGACAACATCCCGATGACCAAAGCCGGCGCCGACGCCATCAAGCGCGAGATCAAGCGCCTCAAGGCCGTCGAGCGCCCTCGCATCGTCCAGGAGATCGCCGTCGCGCGAGATCACGGCGACCTGAGCGAGAACGCCGAGTACCACGCCGCCAAGGAAAGGCAGTCGCACGTCGAAGGGCGGATCCAGATGCTGGAGGACCGGCTGGCGCGCGCGGAGATCATCGACGTCTCGCGCCTCTCCGGCGATCGGGTCGTGTTCGGGGCCACGGTGAAGCTCGAGGGAGCCGAGTCCGGGCAGAGCGCGCAGTACACCATCGTGGGAGAGACGGAAGCCGATCTGAAGAAGGGCCGCATCAGCATCACGAGCCCCATCGCCCGCGGCCTGATCGGGCGCGAGGTGGGCGACACGGTGACCATCCGGACTCCGGGGGGCGAGCGGGAGTACGAGGTCCTCGAAGTGCTGTTCGCCGAGTACGCGGTCGACGAAGAGGAGTGACCGTGAGCCAGGGCGACCCCGCGCTCTCGCTTGCGCTGTCGCCGCTCCTTCAGCCGTTGCGCTTCGCCACCCGCGCTGGGGTTTCCCGGTTGAACGGGCTCGAGGACCTGGTGGCGCGGGTCGTGGAACAGGCGCGCGCCTACGCGACCGCCGCTTCGGCCGGCCCCCTCGACCGGCTCGCGGCCAGCGTCCGCGGATTCGATGCCGCGGGGGAGGAGGAGCGGCGGAAGGCGATCGCCGCCCTGGTGCGGGAGCTGGGCGCGCTGCTGCCCGTCCCGCTCGAGATCGCGGCCCTGGCGCAGGGGATGTCAGGGGCGGGTGGCAGGCTCGCGCCCATGTCCAAAGAAGCTGTCGCGGCGCCGAAGACCCCCGCGGATCCGCTCTCCACCCCCGTCATCCAGCTCCGCGGCGTGGGCCCCGCCATCGCGGAAAAGCTCGAGGCCAAGGGCCTGCGGACCACGGGAGACCTGCTCCTCAACCTGCCGCGCCGCTACGAGGATCGGCGGACTCCGCGCACGGTTGCGCAGGCGCCGGTCGGCGAGCGGTCGGTGATCGCCGGGAAGATTGTCAAGGCGCAGGAGGCGAGCGGCCGCCGGCGGCGGCTGGAAGTGCTGATCCGCGACGAGGCAGGTGGAACGTTGGTCTGCATCTGGTTCCATTACCGGCCCAGCTTCCTGCAGCGCTTTCCGCTCCAGGCGCAGGCGATGGTCTCCGGCGAGGTGCGGCAGGGATATCGCGGTGGCGGCAAGGTGATGCACCACCCGGACGTCGAGCTCCTCGGTCCGTCCGGTGAGCCGTCGGGCCCCCGTGACGACGATTCCTTCGGGCGCGTGGTTCCGGTCTACAGCGACGTCGAAGGCATCCCGCCCCGGACGTTCCGGCGCATCGAGAAGCGGGCGGTCGACGAGTACGTCCGCTTCGTCGAGGACCTGCTCCCGGAACCGGTGCGCAAGCGCCGGCGGCTGCTCACGCTGCCGGAAGCGTTGCGCGAGGCGCACTTTCCCGAGAAATTTGCCGAAGAGCTGGCCCGCGGCGTTCCCGGGGGCCAGCCGCGTCGGAGGCTGGCGTTCGAGGAGCTGTTCCTCGTCCAGTTGGGGCTGGCGCTCCGGCGGCGCGGCGTGAAGGTCGAGCCGGGAATCTCGTTCCGGGCGCTTCCAGAGGCCGTCGACCGCATCGTGTCCGCGCTGCCCTGGCCGCTGACCGGCGCCCAGCAGCGCGCGGTCATTGCCCTTGCCGACGACATGCGCAAGCCGGAGCCGATGAACCGGCTGCTCCAGGGGGACGTGGGCAGCGGCAAGACGGCGGTCGCCCTCTGCGCGGCGCGCATCGCCGTCGAGGACGGGTATCAGGCCGCTCTGATGGCCCCGACCGAGATCCTCGCCGAGCAGCACGCGCGGTCGCTGCGGATGCTCCTGCGAGGCGCCCAGGTCCACGTCGAGCTGGTGAGCGGCAGCCTCTCGCAGAGGGAGCGTGACCACGCCGCGCGGCTGCTTCGCTCGGGGACGGCGCAGATCGTCGTGGGCACGCACGCGCTCGCGGAAGAGGCCACTGCCTTTCACAGGCTGGGCCTCGTGATCATCGACGAGCAGCACCGCTTCGGGGTCATGACCCGCGCGCAGCTCATGTCGAAGGGCCATCGGCCCGATGTGCTGGTGATGACGGCTACCCCCATTCCGCGAACGCTGGCCCTGACCGTGTACGGCGATCTCGACACCAGCGTTCTCGACGAGCTTCCGCCCGGGCGCACCCCCATCGCGACCAAGGTGTACCGCGACGCCGTGCGCGAGAAGGCGTACGACGTGATCCGGCGGGAGCTGCGCGCAGGCAGGCAGGCTTATGTCGTCCTGCCGCTCGTCGAAGACAGCGAGAAGCTCGTCGACGTCAAGTCGGCGATCAAGGAGCGCGATCACCTCGCGCTGGACGTCTTCCCCGATGTCACCATCGGTCTTGTCCACGGGCGCCAGAGCGCGGCCGAGCGCAATGAGGAGATGGAGCGGTTCCGGCATGGCGAGACGCGCATCCTGGTGGCCACCACCGTGATCGAGGTCGGCGTCGATGTGCCCAACGCCACGGTGATGCTGGTCGAGCACGCGGAGCGGTTCGGCCTCTCGCAGTTGCACCAGCTCCGCGGCCGGGTTGGACGGGGAGCCGCGAAGTCGTATTGCCTGCTGCTCACGGGCACTTCGGGAGCGGAGTGGGGTCCCGAGGCCCGGAGACGGCTGCAGGTGATGGAAGAGACGACGGATGGCTTCCGCATCGCGGAAGAGGACCTCGAGCTGCGTGGCCAGGGCGACATCCTCGGGACACGGCAGAGCGGCATGCCCGACTTTGCCGTCGCCGAGCTGGCGCGCGATCAGGTCATCGTGCAGGAGGCGCGGGAGGAGGCGTTCGCGCTGGTCGAGGAGGATCCCGAGCTGCGCAGCCCCGAGAACGCGGCGGTGCGAGACCTGATGCACCGCTGGCGCGGGCGGCTCTCGCTCGCGCGCGTCGGCTGACTACGTCTCGATCACCCAGTCGAACATCAACTTGAAGTCTTCGTAGCAGGTCTCGCAGATCCAGCGGCGGTCCTGGGTCACGTAGCCCTCGCGCGCGGTGCCCGGGAGCTCGCGCGTGCGGAAGGGGACCCAGCAGAACTCGCAGTGGTCGTGCTCGGAGCCGGGACGCGGCGGCCGATATGCCGCGTACCGGAGCAGCTCCTCGCGCAGCCAATCCTGACCCTGAAGCCGCCAATCGTCCTGGGTGATCATCTGGCGCTCCTTCATCCTCGCACCGCGATCCCTTCCTTGACCGTCCCCGCACCAGCGCCGGTCACTCCTGCGGTGGGCAGGCCGGCGCGATCGCCACGTTGCATCACCGCGCGCTGGTGCACCGGATGGGCGCGGGCCTGGCCGGCGAGGATGGCGAGCGTGCGTGTCACGACCCTTGCAACGCCGGGGGTCGGGGATTTCTGCCCGGGGACGTTCGCTTTGCGGGCAGGCGCCATGTCCGTGCTAGCCTGCGTGGGCAGATGGCGAAGATCGGCGAGGTGCTCATCCGCGAGGGCCACCTCACCCCAGAAGGGCTCGAGGAAGCGCTGGATTGGCAGGTGCTCTATGGCGGCCGCCTGGGGACCAATCTCCTCGAGCTGAGGCTGGTGGGAGAAGAACAGCTCGCACGCGCGCTGGGCAAGCAACTCGGCGCCGAAGTGGCGTGGGGCGAGCTGCAGGTCGATCCGTCGCTCGTCAGCTCGATCCCGAAGCACGTCGCCGACCGGCATGAAATCGTCCCCTGGAAGGTGGAAAAGCGTCGGCTGAAACTGCTCTGCTGCGAGATCAAGGTGAGCGAGCTCGACCAGCTCTCCTACAAGACGGGTCGCACGTGCGTGCCCGTGATCGCCCCCGAGTTTCGCGTCTTCCAGCTCCTGCGCATGCACTACCAGGCGATCCGGCAGATGCGCGCGCTCGACTTCGGCGTCGTGCCCGAGGAAGGCCGCCGGCGGAAGCGGAAGGCGAAGGAAGTGGAGAAGCTGGCGGACACGACGCCGGAGCTGATCGACGAGGGCGCCTTCAACGAGATCTACAACCGGATGGTGCAGCCGGCGGGTACGCCGCCGCAGCCTGCGCCGCCGATCACGGCGCCCGCGGCGAGGGAGCCCGCCGCCTCCTGGTACTCGCATCGTGGACAGTCCTCGAGGGCGCCGGTGCTCCCGCACATCCAGCCTCCGGAGCCGCAACCGGAGGAGGAGAAGCTGGAGTCGCTGCCGGAGGATGCCATCCTCGCGGAGCTTCCTGCGGACGCGATCGTCACCGAGCCCATGCAGCTCGCTGCCGCCGCCGTCGAACCAGAGGAGGCGCCGCTGCCGTCAGTAGCCTGGGACGACGTCCCGGAACCGCCGCCGCCGCCGGCACGTGAGGAAAGCCCGCTCGACTTCAAGCAGGCGCTCCAGGCTCTCGCGGGGGTGTCGGACCGGGATTCGATCGCGCATATCGTCCTGCGCGCCTCGCGGAGCAAGGCCGCCCGGGCGCTGCTCCTTCAGGTGCAAGGCGGCGTCGCGCTGGGATGGGATGGTCTCGGCGAAGGCACGGAGAACGCGCACCAGGTGGCGATGCCGCTCGCCGCGGAGTCGGCCTTCTCGCTGGTGGTGAAGACGCGCAGCCACTACATGGGTCCGCTGCAGAAGACGCCCGCGAACATCCGCTTCCTCGCCACGCTCGGCAAGAAGGTCCCGCTCAGCGCGCTGATCTTCCCCATCCTCCACCGGGGCCGCGTGTCGCACATGCTGTATCTCGACAACGGTCACAAGAAGCAGGCGCCAACCGACATGGGCGAGATGCTCATTCTCACCCAACGGATCGGCCAGACCGTGGAAGCGCTGGTCGAGCGGAAGCGCAAGGCGACCCGCTGACCGAGATCTGGCTGCCTCCGGATCTCTTTGGGATACTCGCACGCCTGACCGGGAGGGTTGCCGTGCTCCGCCGATTCGCTCTCGTTGCCGTGCTCGCCGCGGCCCCGACGCTCGCCCAGACCAAAGGGGAAATCGACTGGAACCGCCGCGTGCTCCTCGGACACGGCCAGGGCGCCCCCGACCTGAACGCGCCCTCTGTTGCAGTGGCGCGGCTCGGTGCGGAGCGGGCGGCGAAGCTCGACGCCTATCGCAATGCGCTCGAGTCGCTGAAGGGCTTGGAAGTGCAATCCGGCGGGACTGTCGCGGGCATGCTCCAGAATGACGCGACGCTGATGACCCGGGTAGACGGGACGCTCAAGGGGGTCAAGCCGATCAAGACGCACTACTACTCCGACGGCGGAGTCTCTCTCGACATCGAAGTGCCGCTCGACGAGCTGCCGCCGGAGCTGGCACGCGCCATCCGCGTCCCGGCTGGAGTGGCGCCGCTGGCGGCGTCGGGAGGCACGGTCCCGGCTGCGCAGGTGCAGGGAGATGCGATCGTACAGGTGGCGCAAGGCGAAGCGGCCGTCCTCGACGGCGATCGTCCGGCGGCGCGCCAGAAAGCGACCGACGACGCCCTCCGCCGCGCGGTGGAAATGGCGGCGGGCACGCGCGTCTCTTCCACGACGGAGACGAAGGATTTCCAGATCCGGATGGATCGGGTCCTCACGCATGCGCAGGGGTTCGTGCGTCGTTACGAGATCGTCAAGGAATCCATGGATGGCGCCGTCGTCCAGGTCGCCGTCCGTGCCTTCATCGGCACCGCGGAGCTGGACAAGGACCTCGAGGCGATGGGCCTGTTGATGGCCCGCAAGGGCATGCCGCGCACCATGGTGCTGATCGCCGAACAGAACATCGGCATGGTGGCGCCGCGGGCGGTGTGGATGCGCGGCGAGCGCGCGCTCGTCTCCACCGATCTCCGCATCGCGGAGACGACGGTCCTCGACGCGCTGAAGAACGGCGGCTTCGCACAGCTCATCGATCCCGAGATCGCGGCGGAGAAGACCGTCCAGGTGGGCGGCATTGCGACGGAGATCACCGCCGCGCAGGCGCGCAAGCTGAAGTCGCTCACCGGCGCCGAGGTGATCCTGTTCGGACAGGCGGT
>Ga0066705_10000302_pt1 | contig 12749 bp, 10 predicted proteins | sample GraSoiAngelo_154_FD_66506 | JGI IMG/M metagenome (GOLD analysis project Ga0066705, IMG submission 66506) | Grasslands soil microbial communities from the Angelo Coastal Reserve, California, USA - 14_1009_13_20cm | ecosystem: Environmental > Terrestrial > Soil > Grasslands | place: USA... | reverse complement strand
TCGTGGGCCACGCGCGGCTCGCGCACGTGCTCAAGACGCCGTTGTGCCTCGATGAGACGTTGCGGGACGCGGGGATTGCGCGCCAGATCCTGGCGCTCGACGGCCCGATGGTCTGGAACCTCAAGGTGCATCGGGTCGGCGGGCTCGCGGAAGCGTGCCGCATCTGTCGGGTCGCGACGGAATGCGGCGCCCGGCTCTGGGCGGGAACGATGCCCGAGTCCGGGATCGGCTCCCAGGCGGACATCGCGGTCGCGGCGCTCGCGGCGTGTGTCTATCCGTCGGATGTGGAGCCGAGCTCGCGCTGGTTCGGGCGCGGCGCGGACGTGATCAAGCTCACCATGAGTAAGGACGGTCGCATGGCCGTGCCGGGTGTGTCGATCGCCCGATTGCTGGACACGGGGCGTTTCCGTTCGGTGACGCGCGGTTTACAATAGACACATCATGATCCCGATCGATCACCAGCCGGTCGGCTACTGGGCCACCAATCTGTACGCCAGCCCCCGCAAGCGTCCCAAGTCCGACGCGCCGCTCAAGGATCTGCCGCCGCGTGCCGGCCAGCGGTTCAAGCGGGCCCGCGAAGGCATGCGCGCGCTCCGGCACGTCACCGAGCAGGTGGTGTTCATGGGCACCGCCTGGAAATGGGTCTGGATGTACGAGGTCGGCGGGCGCAAGCTCGGCTACCTCCACCCGATGGAGACGGGCCTCTCGGGGACGTTCATCCTCACGGAGAGCGAAGAGCGCGAGCTCGCCGTGACCGACGGCCTGCCGCGGACGTCCCGCCAGGCCATTCGCGATGGCCGGATGGCGGGCGGCGTGCGATGGTGCTGGATGGAGTTCCCCGACTTGGATGCCGTTGACGCCTTCGTCCACATCATCCGGCTGAAGCATCAGTTGCTGGCACGACCGGAATGACGGTGCTGTAGTGCGGGGCTTGTGCCCCGTTTATCACTGACGCTACATTCCGGCGCCCGCAATCAATTTCACAACACAGATTGATACCATTCGCCATCGAGCGCGCCGGATGACGAAGAGGAGTGGTGGGGTCGGGACCGGGGGGGGCGTCGCGATCGCACTGCTGATCGCTTTCCCGGCCGCGGCACAAACCGGTCAGTCCGCGTCCGCGTATAAAGCTCCCGTCATCAGCGACACGGGGCGCCTCAAGGGTCCCCGCCAGCCCATTTTTTTCCGTCACGACGTCCACGCCGGTCAGGATCAGATCCCCTGCCTCTATTGTCACAGCACGGTGACCATCTCGAGCGAGCCGGGGATCCCCGCGGTGCAGACCTGCTTCGGCTGTCACCAGATAATCGGCGGCTCCAACGCCGAGCCGACCAATCAGGCGGAGATCAAAAAGGTGCGCGAGGCGTGGATCAACAAGCGGCCGCCCGTGTGGACTCGCGTGCACGCGCTGCCGGGTTTCGTGCGCTTCCCGCACCAGCGGCACATCAAGATCCTGGGCACCGAGAGCTGCATCACCTGCCACGGCGACGTGCGCAGCATGCCGCAGGTGTACCAGGTCGCCACGCTCAAGATGGGCTGGTGCGTCAACTGCCACGTGCAGCGCAACGTCTCGCGCGATTGCACCGTGTGTCACTACTGAGGCCCGACGTATGGACCGCAGACGGTTCCTGACAGTCCTGGGCGCGACCGGGGGGGCCGCTGCGGCGGCGTCGGCGTGCGACATCCACCCCGAGCCGACCGAGCACCTCGTTCCGTACACGGTTCCGCCCGAGAACCAGGTGCCCGGCATCGCCACGTACTACGCCACCACGTGTCGCGAATGCGCGGCCGGGTGCGGGCTCCACGCCAAGGTCCGCGAAGGGCGCGTGGTCAAGCTCGAGGGCAACCCGGATTCGCCGATCAATGAGGGGCGGCTCTGCTCGCGCGGCCAGGCCGCGCTCCAGGGGCTCTACAATCCCGACCGAGTCACCGATCCCATGGCCCGCGGTCCGAACGGTGAGTGGCAGAAGCTCTCCTGGGAGGACGCGATCAGCCGGCTGCAGGCGAAAGTGAAGGAGGCGCGCGGCAAGGGGATCGCGTTCGTCACCGGGCTCGAGAGCGGGTCGTTCGGCGAGCTCGTCGACACCTGGATGAAGGAGATCGCCGGTCGCCACGTCACCTACGAGCCGTTCGCCTTCGAAGCGCTGCGCGAGGGCAACCGCATCGCATTCGGCACGCCGGCGATCCCCTGGTACGATTTCGCCGACGCGCGCTACATCGTGTCCTTCGGCGCCGACTTCATGGAGACCTGGCTCTCGCCGGTGGGCTATCAGAACGGATTCACCCGCGCGCACGCCTTCGAGAGTGGACGGGACGGGTCGATGGCCAAATTCGTCTCCGTCGCGCCCCGCCTGTCGCTCACCGGGATGAGCGCGGACGAGTGGATTGCCGCCAAGCCGGGGACGGAGTTCATGCTCGCCCTCGCGATGGCGCAGGTGATCCTGGCCGAGCGGCTGGCCCCGACGCCGGCGGACGCCCGCGGCCTCGAGCGGCTGCTCCCGGCGCCCCAGCAGGTGGCGACGCTCGTCGGGATGGAGGCGCGCGATATCCGGCGGCTGTCCCGGGAGTTTGCCGGCTCGAAGGGCGGGCTGGCCGTGGCGGGTGGCCTGGCGACGCAGTACGGGAGCGGCGCGCACGTGCTCGTCGCGTCGGTGAACCTCCTGAACTACGTCGCGGGGCAGGTGGGCAAGACCATCCAATTCGGACCCAACCACGCGCTGGAAGCGGCCGGCTCGTTCAAGGGGTTGACCGACCTGGTCGGGGACATGAGCGCGGGGAAGGTCGCGCTGCTGCTCGTGCACGGAGCGAATCCGGCGCACTCGCTACCGGCCGCATTCTCCCAAGCGCTTGGCCGGGTCGGATACAAGGTGAGCTTCTCCTCCTACCTGGACGAGACGGCCGCCGCATCGGACCTGGTCCTGCCGGACCTGCATCCGCTCGAGCAGTGGAACGATTCGCGGCCTCGCGCCGGGGTCTACGCGCTGCAACAGCCGGTGATGCAGCCGGTGTTTCCGAACACCCGCCACACCGGTGACGTACTGCTTCAAGCCTCGGGCAAGGCCAGCAGTTTCAAGGACTACCTGCAAACCCGATGGCGGACCCTGCATCAGCGATACGGGCGCGGCCGGGGATTCGACGACTTCTGGAGCGACGCCGTGCAGCATGGTGGCGTGTACGGCGATGTGGCCGCGCAGACCGTGCGGCTCGTCCCCGGGATCGCGCAGCTGCTCGGCGGCCTGGCCGGCTCGGCAGGCGAATCGGAGCAGCAGCTGCTGATCGTCTTCCCCTCGATCGCGCTGCACGACGGCCGGGGAGCGAACAAGCCGTGGCTCCAAGAGCTCCCCGACCCGGTGTCGAAAATCACCTGGCATGGGTGGGTGGAGGTGCATCCCGAGACCGCGGCGAAATCGCAGCTCGCCAACGGGGACCTCCTGCTCCTGCAATCGCCCTACGGCGCCGTGCGCGCGCCCGTGTGGATCACCCCGGGGGTTCGACCCGACGTGTTCGCGATCCCGAGCGGGCAGGGCCACAAGGCGTACGGCCGCTATGCCAAGGATCGCTCGTTCAACGCGTTCGAGCTCCTGAGCGACAAGCCGGCGGACTTCGGCGGGCGCGCGTTCGCCGTCGGCGTCAAGGTGACCAAGACGGGCGACCATCGTCGTCTCGCCACCGTCGAAGGCGACGCGCGCGAGCAGGGACGGGACATCGTCGAGGTGCTGTCACTCTCCCGGGCGCGCCAGCTGAAGCGCGGGGCCCATCCGTTCGCCGAGGAGGAGACGCCGGGCTACGCCCGCACGGCGCTCGAGGGGTGGGCGGAGGCGCAGCACGACAAGGCGTCGCTCGGGAACTACGCCGGCGAGCACCCGCGCTGGGGGCTGGCGATCGACCTGGCCAAGTGCACCGGCTGCTCGGCCTGCGTGACCGCGTGCTACGCCGAGAACAATCTCGCGACCGTGGGCGAGGAGCTGGTGACCCGCCGCCGCCAGATGAGCTGGCTCCGGATCGAGCGCTACTACACCACGGGTGATGGGGGCCACCCCGTCGGCGCCGTGGTGGCGCCGATGTTGTGCCAGCAGTGCGGCAACGCGCCCTGCGAGCCGGTGTGCCCGGTGTACGCCGCCTACCACACGCCCGACGGCTTGAACGGCCAGGTCTACAACCGCTGCGTCGGCACGCGCTACTGCGCCAACAACTGTCCGTACAAAGTGCGCTACTTCAACTGGTACAACTACGCCGAGCGGGGCGGCGAGTGGGACAGCTGGCCGGACCCGCTCAACATGCTGCTCAATCCGGACGTGACGGTACGGGAGAAAGGCGTGATGGAGAAGTGCACCTTCTGCGTGCAGCGGATCCGCGGCGCGCAGAACCGGGCGCGCCTCGAGGATCGCGCCGTGCAGGACGGCGAGATCACGCCGTCCTGCGCTCAGGCCTGCCCGTCCGAGGCGATCGTGTTCGGCGATTTGCACGACAAGACGTCGCGCGTCGCGGCGCTCGCGCAGGATCCGCGCGGCTATCACGTGCTCGCGGGACTGAACACCCGGCCGGCGATCACGTACCTGGCGAAGGTCGTGCACGGCGCCGTGGTGGAGGGCTGAGGCGATGGCCGAGACGTCCCCGTCTCGCGTCACCTACGACTTCGTTACGCGCACGATCGCGCGCACGCTGGGGAATCCGGGCAAGGGCTACTACGCCCTGCTCATCCTCGCCGTCGCGCTGCTCGGCGTGGGCATCGTGTGTCTGTTGTTCCTGCTGCGCTACGGGCTGGGGCTGGCGGGCTACTCGCACCCGGTATACTGGGCGGTCTACATCACCTGCTTCGTGTTCTGGGTGGGCATCGCGCACTCGGGCACGCTCATCTCGGCGATTCTGTTTCTGTTCCGCTCGGGGTGGCGCACCGCGGTCTATCGCACGGCCGAAGCGATGACGGTATTCGCCGTGATCACCGCGGGACTGTTCCCGCTGATTCACATCGGTCGCCAGTGGTACTTCTACTGGCTGATCCCCTATCCCAACGAGCGCGGGCTGTGGCCCAACTTCAAGTCGCCGCTCATCTGGGACGAGTTTGCCATCGGCACGTACCTCACGGTGTCGACGGTGTTTCTGATTATGGGGCTGATTCCCGACATCGCCGCGGTGCGGGACGTCGCGACGGGGTGGCGGAAGAAGCTGTACGCCGTCACGTCGCTCGGGTGGCGCGGCACCAACGAGCAATGGCGCCACTACAGCCGCGGCTACCTCTATCTCGCCGCGCTCGCGACGCCGCTCGTGCTCTCGGTGCACAGCGTCGTGTCCTGGGACTTCGCGATGGCCATCGTGCCCGGGTGGCACGCGACGCTGTTCGCCCCCTACTTCGTCGCGGGCGCGATTTATTCGGGCGTCGCGATGGTAATCACGCTGCTGGTCCCGATCCGCAAGCTCTTCCGCCTCGACGACCTGATCACCGTACACCACTTCGAGAATCTGGCGAAGCTCTGTCTCCTCACAGGATTGATCGTCAGCTATTCGTATTGCACAGAGAGCTTCACGGCGTGGTTCGGGGGCCACGCCGCCGAGCGGGCGGCCTTCTGGTACCGGGCGTTCGGGCCGTTCTGGTGGGCGAGCTGGACCATGAACATCTGCAACGGCCTGCTGCCCTGGCTGCTCTGGTCCAAGAAGGTCCGCACCAACATCCTGGCGCTGTTCGTGATCTCGATCTTCGTGAACGTCGGGATGTGGTTCGAGCGCTTCGTGATCATCGTCGTGTCGCTGGCGGGCGAGCCGTACGAGCGGTTCGCGAACGGACCCTATAACCCGACCTGGGCCGACTGGGGCATCATGGCGGGCAGCTTCGGGTGGTTCTTCATGTGGTTCCTCCTGTTCGTGAAGAACTTCCCGGCCGTGTCGATCTCCGAGGTGAAGGAAGTCTTGCCGGCGCCCCAGCGCCGGAAGGTGGCGGCCTCGTGAAGCTCGTGAACCCCCTCACGGCCATCTTCCACCCGCCGCCGACACCGGGCGTGCTGGCGGTGTTCGGTCACCTCGACGCCACGGTGGAGGCGATCGGGCAGCTGCGGCGGGGCGGGCATACCGACTTCACGGTGTACTCTCCCGTTCCCCGGCACGAGCTCGAGGATGCGCTCGATCAGCCGGTCAGCCCCGTCCGGATGTTCACCTTGATCGGCGGGATCGCGGGCTGCGCCATCGGCGCCTGGCTCACGCTGTACATGTCGTACGATTGGCCGCTCGTGCTCGGCGGCAAGCCGATCGGCTCGATCCCACCGTACGTCGTCATCATGTTCGAAATGACGATCCTGTTCGGCGCCCTTGCCACCATCCTCGGCATCGCGTTCAACGCGCTGTTCGCCGCCCGGCGCCTGGGCACCGTGGCTTACGATGCGCGGTTCACCAACGACAAGTTCGGCATCTTCGTGCCGTCCGAGCCGGCGCGGGCGGGCCAGGTCGAATCGCTGCTACGCGCCGCGGGAGCCGAAGAGGTGCGTCGTGCGTAGGCCGCGTGCCGCCCTTGCCGCCCTTGCCGCCCTTGCCGCCCTTGCCGCCCTTGGCTGCAACCCCGACGACGTGGTGCACCGCGTCGGCTGGTTCTCCACCATGCGGCATCAGCGGAGCATCAAGCCGTACGCCCAGCCGATCCCGCCCGTCCCCGGGACCGTGCCCGTGACGGGTGCCGAACCGGTGCTCAGCATCCAGACCGCGGATCGTCTGGTAAACGCCCGCACTCGCACGTCCGAGTCGATCAATCGCGGGCGCGTTCTGTATGAGACCTATTGCCTCGTCTGCCACGGGCAGGCGGGGCGCGGCGACGGTCCGATTTCGTCCGCGGCGGGGGGGCCGTTCTTCGGTGTGCGCTCGCTCGTGAACGACACGATCGCCCGCCGCACCGACGGATACATCTACGCGGTCCTGGTGAGTGGCCAGGTGATGGGACGGGGCCTGATGCCCGTCTACGGAGACAAGGTGCGGGGCAGCGATCGCTGGGACGTCGTGAATTACGTACGCACGCTGCAGGCCGGGGCGCAGAGCCCGCGGGGGAGACGATGAGCGCGGTCGCGGCCGGCCCGCGCTCCGAGCTGGTCCAGAAGGCGCGCCAGTTTCCCGCGCGGGCATTCACGTTGGGGGGGGCGCTCCTGGCCGTCGTCGGAGGGGGCGCGTTCCTGTGGGTGCTCGCCGTCGGGGGAGCGCCGCGCGCATGGCAGGCGTGGCACGTCAACTTCATGTTCTGGACCGGGCTGGCGCAGGCGCTGGTCGTGTTCGCCGCGACCCAGAAACTCGCCAAGGGACACTGGTCCGGACTCGTCATCCGGCTCGCCGAAGCGGCGGCCGCGTTCCTGTGGCTCTCGCTGGCGTTGTACCTGGGGCTGGTCGTCGGCCGGGCGCACATCTTCGGTTGGCTGCACGAGCCGCGTCCCGATCTGGGGAGCTGGCTGACGGCGAAGTTTTTCTTCGTACGGAACGGCCTGATCTATCTGCTCCTCGCGTGGTTGTCGTGGCGGTTCGTGCGGCGCGACGTGGCACCCGACATCCGCGAGCTGGCCCAGGGCGGCCGGCCGGCGGATCGGCTGGAAGACCGCGATGCCATCATGCGCGACGCGGCCGTCCTGGTCGTCTCCTACGCGTTCGGCTACAGCCTGCTGGCGTTCGACCTGATCATGTCGCTCGCGCACAAATGGGTGAGCAACCTGTTCGGCGCGTTCTACTTCATGGGTTGCTTCCTCGCGGCGCTCATGGGGCTCGCCGTGCTTGCGATCGCGGTGCGGCGCCGGATGGGGCTGGAGGCGCTGATCTCGCCCAGGCAGCTGCACGATTTGGGCAAACTGTGCTTCGGGTTCACGGTCTTCTGGGCGTACCTCATGTGGGCGCAGTTTCTCGTGATCTGGTACGGTAACCTGCCGGAGGAGACGTACTTCATCTTCTACCGGCTGATCGGCTCCTGGAAACCCGTCGGCGTGTGGGTCTTTCTGCTCGTGTTCGTCGTGCCGTTCATCGGCCTGCTCGGGGTGAAGCCGAAGAAGCACGCCCCGACATTCGTGACATTCGCGCTCCTGAGCCTGGCGGGCACTTGGCTCGAGCGCTACCTCGAAATCGTTCCTTCGATCAACGGCGGCGTCGGCCCGGCGATCGGCCTCCCCGAGACCGCCAGCACGCTGCTGTTCGGTGGGCTGTTTCTCCTGTCCTATGGCTGGTTCGGCGGCCGCTACCCGATGCTCTCACCGCGCCTCGCGGCCGACGCCCTGGAGCGCGAGCGCCACTAACTCCTGCCGGCGCGTTCATCATTCTCTGACAACCCGGGCCGACCCTCAGGGTATTTCTAAGGGTAATAAGCACGCGTCATAGATCCGGTCGCGTCCCACACACCACCCCGGAGGTTCAATGCGGTCGAACGTGGTCACCCTGGCATTAGGGGCAGCAGGAGTCGTGCTGCTCGCCGCGTGCGGCGGCTCGACGTCACCGTACGGCGGGGGCGGCGGAGGGGGTGGTGGCGGTGGGTGTACGCCGACGGCGACGAAAGTCTGTACGGTCGGGGGGAACCAGTTCAATCCGGTGACGCTCGCCGTGACGGCGGGCACGACCGTGACGTGGGAGAATGGGGACGGCGTCGCACACACGGTCACGAGCGCGACCGGGTCGGCGGACAGCTATGACATGGCGCTCGCGGCGGGAACGGTCGCGCACCAGTTCATGACCGCCGGCACATACAACTACTACTGCAGGAACCACGGCGCCAACGGCACTCCGCCGACCGGCATGCACGGCACCATTACGGTCCAGTAGCTAGGGCTTCAGAGGCTGGACGAGCTCCAGCAGCTTCCGCAGGGAGTCGCTCGACACCGGCCCGGAGATCTGGATTTCGAGGTTGGCGAAGCGTCGGGAGAGCCGGGCGGCCGCCCTTTCGGCGGGAGCGGCGGCCAGCGAATCGGCGACTCGAGCGCGGCTCGGTACGGCCCGCTCGGGCGCGCTGACGCTGTCGGGTCGCGCCGCCGGCGCTGCCGTGACCACGACCTGATCGAGCGCCATCGGGGACCGGCGCCTGTTCACCACTTCGATCACGGTATTCGAATCGAGCACCTGCTCCACGATCACGACGGCTGAGTAGCCGAGCTCGCGGGCTCGGTAGACGGCGCGGATCGGTGCACCTGGAACTGCGAGGGGGTCGCCGCCGAGCAGCGCGCGCGCGGTGTCGACGCCGATGGGAGATCCCTTCAGGCCGTCGCGCTCACCATCGAGACGTACGAACCCTTGGGCTGCGACCGGTGCCGCTGCCGGCTTGCGAGCCGTGCCGCGGGCCGCGACGCGAGATTCGCGCTGTGCCTGTTCCGGCCGAATCGGAGCCTCGAGCGCGCGGAGCCGCGCGGGTGCGGTGTCGGCTGCCGTCTCCGCTCTCCGGCCCTGTTCGACCCCGCGGCCCAGGTACGTCCCGATCCCGAGCGCCAGCACGATCGTCGCGGCCCAGGCGAGCGGCAGGCGCACCCGCCACCACAGTCGAGTGGGAGGCCTCACGTCACCGGCGCGAAACGGCGGGAGCTCGCGGTCCGGGGGCGCGGCCAACGCCAGCAGCTCCCCGGCGCGCGTGATCAGTGCGCGCTCTTCCTCGAGCCGCTCGCGGCAGGCGGGGCACTGGGCGACGTGGGCATCGACGCCCCGGGCCTCCGCCGGCGCGAGCTCGCCGTCGAGATAGGTGTGAAGCGTGCCGTCATCCACGTGCGACATGCTCACCTGGCTTTCCGGCTTCGTAAGCCTGCACCAGCCGCCGGCGCGCCCGCGAGAGCGTCGTGCCGATCGCGCCGCGCGCCAGTCCGGTCTGCGCGGCGATCTCTTCGTATGATAGTCCCGCATCCCATAGTAGCAGCACCTCGCGGTCGCGCGGCGAAAGCTCGTCGAGCGCAGCCCGGACGCGCGCCCGGTCGCTCTCGACGTCCAACGCTTCATCGGTCGCCGACCGGCTCTCCTGCGGCTCGGCCGTGAGCAGCGTGAGGTGCCGCCGCTCCCGAGCCGCGCGCCGCGCCTCGTCCCGCGCCATGTTCGCCGCCACGATGAACAGCCACCCCCTCGCGTTGTCGGGTTTGTGGACCACCGCCCGGACAAAGGCCTCCTGCGCCAAGTCCTCCGCCCGCTCGGCATCCCACACTTTGCGGTACAGGAACCGCACGAGCGCGCGGTAGGTGGTGCGGTACACCTCGGCGAGGTCCTGGGGCATCGATGTCAACGCGAAACGCGGAGCGCGGAACGCGGAACAGCAACGTCTGGCTCCACGGATGTCCGCGTGCTGTTCCGCGTTCCGCGTTCCCACTTTCGCGTTGGGCTCATCCCCGAAACTCTCTCACGAGCCGCTCCAGCTCACCGTCCGTCCACGTCGTCTGGCCACCGGCCTCAATCTTGATGCTCACGCGGCGTCCGGCCACCAGGACCGCAGGCTCGAGGGCGGCGGGCTGCGCCAGCTCGGGTAGAGCGCGGAGCAGCGCGAAGTAAGCATCGCTGAAGGCCGCGACTCTCACGACGCGCAGCGAATCGCCATGCGCGATGTCGGTCCACGCGCTGTCGCGCCACACGAATAGTCTCCCACCGACGCGTCGGGAGCGACCGGCGCGGTCGCCGGGCGCGGCCGCGAGCGAATCGGCCAGCGGGGCCGCGGTCACCACGACCGCGTCGAGGTTGTACGAGTTCGCGAGCCTGCGCTCCCGTTGCGATTGCTGCACGGCGCCCACGCCGGCCTGATCTCGCGGCATCGCAGCCGGCAGGGGGATCCCGCGCGCCGCGACGCTCGGCTCCTGCACCAGATACGACGTATACGCCGTCAAAATGCCGTAGCGCAACGCGAGCCGTTTCAGCTCGGTTACGATCTCCGGATTCGCTCCATGGAGCCGGATGTCGCTCGAGAGCGCCCCCGCCTTGCGAGCGGCCCACAGCTGCGGGATGTAATCCGTGCCGGGTTGCTCACTCCCGAACCGCCCACCCGTCGAGAAGCGCTCCTCACGCCCGCTTCTTCGTCCGGTCACCGTTACCACCCGCTCCCCGGGACCGTCAGGGACTCCTTTCGGGCTCCCGGCTCCCCGATAGCGCCCGAACACCACCAGCTCGTCTCCCCCGAACAGGTCGGGCAGGCTGCGCGGCTGGAGGTCGTAGAGCTCGACCCCGTCGGCCCGCACGGCCAGGTCCGTGAGGACGGGGGACGCGACCTTGGAGGCGAGCGCCGCCACCGCCTGCTCGATGTCGCCGCCCGGCCGGAGGTATTCGGTGACGCCGCGGGCCCGCTCCGTCAGCCGGTCGAGCAGGTACGTGTTCACGTCATACCCGATCCCGAAGGCGAAGACCCGGAACACCCCCCGGCTGCGCTCCGCCTGGTCGGCGATGCGCTCAGGGTCGGTCTCGCCCACGGTCGCCATCCCGTCCGTCAGGAAGACGACCACGCCCAACCCGCCCTCGGCCGGCGGCTCGGCGAACGCTTCTCCGAGCGCGCCGGCGATGTTGGTACCGCCGTCGGTGTCGAGGCGACGCACCCACTCCTGGGCGGCACGCACGGCGTCAGCCGACCCGGCCGTCCACCCGGCGGCGTACCGACGGACGCTGCCTCCGAACGTGACGACGCGGAACCGGTCGCCCGAGCGGAGGGTGCCGAGCAGCTGCACCAGGGCCGCCTTCGCCTGGTCGAGCTTGTCGCCCGACATTGAGCCCGATACGTCGAGTACGGCGACGAGATCGCGGTGCATGGATGGCGCCTCGACGCGCCCCGGCGCGAGCAGCAGCATGAAGAACCCGTCCTCCCCGACCGGCTGGCTCGCGACCAGCGACATTCCGACCAGGATGCGGGCGAGCGGCAGGAACAGCTCGAGGTCCCCGCGAGTGCTCGAATCGGCGAGCGTGAGCTCGATGCGGTCGTCTCTGCGGCTCGCGCTGAGGCGGTGCGTCGGCGAATACGGTTCGCCGAACCGCGCGCCGCTGTCCACCTGCATTCGGAAGCTCGAAGACGCGGCCGCGCCGGCCCCCGTACCGGCGGTGTACCGGAACCGCCACGCGTCGCCCACTCGATCGAGCATCTGGGTGTAGCGCAGCGTGATCTTGCGCGTCTCGCCGGGACCGATGGGGAACACCCGCGCCCGCAAGAGACCGTGTCCCGCCAGCTCGATCAGGGCGGGATCGCGCTTGCGACGCACGATCTCCTCGTAGATCGCGCGCGCCTGCGCGGCGTCCATCGGCTCGCCCTTGAGCTCGCGGTCTCCCTGCCAGAGGGAGAAATCGCTGAACACCGCTTCACCGGGGAGCGGATACAGATAACTGCCCTCGTCGAGCAGTGCGCCCACGTTGCGGAACCACTCTTCCACTGTGACGCGCGCGACGCGTCCGGTGACGGTGACCTGCACGACGCTGCGCACCTTTTCGATCGCGCCGCGCGGGTGCTCGATCCAGCCCTGCGCCGCGGCGGGGGCAATCGGCAGAACGACGGCGCAGGCGACGGCGAAGAGGCGACGTGCGGGCGACATGGCAATGGTTCCTGTGAGAGACGCCAAGAGAGACGCTTGGCGCCCAATGGCTTGCACAGGTGGCCCGGCGTGCCCATTTTGGGGGCGCCGCAGCGCCCTCCGCGTAAGGCTGCCGCGCCCTACTGGATGGGGAATCGTGCCGCGCTACACGTACCGCCGCCTCGCGAAGTTACCCAGCACCGCAGACCAGCTGCGTCGCCACACCGTTCTCAATCTTCCGGGGATGCTGCACGGCCTCAGCTTCGAGCACACGGTCATGGAGCCGGGAGCGGCCGTGCC
>Ga0066705_10000298_pt1 | contig 12780 bp, 12 predicted proteins | sample GraSoiAngelo_154_FD_66506 | JGI IMG/M metagenome (GOLD analysis project Ga0066705, IMG submission 66506) | Grasslands soil microbial communities from the Angelo Coastal Reserve, California, USA - 14_1009_13_20cm | ecosystem: Environmental > Terrestrial > Soil > Grasslands | place: USA... | reverse complement strand
CGCTCCAGATCGCCCGGCTTACGCCGAGAGCATTTACGGTCATCGTGCTTTCGGTTGGAGCGCGTTGCGGGCTTGGCGTGCCGGTAAATATTTGTACGTCGACGCCCCCAAACGCGAGCTGTACGACCAGTCAGCGGACAAAGCCGCTGATGTTAACCTGGCATCAAAGGCAGCAGCGGTGACGGATACTCTATCCGCACAACTGAGCGATTTCCGTTCCAAGACAAGCCGCGCCGGAAGCGGACAGAGCAACCTCAATCCAGAGCAAGCGGAGAGCTTAAGAGCTCTCGGTTATCTTCCGTCGAACTCAGGTAGTTCCGGCGAGAGCGAGAACGCCAGCGGAACAGATCCCAAGGACAAGATTGAGATCGCCAATCTGCTGCACCAAGCTCTCTTCGAAGCGGAAGATGGAAAATATCAGGAAGTAGTGCCCAAGCTTGAGAAAGTGCTGCAAGAAGAACCAAACACAAATTTAGCTTATCTTGAGCTCGGGCGCGCTTATACCCGCCTGAAGAATTACGAAAAAGCCGTACCGCTCCTGAAAGAGGCAGTTGTGCGCCTTCCAGAAGATGCCCTGGCGCACTACGAATTGGGCCGAGCGCTGGTCGAGTCCGGCAACTGGACCGAGGCCGCACCGCAGTTTGAGGCGGCTGTGTCAAGCAATCCAAAATCGGCCGAGTTGCATTTCTATCTGGCAGTCGTGGACGAGCGATCTCAGCGCATTCCGGAGGCGATGAAAGAATTCGAGAACACGATCGCGCTGGACCCCAGGCACTTTCGCGCCAATCTGCTGCTCGGACGGCTTTATGGAATGCAGAGGCAACCCACAGCCGCTTTACCCTATCTGCGCCAGGCAGCCAAGATCGATCCGGGATCCCCTGAGGCTCATCAATTCCTGGCGAATGTCTATAAGGAAATGGGCCAGGAAGCGAATGCCCGTCGCGAGCAGGCTGAAGCTGAACGCCTGCAAGCTGAGAAACCTTAGGGGTCAACGTAAAACGCCATCGCGTTTTGCGAGGGCGCTGCCATCCGAGCCTGAGCGACCTATCTTCCTAATATCGTGTAGTGCGAACTGGCTGCCATGAAAAACAACATCGGTATGGACAGAAAGAAGTTCGTCCGCGAGGCCAAAAATGCCTGGCGCGCCAGCACGGCCGCGTTCGCTGGGGGCGAACCCGCGAGGGTTCCTTGAATGATTCGCTTGTTGTTAGGCCAGATCACGCCCCACACGTTGAACAGCATGATGAACCCAAATCCTCCGCCGATGCCGATGGAGAGGACGTGATTGTCGTCCTGCCCTACAGGAGTGAATTTCACGAATAGCCAGGCGGCCGCGATAACCACCACAGCCGTGACGAGTCCAACCAAGTAACCTGGCGGAGTTTTCAGAACAACGAAATAGAGGATCCCCCACGCGACAATCCAGATCAGCAGAAACAGCCCAATCGTGCTGGCCGGATTCACACCCATGCGGACCGCGTCGGCTGCGACATAAATCTGCGCCCAATACCAAAAGCCGACAAAGACGGTCAGCAGGGAGCTCCAGCGGAACAACTGCAGCGTGGGCAAGGTCATATATTGGAAGACCTTCGGCTTCATGCCCACGTCCACCTGCTTCATGAAAGGGACGTTGACCAGGTTAAAAAAGTACAGCAGTCCGATCCAGGTGATACCTGCGAGGAAGTGAGCCCAACGCAACAGCAGCGCGAGAGCTTCCGTCCACGTGTGACTCGGCATGACTAGCAACCCTGCGAAAGCTGTCAGATGATGCATCGCGATTCCTCTCCAACAACGGACGGCGAAGTTTGAGGCCCAACACGGCGCGCCGGAAAGATACGCGCCCAGCAATAATCAGGAAAGGCAGATCCTGAGAAGACATGACAAACGCACTGCGGAATTGCATCTCGCGCTTGCCTTCTTAAGGCGGAGAATATTTGCACTTTGCCGGCTGTTCTGTCAACCGGACAAATTTGAGCCTGTCTTGAAAAACGAGGCACTTAGGCCGTATTGTACGAACGTGGCCACTGCACTGCGCAAGATGAGGAATCGAAGGGGGTGCTTGCGGAGTGAGAGGCTATTCCAAGCCCCATGCGGTTCGCATGAGCCGCCTGGGAGCAATTCGCAACCTGAAAGCTAATAAGGAGATCGGCTATGGAAAATAAGCCGGCACAAAACATTCAAGACTCTTTCCTCAATACGGCGCGCAAAGAGCGGATGAACATCACCATTTATTTGCTCAGTGGCGTGAAGCTCACTGGCCGTATTCGCTCCTTCGACAAGTATTCGGTGGTGCTAGAGACCAACAACCAGGAGCAGTTGATCTTTAAGCACGCCATCTCTACTGTGGCAATGGGCAGGAGTGCGCATGGCCATAGTGAGAGGCCGACCGCGATCACGGCTTCCACAACAGTAAAGACCACGGAAGCAGCCCCGGAGCCTGAGGCTCCCGGCACCGGGACAGAAGGCTAGGGAAAAGTACCAGCGGCCAGGGACTTCGCTTGAGCAGTCCGCAATCAAGAATTTCCAATAGCCACGGGCGGGCGCGTGCTAAGCCGCACGCGAGAACTGAGGCGCCAAAGGAGCGTGCCTTTCTCGTCGGGCTGGAGTATCGCGTGCGCTCGCGCGCTGGCGGCAAAGCTGGGCAAGGTCCGCTCACAGCCAGTGCGCTTGCCGCTCGCGACCAAGCCGGTCTTCTGCCATCCAAAGCACCCAAGATCCCAGAGTTCAGCGCCCAGGAATCTCTCGATGAGCTGCGTTCCTTGGCGGTCAGCGCGGGCGCGGAAATAGCAGGAGAGTTTCTTCAGCGTCGTGATCGTCCTGATCCCGCGACTTTGATCGGTCGTGGAAAACTTGAGGAGATTGCGGGGGCTGCGGCCTCAGTGTCGGCAGATCTCCTGCTCTTTGATCACGATCTCACCGCCTCGCAGCAGCGCAATATCGAAGAAGTCGTCAATACGCGGGTGATTGATCGCACTCAGCTCATCCTCGATATTTTCGCCAGGCATGCCCGGACTCGCGAAGGTCAGTTGCAGGTGGAGCTCGCCCAATTGGAATATCTGCTGCCCCGGCTGGCAGGACGCGGTGTGGAAATGTCCCAGCTCGGCGGCGGAATTGGTACGCGCGGCCCAGGCGAAACTCAGCTTGAGACTGACCGGCGGAAGATTTATCGCCGCATTCGGCACGTTAAGGAACAAATCGAAAATGTGCGGCGCATTCGCGCCCAACAGCGGCAGAGGCGCGAGTCTGTGCCGATCGCTACTGTTGCCTTGGTGGGTTATACGAATGCGGGAAAATCGACGCTGTTCAATGCCCTGACCAACGCGGCGGTGCTTGAATCCCCGCGCATGTTCGCGACCTTGGATCCGACCATTCGGGCTGTGAGCCTGCCTTCCAAACGCCAGGCCTTGCTCTCTGATACCGTGGGTTTCATTCGGAACCTGCCACACACGCTAGTCTCAGCCTTCCGCGCCACGCTCGAGGAAGTGCAACGAGCAGCATTGATCTTGCATGTCTCAGATGCCAGCAGCCCTTTATCAGCGGAGCAGGATGCGCAGGTCGAACGCGTGTTGAAGGAACTAGAGGTGGATCGCAAACCGCGCTTGCGCATTATGAATAAGATTGATCTGCTTCTTGCGAAGCAACGCGAATCTCTTCGGAACGATCCAAGCGCAGCTCACGTTTCAGCGGCAAAGGGAATCGGCTTGAGCACGTTACTGGAAAGGATAGACGCGATGCTTGCGGAAGATCCGGTCGGCCGTGTGCAACTGCGCGTTCCACAGAAAGAGGGGAAAATGCTGGCGCTGCTCGAATCACGGGCACGGATTTATTCGCGTCAATATCGAGACGGTTTGGTTGAGATGGAGGCGGAAATGCCGGAATCCATTGTGAGGAGACTCAGGGAATGGGTCGTCAAATAAGCTTCCCTGACTTGTGTGCTCAACGACATACGACAATCAAGTAAGAAGATCTTTAATATCAGGCGCACGTGTGCGGGAAGTAATTGACACTGTCGAGACGGGGACATAACCTCTGCCAATAATGGACTGCTGATCGGTATGCTCTGCCTTATTATGCTGTGGGGGGCAACAAACCACGAGGGGAGCCGGTTCTGAATGAAACAATTTCTACTGCTCGTCGCCGTGATTGCTGTGGTCTTTGGAGCGCTGTTGGTCAGCCTTTGGGTGCTCGACCTGATCAAACTAGCGGAACTGCAAAACGACTTGCGTAAAATATTCGGGGTTTTGGGCGTGGCCGCCGTGGCTGGCGTCTTGATCTTGTCCCTGGTCAAGATTGCGCAGAAGGGATAGCTCTGCCGCGTTCTTCGGAACTTACCCAATTAAAACGGGCCGGCAACCAAGAAGCCGTGACTTTCCTTGAGGCATTTTGGCATCACTTCAGCCCTTCCACGAGATACAGGTCAGAGAGAGTTCGAATGTAACCGTACACGTAGGCCTTGGCATCGGCAGACATCGTTATGCCGCGGATAGTGTCGATTCCAGCGGCATCGGCTGGCGCGAGTTCCTTCCACGGCTTCCTTTGTCCGCTGGACAGGTCGACCTGAATTACTTTCGCGGGAATCTCTCCAAAACGAAAAACATACAAGGCCCGCCCATCCGGCGACCAGCCGGTCGGCGCCTCATCCGGTTGCGCGGCAGAGACGGGAATCGGTTCGCCGCTCGCGACGGGGAAAAGATAGACCTTGTGGTCCGGGCCAACGCCGGCAACCTGGTCCCCTTTGGGGGAAATTACAAATGTCGGATTCACTCCTTCTGGACTAATCGGCCGCGGCTTGCCGTCCTCGGGAGATTCCACATAGAGACGAAATCCGTGCCCTGCCTCGTTACCCGAGAAAACCAGCCGCTTGCCGTCCGGAAGCCACCGCGCCGCGAGGTGGTTGATTGAATCGTGCGTGAGCGACCTCGCCTCCCCAACCCCGGTCGGCAGCAGAACGAGCGGGGATGGCGCGATGTTTGGCCGCGCGATCGCCCATTTTCCATCGGGCGACAGTCCGAGACCAATCCCGTCCCCCAGCCGAATGGCTGGCGACCCATCTGTCTTGCGAAGATAAACAGCGTACTTTGGTCCCCCGCCTTCCCCTGTCTCCCCAAAAAGAACGGATCGACCATCGGCTGACAGGTCGCCCGGTACCGACCAATCGAGCCAGGACAAGTCACGTTCCTTAGCCTCACCGGGCGCAAGCCCGATCATCCCGGCCCGGTCATTGTTGCGAGTCAGCAGCACATTTCCTTCCCGGCCAACATCGAGCAACATCAATTCGCCCGGAACCCGCGCCAGCAGCCGGACTGTCCCCGCGAGATTGACCGCGTAAAGTGACCGATCTCCGCCGGTTCGGGTTGCGCTGAACCAGATTTCATCGCCACCCAGCGACCACGCCAACCCCTGAATACTGTCCCAGCCGGTCGAGAGAGTAGTTTTCTTTCCGGCTGTATCGACACCGCAACCGCGCCACCATCGTCACCAAGCTGGGGGTGGTCAATAAAAGCGATCATGTCCGCCTTTGGTGAAATGCGAATGTGACCGATCCATCCATCTGCCTGGTAAAGCACTTTGTCTGGCGGAAACTCCAGGCGCTTACGACCTTCCACCTCCCGGACGATCGCCAGGGTACTTCCGTCGGGAGACCAATCCGCCCATTCAACATTCTCCCGAATCTCCCGCGGAGCCCCGCCGACCAAAGGCACTCGCGCGAGCGTGCCGGCATAAAGGAATTGCGCTCTGGGGTGACTTCCGAGCGAGAGTGCCATCTCGCCCGAAACGGAGATGGCCAGAATGTCGGCTCCCGCCGGCCTCAACTCCTGAGACTCAGGGCTCTCCGGTCGAGTTGTGAACAGTTCGAGTGGCTTGCCTTCCCAGGCAGCGCTGTAGATGATTGTTTTCCCGTCAGGGGCAAAACGCGCGGAGTGGACAATGCCACGACGGAACGTCAGCGGGTGGTAGACCGGAAGAGAAATCTGCACGGGACGGTGAAGCAAGAACATTCCTGCGGCCAGGCCGATAATGAGAGCGATTGCTCCGGCTACGACCGCCACCAGCAAAGCGCGTTTCTTTGGCACGCTCCTCTCGCCGGTCGGGCCACGGCCGCCACCGCACCTGAGGACGACGCTGTGAGGACCGCATCCGCGGACCGCACTCGTGACGTGTCTAAAGCTCTTTTGAGACGCTTCAGGTCTCCACGCAGCTCCGCCGCCGTCTGATAGCGGAACTCGCGGTCCTTCTCGAGAGACTTGGAGATCAGTTCTTCGAGTTTCGCCGGAATCTTCGGGTTTGTACTAGACGCTGGCGGAGGCGTGCGATTTAAGATCGACTCGAAGATCACGCCTGTGCTGCTTCCGGAAAACGCGACCTCCCCGGTTGTCATTTCGTAGAGCACAGCGCCGAAAGCGAACAAGTCGGTACGCTGATCGAGCTCTTCCGCGCGCACCTGCTCCGGCGACATATAAGCCACCGTTCCCACGGTGGAACCAGGGCTGGTCATCTGCAGCCCATTCGTTGCTGTCAGCATTCCCGAGCCTTCAAGGCCTCCGCCGTATCCGGGCGCCAGCTTCGCCAGGCCAAAGTCCAACAACTTCGCCTGTCCGCGCTTGGTGACGAAGATGTTGGCCGGCTTGATATCGCGGTGAATGATCCCCCTGGTATGGGCGGCATCAAGGGCATCCGCAACCTCGATGGCCAGATTCAGTAGTGCTTCCGTATCCATGGGTCGCCCTGCGATGCGATGTTTCAATGTCTGCCCGTCCAGATATTCCATGACAATGAATGCGTGGCCATCCTGCTCGTCAACTTCGTGAATGGTGCAGATGTTGGGATGGTTCAGAGCAGATGCGGCGCGCGCTTCGCGCTGGAAGCGCTCCAGAGCCTGGCGATCTTTGGCGACTTCCTCGGGAAGGAACTTTAGGGCGACGAACCGACCGAGCTTGCTGTCCTCAGCCTTATAGACGACGCCCATTCCACCGCCGCCCAACTTTTCAATAATGCGATAGTGGGATACGATCTGGGCAATCATGAGCCGCCATCTTAGGCGGGATTCGTGAGGCAGTCAACGCCACGGACATACCACCGAATCGTGGTTCGCGCCCAAATGCCTATGGAGGCGCATTCGAGGCTTCGCCAGAACGTGCGAGCGTAATAGAGCCGCCAAATCATGCGCGCAGCGGACCTCCAGCGATGGTGCGCGGAATCTGAAATGAACTTGAGGAACCTTGCGAGGCATGCCCGAACGAGCGCGAGGAACTAACGACGACAATTTAAATGGGCCGGCAACCAAGAAGCGGTGACTTTCCTTGGCTATCGGCCCATTCGATCCTGAATTGGATCGGAGGTGATATCTCTATGCTAGACTCCTCAATCCAGATGTCAAGCATTCTTTCCTTTATTTTTTTATGGCTTGCGGGTGGATTTTCGAAGCGGAGATCGCATCTACTCGCGTTGACAGTAGTTCTTTTGAAATGTTAGCTTTAAGTGTTTAAAAAGCCCTCTTAAGCTCAACGTAATCATCAGCACACAATGGACGAAATTCTGTCACAGCTAGGCGGATTACTGCTTGGGTCCATACCGACCATCATCTTTCTAGTCATGCTTTACGCCACTTATTCGGTGCTCGTACACAAGCCGCTGGTTCGAGTTTTAGCCGAGCGCCACGCCAGAACCGAGGGCGCAATGGAAAAGGCGCGAGCCGATATCGCCGCCGCTGAGGCGCGAACCGCGGAATACGAGCAGCGTCTTCGCGAGGCTCGTGTGGCGATGTTCAAACGGCAGGAGGCTCGCCGTCAACAGGCTGTGCAAGCCCGCGCGGCTGCGGCGGCGGAAGCGCGCGCTGAAGCCCGATCGCAGATTGACAAAGCCAAGGCCGACATAGAAAAGGAAAAGCTCGCAGCGCAGTCCGGTCTTGAAGCTGAAAGCGCCCGTCTTGCCGCTGAAATTATCCGCGTAGTCCTGTCTCCCATCACAGTTCAGGCTCAGGCGGTGGGGCCATGAGGGCTCGTTCGTTTTTAGTTTTCATTTCGATTCTGGTTTTATTCTCTTGGATAGCTGCGGGCCAGCAGCGTGAATCTAGGCGAACATCTGATAGTGAAAAGAGTGTTCAGTCATCCTCAACGAGCACCGAACTCGCCAAAGAATCTCGCGAGGCCTCCGGCGAAAGCGATGAAGACCAATTTAAGCACTCAAGCTCGGTGCAGTTTCTGGCGAAAACCACCGGCCTCAGCATCGAGCATGCCTATTGGCTGAGTGTGCTGCTGAATTTCGCCATCATTGCTGGGGCAATCATCTGGATATCGAAAAAGAATCTCCCGGCGATGTTTCGCAATCGCACGGCTTCCATCCAACGGGCAATGCAGGAAGCGCGCAAAGCCAGTGAATACGCCAATCGGCGGCTTTCAGAGATCGAAGCGCGCCTTTCGCGTCTGGATGCGGAGATCGGCCAAATGGCGGCGGCAGCCGAAAAGGAAGCCGTAGCCGAGGAAGAGCGGATCAGGGCTGCGGCGGCGGAAGACGCACAGAAGATCGTGGAATCGGCTCAGCATGAGATCGAGGCCGCAGCCCGAGCCGCTCGTCGCGACCTCACCGCCTACGCGGCGGATCTGGCCGTGTCGCTCGCTGCCAGGCAAATCAAAGTTGACGCGACGACTGACCAGATGCTGGTGCGCAACTTCTCCGATCAGCTCTCGGCTGCGAACGGAGCCGGTCCAGAATCGCACGAGGATGGACGATAGCGCATGGCCTCCGTCACGAACATTTACGCGCGCGCTTTCGCCGACGTCGTTTTCGATCAACGTATCGATCCCGCTCAAGCGCTGAATGAAACCCAGTCTATCGCGCAGCTTGTGGCTGAGAGCAAGCCTCTGCGCGAGGTTTGGGAAGCGCCTTCGATTCCTGCGGAGCAGAAGCGAGGCGTGCTGGATGCCATCATTGCTCGCGAGAAGATTTCCCGTCCGGTGCGCAACTTCATAGCCGTGCTGATTGACCATCATCGTATTAATTTTTTGCACTCAATCGTGAAGCAGATTGAGCAAGAACTAAATCAGCGGATGGGCTTCACCGAAGCAGAGGTTACCAGCGCACGAGAGTTGGGCGATCCGGAGCGGCGGGCGCTCGAGACGCAGGTCGAAAAACTGACCAGGCGCAAGGTGCGAGCCCGTTACATCCAGGATCGAACTCTCCTCGGCGGTGCAGTTGTAAAAGTTGGCAGCACGATTTATGACGGCTCCGTACGCGGACGTCTGGAGAGAATCAGGCAGGCAATTAGCCAGTAGATTTCGGCTCTTTGTCGGCGCGCGCGTAGCTTTTTTGTCGGAAACCTAAAATCTCAACTGCAACATTCGCAAGGGAGCGCAAAGGAAGCAGATAAGAGCCAGAAGCTAAACTATGCCAATCAGACCAGACGAAATCACCCAATTGATTCGCCAGCAGATCGAGAACTACGAATCGAAGATCGCCGTCGATGAAGTCGGTACCGTCATCGCGTTGGGCGACGGTATTGCCCGTGTCCACGGCTTGGATAAAGTCATGGCCGGCGAGCTGCTCTCGTTTCCTCATGACGTAGCTGGTCTTGCTATGAACCTGGAAGAAGACCAGGTCGGCGTGGTGCTGCTGGGCGAGTACACCGAAATCAAAGAAGGGGACGAGGTCAAGCGCACTGGTCGAATCATGAGCGTGCCGGTAGGCGACGCGTTGATCGGGCGCGTCGTGAACTCTCTCGGCCAAGCCATCGACGACAAAGGTCCTATTTCAACCGGCGAATACATTGCCCTGGAACGCCTGGCGCCGGGCGTGATCGACCGGCAACCGGTGCGTGAGCCAATGGCAACTGGCCTGAAGGCCATCGACAGCATGATTCCCATCGGCCGCGGCCAGCGCGAACTAATCATCGGTGATCGTCAGACCGGAAAAACTGCCATTGCTCTCGACACCATCATCAACAACAAGGGAAATGACCTCATCTGTATCTACTGCGCCATCGGACAAAAGCGCTCGTCGATTGCGCAGGTAGTGAAAGTTCTGAGCGATTATGGCGCGATGGATTACACCATCGTGGTCGCGGCGTCTGCCTCTGAGCCTGCGCCCATGCAGTACATCTCACCGTACGCCGCGTGCGCCATGGGCGAGTATTTTCGCGACTCGAAACGGCATGCGCTCTGCATCTACGACGATCTTTCCAAGCACGCGGCCTCATATCGTGAAATTTCCCTTCTCTTGCGGCGTCCGCCGGGCCGCGAAGCTTATCCAGGAGACGTGTTCTATCTTCACTCTCGCTTGCTGGAACGCGCTGCCAAGCTGAGCGACAAGAAAGGCGGCGGATCACTTACGGCACTCCCGGTGATCGAGACGCAGGCCGGAGACGTCTCCGCTTATATTCCGACAAACGTCATTTCCATTACCGATGGACAAATCTTTCTTGAAACCGATTTATTCAATCAGGGCGTCCGTCCCGCGGTGAACGTCGGAATATCCGTGAGCCGCGTGGGCGGCAGCGCCCAAATTAAAGCGATGCGGCAAGTCGCGGGCAGCTTGAAGCTCGATCTCGCGCAATATCGCGAACTCGCAGCATTCGCGCAATTCGGCAGCGATCTCGATAAAGCCACGCAGGCACAGCTCAACCGAGGACAGCGCCTGGTCGAAGTGCTCAAGCAGAACCAGTTCTCACCGCTGCCATTCTCCAAACAAATTCTGATCATCTTCGCCGGAACGAATGGTTATCTGGACGATCTCGCGATTGATCAATTGCGCGACTTTGAGGGCGAGCTGTACAAATATGTCGAAACCTCAAATCCTGGCCTGCTGCGAAGCATCATGGAGAAGAAAATTCTCGACGATAACTTGAAAGCCGAGATGGCTCGCGTGGTCAAGGAGTTTAAGGAAACTTTCGTCGCAGAGCGGCAGGCTGTGGCAGCAAAGTAGATTTGTGCTCAGATTTGTGCTCAGGGAGATGTCATCCTGAGCGAAGCGAAGGATCTATGCACTTGGTTCGGGGAATACATAGATTCTTCGCTGCGCTCAGAATGACATCACAACTGCCACGACTGACGACCAGAGACTAACGACTCACGACCGACGACTGATCCGTGCCCAACATTCTCGACATCCGCCGCCGCATTCGCAGCGTGACCAACACGCGGCAGATCACCAAAGCCATGAAAATGGTGTCGGCGGCGAAGTTGCGACGGGCCCAGGATCGCGCGCTGGCGGCGCGTCCGTATGCGCAAATGCTCACCAACGTCCTCAAATCGCTGGTCTCGCGGGCAGAGATTTACGATCCCGAAACCGGCGAGCCCCGCCATCCTTTGCTCGCCCAGCGGCCAGAGAAGAACGTCTTCCTGATCGTCGTCACAGGTGACAAAGGTCTGGCAGGCGCATTCAACACTAACATCCTCAAAGCTGCGACCAAGTTTCTGGAATCAAAGCAGGGGAAGAATATCGAAATTGAGACCATCGGACGCAAGGGCAGGGACTTTCTCCGACGCCGCTACAAGTCGGCGCAGCCTCGTCCCGCTAACTCTCAAGATCCCGCCAGCACAACCATCGTCGGTGAGCAGATCGGGGTCCTGGGCAAACTTGACTACGAAATGGTCTCCGAGTTTGTCCAGACTGTGATTGATCGTTACAGCAAACAAGAAATCGATTCCGTCTACTTCGTCTACAACGAATTCAAATCGGTTATTTCGCAACGCCTGGTTGTCGCGAAGGTGCTTCCGATCGAACGGGTGGGCGAAGTTGGCGTTGCGCAAGCCGAAGAAATGACCGCTGAAGAACGCCGCCGAGCGCTCGAGGCCGCGAAGGGCGCCGGGGTAGGTGTGCGTCCCGCCGACACTCGCGCCGTGGACACTGAAGCCGCCAAGTTTGCGGCGGCGCAAGTGGACTACATCTACGAACAGCCGCCGTCAGAGCTGTTCAACGCGCTGCTGCCGAAATATGTAAGCATTCAAATTTTTCACGGGCTGCTCGAATCCGTGGCTGCCGAGCACGCTGCTCGCATGACGGCTATGGATGCGGCCACAAACAATGCCACAGACATGGTTGATTCGTTGACACTCGCCATGAACCGCGTACGCCAGGCGAAGATCACGAAAGAAATTATTGAAATTGTGAGCGGCGCAGCAGCGCAGTAGTCGCGAGCTCCCAGGTTGTACAGCTTAAACACCGAGTTTCTATGCCACAAAACATCGGACACGTAATCCAAGTTGCCGGGCCCGCCGTCGACGTGCAGTTCGTTGAGTCGGCCATGCCTCCGATCTATGAAGCGCTGAAAGTGGTCGATGAGGGCTTTCAGGTGCCCACGCCCATCAACGTCATCCTCGAAGTGCAGCAGCATCTCGGTGAAGGCCGCGTGCGCTGCGTCGCTATGGAGCCGACGGACGGCATGGTGCGTGGCATGAAAGCCATCGACCAGGGCGGGCCAATTTCGGTTCCTGTCGGCCCGGGTACGCTTGGGCGCGTCATGAACGTGATTGGCGAGCCTGTGGACCAGCTTGGGCCAATTCAGTTCAAAGAGAAATTGCCCATTCATCGTCCCGCGCCACTATTCGAAGATCAGGCCACTACTGCCGAGATGTTTGAAACCGGCGTGAAAGTTATCGACCTGATTCAACCATTCTTGAAAGGCGGCAAAATCGGCCTCTTTGGCGGGGCGGGAGTGGGGAAGACCGTTATCATCATGGAGCTGATCAACAACGTCGCCAAGCAGCACGGAGGATTTTCTGTTTTCGCGGGGGTCGGAGAGCGCACGCGTGAAGGCAACGATTTGTGGCTGGAAATGACCGAGTC
>Ga0066705_10000297_pt1 | contig 12786 bp, 7 predicted proteins | sample GraSoiAngelo_154_FD_66506 | JGI IMG/M metagenome (GOLD analysis project Ga0066705, IMG submission 66506) | Grasslands soil microbial communities from the Angelo Coastal Reserve, California, USA - 14_1009_13_20cm | ecosystem: Environmental > Terrestrial > Soil > Grasslands | place: USA... | reverse complement strand
CTTTGGTGGGTGCGCAAGGAGTACGCTGATCAAGTCGCGAACATTCCGCTCGATCTTTTCTTTTCGCTGAGAATCGGACGCGGTCTCCTCATGTCTGATCCAGTCAGTTAAACGCAACAGGATTAGGTTGAAGCCGTCGCGGTTCGCGGACAGCATACTGGCGGGATCCAGCAACTGCTGAAAGACCTGGTTGTAAGGTGCGAATCGGAAGTTCGTCGCGATACCAAACTGTTTTAGCCAAAAGGCAAGCGGTGATTCGATGAGTTCCGCAGTAAAGCTGGATGTAATCGCAATATTGCAGGGCCGCTCACGCCGGCGAGCAGCCTGCGCCTGCTTTGCGAGTGCATCTGGAATAGTAAAATCTGAAATTCGTCGCAAGCGATTTGTGGCAATCTCGTCGAGAATTCCGGCAAACCCTGCAAGAAGTTTTTCGATTGTGGGGACGGTGAAAAGGTCGGTGTTGAACTCGCAATTGAGTTCCAGTCCGCCAGGCCTCTCGATTGCTATGAATCTCAGATCGAGCAGCGCGGCGCCGCTTTCAAGTTCCAGCAATTCTGCGCTGAAGTTGTCGCCGGCAAACTTGATTTCCGGGAAGTTCTGCAAAAGCAATCCGACGTTATAGACCGGATTTCTGTCGGTAATCCGGGACGCAGTCGCCGAGCTAACAATTTTTAAGAATGGGCAGTCCTGGTGCGCGAAGGCATCACGGACAGACTGCGTCTCATGCCGCAATACATCGAGAGCAGTTTCCTCTTTCGCAAGCCGGTTCCGGAAAGGCAAAAAGTTCACGAAGCATCCGACCATGCGTTCGGTGCCGGCGCGCCTGCGGGTGCTTGAGACTGTGCCAATCACAGTGTCGTGTTCGCCTGCCCAGCGGTACAGCAGAATGCGCAACGCGCTAAGGACAACCGAGAACAGGGTGGAACCGGCGGTTTGTGCAAGTTCCCTCAGGCGCTCGAGCGTGGCGGATGAGACCACAACTGTGCTGGTGGAACCAGAATGGCCTGATTTCTCGACGCGGGCCATGTCGGTTGGAAGCCATGTATTTTGTGGTGCAGCTTCGAGGTAAGATCGCCAGAACTCGATTTCGCTTTCGAGTCTCGCGCCTTGCATTTGCGATCGCTCTGATGAAGCGTACTCAAAATATTGCAGCGGAAGCTGAGGCAGCGCTGGTTCGCGTCCTTTCAGCAAACCTTGATAGATGGCAGCCAGTTCTTCGAAGAAAATGCTGCCTGTGTGTCCATCGCTGACTACGTGATGCATGATGATGACCAGCAAATGGTCGCCATGCGAGAGCTGCAGAACCCGCGCCCGCAGCGGCAGCTCTTTCGAGAGATCAATCAGCCTGCGCCACTCCTGTTGGGCAAGTTCAAGAGCTCGTTGCTCACGAGCATCTGCATGAAGCTCGCTCAAATCCTGAAACTCGACGGTAACTTCTGGATTGGACTCGGCAATCTGCACCGGTTCATCAAGTCCCGGTTGAATGCGCGCGCCAAGGACCTGGTGCCGTCTGCACATTTGACCGAGCGCTCGCTTTAGGAGATCAGGACGAAAGTCGCCGTGGATTCGGAATACACGCGCGTTGGAATGCAGGTGACCAGATTCGGCTGACTGTTGCAGAAGCCAATATTGCAATTGTCCGAATGAGAGGGGCGCTTGCTTTTGCGGCCCGCTGGATTTCGTGATTGAAGCGACTTCGGAGGTGCCGGCTCGAAGTTCTTCAACTACATCCGCCAGGTGAGCGATGGTGGGATCTTCGAAGAACGCAATTAGCGGCACGTCAACATTCAGCTTGGCCTGCAGTTGAGAAATCACTTCGAGCGCTTTGAGAGAATCGCCCCCGAGATCGAAGAAGATTTCGGTTGGCGATATATTTTGCCGTTGCAAAATCTCGGACCACACTTGTGTGACAGTCGCTCGCGCGTTGTCTTTTAATGATGTGCCAGTGCCGTTGGACGGCGCAGCGATAGCTAGCTGAAGGCCCGCAAGAACGTGGGCCAAATGCGCTATCGTGGGATCCTCGAAGAAGGCGATGAGGGGCAGTTCGATGCCAATCAACGCATGCAGCCGCGAAATGACTTCGAGGGCCTTAAGCGAGTCGCCGCCGAGATCGAAAAAATTGTCATTCGGCCCGACGTTCTCGCGACCCAAGACTTCGGCCCAAACCTGCGCGACCGCGTCGCGCACGGACCGGGTGTTCACGCCCTTCTCGCCTCCCGTTTTCACCTGACCGCCTGACTCACAGTCGCAATTGGGTCCGAAGGGACTCGAGCGGCCGCCAATGACTGGTAATCCATTTTCCCCCGCGAAGTGCGCGGCAATTTCTCGACCTTTTCAACTTGAATCGCGTCATTCGGAAGGCCGAAGGTGTCGCGCAGCATTGACGTAACCTCTGACACATCAGCGTCGGCACTTTCAACGGCGACCATCAGCAGATCGTCGCGGCCAAAACATGCCACAGGAAATCCGAAGCGGCCCTGCACGATTAGTTCAACTTCGTCGAGATTGAAACGTTTCCCAAATAATTTCAAGAAGCGTTTAATACGACCGGTGATGTAGAAAAACCCGTCTTCATCCTGGCGAGCGATATCGCCCGTCTTCAGCACTCCGCCAAGTTCGTCTCCTTTGGCGAGATCTGGAAGGCACTCGGCGTACCCGAGCATCACATTCGGGCCGCGGTACACCAACTCCCTTGTGTCCGCGTCAATGTGGAGCGATCCGTCCGGAACGGCAACCCCGATCGATCCGATTTTTTCGCCGAGTTTGTCAAATGGAACGTAGGAGATTCGCGGGCTGGCTTCCGTCTGTCCGTACATGACGAAAAACTTCATACCGCGTCCTAATGCGAGCTGATGCATTTCACGTACGTGAGATTCGCCTAGCGTTCCCCCAGCTTGAGTCAAGGTGTGAAGGGTTGCGCCGCGTTTTGTGAGAAGTCCGGTCTGGAGCAACATTTCATAGGTGTATGGCACGCCGCCAAAAGATGTGCAGCCGCATTGGTCAATTGTGTCCCAAAACTCACGACGCAGAACACCGTGTTCGGTCAAAGTAAGTGCCGCCCCCGCAAACAGGTGACTGTTAATCACCGACAATCCATAGGAATATGACATCGGCAGGGAAGTGATTGGGCGCTCGGCCGCAGTAAGGTTCAGGTACGAGGCAATAGAAGCTGCATTTGACTGCAGGTTTTCGCGGGAGAGCCGCACCAGTTTCGGGCTGCCGGTAGAACCTGAGGTGTTCAGAAGAAGCGCTAACGAAGGATGAATGTTCCTTGGTTCTTTGGTTTTGTTTTCCCAAACCTTCAGCGCGCTCTGGGCTCGCATTTCGTATCCGTGCAGCCCCAGATCCGGGAATGACGAGTGAATGTAGTCGGGACGGTAGGTATCCACCAGTCGCTGGAGCAATTCGCGGTTCAAGCTGGCATCCACGAGCAGCAGCGGATGGCCGGTTTGCAAAGCAGCCAAGTAACTGAGCAGGCATTCGTAGCGGTTCTGCGCCAAGAGCATGATCAGCGATCTGTTCTGCGGCAGGAGCATCTGGCTAACGTCGCGGCGGAGTTCGCCATAGGTCTTCTGTGTTCCGGTGGCTGGCTCCATTAGTGCCAAACTCTCCGGCGAGTGCTCGATCTTCCAGAAGTCCATTACTTTTCCCACAAAGGGTAAGTCCACGGGCATTGGCAAGGACTGCCCATGAGCTCGAACGGAGTTAACGTTCGTCTCCTGGAGCGGTCCGAATACGTTGAAAGTCTTACTGTTAGGGGGAGGGGCACTAAAAATACGCTCACGGCAAACAGCATATTCTTGCCGCAGCGCGGACTTCATACGGCACAAGAATCTTACAAAAGGTTTGCACATTCCGTGCCAAAAGTCCAGATTACCAGCATGTTACGGACCGGGAATTGGCCACAGGGTACCCTTCCATCCATAGGCCTAGCCGCTGGTCGAACTCCGCACCCACTTCGGCTTTTCCTGGCCCTGAGGGTTGGCTAGCCGGCTCTCGTAGTAGTCGCGCAGCCGACGGTGCAAAATCTTCTTCGTGGGCCCCTTCGGTAGTTCTGGCATATCACCGAGTCGATTGATGATCACAATTTGTTTCGGCTGCTTGAATCGAGCGAGCGACTGCGCACAGTATTTTATTAGCTCGCTTTCCGTGTTTGCATCAGGATCTTTTAAGTTGACGAACGCGCAAATCTCATGACCGAGGATCGGATCATCTACCCCGATCACCGCTGATTCGGTTACATTCGTATGCTTTGAGAGTACGTTCTCGATTTCCGCGGGATATATCTTCTCTCCGCCCTTGATGATCAAGTCATCCTTGCGGCTGCGGAAATAGTAATTCCCCTCTTTATCGCGGAGCCCATAGTCTCCGCTGTGGTACCAACGGTTGCGGAATTTTTGTGCATTCAGTTCAGGAAGTTTGTGATAGCCGATGGCGCAATTCGGACCTCGAATGCACAGCTCGCCTTCAGTCCCATCTGGCACTTCGTTGTCATTGTCATCTACGACTTTCATGTCACATATCGGCAGCACTACGCCGACAGTGCCAATTTTCCGCTTCTCGGCAGGGAAGCGGTTGAACGACGAGTACGAGGAAGCTTCAGTCGAGCCGAAGCCTTCGAAGATCGGCACTCCGAATCGCGCTTCGAAGTTTTGCATCAGGCTAAGCGGCAGCAGTTGCCCGCCGCAAATGATTCCCTTAAGATATCCGCGCTTGCCTTCAAACGGAAGGCTAAGAAGCGCCGCGAGGATCGAAGGCATGACACTAGTGAATGTCGCGCCATAACGGTCAACTAGCGCCCAGAACGATCGCAGGCTGGCCTTTGGATCCACAAATATGATCGAGCCGCCCGCGCACAAGGTCGTCGTAGTGGAGATGACAATTCCGTTGTTGTGAAACAGCGGCAGGACACAGATGCTTCGTGTTTCAGGAGTTAATTGGAACCAGTTAACGATTGCGATGCCATCTACTATGAAATTCATGTGGGTCAGCACGACACCTTTGGGATTGCCCGTCGTGCCTGACGTGTAAATGATGACTACCGGAGCCGTTGGTTCTACCTTGGGCAGATTGGCTTCGGCGTTCTTCGCATCAACTGGCGGCAAGTTGGCTACATCCGCGAACGGGTGAAACGGAATCGTCATTTCGCCCTTCAGAGGTGCGATCTTCCGTTCAAGCTCGGGATCGTAGAACACGGCCGCGCAATCACTATTCTCAATGATGAAACGCATCTCTGCCGGAGCGAGCTCGGTATTGATGGGGACGACGATGATTCCGCGCGCCACTGCACCAAAATAAACTGCGAGAAACTCCGGCGTGTTTCGAAAGATGATGCAAATCGTCCCAAAGTCTTTCACGTGCGAAGCGAGCCACTCGGAGGCTCCCAGGCTTATTTCATAGAACTGCTGGTATGTGTATCGGCGGTCGGTCTCAGGAAAGATCAGAAACTCGCGGGACGGAGCCTCGCCAGTTTTGGCCTTGAGCAGCTCGTGAAAATTAGCGTACGGAAGATCAACCTGGCTGTTCGACTTCTGGTGGGGAAGTAAGGGCAGCTTCGCTACATTCATTGCTTTCCCTTGAGAATACCATGCAGATATTGCACCAACCGGTCTGCCGAAGTCAGCTTGAAAGCCTCGTCCGGACTGATCTCGATACCAAATTTCTTTTCAATTGCGCTGAGCAGTTGAACGTGGTTCAGCGAATCCCATTCAGGAGTGGAACTCATGTTCACGCTGGATTCGAACTGCGGTATCTGCAGAATTTGGGTGGCGATGGGCGAAACTTCGGCGTATAGCTCTTGCTGTGTCATCTGTAATTTTGGTCCTGAGTAGCTGGTCAAGATCTGGCGGATAGCCCCATCGAGCCCAAGACCCTACGATCTAACCGTAAGGTGTACTCGCTCAGCTCTCCGCCGATTTGAAAGAATCCCTTATGCGTATGTGGTACGTGCCTTCTCCTGAAGTCTCGCATGCACATAATGAATCAGTTTGTCTGCGGAGCAGAGCCGGAACGAATCGTCGGCACTGATTTTGATATCAAACTTTCTTTCAATCGAGCCGAGCAACTGAATATGCCTGAGCGAGTCCCACTCGGGAGTGGATACCATGCTCGCGGTGTGATCGAACTTTGGAATCTGGAGCACCAGTTCAGCCAGCGGCGCAACCGTGGCATACAGCTCTTCAACCGTCATCGATGCTGAAGGTTTGGGTGAGCCATTATCATTTGCGTGATCAGTGCTGCGTGTTTTCACCTGCTCAGTTGCAGCCAACTTCTCCAATGCGTCGCGCAGGTTTTTGGCGCCAACGCCAATCCCGCCCTTTTCCTCGAACATGGCTGAGCCAGCCACGAATCCGTAATCAAAGTTGCCCAGGACCGAGTAGCATTGGCCGGCATCTTCGGCCCGGTTGCCGCCCGTTGGAAACGGAAAGGCTGGAAGGATTGAACCAAGCGGATCGCCTGACGCTTTCAGATTCGCCACGAATTCCTCAGTGGTTACATCAAAACGCGAATTCGGTCGTGGAAATGTCACGATGTCTGCCCCTGATAGGCGAAACATCTTGAGCATCAGCGGCAACTCAATACCTACGTGGGAGTAGCGCGTAAATAGGGTCAGCATCGAGTAATGCGCGATGATCGGGAGCTCGGTGCGACCGCGCACGAACGTCAGCAGACTGGGCGTAAGGCGCGGTTGGACCATATAGCCATCTACTCCGGCGGACTCCCCGATCTTAAAAAACTCGTCGAAGCGGCTGACATCACAGCCCAGATGGAGGACCCACATCTTGCGCTCTCCGGTCTTTTGTTCAGCCTCGCGCGCTGCCTTGGCGCAAAGCGGGGCACGCTCCTTGATCGGGCAATACGGGGGATCGACCAGCAACTCGTCATCTTTCACGATGTCGGCCCCGGCGACTAGAGCTTCATAAGTAATCCTGGCATATTCCGCCGGAGCCAAGCCTACTTCAGGGCGCATTGGCCCCATAAGCAGCGGACGATGGTATACACCCAATCTTTTACGCACCCCCGGAACACCATGTCGGGGACCCGGAAGGGACCGCATCATGTCCTCCGGAAAGTTCAAGTCAACCATCCGGAGCTTGAGCATTCCTTTGACGTGGCTCGACTCACCCATCACAAAGGTGAGGGCGTCTTCGAGAGCGTTTCCAGTGTGGCTCATCGAGGCCCAGGGAAAATCCACCTCGGCGTAACCAGACTCAATGTCCCCCCCGGCGGAAGGCAGCATCCGGAGCCTTTGAACCGACGCCTGATACGGTGCCAGACGCGGCGCGGCGGCGAGACCAGCCAATGTGTCGTAACCCGTTGTGGTCTGTTCGTGGCACATGTGGGTCAAGATTTCCTCCGGCTTGCCAGCAGCACGCGAGGTTTCGAAGTAAAACGTAACCGTAAGTGGTGCCGCAACTGTACTCATGTCAAATCCCCCAAGGTGATTATTTTTCGGTCCGGATTCTCTTGCTTGTCAAGCAAATAATCGTGCAAATCAATCTTGAATTTCTCTAATTGCCTGGATCAATCTTAATAACCCCAGCTTCGAACTCAAACAGATTACGTACCAAACTCTAAGGTCCATATCCCCGGCGCAACGGCGACTTTCCGAATCCGCTCTTCTGCTTCTGCTACTCGCAAGGCGAATGCCATAGCCGGCGTGCCGTCTGCGATAGTATTCAAAAACTTGAGCATGATTTGGTTTCGTCCGCTTTCTCGGAACTTAAACACCAGCTTGGAACAGCCTCGCGAGCGCGCCACCTGACCTAGTCCTGAGATCACCGCGTATTCGACCTGTTTGCCTAATACCGGACAGCTGAGTGCCAATGCGTCCACGACCAGGGCATCAGGGTCAGCATGAAAAGTGACCACACCTGAGGGGCCATAGCCCGAGAGTCTATCGCTGGCGCTTATAAGCAAGCAGCCGTCCGATTCGATCATGCGATCGACATCCTGGTCTGAGAGGGAATGGTTTTCGCCCGTGAGAGAAAATGCCGCGGCAGTTCGCAGAATTCGGTCAACGTGATTGCGGCCTTCGGACCCAGGCGGGGCAAGGCGGACCTTAACCTCGAGTCCGGCGAGAAATTTTGCGAGATCGGCTTTCCCGTTCGACGAAGATGCGCCTGCAGTAACAGTCCTGTTTGCCAGCGCTGTTTCGATTTCCGGTCCAAGAAATTTGCCAAGCTGCTCGAATGCGTCCGGCGTGAAAGGGATTTGCCCGAGACGATCAGTGTTGCGATCGCTGACTTCCGCACCGGCGAGGGACTTTGGCCAGCTGAGGACAGTCAAACCAGGCACGCCTCGTAGTCTTGCCACCAACAGATTCGTAAAGCCCCGGTACAGGAGCGTCAATTTACACGATTCGGCCACCCATCCGTTTGAAGGACACGGAAGCACCAACACTGCCTTTCCGCGAGTGGCGAGGATCGTGACTTGCTTCACAAATTCATCCACATGAAGTGTTAGCTGTTGCCGAAGTTTAGCGCCATCCGCGCCTACGCCATTTTTGAACTGGTCTCGAAGGGAGTCTTCGAGGCGAACCAGCACGACCGTACCGAGAATGTTTTCCGCCGCCGAGGCTGGACCGAGCATGTATTCGGCAACGTGTCCGTATTCCACGAATTCAACCGCGTCAGCAATGCCCGCCGCTATCAGGTATGACCGCAAAGTCTTGGCCAGCGGTCGCGCAGTGAAGCTGGATGCAACCTGTAACGCTCGGGTCTGTACGCTGGAGGATTCCTGCTGGGTGGCCGCTTCAATCATGGGAACTGAACGTCAGGTTATGTCGCAATCGGCATGCCAGGAGAGGAGAAAGCGGAGGCAGCGTTGGCTCGATTATAGCCCGTATCGCCTGCTTGCAGAAGGCGTCTTCTATCCAGCAAGATGCAAGCATTTAGCGACTTGCCGATGGTTGGCACCACGATTGCTGCTTTCCAAAGGGTTCGACATGCGTGGTGCACGGTAGTGAGAATTTGGTGTCCGCCGAATGGTATTTGCCCCAAACATGAGGTGCAAAGTTTTGCACATTTTTGGTTTACCTAGCGGAAATCAGCGGGTATGCTGACAGATAATTCTTCCCCATCCATCGCCATACGAAGGAGGGCTCATGGCTCCAGATCCTGCCAAAGATCCGGTCGCGGTTCGTCTGCCGCGCACCTATGACGTGGAATTAATGCAGCGTGACCTGCAGGCTCTGCAGGAAGTGCGCCGCGCCGCGCAGCCGGGTCCTTACCACAAAGGTGAATGGACGGGTATCGCGCTTTATTCAATGGGAGGAAAACAGTCTGTTTTTCCCAGCGCGGCGGGAACCGATCATTACCAGGAAACTGAAGAGCTACAGCGCGCGCCATATCTCCGGCAAATCTTGAGTGAGCTGAATTGCCCGAAGGAAGTGGTCCGGATTTTGTTTTTACCACCGGAAGGCCACATCAAAGACCACTTCGATTTTCATACGAGCTTTCAGTTTGGATTGCTGCGATTGCACATTCCCATTGTTACCGATCCGAACGTTGTTTTCGTCATTGACGGAGAGCGAATGAACTGGAAGGCCGGTGAATTGTGGTATGGAGATTTTTCAAAAATTCACTCGGTCAAAAATGACAGTCAGGTCGTTCGCGTACACATGGTGATTGATGTTCAGATCAACGACTTTGTGTTGAGTTTGTTTCCTGCCGATTTCATCGAGCGCCGTCGGGCCGAGGGCATGTCAATCACAACCGATCCGCTGCCAGCGTCGGAGGCGGAGTTGCGTCAGTTTCCATGCGATTTCCGTATCCCCGGTGAGTTCATGCCGATGTTCGTGATCGGAAAGCCGCTGACATCGCTGGCCAAGGGAGCTGAAGCATCGGTCCGGCTGATCGACGGAAAATTGACCGTGCTGATTGATGGTGCACCTGCCTTTCGGCTGGAGCGGCTCGAGAATGAGACGTTTGGGATTTCTGGACTTCCTCCTGGAATGAAGCTTGAGCTCAGGCGCGACAACCACGTTGTGAAGCAAGTCTTTTTGCATATGAAGGGATTGCCGAAAGACTTGTATTCAGCGCGTTTGGGAATATTCCGCGGGCCACTCATGCCCGAGCAAAGTGTGTCCCTGCCTATCGTCAGTCAAGTGGCAAACGTTGGTTCGTTTTAGTTGAGGATGCCAATGGCTACGATTCAAATCGGAACAGCGGAACTTCAGAGCGCGAAGCGGTCTGAGCAGGCGATTGATTTTCGCAGCACCCTACAGCGCCCGACAGGATGGATGATTTGCCTCGCGCTGCTGCTGGGAGTCGCGGTTCTTCGCATTACTTCCACCTACCACGTCTTTAATGCAACTATCGACGAGGCTTCGCACATTGCGGGCGGTATTGAGTGGTGGGACAAAGGGACCTACACGCTCGAAACCAAACATACGCCCCTGGCGCGAGTCTCGGTTGCGCTTGGGCCATATCTCGCCGGAGTCCGTTGGATGGGGTTCAAAGCGTGGCGGGATACGTATCCAATTCTATCGGCGACCGGCAACTACTGGCACAATCTCACGCTCGGCCGGATTGGGGTTCTGCCCTATTTCATCATTGCGAGCCTTGTGGTCTTTTTCTGGACCAAACATGTTTTCGGCACGACTACGGGAATTTTAGCTGCTGCAGTATTCACGCAGTTGCCCACAATTCTGGCACATTCATCGGTCGCGACCACGGACGTTGCGCTCACGGCGATGTTTTGTTGCTCGCTTTATTTTTTTACCTTGTGGTTGCGCCAGCCGACTCTTCGGACAGCGGCTCAGTTCGGGGTTGCGACAGGGCTGGCGCTGGCAACAAAGCTATCTACAGTCGTTTTCTTTCCGGCTTGTGCTTTACCGATTCTGATAATGTATGCAGCTTCCGGAAAGCGCAATTGGCGATCGCTCCTGCGAAGTGTCGTCATCGTCGCGCTGGGCGGATTTCTCGCCTTGTGGGCCCTCTATCGCTTCTCTCACATTCCGCTAACCCAGGCGACTCGCCTTCCAGACCGGATCGCGGCGAAAGTGTTCGGCCGGTCCTCGACTATGACCCGAGCAGTTCATGCGATCGCATCACATACGCCAGTGCCGGTGCCGGAATTTTTCGATGGCATTCGGAACCTTCGCGATCAGAATCACACCGGTACACGTGCGTATCTATTTGGACAGATCAGAATCGGGGGCTGGTGGTACTTCTTTTTCGTGGCGCTTGCTCTAAAGACTCCTATTGCTGTTCTGCTGCTGGCAATATTGGGATCGGTGGTCGCGCTGCGACGATACCGGCGAGATCGGGCGAATTGGGAACTCGTTGCGCCATTCGCCGCCTTCGCAATGATCATGCTCTGCAGTACACCGGCCCGGCTCGATAGCGGTGTGCGTTACGTTTTGCCAGTTTTCGTATTCCTCAGCATTCTCGCTGCGGTCGGACTTACCACGCTGTGGACGCAAGACAAACAGCGATTAGCCTGGCGAGTTATTGCTGTCGTGTTGTTTGCATGGCTCACGGTTTCGTCGGCGCTGTCGCATCCGGATTACCTCGCATACTTCAATGAGTTCGGAGGCAAAGATCCGTCTCACAAGATCGTCGTGGGGGACTTGGATTGGGGGCAAGACTTGACCCGGTTCTCTACATACATGCGTGAGCATTCGATTCAGCACGTCAGCATCGCCTACGATGGCTATTTTGTTCCAGACTCGCTTGGTTTTCCCGAAACGCAGATGATTGAATGCGACGCAACCCGACCCACGGGATGGGTTGCAATGGAAGTGCGGAAAGAACGGCTCTATCCAGAGTGCTACCCATGGCTGTCCGGAAATCAGGCGGTTGCAAAAATAGGCAAGACGATGACGCTTTATTATCTGCAATGATTAGGATTATCCTGGTTCCGCCGACTTGAGTTTGTGAGATCTGGCTCGAGCTTTGTTCGGTTATGTCAGAAGAAAAACAAACATACCATCTTTTGCAGCCTCGGCCGTACCCCGCCAAGCTATCGCTCGTTATACCCATGTACAACGAGGAGGCGGTCGTGCCGATGCTAAGGCCCGCGATCGAACAGTTCATGGGCGAAGTCGCTTGCGAAACAGAAGCGATTTTGGTGAACGACGGAAGCCAGGACCGGACCGTGGAGTTGATCGCCCACTGGGCCGGAGAAGACAGGCGAATCAAAGTCGTTCACTTCTCGCGCAATTTCGGCCATCAGTTCGCTTGTACCGCCGGCCTTGACTTTGCCTCTGGAGATGCGGTTGTGGTGCTCGATGCCGATCTGCAGCATCCTCTTCCGGTCATTCACGAAATGATCGGCCGCTACTGCGAAGGATATGACGTGGCGTACGCTGCCGGCCTGGTGCGCGAAGGAGAGAGCTGGTTCAAGAAGCTCAGCGCATGGGTGTTCTATCGCATGATGCGCAGCATGGTTTACAAGAGTCTGCCTGCCGATGCTGGCGATTTCAGATTGATTTCAAGAGAATGCCTGGATGGCCTTCGTCAGATGCGCGAAACCCACCGTTTCCTGCGCGGCATGATGGCGTGGGTCGGGTACGCGCAAATTGCCATTCCGTACGAACGTGGCGCCCGCGTCGCTGGTCAGAGCAAATATTCGTTAACCAAAATGCTTTCGTTTGCATGGACTGCTGCAACTTCATTCTCCACGCTCCCGCTGCGCATGAGCATGTTCATGGGATTGATTGTGACGGCATTCGGTCTGGTGGAGGCAGGGCGTGCGATTCTCGCCCACATTTTCGGTTGGTACACGGTTACAGGCTGGACCTCCTTATTGGTAACCGTCTGCGTTATCGGCGGCACCCTG
>Ga0066705_10000294_pt1 | contig 12830 bp, 9 predicted proteins | sample GraSoiAngelo_154_FD_66506 | JGI IMG/M metagenome (GOLD analysis project Ga0066705, IMG submission 66506) | Grasslands soil microbial communities from the Angelo Coastal Reserve, California, USA - 14_1009_13_20cm | ecosystem: Environmental > Terrestrial > Soil > Grasslands | place: USA... | reverse complement strand
GATGAATTTCCTCCAAAATCTCACCCAGATCGTAGCGAAACTTCCACGCCGGATAGTGTTGCTGAAACTTCCGCACGTCACTGATCCACCAGACGTGATCGCCATTTCGGTTTTGCTCTTCGTAATGCCAGGTTAATTTTCGCCCGCTGATCTTTTCGCACATCTCGATCGCTTCCAGCATCGAGCAATTGCAGTGGCGGCTTCCGCCGATGTTATAAACTTCGCCGAGGCGCGGCGCGCGGATGAATTCGGCAAACGCTTCCACCAGATCGAAGCTATGGATGTTGTCGCGCACTTGTTTGCCTTTGTATCCAAAAACGCGGTAGGGCCGGCCGCTTACCGTGCAGATCATGAGATAAGAGAGAAACCCGTGCAGCTCCGTGCCGGCGTGCGCCGGTCCGGTCAGGCAACCGCCGCGAAAACAAACGGTCGGCATTCCGAAGTAACGTCCATATTCCTGCACGAGAAGATCGGCTGCAGCTTTTGAAGCCCCGAAGAGGGAATGCTTCGTCTCATCGATGCTCATCGTTTCGGAAATTCCCGGCTCGTATTCATGTCCTGTCTCGATTTCCCAGCGCTTTTCGAGCTCGCGCAGCGGCAGCCGATTCGGCGTGTCGCCATAAACTTTGTTTGTCGATGTAAAAACAAACGGCGCCTCGGGACAAAAATTTCTCGCCGCTTCCAGCAAATTAAGCGTGCCGTTGGCATTGACACTAAAATCGGTCTGCGGATCGCGCGCCGCCCAATCGTGCGACGGTTGCGAAGCGGTATGCACAATCGCATCGATCTTTTCGCGATGTTGCTTGAATACCTCCGTGACTGCCGGCGCATCGCGAATGTCGATGTTGTGGTGCTCGTAACCGCGAACATTTGCGATCAAATTGTCGCGCATTTTCTTCGTCGAAGCTTCCGCGCCGAAAAATTGTGCGCGCAGGTCATTGTCCATACCCACGATATGCGCGCCATCCTGGCTAAATCGTTTGACTGTTTCCGAACCAATCAATCCCGCTGATCCGGTAACGATAAGCGTGCGAAGGGTGCTCATGGCCTGTCTGGAAATGTCCCAGCTCCTACAGCACCGTGTCTCATGAATGCGTCTGGCCTGATCAGTTTTCGGCCAGAATCCAGGTTACCTCGCCCGCGCTCGGATTCACCCGCGACGCAGGATATTTCGGATCGCCTTTGAGCACGCCGTCAATCAGCTTTTCTCGTTTCGTCGCGTTCACTAAAAAACAAATCTGCCTCGCATGATTGATGAGTGGAAACGTAAAGGTCAATCGCCAGGAATTGAATTGCGGGACAAAGTTCGCGATCACACGACGGGTCGTTTCCTCCAACCCGGCCGTTCCCGGAAACAACGAAGCGGTGTGACCGTCGTTGCCGAGACCGAGCAGGATGAGATCGTGCCGGTAAATCGGTTCGCCGCGCTGAGTCGCGAGAAGATCAATATAGTCCTGGTAATCTTCCGCCGCAATTTGTGGCTCGATCTCGCCGCGCATTCGCATGATCGATTTGTCGGGCAAGTGTGCGGGAATGAAGAGGGTCTCGCGAGCCATGCGATAATTGCTTTGCTCGTCATCCGGCGAGACGCAGCGTTCGTCACCAAAAGTGATGAGAATCCTTTGCCAGAGCAGATCGCGGCCGGTGCGTGCCAGTTCCGTGTAAACCGGGCGCGGCGTGTTCCCACCGGAAAGCGCGATGCGAAACTCGTTGCGTTCCGCCAGCGACTTGCGGGCAAGATCGACAATGAAGTTCACGGCGTCAGTCGCAAAATCTTTCGTACGGATAATCTCGCGGCCCATGCGCTCAAATCGCGCAATGCGATTGGCCGCGTTTCTCCAGATAACGCTGGTGATATTCCTCCGCACGCCAAAATTTCGGCGCCGGCTCAATTTGCGTCACGATCGGCCGGCGAAAACGTCCGCTCTTGTCGCTCTTTTCTTTCGACGCTTGGGCCGCCGCCTTTTGCCCGGGCGAATGATAGAAGATCACGGAGCGATATTGCGTGCCGACATCAGGACCCTGACGATTCAACGCGGTTGGATTGTGATTTGACCAAAAAACATCAAGAAGTTCATCGTAGCTAATCTTTGACGGATCGAACTCCACTTCGACGACTTCGGCGTGGCCAGTTTCATCGGTGCAAACATCTTCATAAGTGGGATTCTCTTTCGTTCCGCCAGCGTAGCCAACCGCGGTCGAAGTGACGCCTTTGAGGCTTCGGAAAATTTCTTCCACACCCCAAAAACAACCCGCGCCGAAGGTCGCTTTCTCTTTCGTCATGCCGGACGATGAAACGAAAATACTTGATGCGCAAGGCGAGTCGTTTCGCTGGTTGTTTGTAGCGATCCTCTGTCAGCGTCGCACTAATTCCATCGGCGGTCCGAGACCGCCGCTACAGAAGAGTTACATCACCATGCCGCCATCGACGCATAATACGTGGCCGGTGATATAACTGGCTTGCGCGGATGCCAGAAAAGCCACGGCGTTTGCTACGTCCTCCGGCTCGCCGACACGCCCGAGCGGAATCCTGCTAATGATAATTTTCTGCACTTCCTCTGAAAGCGCATTCGTCATGTCAGTCACGATGAATCCGGGAGCGACCGCGTTAACTGTGATATTGCGGCTGGCCAGCTCGCGCGCGAGCGATTTAGTCAGACCAATCAAGCCGGCCTTGCTCGCGGCGTAATTGGTCTGGCCCGCGTTGCCAATCAAGCCGATCACGGAGCTGATGTTGATGATGCGGCCGCTGTGCTGCTTGATCATCGCGCGCTGCACCGCTTGAACAAAATTGAATGCGCCGCGCAAGTTGGTGTTGATCACGGTGTCCCAATCGTCGATCGACATCCGCATGCTGAGTCCGTCGCGTGTGACACCGGCGTTGTTCACCAGGATGTCGATCTTGCCGAAATCCTCGAGGATTTTTGAGCCGATTTCCTGCACCGCGGCATGATCCGCTACGTCGACGGCGTAGGCTTTCGCCGAATCTGCGCGAGCAACGTTTAATGCTTCCGCCGTGCGCTCGGCATTTTCTTCGCTGCGACTCACGCACGCGACGCGCGCCCCATTGCTCGCCAAGCGCGCTGCAATTGCGTGTCCGATCCCTCGCCCCGCGCCGGTGACAACCGCAACTCGGTCTTCAAATCTCATCCTGAAGCTGCAATCCTGCGCTGTCGCGCAAGAGTGTCAACGAAGGAGAAACTGCAATCGACGTAAAATTCAGAATTCAGGAAGCAAAGATCTTCAAAAATGCCACTTCGATCGCGAGCGCTTCTTGGATGTTGCGGCCGAGATGATCCCGCAATTCCTCAAGTCGGCGGATTCGGCGCAGAATTTCGGGCGTGGTGAAGCGCTTCGCTACGGCGGCAGTCTGCATTTTCGCGGCTGGCAAATCCCGCATATTCAAATCGTTGCTCGCGCGCAGAACGTCCGACCACCATTTAAGCAGCGTTTCGATGAGCGCGGCGCGGCGCTGGATATAAAGACTTTCGGCCAGGGCCTTGTAATATTCTTCCCGGTCTTCGAGCCACGCGCCATCGGTTGAATTTCGGTAGCGTGCTTCTTCGCGCTCCAGCAGTTCCGCATTTTCCATTTTGATTTGTTCGCGGATCGCGCTGAGCAGACGCTGAAAACCCTGGGCGATCCGGTAAGCATATTGAATGCTCCATGTTCGCTCGTCCGCCGCGTCTCCGAGGAAGTTTACCAACTCTGCTTCTTCGGCAGTAACCTGTTGCTTGTCGCTGGTCGCGAGCGGAATCGCAATGCAACGCGAAATAATTGTATCGGGCAAGGCCTCGGGTAGTGCGCTAAGCAGAAGCAGCAACGAATCCTTCGGTGGTTCTTCCAGCGTTTTCAGAAATGCGTTCGCCGCTTGCGGTTGAAGCCGATCTGCTTCGGTAATAATCGCTACTTTGCGGCGACGCGCTGGCGCGCGCATTTGCAAGGCATGCTCAAGCGCGCGCACTTGCTCGATCACAATGCGCCGGGATTTCGATTCAGGCTCGGCCACAGAAATTTCCCGCGCCCTCGCCGAGAAAACGTCGCCCGGCTTCGTGCCATTTACAAGACTGGCCAGCTCCGCGGCGAGCAAGCGTTTGCCGCTGCCGGGCAACCCAGAAATCAAATAGGCGTGCGCGAGCCGGTTCTGCTCGTAGGCCCGTCGTAAATATTCCAGCGCTGCTGTGTGCGAAAACGCCATTTCAGATTGCGGATTTGTTGCTCAGCGCAGGAAATCGCGATGAAATCGTTTTCCAAATTTCGTTGTCGATCGTGTCCGGATTTTGGGTGCCGTCGATCAAAACAATTCGATTCGATTCACGTTTGGCCAACTGGCGGTACGCCTCGCGAACTTGTTCGTAAAATTCGGTGGGCTCCTGTTCCATGCGGTCGGGTTTGCGCGCGCCCCGTTGCATTCGCGATTGCGCCGTTGCGAGATCGATGTCGAGAACGAAGGTAATGTCGGGAACGCAATCGCCCACTGCGAAAACGTTCAGTTGCCCAACTATCTGTTCATCCAACTGTCGAGCCGCACCCTGGTAAACGGTGGTGGAATCGAAAAAACGATCTGAAATTACACAGAGGCCGCGTTCCAGCGACGGTTTGATAATCTCGCGCACGAGCTGACTTCGGCTGGCTTCAAAAAGCAGCAACTCGGTTTCGGCTGTCATGCCAACCCCGTGCGGAGCAAACTGAAGAAGTTCGCGAATGGTTTCGCCGATGGCAGTGCCTCCCGGCTCGCGCGTGACTAAAAATGGCACACCGCTTCGTTCGAGACGCGCCGCAAGCTTACCCACTTGGGTGGATTTGCCGCATCCTTCCGATCCTTCAAAGGTAATGAATGGTAGGCGTGGCATCAGATCGATTGTGAAACAAACCGGTGCAGTTGTCGAATGCGCGACAGATCTGAAGCGCGCTAAAAAGTTGTAGCCGCCCCGCTCAGTCGAGGCGTTAGTTCCTACAGACACGGCGACAGAGCGCCGTGGCTACAGATGTCCACGAAACGCTTTTGGCTGGTGAAACAGGAACCGTCCTCCTACTCGTGGTCGGACTTTGCCGCCGAGGGCAAGACGAGTTGGACAGGCGTTCGAAATTACGCGGCTCGCAATAATTTGCGCGGCATGGGCAAAGGTGACGAAGTTCTTTTCTATCACAGTGGCGATGAAAAAGCTGTCGTCGGCGTGGCGAAAGTTACGCGAACGGCGTATCCCGATCCAACGGCGCCACAAGGAGAAGATTGGAGCACCGTGGACCTTGCGCCGATTCGTCCTCTGCGCCGACCGGTTACCCTTCGTCAAATCAAAGAACAGCCGCGACTGAAAAAGATTCAACTGGTGAGGCAATCGCGTTTGTCCGTGATGCCCCTCACGGCTCAGGAGTTTCTCGTGATTGTCCGGATGAAAGCTCTGTAGTCGTGACGCCTCCTGGCAATGCCGTTTCGCAGAACGAAAGCGCGCCTACAATCTTTGCGCTTGTTGATAGTGCATACGCGATTGAAAATTGATCGAGATGACTTCGGCGGTCGCAACCCAATTCCTGCCGGTGGTCGCAGCCGCGGGCGCCGCACAAAATCTTACCGTGATTTCGGTGCACGATGTTGCTCCTTCCAGCCAGGCTATCGCGGAGAAAATTATCTCAGAATTAGGTCATCGTGGAGTTCGCGTTTGCTCCCTTCTCGTCGTCCCTGATTATCATCATCAGGGTCCGGCCATGAAAGATCGACAATTCGTTTCTTGGCTACGAGATCTTGAATCGGCCGGCCATGAAATTGTCATTCACGGTTATTTTCACGAACGGCCACGCGGTCGCGACGAAACCTGGGCGGAGAAATTCCTGACGAGATTCTATACCGATGACGAAGGCGAGTTCTACGATCTCGGTTATGAGGAAGCCTTTCGCCGAATCACGGCCGCGCGCGACGAATTTCTGGCGGGCGGCCTGACCCCGCGCGGTTTCGTCGCTCCCGCCTGGCTACTCAGTAGGCACGGAGAGCGCGCCGCCCGCGATGCCGACTTGGAGTATACGACGCGGTTGCGCACAGTGCGCGACCTGCGCTCGGGTAAAGATTTCCCGGCAAGATCGCTCGTTTACAGCGTTCGAAGCAATTGGCGGCGCGATCTGAGTCTGGCTTGGAATGCCGCGCTTCTGCAATTTGTAAAGCACGCGCCCCTGCTGAGGCTAAGCATTCATCCGCCTGATTATTCTTATCCTTCTATCTGGCACCAGATTGTTGATCTTATTGACGCGGTGAATGGAATGAGAACACCGACCACATATAGAGATTGGATCGCCGACCAGAGGTCGATAGCCGACCGGACGCCATAAAAAATGAGCAAGTGCGATCTTCACATTCACTCACGTTATAGCGCGCGATCGGAAGAATGGTTGTTCCGCCGTTTCGATTTTCCCGACAGTTATTCCGATCCCAAAGAACTACATCGACAATTGCTCGAGCGGGGAATGGATTACGTGACGATGACCGACCATGATACGATCGAAGGTTGTCTGCACATGGTAGATCATCTACCCCAATCTTTTATTAGCGAGCAAGTTACAACTAATTTTCCGCAAGATCCGTGCAAGATTCACATCCTGGTTTGGGGCATTTCCGAAGCGCAGCATGCCGACATAGCAGTCGTGCGCGACAATATTTTTGCGCTGCAACGCTATCTTCAAGCCGGACAAATTGCACACGCGGTGGCGCATCCTCTCTACAGTATCAATGGAAAGCTGGAAGCGTCGCATCTTGAACGACTGATCCTTCTCTTCAAACACTTCGAAGGGATCAATGGTTTACGCGACGCTCTTCTAAGCGAGCTGGCCAAAACTCTTTTCGGCTCTCTTACCCCAGACAAGATCGACAAGTTGGCCGAGCAGCATAATCTGGCACCCACTCACCCCGAGCCTTGGAAAAAGATTTTGGTCGGCGGTTCCGACGACCACGGCGGCATGTTCGTCGCCTCAGCCTACACCGAGACGCCGCCAGCCAATTCGGTTGAGAAATTTCTCGAACACGTACGCGAGGGCCGATGCAACGCCGAGGGTCAAGGTGGGACCCCCCTCGCCCTTTCGCATGGCTTTTACAACACCGTCTCCTGTTTTATCCAAGATCGTTTCCACGAGAAACTGGGCTCAAACGCTACGCTGCTCGAACAAATGTTCTCGCGTTTTATGGAGGGACGCGACCCAACCGAATTCACGCTCGCGGAAAAAGTGACCTTCATCGCGCAAGGCGTTTTATCGGGGAAAATTTTTGAACTGGTGAAGCCGGCGAACATGTCGCTCTGGAAAGAACTTTCCGGTTATTTCGCGCGGGCCGATGTGAAGGCAAAGCTCGCAGAGGATCTAAACACGGTTGTCGAACCGGAGCGCCGGGCATTTCTCATGGCTAACATGGTCGCGGAGCAACTGGCGTTTCGTTTCTTCCAAAAATTCGTCCATCAAATCACCGGCGGCAACATGTTGGAGAGCATGCAGGCGCTCAGTGCCATCGCCCCTATCCTCGTCATCCTCACTCCCTACATTTACGGGTTTCACAGCCAGGCGCCGTCGCGCAAATGGTTGCGATGCATTTTCGAAGAGTTAACCGGGCAACTCCCAGCAGTCCTGCAGAACCGAAAGCGTGCCTGGTTCACGGACACCCTCGAAGATGTCAACGGTGTCGCGACCACCATCCGGAAAATGACTGCGGCCGGAGCCGCGGCCGGAAAAGAGTTGATCGTCGTCACCTCCCGACGCGAGCTGCAAATCGACGACATTCCGATCAAAAATTTTCGACCGATCGGTGAATTTGAATTGCCTGAGTATGAACTCCAAAAGCTCAGTTTCCCGCCGATTCTGCAAATGCTCGATTACATCCAACGAGAAAGATTCACCGAAATCATCATCAGTACGCCAGGACCGATTGGCCTCACTGCGCTGCTCGCGGCCAAGATGCTCAACCTGCAAACCAGCGGCATTTATCACACCGATTTTCCGCAATACATCCGCATCCTCACCGAGGACAGCTTCCTCGAGAGCGTGGCCTGGCGCTACATGCACTGGTTCTATGGCCAGCTCGATACCGTCTTCGTGAACTCGGAAGAATATCGGCAAAGCTGGATCAAGCGGGGGCTCGATCCGGCAAAGTTGAAAATTTTCCCGCGCGGCCTCGACACTGAGCTGTTTCATCCGAAGCGGCGCGATCCGGCATTCTTCGAAAAATTCGGCGCGGACAATGGAGAGGTTCGTCTTCTTTACGTTGGCCGAGTTTCACGTGAAAAAGATCTCGATGTTTTGGCAGACGCTTACCGCCGCTTGCGCGACGAGGGATTGTCGGTCCAGCTTTTCGTGGTCGGCCACGGTCCGTATTCGGAGATATTTGCAGAATCGTTGCCGGAAGCATGTTTCACGGGATATTTGACCGGCAAAGAACTGGCTACCGCTTATGCGTCGGCGGATGTTTTTGTTTTCCCAAGCACGACTGACACATTCGGCAACGTCATCATCGAAGCGCAGGCTTCGGGTGTCCCAGTAATTGTTTCGGATGCCGGCGGGCCGAAAGAATTGGTGGAGAATAATGAAAATGGCCTCATCACCAAATCACATGACGTGGAAGATTTCACGCGCGCCATCCGAGAGTTGGTGGTCGATGCAGCGCTACGCGAGCGTATGGGCAATCGAGGCCGACAAGGTGTCATCGATCGGACCTGGCCAAGCGCCTTCCGTAAATTTTGGTCGCTAACCGAAGTGTAGCTATCTCGTTCTAAAATGGCGATCGCCCCGTCGCCAGGGCCGGGCAACTCCGACGCGGTTGTCGGCGCGCGCAAGATCGACAATTTCGCAACTGCGAGTCGATGCTCGATGAGCTTAACCTTGTGGTTTGCCCCGGTGTTATCCAAAGCGGTCACTGCGCATCCAGCTTTTTCATGCAAGGTTGCACTGGTATGCGGCGCGCGCCCTGCCATTTTTAGTTGTCGACCTCCTGATGAAAAGCGAAATCACTTCCATGCACAACCAGCGCAGCGCTCATGGGCGAAAAAGTCGCGGGAGTGAATTCGCAAAGCAACGTCGTTACCCAATCGGAGCAGAGCTAATCGGGCCGGAGGAGACGCATTTTCGGGTCTGGGCGCCAAAAGCGCAACATGTCGATCTTGTTCTGGAAGAGAGCGCGGAGAAAAATGCGAAACGAACATTTCATCCGCTGGAAGCTAAAGACGGAGGTTATTTTTCCGGCGTTGCCAACGTCGGCGCGGGATCGTTTTACCGCTTTCGAATAAACAAGGCCGAACATTTTCATCCTGATCCGGCCTCACGCTTTCAACCGCATGGGCCGCACGGCTCTTCCTGCATTGTTGATCCAACGACGTTTCCGTGGACGGATTCAAAATGGCCGGGTGTGAAAATGAAAGGCCAGATCATTTATGAAATCCACATCGGCACATTCACTCCGGAAGGCACTTGGAAAGCGGCTGCGGGGCAATTGCCAGAGCTGGCCAAGACCGGCATCACGGTTATCGAAATGATGCCGATCGCCGATTTCCCGGGAAATTTCGGGTGGGGATACGACGGGGTCGATCTTTTTGCGCCAACGCACCTTTATGGCACGCCGGACGATTTGCGCGCCTTTGTCAATCATGCGCACTCGTTAGGCCTGGGCGTGATTCTCGATGTGGTTTACAACCATTTCGGCCCCGACGGAAATTATCTCGGGGTTTATTCCGACGATTATTTGACGCGCGAGAAGGAGAACGACTGGGGTGACTCGATCAACTTCGACGGACCGAACTCAGGACCGGTGCGCGAATTTTACATCACGAATGGCCGTTACTGGATCGACGAATTCCACTTCGATGGATTTCGCTTCGATGCGACGCAGAGCATCTTTGATAAATCCGAGGAATATATCGTCGGCGCCATCGGCCGCGCCGCGCGCAAAACCGCTGGAAAGCGCTCGATTATTTTGATCGCGGAGAACGAGCGACAGGAAACCAAATTGATAAAGCCGCGGCGCGAAGGCGGCGATGATCTTGACGCAGTTTGGAACGACGATTTTCATCACAGCGCTGTCGTCGCGCTCACGGGGCGGAAAGAGGCTTACTACACGGACTATCTCGGCTCGCCCCAGGAATTTATTTCCGCGGCTAAGTACGGTTATCTTTTTCAAGGACAACCCTACGCCTGGCAGGAAGCGCCGCGCGGCACGCCAACATTTAAGGCATCGCCGGAGGCGTTTATTGCGTTCATCGAGAATCACGACCAAGTCTCAAATACTGCGGCCGGCGAGCGATTGCGTTTCCAAACATCGCCCGGACGATATCGCGCCATGACCGCGCTGCTTTTGCTCGGGCCATGGACGCCGACGCTTTTTCAAGGTCAGGAATTTGGCGCGTCAACTCCGTTCATATTCTTCACGGACGTAGGCGATGGCGCCATGCGCGAGGCCATCCGCAAAGGGCGCTTCGAATTTCTCGCTCAATTCCCGTCATTGGCCGCTGAAGAAACGCAAAAAGAACTGCCGGTGCCGTCTGACCCAAGAGTTTTTGTGCGCTGCAAACTTGATTTTTCCGAACGACAAAAAAACAAAGAGCTTTACGATCTACATGTCGATCTTTTGCGGTTGCGCCGGGAAGATTCGCGCTTCCAGGAACAGAGATTAGGCGGAGTGGACGGGGCCGTGCTTGGGCCGTCCAGTTTTGTTCTCCGATATTTAAGTGAAGGAAACGGCGACGATCGATTACTAGTCGTGAACTTTGGCGAAGGCCGAGTGCTTACCCCTGTCCCAGAACCGTTGCTCGCGCCACCGCTGGGCTTGGAATGGGAAACTCTTTGGTCGAGCGAATCGGTTTCCTACGGCGGACCTGGAGTCGTGACCGTCGCGACGCAGGACAGTTGGACTTTGCCGGCGGAAGCAACTATTGCGCTGCGACTCATTCCAGAGAAAGCGCCGCGCCGACAACCGAAAAGAAGAAAATTGGGCTGATCGAGTTTGCTGTTTGCATCGACAATGGATGAACGAGCAATTTGAAACAAGCCAGCCGGTGGTCCGCTCGATGCCTTGGGATGGCGCGCACATGTCGCGCGAGCTTTTGCTCAACCGCGAATGGCTCGTGACCAACGGCCTCGGCGGATATGCCTCTGGCACTGTCTCCGGCGCAGTCACGCGTCGCTATCATGGATTGCTCATCGCAGCGCTGCCGGGACCCCTCGGGCGCATGGTGATGTGGAGTCACGTGTCGGAATTTCTGCGCTTCAGCAACGATGAGGTGATTTCTCTCGGCGCGGAGGAACGCGCCGGCGGACAGCTTGATTTGAAAAGCGCCGACTACTTGACCGAGTTCCGGCTCGAAGATGGGCTTCCCGTCTGGACCTATCATGTTCGCGAGGTCGTGGTCGAGAAGCGCGTGTTGCTTCCTCATTTGCAGAACACTGTTCACGTCAGTTATCAGGTTATCTCAAAAGGAGTGCCTCCCGGACTCGAATTGCGTCCTGCTTTTCATTTTCGACATCATGAAGCGCCGGTCGACGCGGACCTGGCGGCACCGTACAAACTCACCGCCGTAGATGGTCGCTACGAAATCGCTGCGGCCCGCCGAAAGTTACCGCCGCTCCGCATGCAACTGCATGGTCGTGAATCCGCTTTCACGATTGCGCCATCGAAGATTCCTCAAGTGGTTTATCGCCTCGAGCAGCAGCGAGGCTATGCCTACGAAGGCGAACTCTGGAGCCCGGGATTCTTTCGAGTGGCGCTCACCGAGCGAAGCACAGCGACGCTGGTCGGCTCAACCGAGCCGTGGGACATTATCAATGTTCTTGGCCCCGAAGACGTTCTAGCGGCCGAACGCGAGCGGCGCGCGCGTCTGCTTCACGTCGCCATTCCGAAAGCGCGTCAAAGTTTTCCGGCGGAGCTGGTTTTTGCGGCCGACCAGTTTGTCATCACGCCGGCGGGACGGTTCGAAGAAGCCGCGCGCGCGCATGCCGCCGGAGACGAAGTGCGCACCGTCATCGCCGGCTATCACTGGTTCACCGATTGGGGGCGCGACACAATGATCAGTCTCGAAGGCCTGACGTTGATTACCGGGCGCTGGCTCGAAGCGGGTTACATCCTGCGCACATTCGCGCGCTATGTGCGCGACGGTTTAATGCCAAACATGTTTCCCGAGGGAGCGAAGGAAGGGAAATACAACACCGCCGACGCAACGCTTTGGTTCTTTCATGCACTGGGCCGTTATCTCGAGAGGACGGCGGACCGCACGACGTTGAAACTTCTTCTGCCGATGTTGATCGACATCGCCGAACATCATTTGCGCGGCACCAGGTTCAATATTCATGTCGACTCAAACGACGGCCTGCTCGTGCAAGGCGAGGAGGGCTATCAGCTCACCTGGATGGACGCCAAGATGGGCGACTGGGTCGTCACACCGCGCCACGGCAAAGCGGTCGAGATCAACGCCCTTTGGTACAACGCGCTTTGCCTGCTTACCAGTTGGTTGCGCGAAAGCGGCGACGAAACTTCTGCGCAACACTACGCTCAACACGCCGAACGTGCGCGCGTTTCATTCAATAATCGATTTTGGTTCGCGGAAGGCGGTCATCTTTACGACGTTGTCGATGTTGATGGCGGCTCGAACAACGATTCGTCGTGCCGGCCTAATCAATTGTTCGCCATCTCGCTCGATTATCCCGTGCTCGATGAGGAACGTTGGGGCTCGGTCCTCGACGTCGTCGAGAAGAAACTGGTCACGCCGGTCGGTCTGCGCACGCTTTCGCCTGACAGTCCTGATTACAAACCGCTTTACGCAGGCGACCTGCGCTCGCGCGACGGCGCCTATCACCAGGGCACAGTCTGGGCCTGG
>Ga0066705_10000292_pt1 | contig 12838 bp, 9 predicted proteins | sample GraSoiAngelo_154_FD_66506 | JGI IMG/M metagenome (GOLD analysis project Ga0066705, IMG submission 66506) | Grasslands soil microbial communities from the Angelo Coastal Reserve, California, USA - 14_1009_13_20cm | ecosystem: Environmental > Terrestrial > Soil > Grasslands | place: USA... | reverse complement strand
CCAAAAACTTAGTCATAGTGGAATCGCCTGCCAAGGCGAAAACAATCAATAAGTATCTCGGCAACGACTTCATCGTGAAGGCCTCGATCGGGCACATTAAAGATCTGCCTTCGAAGGGGCTCGGGGTCGATATCCAGAATAATTTCGCGCCGGATTACGAGATCATTCCCGATTCCAAGAAGCGTAATAACAGGAAGATCGTTGCTGACCTGAAGAAGACTGCAAAAGAGGCTGCGGCAATTTATCTGGCGGCCGACCCTGATCGCGAGGGCGAAGCGATCTGCCAGCATCTCGCCGAAGAGATCGTGCCGAAGCATCCGCCGACACCCGCCTACCGCGTCATGTTCAATGAGATTACCAAGCGTGCCGTACAGGAAGCGTTTGAGCACCCGAAACAGATTGATGAGAACCTAGTCGATGCACAGCAGGCCCGGCGCGTGCTTGATCGGTTGGTTGGTTACAAAGTCTCGCCGCTGCTGTGTCGCACGATCGGTGGACGATTGAGCGCCGGGCGCGTGCAATCCGTGGCGCTGCGGATGGTGGTCGAGCGCGAACGCGAGATCGAAGCGTTCCTGAAGACTGAGTACTGGACGATCACTGCGAACCTGACGGGCCAACAACCGCCGGCGTTCGATGCGCGTTTGCTGAGAGTCGGCGACCAAACGGTCAAGACCAGTGGCTTCGATCAGGATCTGAAAAAGTCCGAAATCCTCATCGGCAACGACGCGCAAGCAAGGGATCTCGTTGCCGAGGTGGAGAGACAATCTTTCGTCGTCAACGAAGTCACGACGAAGGAGCGCAAACGCAATCCGGTTCCAGCCTTCATTACTTCGAAATTGCAGCAGGAAGCTTCGCGCAAACTCGGCTTTCCGGTGAAGCGTACGATGATGATCGCACAGCATCTCTACGAAGGCGTCGAGATTGGCAGTGAGGGATCGGTCGGCTTGATCACTTACATGCGCACCGACTCTACGCGAGTGAGCGATACCGCACTCAATGAAGCGCGGCAATTCATCGGCACGCAATACGGCGCCAATTATCTGCCGGAAAAAGCGGTTCATTACCGTTCGAAGAAGGCCGCACAGGATGCGCACGAGGCGATTCGTCCGACTGAAGTAGCGCGCACGCCGGATTCGCTGGCGAAATATCTCAAGCCCGAAGAACTGAAGCTTTATCGTTTGATCTGGCAACGATTCGTGGCGTCACAAATGATGCCTGCGCTTTTCGACCAAACGACGATCGACATTCAGGCCGGACGATTTGTTTTTCGCGCAACCGGTTCGGTCCAGAAGTTTGATGGCTTTTTGAAAGTCTATCAGGAAGGTCGCGACGAAACGGCCGCGGAAGATGACGAGGCTGAGCGCACTCTGCCGTTAGTAGCTGCAGGTGAAAAGCTGACGCTTAACAAAATCGATCCCGAACAGCATTTTACCGAGCCACCGCCCCGTTTCACCGAAGCGACGCTGGTCAAGGCTCTGGAAGAGAAGGGAATTGGCCGGCCGTCGACCTACGCCGCGATCATGACGACTATTCAGGATCGCGAGTACGTCGAAAAGAAAGAAAGCCGTTTTCATCCGACGGCGCTCGGCAAAACAGTCAACGACGTTTTGATCCAAGGCGGATTTGACGATCTTTTCAATGAAACTTACACCGCGCGAATGGAAGAAGAGCTGGATGAAATTGAGGAAGGCAAGCTCAAGTGGACGGATGCGCTGAGTGAGTTTTATGACAAGTTCAAAGACGATCTCTCCAAGTTCCAGAAGTACGCGAAGGATATCAAAGAGAAAGAAACTCCCACCGAAGAAGTCTGTTTGAAGTGCGGCACACCGGGAATGGTGATGAAGCTCGGACGTTTTGGCAAGTACCTCAAGTGCCTGAATTGTAGTGCTACTCGAGATGCAGAACCAGCGGCAACTACCGACGACGCTACCGCGAAAGTGTCCAGCGATGGCGAAGAAGAGATTGAGGCTTGCGAATTGTGCGGCAAGCCAATGCAGTTAAGGCGCGGGCGGTTCGGCCCCTTCTACGGTTGCTCGGGTTATCCTGAATGTAAGAACATCAGGAAGATTTCAAAGAGTGGCAAACTCACGGCGCCGCCAGAACCAATCGATGAGAAGTGCCCGGTCGATGGCGCACAACTGGTAAAGCGTCAGGGCCGGTACGGCGAGTTCATCTCCTGCTCGAATTATCCGAAGTGCAAATACATCAAACGCGAAACTACGGGCGTCGCCTGTCCCCGCCCGGGTTGCAAAGGCGAACTGATCGTCAAGCGATCCAAGCGGGGCAAAGTCTTCTACAGTTGCTCGGAATATCCCAAGTGCGAAATCGTTTTTTGGGACAAGCCGGTAGCGGCAACGTGCCCGCAGTGCGGCGCGCCGTTCTTATTGGAAAAGACCACCAAGAAAGGCACGACGCGTTATTGCGCGAACGAAACGTGCGGATACCGCAGCGAATTGATGCCTATTCCACCAGATCAGCAGACAGCACCAGAGCAGCGAGTCTGAGGAGCGCACACATCCTTGCGTGCGGTTCGCGGGCATCCTTGCCCGCAACGGTTTGATAATCTAGAAAGATACGCAGGCAAGATGCCTGCGGTCCGCACGCAGGATGCGTGCGCTGCATGTTTCGCTCCCATTTTCTTTAACGCACACTTGTGCAGGGTGCTAGAATCTTCCACGCTTGATTGCTCATTCAGATTTCTTTCGGAAACAGGAGAGCCCCATGAAACTTGGCCACCGTCTCATTCTCTGCTCGCTGTCAATTGCGCTTCTTCTTTCGCTTGTCTGCTTTGTCAAAGCGCAAAGCTTCACGCTCGAACAAGTCACAAGTGCACCTTTCCCGTCAGAGTTGACCGTCTCGAAGCGTGGCGACAAGGTCGCGTGGGCATTCGATGCCGAAGGAAAGCGCAACGTTTGGATTGTGGAAGCGCCGTCGTGGGCGAGCAGGCAATTGACGCATTACGACAGCGATGACGGGCAGGAATTGAGCGATTTCGTTTTCTCGCCAAATGGAAATGCCATCGCATATGTGCGCGGCCAAGGGAAGAACCCGGCGGGAGAATATCCGAACCCAACCACCGATCCCGCCGGCACGAAGCAGGAAGTTTGGGTCGTCGATGTGCGCACCGGGCGCACGACGAAGATGGGTGAGGGAAGTGGACCAGTGTTCAATTCAGCGGGCGACCAGGTGGTTTGGATTCGCGACGGCCACTTCTGGACCGCTTCTGTTATCGGCGGCAAGGAACGCAAGCTATTCGAAATGCGCGGCAACGTTGGCGGGCCGCAATGGTCGCCCGATGGATCGCAGTTGGCTTTCACTTCGACTCGCGGCGATCACAGTTTCATTTCAATTTATGACCCGCGGGCGAATCGTCTGCGATTTCTTTCGCCAAGCGTGGATCGTGATGTCGCGCCGCGCTGGTCGCCAGACGGAAAGCGAATTGCCTTCATTCGTCTGTTCAATATGACGGACACTTTCTCGAACGATCGCGATCGCCTGCAGCCCTGGGCCATCTGGGTTGCCGACGCACAAAGCGGCGAAGCCAAACAGATTTGGCGTTCCGGCGATCAGGACAACGATTCATATCCCGGCCAGGGAGGCTCAGATTTCTGGCAATGGGTGGCGGGAAATCGTTTGCTGTTTCCTTCGGAAAAAGATGGGTGGATGCATCTCTATTCGATCTCGACGGATGGTGGCGCGCTCACGGCTTTGACTCCCGGCGAATTCGAAGTCGAAAACGTCGCGCTCGCGCCCGATAAGTCCTTTGTCGTCTTCTCGACAAACAAGAACGACGTCGACCGGCGGCATCTCTGGCGGGTCAGCGTCGAGGGAGGTGCGCCGCAGCAAATCACCGGCGGCGAAACCATTGAAATGTATCCCGCGGTGTTCGATAACGGTCGCCAGATCGCTTTCTTTCATTCGACCGCGCACGATCCTTTCCTGCCGTTTACCGCTTCGATTGGTGGCGCGAACATGAAGCCGCTGGCACCTCAGGCACTGCCGCGTGACTTTCCTTCCGCAAAGCTCGTCGTGCCCGAGCAGGTGATTTTCAAAGCCGCCGATGGTCTCGAAATTCATGGGCAGTTGTTCAAGCCGGCGAATGCTTCGGGCAAACTGCCGGCGCTGGTGTTCATGCACGGCGGGCCAGTCAGGCAGATGCTTCTGGGCTGGCATTATCTTTACTACTATCACAACTCTTACGCGATGAATCAGTATCTGGCGAGCCGCGGCTACATCGTCTTGTCGGTGAACTATCGTAGCGGGATCGGTTATGGCCGCGCATTTCGTATGGCCCAACATCGCGGAGCGCGCGGCGCATCCGAATATCAGGACGTAGTCGCCGGCGCGAAGTATCTGCGGAGTCGTGTTGATGTGGATCAGAAACGAATTGGTCTCTGGGGTGGATCGTACGGCGGATACTTAACGGCATTGGGACTGGCGCGCAACTCCGACATTTTCGCCGCGGGAGTGGACTTTCACGGCGTGCACGATTGGAGTTTACGCGTGGCCGGTCTACCGCTGCCCATCGAAGCTCCGGACCGCGCGCGTTTGGCGCGTGAGTCGTCGCCTATCTCGTCCGTGGACAAATGGAAGTCGCCGGTGCTGTTGATCCACGGCGATGACGATCGCAACGTCGAATTCGCGCAGACTGTGAATCTGGTGCGCCGCCTGCGGGCAAACGGCGTCTACTTCGAAGAGTTGATCTTTCCCGACGAGATACATGACTTGCTGCTGCACAAGGATTGGGTGCGCTCGTATCATGCGAGCGCGGAGTTTTTTGATAAGCATCTGAAGTGATCTTCGACCCTCGCAATATCCTCGTCATCGACTTCGGCCAGCTCGGCGACGTCGTTATGAGCCTGCCGGCACTGCGGGCTCTGCGCGAGCGCTTTCCGGATGCGCAGGTCACCGTGGCTGTTGGTAAGCCCGGCAATGAAGTCGTCGAGATGTCCGGCCACGCGGACGCCGTCATCGCCGTCGATCGCGTTGGGCTGCGCGACGGATTCAAGCCGCTGTCGATTATGAGAATTGTTCAACTCGTCAAAGACGTGCGCCGCCGGCAGTTTGATTTCGTGATCGATCTGCACAGCTTCTCCGAAACGAATTTACTTGGCTTTCTTTCGGGGGCTCCCAAACGCTTGTTCTCGCGGCGACCGGGACGGTCTCTCGACTTTCTCGCTAACTTCAGTCCGTCCCCACCCGTCGAACTGAATAAACAAAATCGACATCTGGTTGATCGGTATCTGGATGTGCTGCGTCCATTGGGAGTCGAAGGAATCTCCCGGGTACCGAAACTGAGGACTCGTGCCCACGATGATCGAACAGTTGATGCGATGCTGCGCAAGGCTAAAGGTTACACGAGCACTCCGCTTGTCGGGCTTTTCCCAGGCGCCGGTCATCCTGGTCGTTGTTGGCCCCTAGAGCGGTTTGTGGAGTTGGCGGATTCTCTGAGTAGGAACGACGGCGTGCGCACCATCGTTTTTGCTGGACCGGAAGAGCGATCTATGGTGCCGAAAATGCACGAGCTTTTCCCGTCCGCGCTGATTCTTGACCGTCTTACAATTCCGCAGCTAGCTTCTGCGTTGGCGCGTCTGGGCGTCTTTGTGACCAACGAAACAGGACCAATGCACATCGCAACGGCAGTAGGGACCGCGGTCGTGGTATTGCTCGACTGCCCAACGCCGAACAATTTCGTGCCATTGGAAGATCAACATCGCGTCATTTTCAGCGACAGTGTCGTCAAGATCACAACTGAGGAAGTCTATGCGGCCACTCGTGAATTACTCGTCGGCAGCCGGACGACAAGACTCTTTTCTAGTTGATCACGCCTTGGTCGAATGGGTCATTGTATAGGAGAATTCCGCACTGCTATTATTTGACACAGCGAGTGATCTTCTGAACAATCGCTCCACCACCTCGGGTAGAGAGAACTATGGACGCGCAAGGGCTAAAGAGAAGCGAAGTTGCTACTAAGAATGGCATCGCGGAAGGAGTGGTAAAGAGACTTGATCGGCAGTTGAGTCAGGCCTTATTACATCGTGACTCAACGACACTCCATGATCTGATCGCCGATGACTACACGTTTACGAACCCTCTTGGCGAAGTCACCAACAAATCGTTGACCATGGCCGGCATCGATTCGGGGCTCCTGCTTCATTCTCTCGACACCAGGAACGTTACGGTGCAGATCTACGGGGATACGGCTTCCGTGTCCGGTATCGCGACAATTGAAGGTCGGTTTAAGACGCATGATATTAACGGCCTGTATCGCTATAGCGATGTCTACATGAAGCGGCAGGGGCGCTGGCAAGTAGTTGCCACGCAGGCTGTTTGTGTAGAACAACAATGAGCGAATCAAGGCTAAACCGCCCTACCAAACTTCAAGGTATCTTCTCCGTATCCGTGTCCGTATTTGCATTTCTCCTCGCCCCATACTTTCTTAGCCCCAACCTCGACAAACTTCTCCTCTCATCCAGCACCGCGGGTTTATCGCCGGCGCCCTCGCCCAGAACGCCGCAAGATTCCAAATTAGGTCTTGAGATTGATCGCACAATCGACGAAAGCGATCTGACTCAGTCACGTTGGGGCGTGTTCGTAATGTCGATGAAGGACGGCCGTGTCGTTTATTCTCGCAATAGCGATAAGCTGTTCACGCCGGCGTCGAACATGAAAGTTTACACGACCGCCGTGGCGCTCGATTCGCTCGGCGCGGATTATCGGTGGCGCACTTCTGTCTACGCGGACAAACAACCGAACGATGGAATCGTAGACGCAGATCTAACACTTTACGGCCGGGGCGCTCCCGATCTGAGATCGACGCACAAAGGCGACGCGCCTTCCTTAGATCAGTTAGCTGACCAGATGGTTCAATCGGGGGTGCGTCAGGTTCGCGGCAACGTCGTCGGTGATGAAAGTTATTTTCGCGGCGAACTCTACGGTCTCGGTTGGCAATGGAACGATCTTCAATGGTACTTCGGCGCCGAGCCCAGCGCCCTGACTGTGGACGAGAACAGTTTTGAGCTGACGATTTCTCCCGGAAATAAATCCGGTAGCGCCGCTAATCTCGCTATCAATCGCAACTCGGGATTTGTTCATCTCACAAATAGCACCACCACCGCCCAGCGCGACGCGACGACCACGATTGGAATCAATCGCGGGCTGACGGATAACGAAGTGCGGGTGTGGGGAGAATTTCCGGTCAGCGGACGCGCCTTTTCGGCTTTCCTTTCAATTCACAATCCCGCGCTCTGGGCCGCGACGCTTTTCAAGCAGGCGCTGATCGCGCGCGGTATCAAGGTCGATGGCGAAGCCCGCAGTCGCGATTTTCGGGTTGCTGAAACTGAAAAGTTCGATCCGCAAAAGGCGATCGAACTTGCACACCAGGACGGCGAGACACTCGGTCAGATCGTGCGCCAGACAAATAAAGAGAGTAACAATCTTTTTGCAGAGTTAATTCTGCGGACGATTGGAAAAGAGCTTGGCGCTTCGGCGCCAGATCCTGATCCACGCAAGAATCGCACGCGTGGCGATGACGAAGCGGGGATCGCAGTCGTAAAATCCTGGCTGGATCACGCTGATATCCGTACACATGGTTTGGCGATTCGTGACGGCTGTGGTCTTTCGCGTCTCGATCTCGTCACGCCGGAATCCACAGTGCGGTTACTGACTGCGATCGCCAGGACAAATTCGGCTTCAGTATTTCATGACTCGCTGCCCATCGCCGGACGCGACGGTACGCTGGGTGGGCGCCTCAGGCGTGAAGCCGGTCGCATATTCGCCAAGACCGGTACGCTCACTTACGATCATTCGCTTTCCGGTTATGCGGACACTAAGAATGGCGAGGTTCTGGTCTTCTCGATCTTCTGCAATGACGTGACTGACGCTTCGGATGCTGTCCAAGTAATCGACAAGATCGCCGGTCTGCTAGCCGAATTCGGCTCTACGAAGTAACGAAAACCACCAAAAACGGATAACTTTTCATCCTTTGTCCGTATGTTGGCTCTAGACAAACTTGCTTTAACACGATAATATTGTCGAGTCGAAGCCCTGGCAGGCTTCCCGCTTGCCCTCGAAGTTAAAGCCTCGACCTCACCTTTTCAGCTCAGGATTCAGGAGAAGACAATGTCAAAGCAAGCTATCCGATTGACCTTTGCGGTTTTGTCTCTGGCGTTGATGATCGCAAGCGCTTCCGGCCAGACTAACTTGGCTGCGAAAGCCAACAACTTCCAGCCGCAGCCCAGCACGGCTAACGGCGCCGAAAACGAAACTGATCGCGTGCGCGATGGATTGATTGGGCCGGTGCGCCGCGTTCGCACTGAAGTAGTCAAGCTATCGAACGCAGGTGGAAAGTCAGTTGAAGACAGCAAGCGAACAGTGTTGGAAACTGCCGAGTATGATCTCAAGGGATCGAAGACGCAGAACCAGTATTTCCCGGTCGAAGGCGCCACGCTAACGGGACGTGAGGTCTACAAGTATGACGAGAAGGGAAACATCAGCGAGATGACTTTGGTTAATGCGGACGGATCGCTGGTGAGCAAGGAAGTTTACAAGTACGAGTACGACTCGGTTGGAAACTGGGTGAAGATGACGACCTCCGTTGCGGTGGTCGAAAACGGTAAGATTGGCTTCGAACCTTCGGAGATGACTTATCGAACGATCTTTTACTATCTCGATGCCTCGATGGCCAAGATGCTTCAGCCTGTTGCTGCTCCTTCCCCAGTTTCGGCCTCGACGCAGTCCGACTTGGGTAGTTCGAAATCTTCGGGATCTGCTGTTAATGATACGAAGTCCCCAAACTCCCTCGGCGCATCGGTGAAGCAACCGGAAAACAGATCTACTGCGACCCTGCCTCAGTCAACTTCCCTCGACAAAATGAAGGTGTCGTCGGTCCAGCTATTGACGCCGGATTTTCGCGGCATGCCAGCAGACACAAACAAGCGGGTCGTAGTAAAGGATAACGACGCACCGCCGGCCCCGCGTCCTTTGCTGAAACCCGTATCGGGTGGGGTGCTGAACGGAAGGGCTCTTAGCCTGCCGACTCCTGTGTATCCTGACGTCGCTCGTCGAATGCGCACTGAGGGAGTTGTGCAAGTCGAGGTGGTGGTCGATGAAAATGGCAAGGTGGTTTCCGCGCGCGCCCTCAGCGGTCCGGGAATGCTTCGTGACGCCGCGGTGAAGGCAGCGTCTCTTGCACACTTCTCGCCGACGAAGCTTTCAGGCCTGCCGGTAAAAGTAACCGGCTTGATCAATTACAACTTCACGGTTCCAAAATGAATCACCTCGCGACCTACAACTCATAACGGCAGTTCTCGCCGGCGTCTCGCACCAATTTCTGATGAGAGAGAGGAATAGCCTATGCCATTAACCGGAGAACTCAGCGACCTTTCGCTCGCCGAGTTGATCGAATTCTTCTGCAATCAAAGAAAGACCGGACGGTTGAAAGTTATATATTCAAGCGGCCCCGGATACTTCTATCTTCAATCTGGATCGGTAGTGCATGCACGCATCGGAGCGCTGCGCGGCATCGAAGCGGTTTACTACGCTTTGACATTGCCAAATGCATCGTTCACTTTCAGCCCCGCGTTTGAAGCTCCCGAACACACAATCAACCAGCCTTGGGCTTCCGTAGTTCTCGAAGGGCTGCGACGCATGGATGAAGGCATCGCTCCGCGGCCCCCGTTTCCGGAACAGCAACAATTACCCAAAGATGAAAGCAAGGTAGCGATGGAAGCTGTCTCTGCCGGCAGCGTAGAGGACCGCGTTGCCGAAGATGAGCCTGATGCGAAGTACGCCGCGACTGACTTTCCATCCGACCCGACAGTTGAAGTTATAACCTTCGTCCCCACTTTCGCCGCCGCCGCACCACGCGGAAATAGATCTTGGACCTTAGCTGCGGTAGGCGCCGTGGCGCTGATCGTTGCGGCGATTGGAGTTCCATGGGGTTGGTACTCTCACAACAAAGCCGCGAGGCTGGCCAACGAAGCCAAGTCGTTGGCGACAGATAATGCGCAGACACTCGCACCTCCCGTCGTCTTCAGCGAGCCTTCGAACGGAATGGCGAACGAGGTTTCCAATGAAGCTGCCAACACATCTCCCGGATCCAGCGAGAGCGAACAACCCACGACAAACTCAGAAGCCGATTTAGTTGCGAAGCGCCAACGCGAAGCCCGCGCGAAAGAACTTGCCAAGACTCGCGAGGCTTCAACGGCGAAGGAAAATCCGGCTGCCGTCAATCCGACTGCGCCCAAGACCCAGTCGCCTCCGAATGCCGGAGCGAAAAGAGTCACAGTCCAAGTGACTTACGATGAGAATGGTCGCGTGACACAGGCTTCCGGTGGTGACGCAACTGCGCTGCGTATTGCTAGACAGAAACGTTTTCCTGCGGGTAAGGCAGGATCGACGACAATTACTATTCCGATTAACTAAGCCGGCAGCGAGCAGTTGAGTGAGCAACTGGAGGAGCGGTGTGTTGTGTGGCTATGCCGCAGCACACAGCGGTAAGCCTCCGGCTCACCGTGATTAGTCTCAGGAAATAGTCTAGAGGCTTCGCCGCAAACCTGGGTTTGACGGTAAGCCAGCGTCTTACCGCAATGTGCTGCGGCGAAGCCGCAAGATCACACAAGGGCCATCACTTCATCTTCGCTCAAAACAGCCGATGCCTGCTTGGCGCGTTCATAAATACGCGCGATGCGATCTTCGCTGGCTTCCAGTCCACGAGTCTCGAGCCAGAAGATCACGTTTGATTTGCCGCTCATCGGACCGATTTCAATTACTTGCTTCAGACCAAACTGTCCCGCAGGCACGCCTGAGTAAATTAGATCGGCAAGCTCCGGGTCGCCTTTCCTGTAGCTCTTGATCACAGCCGCGGCGTGCACACCGGTTGCCGTACGGAAGGCGTCGCGACCAAACACTGGATAATTGAGCGGAATAGTCCAACGGCAAGCTTCAGCAGCTTTGTCGCAATACTCGCGCAGGCGCGTGAGATCGTTTTCGATCCAGCCCATTAGTTTCAAGTTCACCAGCAACTGATCCACCGGCGTGTTACCTACGCGCTCGCCCATGCCAAGCGCCGAGCCGTGAACCTGGTCAGCGCCGCCTTCAATCGCTGCAATTGAATTGATTACGCCCAGGCCACGATCCTGATGTCCATGCCAATCCAATCGAATTTTCTCGCCTTGCTGATCGATGATGCCGCGCACAAACTTCACGACTTCGCGCGCGCCGTCCGGTGTTGCATGGCCAACGGTGTCGCAGACGCAAACCGCACGCGCGCCGCAACGAATCGCCGTGGTGTAAAGCGCGCGAATTGTTTCAGGATTGGCCCGCGTTGTGTCTTCGGTGACGAACATGACCGGAAGCCCTTCGTTGACCGCGAACGTCACCGCTTCTTCCGTCATTTGCAACAGCTTATCCAGGGTCCATTCCTCAGCATAGAAACGAATCGGCGACGAGCCGATGAACGTGCAAGCTTCGATCGGAATGCCCGCGCGTTGCGAAATTTCGGCAATCGGAATGATGTCGTGCTTATGCGTGCGCGCGGCGCAGTTGGGACGGATCTTCAGATTTTTGTCGGCGATCTCGCGGGCCATCAGCTCGACGCCCGCCGCGTGAGTGCCGCCCGCGCCGGGCAATCCGATGTCCGCCGTATCGATACCGAGCGCGTCCATCAAGTGCAGCAGTTCGATCTTTTTCTCGACCGAAGGCTCGCACACGGACGGTGATTGCAAACCGTCACGCAACGTCTCGTCGTCAAAACCGATATGACGATCGGGTTTTTGCAAGACGGGATCGATCTTGTTCCAGTCATAAATGAGTTCGGCAACGGACATTTCTTCACCTCGAGAGAGGTTCGACCCTTAGCTTGTCGAGTGTCAGAAGCCCGCGTGTCAGCAAGTGCCTGCTCGCCCTCCCTGACGGTCGGGCTACTGACACGCGCCGCAAGTCTAAAGATTGAACTCTCAACTAAATTCGATTACAACAATCGCGAGGCTCGTATGTCAACTGAGACACCTTCCGGAAAACGAACCGCAACGGCCCGCATTCACACGATCGCGCTGGGCTCTGACCGCGCCGCGAAAATCATGGCCGTGCGCGCCAGTATCGCGCGCATTGCTGAGATTGATTCAGGGTGGCGCGACGTAAGTGTCGTCGCTCGGCCGGTCGAGACTGACGCCCCGGCGATGCCACTCACCGATTGGGAATTGATGAGCGGCGCGCGAAAACGAGCTTTGGCCGTGCGCGAGATTCTCGTTGGACAGAAACTCGACGCTGATCTCTACGTCGGCCTGGAAGGCGGTTTTCATTCCATTTCAATTGACGGCGAGTGGCACACTTTTCTGCGCGGCTGGGCTTTTGTGACCGACGGCGAGCGCGACAGCTTTGGAATGTCGCCATCGATTAGTGTGCCCGAGGCGATCGTCAAGAGTGTCATCGGAGGCAAGCGTGAGCTTGGAATCGTTATTGACGCGCTTGCCGGCGCGCGGGACGTGAGAAGCCGACAAGGCGCCTGGGGTGTGCTCTCGCGCGATCTGCTGACGCGCGCGATGAGTTTCGAAGCTGCGTTGATTGCCGCGTTCGCGCCTTTTTATAACCCAGAGCTGTACTCATATCGTTTGGAGTCGGGCTAATGCCCGACTAGGCGGGCGGTAGCCCGCCTCTAAACTCTGCCACTATCGGTTCGAGTGGTAAACTCATCATAGATGCGAGTCACTATCGGGCAAATCAATACAACCAATGGCGACTATGAAGGCAATGTCGCGCGTATTCTGGACGCAATCGAGAAAGCTAAAAAAGCCGCTTCAGACCTGATCGTTTTTCCGGAGGTAACCATTCAAGGTTA